>Ga0136613_10000848_pt1 | contig 14978 bp, 10 predicted proteins | sample AntDrymUQ2722106_2_FD_106649 | JGI IMG/M metagenome (GOLD analysis project Ga0136613, IMG submission 106649) | Polar desert sand microbial communities from Dry Valleys, Antarctica - metaG UQ272 (21.06) | ecosystem: Environmental > Terrestrial > Soil > Desert | place: Antarctica: Dry Valley... | reverse complement strand
GCGGCCGCAACGAGGCCGTTGTGACCGCCTCCGACCACGATCGCGTCGTAACGATTCGCGTGACTCATTCCTGTCTCCATCTCATGAACACCGTGTGATCGCACAATACCGACGTCGGGCTCCCGCTCGGACCGAACCCGGTGCGCGCTCGGCACCAATCGCGACACCTTCGCCCGGCCGACGCGCCCGCCCCTCGAAAGGCCTCACGGCGCGACCCGATAGTCGGTCCTAGGACGTTTTCCCCCGGCAGCCACGGGTATGGAGGGGAATTAATCCGCTTTCGATTTGACGAAGGGGCTGGTTGATCGTGCTCACGATCACCACGGACGCCGTCACCGCCATCAAGGGAATCGTCGAGACGGCCGAGGTCCAGGGGGCCGGACTGCGCATCTATGCCGAGCCGCAGAACGACGCCGAGGCAAGCCTCGAAATCGCCCTCACGCCCGAGCCCTCCCCAGACGACAAGGTTCTCGACGCCGCGGGCGCGCCGGTGTTCCTCGAGCACAACGCCGCTGAGTACCTCGACGACAAGCAGCTCGACGCGGACGTCGACGGCGAGCAGGTTCGCTTCAGCATCACGGAGCAGCCGCCGGCCGTCTAGCCTCTCGATACAAGTCCTTGAAACGCCCAGCGACGCCTCTTCGGCCGTTGGGCGTTTCGAGTTTCCCGCCGAGGTTTCGGTAGTCGCGAATAGCGAACCTCGCGTTGGACGGGCTTGACCTGAGCCGCCCGCCGCTGTTCTGTTAGGACATGCCCTCGCTTCCCGAATCCGCGAAGCAGTTCCTGTCCTCGGGGCGCATCGGGCATCTCGCGACCGTGACCAAAGACGGTCGTCCCTATGTCACCTGCGCCTGGGTTGGGGTCGAGGGTGACGATCTCGTCATCGGAACCCTCTTCGACCAGCGCAAACTTCAAAATATGCGGCGCGACCCGCGCGTCACTCTGTCGTTCGAGGATGACGAGCCCGGCGAGTCGGGGCTCACCCCCTATCTGGTCGTCGACGGGGTGGCCGAGGTTACGGACGGCGGCGCGGCCGAACTCCTGCAGACGCTCGCCCACATCTATCTCGGCCCGGACGTGACCTTTCCGCCGATGCCCGATCCGCCACCGGGCTACGTGACGCGCATCACGCCTGAGCGCATCGGCGGCGTCGGTCCCTGGAGGGACTGAGGAAGCAGAAGCACCGCCGCGACAACCGACTGATTGCTAGCCCGGTGCGTCTTTAAAATCCTCTCGCAGCAGGTCCATCAGGAGCCCGTCGTGCCAGACGCCGTCCGGGCCACGCTCGTATTGCCGCATCACTCCGACTCGGCGGAAGCCGACCTTCTCATAGCTGCGGATAGCGGCACCGTTGTCCGCCGCCGGATCGATCGTCAGGCGATGGTGATCACGCTCGAAGAGGAGGTGGCGCGCCAGGATACGGACGGCCTCGGTTCCAAGCCCAAGTCCATGACGAGCCGCCGTTAGAAAGAGGTCCATCCCGGCATGGCGGTACATCGGCTCGCTCTCTTCATAGAATTGGATGGCGCCGATGACCTCCCCATCGCACTCGACGACGAACCCTCCGGTCGTTCCGATGAAATCGCGGCTGATCTCCTCGGAATCGAACTCGCCCCACCGCCGCAGCACGTCGGGTTCGCGCCGGATCTCGATGAGCCGGGCCAGATCCTCGGGGCGCCCCGCCCGCAAGACGATTCGTTCTCCCACCAGGACATCACTCTCGGCCACGATCCGAAGACTAAGCTCAGGAGCACGCGCCGGGTGGGTTCGAGACTCGGTCTCGGTGGTGAGTGAGGCTGAATGGCTGCTGTGCGCCCTAAACGCCGCAACGACCGGGCCGAGCCCGATCACTGGTGGAGCGGCGGTCTCGAGGACTCGGTCTCGGTGGTGAGTGAGGCTGAATGGCTGCTGTGCGCCCTAAACGCCGCAACGACCGGGCCGAGCCCGATGCGCGGCCCGGTCGGCTTGGTAAACACCTGAAAACCATTGCGCCGCCCCTCGGTTTGACGTAGGAAAAGCACAATGACTTGGGGACCTCCACCGGTTGGGCCTGCGAGCGAGACGAACGCGCCTCGACCATGACCACGTACTCGATAATCGGAGACGGCGCGGTGGGGACGACCGCCGCCTTTTACATCCGTCGCCACGACCCCAACGGGCGCATCACGATCTACTCGGACGAGCCCACGCCGGCCTACTACCGCGCCGCGCTGACCAACTACCTCATGGGCGAACTCACCGCTCAGCAACTCTTCGCCGTGCCACCGGACTTCTACCAGCAGTTCCGGGTCGAGCGGGTCCACGCCAGGGTCACCGAGATCGATACCGACCAGCGGCGGCTGCGCCTCAGCACCGGCGAGACGCCCTCGTACGACAAGCTCCTCATCGGGGCAGGCGCGCGCTCGAGGATGCCGGAGTTTTCCGGCGCCGAGCTGGGCGGGGTCAAGGTCCTGCGCACGATGCAAGACGCCCGCTACGTCATGGACGGGATCCAGAGCGGTCGGCTGCGTCATGCGGTCATCGTGGGCGGCGGCATCCTGGGACTGGAGTGGGTCGCCGGGCTGCGCACCCGGCGCGTCGGCGTCAGCTACATCATCAGGGGCAACGAGTTCATGCCGGCCCTACTGGACCAAGCGGCCTCGGACCTCGTCAAGAGCCGCATGCGCCACTACGGCGTCGATCTGCGCACCAACGAGGAGCTGGACGACGTCTTCGGGGGGCCGGACGGGCACCTGCAAGCGGTCAAGCTCAAGAACTCCGGCGAGGTCGTCGAGGCCCAAATGCTGGGCTTCGCCATCGGGATCGTCCCCAACACCGAGTTCCTCGAGGGCTCGAAGATCAAGGTCAAGCGAGGAATCCCGGTCGACCACAGGATGCGCACCAACGTCGACGGGGTCTACGCGGGCGGCGACATCGCGACGGTCGCAGATCCGGTGAGCGGCGCCATGCGAGGACTCGGTCTGTGGGAGCCGGCGCGCCACCACGGCCGGACCGCGGGCATCAACATGGCGGGCGGCGAGGCCTCATGGGATCTCAAGGTGCAGTACAACGCCACTCGTCTCTACGACCTCGACCTGGCCGCGATCGGCGAGACCAAGGAGAAGCCGGCCGACGAGGTCGTGGTCGAGTTCCCCGAGAAGGGTGCTGCCATCTCCTACAAGAAGTTGGTCTTTAGAGAGGGCAGGCTGGTCGGCGCCATTCTGCTGGGACTCCGCAAGGAGAACCCACGCGCCAGGGGGCGCGCACTGCACAAGCTCGTGGCCATGGGGGCCGAATGCTCGTCGGTGCGCAACGAACTACTCAATCCCTTCTTCGACGTGAGCCGCTTCATCGATTCCCTCAAGTCCGAGTCCTCCAAGGCCGGGGCCGTCGCGAAAACCGGTGCGGTCCGAACGGACGTATCGAGCATCATGGATCGGCCCAAGATCTTCGGCGCGCCAGAGGCGGGCCCCGCGCGCCCCGACACACCAGCGCCCGACGTTGCCTCTCGTCCCGTCGGGGTCACCGAGGCGCGCAGCTTGTCGATGCTGATGACGCGCGCCGAGGCCGCTGCGGTCGTGCCCCTCGACGAGCGTCAGACGCCGGGCGGGGGGGAGAGTAACGGCAACGGGGCCGTCGCTCTCGGCCCGACCACGCGCAGCGCCGCAGTGCTGCGTCTCGAGGATGGAACCCTCAAGACGCTCGGAGACGTGCTGACCATAGGTCGGGGGCCGGACAACGGTCTCGCGCTGGACGATCCCCAGGTTTCCAGCCGGCACGCCGAGATCCGCCTCGGTTCGGACGGCCACGTCATAGCCGACCTCGAAAGCTCCAATGGAGTCCTCGTCGACGAAGTCAGGATCTCGACACCGCAGACTCTCGTGGACGGCCAGACCATCCGGCTGGGCCAGACTCGCCTGACCTTCAGTCAACAGGTGACTGCACCGCGCGCTACCACCGGGCCCGCAGGCCTGCCCGACGAGCCGTTGCGTCCGTCGGCCGCCGGAGAGTCCTACGGACGCCTGGTGTGGTCCGGCGGCGCCTTCGATATAACCGAGCCGCAGACGCAGATCGGCAGGGACCCAGCGGAGTCGGACATCAATCTGGACGACCCGGCCGTCTCCTGGCTCCACGCCGAGGTCGGCTATCACGACGGCGGCTGCTACGTCCGGGACCTCGGAAGCAGCAACGGCACCTACGTCAACACCAAACTCGTCACCGTCCCGCATCTCCTGCGCAACGGCGACGTCATCCACTGCGGCACCACCGATCTCACCTTCACGGCGAGCGCCGCCTCGAGCGCGGCCGCCGACCGCACCCCGGAGACCACGGAAGATGGGGCGAAGTCAGAAGGCGCTCGCCTGAGAGCCGAGGCCGGACCCTTGCTCGGACTCTCTTTCGCGCTGAGCGGCGAGCGCGTGACGGTGGGACGGGACGATTCCTGCACGATCGCCCTGACGGACCTGACCGCCAGCCGCCGTCATGCCGCCTTTCAATCCGACCGTGACCGCTGGGCCGTCGTCGATCTCGCCAGCACGAATGGCACCTGCATCAACGACGAGCCCATCCAAGCCCATCAGGCGATTTCGCTGAACCAGGGTGACAAGGTCAAGATCGGCGACACCGTCTTGGTCTTCGACACGGGCGCAGTCACCGTCGAACCGACCCGGGACCGTACGGTCGCCCAGGGACCGGCCAGGGGCGCCACGGTGGTCGCGCCGACCGATAAGCCGGCGCCCGCGGCAACGGTTCAGCAGCCCGTCCCTGCTCCGGTCCCCGCGCTCACTCTCGTCGTGACCGCAGGACCGCGCGCCGGAACCAGCTTCGCCCTCGACGATCTTCCGCTCATCTTTGGGCGCGAGCAGGCCGAGGGTGTGACGGGACTCGACGATCACTTCGTGTCGGGGCGACACCTGCGCATCGAGCGCACCGACGACGCGCTCACGGTGACCGACCTGGGCAGTACCAACGGCACGCAAGTAGACGGCACGGCACTCGACGCCAACTCACCCCGCCCGATCGAGCCGGGCGATCGCATCCACGCCGGTCCCCGCACCGTGCTCGAAGTGAAACCACCAGAATCATCGGAGAAGACGTCGTGACCGACTTCATGCAGGACCTCATGGGTCAGGTGCGTCACGACATGATGGCGTGCATCGGCTGCAACGACTGTCTCCTCGCCTGTCCCCTGCCCGAATCCCGTCTCGTCACGATCGCCGAGTTGAACCAGGCCGTGACGAGCGAGTCGATTACGGCGCCCAACGTCATGGACTTCGTCATGAAATGCACCCAGTGCCAGCAGTGCGTACCGGTGTGCCCGGCGGACCTCAGACGGGCCGACATCGTGCTATGGAACAAGATGAAGGTCGAGAGCGTCGCACCCAACTTTGTGCTGCCTCTTCAGGTTGGTGAGCAGATCTACGCGTCGCAGTGGACCGTCGACACGCTGACCGGTCATCTGCTGACGATGCCGCTGTTCACAGGAGTGCAGCCCTTGTCCATGCGGCGAGCGCTGCTCGGATCGACGTTGCGACGCCTCGCGGCCGGCGAAGTACTCGTCCACGAGGGCGGCTATCACGAGCGCCTCGTCGTCGTAGTCGACGGCTCTCTCGAGCAGACCGCCGAGGTCGCCCAGGGTTACCGCAACCGCATCCTCGTGCTCGGCCCAGGAACCTTTCACGGCCATATGGCGGTCATGAACGCATCCAACGAGTCCTACACCGTTTCGGCTATGGAGGACTCGACCATTGTCGAGTTCAACAAGCCGGTGGTCTTCCAGATGATGAAGGAGGCCAAAACTTTCGCCGACACGATGGAGTCTCTCTACCGCCAAAGCGCGGTGTGGACCCAGGCGAAGTCATCGTCGGTCTTCGGCGTGCTCCCCGAGGAGGCCATCCAGTGGTTGCTCGAGCAGTCCCGCTTCGAGATCCTCAAGCCGGGCCAGGTCCTCTACCGAGAGAATGATCCACCCCAAACAATGTACCTAGTCCGCGACGGCTTTCTCAAGGTGTCGAGGCACTTCGGCGAGCGTGAGCGGGTGCTTCAATACTTCCGCGATGGTGACGTCTGCGGCGCCGGGGCCGTGCTGTTCAATCAGCCTCACACCGCCACCGTCGAGGCCAACACGCGGTCAGAGGTCATCGCCATCCCTGGAGACGCGCTCAACGCGCTCCTCCATCGCAATCCGCAGATGCGCGACCAGTTGATGGCGGAATCGCAACAAGCCGAGCAGTACCTCTACAACGTCGCCCACAGCAACGCCCTGCGCACAGACGACAGCGCTCACGCATCGGATCACCTCATCTCGCTCGAAGGTCTTCTCGAAGAGGGCGTGGTCCAGGGCTCCGAGGTTCTGCTCATCAACACCGCGGTCTGCACGAATTGCAACAACTGTGTCGATGCGTGCGAGCGTCGTCACGGTTACTCGCGCCTCTACCGGGGCGGGCTTCAGATGGGCGACCTCTTGTTCCCGACCGCGTGCAGGCACTGCGAAGATCCCGTATGCCTGATGTGCTCCGTCAACGGCATCGTGCGCGAGCCGGACGGAGAGATCCGCATCGTCCCGGACAACTGCATCGGCTGTGGCGCGTGCGCAGAGCGCTGCCCCTACGGGAACATCAACATGTACCCCCGCGTCAAGCAGAGGTCGAACCGTTGGGGCAAGCTGCTGAGCTTCTTCAAGGGCGAGATCGAGACCCAGGACGACGACGAGTTCATCCACTCGTCTGAGGTCAAGGGCAACCGCATCGCAGTCAAGTGCGACCTCTGCGCCGGCTACAGCGACTACGCCTGCGTCACGGCCTGCCCCGTCGGAGCGGCCATGCGCATCAATCCCGTTGAGGTCTTCGGTCGCAGCGACGTTGTGGTGGGTATGGAGATGTCCTCCCCGAGCCCAGTCGCAGGCCAATACTAAGCATGTCCAAACGAAAGCCGAGCATCCGTCGCCCCACGACGCTGTTCGAGAGGCCGGGTCCCTGGATCGGCCTCTTCGGGTTCATCGCCGTGCTGTTGCTGATTCTGGCGTTCCTCGGGATTCGCGCCCTGCAAGACGATCCGTCCCGCTCGGCGACGTGGTTGCTCATCGTCCTGATCGGCTTCATCGCCCTGGTCTTGATCCTCGTCACTTTCTTCTACAGCGCCCGGAAGAGATCCCTTCAGGAGCGGCTCGGCGGGACGATGATGGCGTGGTTCAAGTCTCACATCTGGCTCGGATTGGTCGCGCTGATCGCTGCTCTCGTACACGCCGCCCTCTTTCCGTTCAGCGGAAACCTGACCTCGGGAAAGATCACCACGATCCTCCTCATACTTCTCGTCGCGAGCGGTATCGCGTGGCGCGTCGTATACGGATCGACGCCGAGGAAGGTGCCCGGTGACGTCGGCAACCTCTCGCTCATAGATACGCGCAAACGCGTCGACGAACTGACCATCGAGATCGAGAAGATCAAGGTCGGGCGGTCGGAGGCCTTCCAGTCGGCGGTGGATGACCTCGCCATGCGCCGCCGGTCACTTCCGGAGATCGAGCACTATCTGCGCGGCCTCGACGAGAACGAGCTGCAGGCATGGGAGCGCGCCAAGATCACGGCTATGAACCTGGAGCGGGAGAGCGCGCGCTCGGAGCGCCAGCGCAAGTACGCGCGCTTCATGCAGGGTTGGCGTTCGGTCCACCTTCCCCTCGCGGCACTCCTGCTGGGCGCCCTCATCTTCCACCTCGGGGACGCCTTCAACGTCGGCCGCGTGTTCGACAGTGAGCCTGAGAAGACGTTTGCCTCGTCCGAGGACTGCAGCACCTGCCACGCCGAGATCGTCGATGAGTGGAAGCTGTCGATGCATCGCAACGCACAGACCAGCACCACCACGCGCGCCCAGACTCCCGTGACTCTCCGAGAAGAGCCGGGCTTCGGCAAGGCATGTGTGAACTGCCACGCGCCGACGGGTGTGAAGTTCACTCAGACGGCGGTCTTTCCTCTGTTTGAACCAGACCCGGTCAATAATCCGGCCGGCGTCGAAAACGAGGGGGTAACGTGCGTAATCTGCCACACGCGCGAGGAACCCCCCGACGAGGGGGAGGGCGCGTCCGACGACTTCGCGATCGGCGAGCGCGGCCACTTCGACCTTGGGACGATGTTCGGGCCCCCTCTGGACGACGCAATCCCCAACTCGGCCCACGACATCGAAACCGGGTTCATGGGTGACGACAACTCTTCGTCCCAGATGTGCGCCGCGTGCCACAACGTCATCGTCGACATCGACCCCAACGACGGCAATCCACCGGTCGAGGTGGACCCCGACGCCGACCACAACGACTCCGATGGCGACGGGGTCCTGGACGAGAACGACTTCTCAGACCGTGATGACCTTCTCATCCTGCAGACGACCTACAACGAGTGGGAGGACTACCTCTCGGAGTTCGGCGACGACGCCGAGAGTTGTGTTGACTGTCACATGTTCCCCCTCGATCCCGGCGAGATCGCCTCTCAACCACCCGCACTCGGTGCTCCCGAGCGAGAGCGCAACCTCCACTCGTTCACCGGCGTCGACTACGACATGAACGCGTCGTACTACACGCAACCGGGAATGCCAGAGGACGGCATGGAGATCGTCTTAGAGGAACGAGAGCTGCTGCTTCGCAACACCGTCGCGCTCACGGTCGACGTTGGTGAAGTGAACGAGAACGGCAACGTCAACGCCACGGTCAACCTGCGCAACCTCACAGGGCACAGCTTTCCATCGGGATTCGCCTTCGCCCGCCAGTGGTGGATAGAGATCTCGGCCCAGACGGCCTCGGGGCAGGAGGTCTGCCTCACGGCAATCAACACGCCGGACGGGATCCAGATCCCCTCTCCATGTGCCTCGGGGGTGATCGAGGAGGTCCAGGACGAACTAAAGACCTGCGACTTGACCGGCACGTCGCTGGACAACTCCGACGCCGCGTCCAAGGGCTTCGACGGCGATGTCATCTTCAACCCCGAATCCATCAGCCCTCTCGAGGACTGCGACCCGTGGCTCACCAACATGCAGAAGATCCTCACGGACGGCGACGACAACGGCGACAGAGTGCTCGAAGAGGTCTCCTTTCAGAGCTTCAAGCCCGACATCGTAAGGCTGCGGACGCGCGTGATAGACGACGATCTCACCGACGATTTCCCTCAGACAATTCTGAAGGAGATGAAGCCCGAGGAAACTCGTTCGTTCACCTACACCTTCGATGCGTCGGGTGCCGGTGGTGAAGCGATCGACGTCACCGCCACCATGCGGATGCGCCACTCACCTCCTTACTTCGTTCGGTCCTTCGACGACGAGGGGACGTTTGCCGGAGGCCTCAACTCGGACGACCTCCTGGCCAACATGACCGTGGTCGACATCGCCTCCAACAAGGAGCTCCCCGACGACATCACGACTCCGCCGGCCGCCGACTTCGCCACCGAGCGTCTCTTCGCCTCGGGCCGGGCAGAGCGACCTCGGGTTACGGAGAAAGCCGGCTCGGCGCCCGTCCGCGGAGGCGCTCTGTTGCTGGCCCTGCTCGTGTTGCCGCTCGCCGTTGGGGTCCGAAGAGGCCTGCGCCACGAACCATGACGCCGGCTAAGCGGACAAGCGTCGCAAGCGCGGCGCTCCTCTTCATCTGCGCGTGGCCTCCTGCGGTGGTGGAAGCGGCTCCCGAGAGACTGCGCGGCATGATCGACAACGGCACGAAGGGCGAGGCGGTTCCCGACGACCTCGAGGTAACGGTCGCGCAAGTCTCGGCGTCGGGAACCGAACTTGACAAGGCCACCGTGACGCTCGATGCCAACGGCCGCTTCGTGACTCCGCCCCTGGATCGGCAACGTGCTGAAACCGTGATCATCGCCACGGTCTACAAGGGAGTGAGCTACCAAACGACAGCCGAGCCCGGACGTGGCGGCGTCGTCCGCTTGAGGGTTTTCGAGCCGACCAGAAACGAGGGTGTGATCTCGATCCGCTCTGATACATCGGTCGCAACCCGCGAGGACGAAGACGAGCTGGCCGTGCTGCACCTGCTTCGAGTAGTCAACCGCTCGGACCGGACCTTCATCGGGGATGACATCGGGGGGCGGCCGGCCGTGATCCGTCTTCCTGTGCCGTCCGACGCGTTCGATCTGCGGGCCGTCGAGGGACTGACCCATGAGGCCATCAGGGATGTCGAAGGCGGCATCGCCTCGGGGGACCCTGTACAGCCTGGTGAGTCGCGCCTCTCCTACTCCTACGGCGTACTTGCGCCCGGCGGGGCCTGGTCTCTCGGGCACCCAGTCGAGTACCCGACGACGAGGTCCGACGTGCTCGTGGAGCCCGACCTCGTGGTGAGTTCTCCGGGACGCAATCTGGGTTCGCTCGACTTCGAGGGCAGACGCTACAGGCAGTTCGAGTTCGGCCCCCTGCTATCGGGTCAGGAGACCGCCGTCATCGTGACGCCCCCCGCCACCGGCCTCGCACTGCTGCCCATCGCCGGCGTGGTTGCGGGCCTGGTTCTCCTCGGCCTGCTGCTCCTGCGTCGTCGGACCAACAACAGGCCAGTCGCCGAGCACGACGATGAGCACCAGAGACTCGTGACGGCGATCGCAGATCTCGACGACGACTTCGCAGCAGGACGCATCGACGAAGATGCCTACCTCTCGGAGCGCAAGGCGATCAAACGCGCGTTGCTGGGCCTCGAGTCCTGAACCAACAGAGGGCCCCTGGTCCGGGGCCTCCTGTCACCGCTGGTGGTTCAGTCGACGGGAATCGGCCGGCCGAAGGGCCCGGCGTTGATCCAGAACTCGAACAACTTCTTGAGGTTTCCGTCCGAGCGAGTCGCGAACGAGTAGATCCCAAGAGACTCATGCGTCCAGTCCATCGACCCGTCCCCTCCATCGAGGTAGCACATGAGACGGCCCGGCTGCTTGTTGGCCCTGGTGTAAACGCCCTCGGAAGGAACTCCGTTCTGGCATCCAGCACTGCCGCTGTTCTTGATGACATCCTCGCCCTCGACGGCGCTGTTGTAGTCCCGGTTCATCGTGTCCCGGGTGTTGTACTGGATGTAGCCGATGAAGTCGGCGCCCTTCGGAAGGCAAGTGATGGCCGCGTTCGCCGACGCGGGAAGATCGAACTCGAGCCGAACGCAGCTGTCGATGAACCCCTCGGGTAGATGGCTCAGCAGCGTTTCTTCGAACTGGTTGGGGAAGGCTCCCAACTCAGCGTCTCCGCCGTTGCCTCCGTCATCAGTCTCGGTCGGCGAGGGGGCCGGGCTCGGAGTGAGCGTGTCACTCGGCGAGGGTGACGGACTCGTTTCCGTCGCAGCGGTGCTCGAGGCGGACTCGGAGTCACCGTTATCGTCGCCCCCGCGCGTCAGCACAAAGACGATGCCTCCGATCAGGAGCAGCGCCACCAGACCGAGAGCAACGAAGAGGCCGGTCTTGCTGCCCCCACCGCCACCTCCGGGCGGCGGACCGCCGTAGCCCGGTCCGCCTTGCGGGGGGCCGCCGTACCCAGGCCCCCCCGGTCCGGGCTGAGTCGGTGGAGGGCCGCCGTAACCCGGCTGCTGTGGTTGCTGCCATCCGGGCCCCGAGGGCCCGGGCTGCTGTGGTTGCTGCCATCCTGGGCCCGAGGGGTCGGGCTGCTGTGGCGGCTGCTGCTGCGCCATCGGACTCGTCGGAGCCGGAATACCCGGCTGACTAGGTGCCACGACCGTACCGCTGTGGGCTGCGAAGCCCTGTTGGTTCGGCGCCGCCACGGTTCCACCCTTGGCTGCGCCCGGCCGGCTCGGTGCGACGACGGTGCCGCTGCCACCCTGGCTCGGTGCGACGACGGTGCCGTCGTGAGCCGGTCGCGCTGCTACCCCGCCACTCGGTGCAACGACCGTCCCACCGCCGGGCCCGTTGGGTTGTCCCCCTACAACCGTTCTGTCCGCCGCGGGTCGCGCGTCATCGTGGCTCATCCCTGCCTCCTGTCTAAAGGTGCTCATCAGTTCCGTGCATGTCGAGAAACGGTCTTCGGGTGACTTCGCCAGCGCGCGAGCGATGACGCTGTCAGTTCCAGTTCCGAGGTCTGGTCGGTTTGCGCTCGGGCTGGGTGGCGGATCGTTGATATGAGCCAGCATGGTCGCGACATCACTGTCCCGGACGAACGGCACGCTCCCGGTGACGCACTCGAAAAGAACGCAGCCGAGCGCGTAGACGTCGGCCCGCCCGTCGAGGGGCTGGCCTTCGATCTGCTCGGGCGCCACGTAATCGATCGTGCCCACGAACTGGCCCTCGGCCGTGACCTCGCGCCCGACCTCCTTCTCCTTCATGAGCCCGAAGTCGGTGAGGTAGACGTGGCGTCCGCCGGTGGAGCCGGGGCCGAGGGAGATGAGCACGTTCTGCGGCTTTACGTCCCTGTGTATGAGTCCCTGCTCATGGGCGGCATCGAGGGCCCCGGAGGCGCCTTCCAGGAGGTCGGCGGCTTCTTCTGGTTCCAGAGGCCCGCGTTGGGCGAGATATTGCTTGAGATCGAGGCCATCGACGTAGCGCATGGCGATGAACAGTGCACCGGACTCTTCCCCCGCCTCGAATATCGGGATCATGTTGGGATGGTCGATCGAGGCCGCCGCCTCGGACTCGCGTATGAACCTCGTCCGAAATGCGTGATCTGCGGCCCCCGCGGGAGGAAGCACTTTGAGCGCCACCTTCCGCTTGAGACGCTCGTCCAGGGCGCGATAGACGTAGCCCATCCCGCCGCGACCAATCAAGGCCTCGACTCGATATCCGGCGAATTCAGCTCCGGGTTGGAGCGCTGCCAAACCAAGTCCTCCTGAAACCCCTAAGGGGTCTCGGCACCGGCATTCGGGCGAGGAGACCCTCACTGTGACTCCGTGCGCCATCATCCGACGATGGGATTGACCCATCAAGCACTTTCGGGGTTTTTTGCGGAGATTGCGGAGCGGGCTTCCGTCCCCAGCCGAGCACGATGGCGGGCTCCGACTGGAGGCTAACGCGCGACGACGCGGGAAATCGTCCCCCCGCCGAGGTCGGTCACGTACAGCTCGGCGTCCTCGTCGAGGCCGAACGAGCTGATCGACAACCCGCTCTGCAAGAGCTCGACCGGCTCCGTGAAATCCCTCGAGCCCGCGTCGATCCCCCAAATGGTTCCCGAGCAGAAGTCACCGAAGATGTACCCGCCCATCAGCGACGGCGAGGCCTCGCCTCGGTAGACGTAGCCTCCCGTGACCGAGCATCCGAGGTCGTGGTTGTAGCCGGTGACCGGGGTGACCTTGTCGGCTCGGTCACAGTCATCGCTCTCGAAGCAGTTCGGGCCCTCCATGACGTTCCAGCCGAAGTTGAGACCCGCGTCGTCTGACGGAGTCCTGTTGATCTCCTCGAAGTCTCCCTGTCCGACATCGGCAATCCAGAGTTCGTCCGTGGCCGTGTCGAAGCTGAAGCGCCACGGGTTGCGAAGCCCGTAGGCCCACACCTCCGGCGCACCCCCACCGTCCGCGAAAGCGTTGTCGTCGGGTATCCCGTAGGGGTCTCCCGAATCGACATCGATCCTCAGGAGCTTGCCAAGCAGAGCGTCCGTGTTCTGGCCGTTGCCCTCGGGGTCGCCGGCGCTCCCCCCATCCCCGGTGGCGATGTAGAGGAAGTCGTCCGGGCCGAAGGCAACCTGCCCTCCGTTGTGGTTTGAGAAGGGTTGGGGGATCTGGAGCAGCGTGCGAGCCGAGGTCTCGTCGGCACGGTCGGGGTCGTCCGATGTGGCGAACTCCTCGATGCGGGTGTCGCCGTTGACGTCGGTGTAATTGAGAAAGAATCGGCCGTTGCGTCTGTAGTCCGGGTGAAACGCGAGCCCGAGCAAACCCTGCTCGCCCCCGGAGACGATCGCCTCACTGACATCGAGAAACGGTTCGTCGAGAATCTCTCCGTCCTGCATGATCTTGATCGCGCCGGTCTGCTCCACGATGAAGAGCCTTCCGCTATCGTCACCCGCGTGGGTGACTCCCAGGGGCGACTCGAGGCCCTCGGCCACGACCTCGAGCTCGAGTTCGACCGTTCCCGGGTCGAAAGCAGATCCTTCGTCGGAGGGCTTGTCGTTGGCCTCGGATGGCTCCCGTGTCGAACGCTCGCGAAGCGGGGGTGTGCCCACGACCTCATCGGCTTCGTCCGCGCTGCACCCGACGGACAAGACGGCGACTACGACCGCGATGATTGCCAAAAACCTCGTAAGGGACTTTCTCTCCATCATCCGCTTATCTTCGCAATCCCGGCGCTTTAGCTGTGCGCCTGTACCACAGGCCGCAGATCGGCTAGAAAGCAAATGAATGAACACCGATGTGATTGTGCTCGATTACGCCGCCGTCATGCGAGCGGTGACTCCTGAGCTCGCAATTGAACGAGTGCGGGAGGGCTTCATCCGCTATGCCAAAGGCGAGTGGAACATGCCGGCCAAGGTCTACCTCGACAGCGCTCCACACGGCGACTTTCGCGCGATGCCCGCCTCGGGAGACGGACTGGCAATGCTCAAGTGGGTGACCTCGTTTCCGAGCAATGCAGTGCGCGGGTTGCCCACGGTCACCGGCACGATTCTCGTCAGCGACGCCGAGACGGGCCGCTGGCTGGCACTCATCGACGGGCGATCCGTCACGGCCCTGCGGACAGGAGCGGCCGCCGCAATCGCGTCCCAAGCACTCGAAAGTGATGACGCTGAGAGCATCGGCCTTGTGGGTTGTGGGCTCCACGGACGGTGGGCGGCGCTGTGCCTCAGGGCCGCCGGGTACGAAGACGGTGTCTGCGCGGATCGCAGCACCGAAGCAGCAGCTAAGCTCGCCGACGACCTCGGCTGGCGCGCCGGCAGCGTCGGGGAGGCGCTCGGCTGCGACGTGGTCACCTTGGTGACACCGGGTTATGAGCCGGTCGTGACCGAGAGCGACCTCCGTCCCGGGATGCACATCAATGCGCTCGGGGCCGATGGGCCGGGCAAGGCCGAGCTCGAGATCGATGCCGTGGCGGCGTGTGAGCTCTACTGTGACGAATGGCTGC
>Ga0136613_10000847_pt1 | contig 14980 bp, 15 predicted proteins | sample AntDrymUQ2722106_2_FD_106649 | JGI IMG/M metagenome (GOLD analysis project Ga0136613, IMG submission 106649) | Polar desert sand microbial communities from Dry Valleys, Antarctica - metaG UQ272 (21.06) | ecosystem: Environmental > Terrestrial > Soil > Desert | place: Antarctica: Dry Valley... | reverse complement strand
GCTGGCCGACGACGTTGATGTCGTGGTTGGTAACCCGCCGTATCTGCGGCTCGAGGACGTGCCGGAGGCTCGCATGCAGGCCTACCGACGCGCGTGCCAGACCATGACCGGTCGCAGCGACATCTACGTGGGCTTCTTCGAACGGGCTCTGTGTGCCCTCCGACCCGGGGGACGTATCGGGTTTATCTGTGCTGACCGCTGGATGCGAAACCAGTACGGGCGCCATCTGCGCGAGTTCATCGCCGACAAGTTCAGCCTCGACGTCTCCATCACCATGCACGATGTCGACGCATTCGAGGCCCAGGTGTCTGCTTACCCGGCTATCACCGTCCTGTCTCGGCAGCGCCAAGGCGGTGCCGTTGTCGCCGACACTGTCTCCGGTTTCGACGCAACTGACACACCTGAATTTCTGCAGTACCTGCGTAGCGAGAACGCGGAGACGTATACGTCAGCCAGCTTCGAGGCCTCCCGTCTGCCGCATTGGTTCGCCGGTGACGAGTCATGGCCGACTGGCAGCCCAGCACGACTGGCAATGATCGAGTACCTGACGGACCACTTCCCGCCCCTGGAAGACTCTGCTACCAGAACCAGAGTGGGAATCGGCGTCGCTAGCGGAGCAGACGGCGTGTTTATCACGACCGACGACAGCCTGGTGGAGCCCGATCGGCTGCTTCCCTTGCTGATGGTCTCCGACATCACCTCGGGACGCACGAGGTGGTCGGGCCACTACCTCGTCAATCCGTGGGACGAGCAAGGTCTGATCAATCTGTACGACTTCCCGCGACTCGCCGACTACTACCGTGCCAACTCCGGTGCGCTGCGCAGGCGCAACGTGGCCGGGCGACAGCCGAAGAGCTGGTACCGCACCATCGACCGAATCGCCCATGGACTCACCGCGACACCCAAGCTAGTCATCCCCGACATGCGTATGACGATGCACCCGGTGCTCGACCACGGTGAGACATATCCGCACCACAACCTGTACTTCGTCACATCGGGGTCGTGGAACCTAGAGGTGCTAGGAGGGCTGCTTCTCTCGCGTGTGGCGACTGCGTTTGTCGAGGCTTACTGCGTCAAGATGCGTGGCGGCACGTTGCGCTTCCAAGCCCAATACCTGCGCCGTATCCGCGTGCCCCACCTCAACGACGTGTCCGGCCAGGACGCCACCGCACTGGCCGATGCCTTCCGCACCCGCGACGTCGATGCGGCGACTGAGGTCGCATTGCGCATCTATCGCCTCGACACCCTCCCCAACTAGGTCGTCGTGAACACTGAAGGTTTCGAGCGCGCCGTCCGCAGTTACTGGGACGTTCGTGAGTCACAGGCCGCCAAGCAGCTGGCCAGCGGCAGGCTCGACGCCGGAACCCGAGGAGCCGTCACCGGCGGGGGCCACCTCGACGGCCTCGCACAACTGCTCGAAGACGTGTTCGTGGCCGCTGGATTCCAACGCTCAGATGTCAAGCGCACTGCCGGGATCGAGCTTCCCGGCTATTACCGACCGACGAAGAAGTGGGACCTGGTTGTCGTCTCCAACAATCGCCTCGTCGCGGCTATCGAGCTGAAGTCTCAGGTCGGCCCGTCCTTCGGCAACAACTTCAATAACCGGACCGAGGAAGCCATCGGCAACGCGGTCGATGTCTGGCGGGCCTACGAGGAAGGCACCTTCGGCGCAGTGCGACCCTGGCTGGGGTACATCTTCCTGCTCGAGGAAGAACCAAGATCTACAACCCCAGTCCGCGTCGCACGCAGTCTGTTCCCCGCCGAAAGCATCTTCGAGGGTACCTCCTACAAGGACCGCTATCGCATCCTGTGTCGTCGACTCGTGAGAGAACGGCTTTACGACGCCGCCTGTTTTGTCACCTCGTCGCGCGAACCCGACAGTCGAGTCGACCAACCCGACGAGGAACTGTCCTTCACCGCATTCACGGCCGCCATCGCAGGGCGAGCAGCGTTCGTCCAGGCGTTGAACCGCTAACGCCACGCACCGCCTGCCGCAGGTCACACGCAGAAGGTCATTGGGTATTCCGGCAACCTGGGGCTGGCGCCGTCGTCGGGCGCTGCGCCGTCAGGCGCAGGGGAACCACTGCGCCGCCGCAGTGGCGCGGGCGCGCTGCTCGGCGAAGCGTCGCCGGACCTCGGTGATGGCGGCACCGAGCGGGAACAGCTCGCGGGTGACCAGCTGGTCGGGGTCGTTGGCGCTGACCGGGTGCCAGTAGACGCCGTCGGCGGTGACGGTGACCTCGGGGATCAGCGACTCGACCGTGAGCTCAAGTCCGTGCTCGGCGAATCCTTGGTGGGCCAAGGCGCGGATGACCTGGTCATCTCGGGCGATGCCGAGCGTGTCGAGGAAGTCGTGGAACGGGCCTAGCTCATGGTTCTGGTCCGGCGGCAGGGTGGCGGCGACCTTGACCCGAAACCCCTCGGCGCGAGCGGTGCGGATCCCGACGACCGCACGGTCCCACGACCCGCGACCACGGTGCCGGTCGTGCGCCTCGGAGGTGGCCGAGTCGAGGCTGACCTGCACGGCCAGCCGCGTCCGGTCCATGCCTCGCAGCGCGTCCAGCCGGCGGCCGCGGAACAACATGCCGTTGGTCAGTAGCGTCGTGGGCAGCAGCGTGGTGCAGGCGGCGACGAGCTCGCCGATGTCGGGCAGCAGGAACGGTTCACCGCCGGTGAGGATCAGCTCCGTGACCCCGGCGTCGACGGCTTCGGCCGCAAGCTGTCGGACCCGGTCACGTCCCAGTTCCCGGCGGGCTGCCCGCGGCGAGGACCGAGCGCAGCAGTAGTCACACGCGAGGTTGCAGTCGAAGTTGGTGTACATCCACAGGCGGGTGCCGGGCAGCTGGCCGGGGTCAAGCTCGGCGAGTGGGTCGGGGCTGCGTCCCCGCCGCACGGTAGCGACGCCGTCCCGCACCTCGACGAGCTCGTTGCCTGTCAGCCGACACCACGTTGCGACCGTCTCGGCCTGCCGGCCGGGATCGCCAGGGTCGGCACTGCCCAGCGCAACGGACACCGTGGCGCCCCGGGCTGCGGCGCCGACGCGTTCGACCAGGTCCAACACCCATCCGTTGGTCACCAATGGCTGGGGATCTTCTGCTCGTGGATCGCCTCGAAGAGCGAGGCGTAGCCGTCGAGCTGCGGCAGCACCCATTGCCGCAGGCCCTCCATTTCCAGGATCGGCCGATGCGCCTCGTTGTCCCAGTCCATCGCGAGCAGATGCTCGACCCACGGCTGCACGCGCTCCACCGGCAGCTCGGGCAGCGCGGTGAAGTTGCAGTGGCTGTAGGTCGGTGACTCCCAGAACACCTCGAACGCGCCGGGCATCAGCTCGTCTCGGCCGATGGCCTCCCAGGTGTTGATGCCGATCGCGGCGGCGTCCGCGCGCTCCTCGAGCACCGCTCGCAGCGCGTCCAGCTCGCTGCGACCGGTGTCGCCGTGCTTGCCCACATCGCTGTTGATCCGCTCCAGCTCGACAGCGTCACCATCGAGACCGGCGCTTGCCAGGAAGTGCACCGGCAGGATCGCCGCCTGCGCGGAGTCCTGGGAACCCAGCGCGAGCCGCTTGCCCCGGAGGTCCTCGAGTCCTCCCCAGCCGGCACCGGAACGGGCCACGAACATCGTGCGGAAAACGGTGTCGGTGTCGCGCATCGCCAGTGCTCGGCAGGCCCCGCCGGTCTGGGCGACCGTCCGTGCCCAGGCCAGGTTCGTGTTCCAGGCGATGTCGATCGTCCCCGCCATGAGCGCGTCGACCTGGCGGCCGTAGTTGGAGAACAGCACGAAGTCCATCTCGGCCCCGGAGTCCTGGAAGTAGTCCCGGATGCCCTCCCAGATGGGCACCACGTTGGCGGTGTAGGCCACCGCTCCGACCAGGAGCGGCTCGGTGGTCGTCATCGTCGTGATCTCCTCATCGGCGCCGGCGGCGTGGTCGAGACCATTGTCGCTGGGGTATCGCGGCGGGCGGCGGCGGAAAGACTTACGTAATCATTACCTGAGCTCGTCGTCCGTTCCGCCGGCGAGCGCGCCCGGCTTAGCGTCCGACTGCCGCGCTTGGCGGCGGGATCCGAGCCAGGGAGCGGAATGTGAGCAGTCGACTCGATGCGGCCACATGGCGGCCGATGCACACCCGAATCGCGCTGGCCCTCGGCCTCGGCTGGATGTTGGACGCATTCGAGGTCCAGATCATCGGCTCGGTCATACCCGGCATCCAGACCGAGTTCGGCCTGGACAGCGGCCAGGCCGTCGTGATCAACATCGTGTGGTTCGTCGGCATCGCCCTTGGCGCCATCGGCTTCGGTTACCTTGCCGATCGGTTCGGCCGAAGGCGGCTGTTCATCGCCACCCTGATCCTCTACTCGGTTGCCGCGGTCGCCACCGCGGCGGCGCCGAGCTACGAGTTGTTCATCCTGTTCCGCTTTATCACCGCGCTCGGGGTCGGTGGTGAGTACTCGGCGGTCACCTCGGCGATCGCGGAGTTCATGCCGGCGCGCAACCGCGGCGTGAGCAACGGCCTGGTGATGACGTTCTGGGCGCTCGGCGGGATCCTGGCGAGCCTGGTGTCCATCGTGGTCATCACCACCCTTGGGTTGGGCTGGCGGTACACCCTGCTGTTCGGGGTCATCAGCGCCGGCTACGGCATGCTGGCCCGCAGGCTGATCCCCGAGTCGCCTCGCTGGCTCGCCTCCCGGAACCGCCTTGGCGAGGCCGACGAGGTCGTGCTGTCGATCACCGGCATCACCAGCGAGCGTGGCTACGTCCTCCCGGATCGAACCGACTCGGGGCGCAGCCGGCTCGCCGAGCTGTGGGCGGAGCACCGAGGACGGTTGTTCTTCGGGATGGCGCTGGACTTCTCCGAGGCCGCCGGCTATTACGGGCTGTTCACGGCGATGAGCATCTTCGTCTTCTCCTCCGCCACCGGTGCGGTGCCGGTCAGCGACGCGGCGCTGCCGGTGTACTTCCTGATCGCGAACGTCGGTGCGCTGCTCGGCGGCATCGTGGTGTCCTTCGGGCTGGACCGGCTGGGCCGCAAGCCGACCGTGACGTTCTCCTACCTCGCGGCGGCGGTCAGCATGCTTGTCGTCGCGGCCGCCGCTTCGACCGGTTCCGCCGGCCTCGTGCTCGCCGCGTTCACCATCGCGGCGTTCTTCGCCACCTGCGCATGGGTGTCGGCCTACCCGACGTTCTCGGAGCTGTTCCCGACCCACCTGCGGGCGACCGGAATCGGGGCCAGCGTCGCGGTCGGCCGGGGCGGGGCGGTGATCGGCCAGGTGCTGCTCGCCACGGCCGCGACCGCGTTCAACCTCACGTCGATGTTCGTCCTGCTCGGCGCGTTCTGGCTGATCGGCTCACTCGCCGGCGCCGTGTGGTGGCGCTACGGCGTCGAGGCCCGCGGCCAGAACCTCGAGGAGCTGGCGGCAGCGGTGGCCAAGCCCAGGGAGCCGGCGCGGGAACCGGTGGCCTGAGGACGCTAGACCACGTTGATCGTCTTAGTGTCGGTGAACGGCGGCCGACCGGCACCCCCGGACGGGTCGTCCTCCACCAGCTGCAGCACGTACTGCCCCGGCTCCAGGGTCACCGTGAAGCTGAACGCGGCGAACCGCTGCCCCTCCAAGGAGGTGGCAAACCCGGACTGCACGACCTGACCGTCGCGCAGAACCTGCCACGGCACGGTCGCCTCGAACGCGGCCGCCTCGCCCTTGACCTGCACGATCCGGCCGACCTGCGCGCCGGGTGCCGGCTCGTCGATCTGCACGAGCGAGCGGGTCTGGTACGGGTCCGCGCGGCGCACCGGCTCACTGGTGGACACATGGCCCCACAGCTCCGGCACCGGCTTGCCGTCGACCAGGATGCGCACCGGGTCGGTGTTCTGCAGCGCCGCCTGCACGGTGTACACCAGCTGCTGCACCGTCAGCTCCGCCAGCGCGGAGCCCACCTGCGCGGTGAGCGCCTTCGCCGACAGGTCGACGGTGATCACACCGGCCTCGTGCACGACCGGGTTACGCAGCTCGGTGCCCGCCGGCCAGGACGAGCGGTAGTCCGGATCCGTGCCGGTCGGCCTGGCGAGCAGCTCGCGGACGGCGTCGCTCGCGTTGTCCGCGGTAGCAGGCACCGAGTGGAACTCGCGGTAGAGCCGCGGGCCGACGGCGGTCTCGGCCACGTAGTAGATCGCCAGTGCCCGCGGCGCCCCCGTCGTCGAGCTGGGCGAGGCGGAGCCGGTGCCCGAGGAGCCAGCAGAACCGCTGCCGGGCTCCGAGGTGGTGCAGGCGGTCAGCAGCACGGTCGCCGCGAGGGCGACGACCCATCCAGTGGTTGCGTGTGGCGTGGACATGGCGATCACTTCCCTCGTACTTCTGGTGTTGCACTCGATAGACGTCTGAACGCGGCTCCGGTTGCCTGACCAGCTCTGAGACCGCACCAGGCGCAGTTTGTCCGCCAGCTGATCTTGCTCGAAACGCCGGAGCCTAACGCGCGCCTCCGTTACGATCCGCGACCGTGATCGCTGCCGGCCGAGAGTCAGTTCGCAAGCTCGTCGACTCCTCCCGCTTCCAGCAGGCGATCATTGGGGTGATCGTGCTGAACGCGATCACGCTGGGCGCCGAGACCTCCTCGACCTTGGTCGCAAACGTCGGCGGGCTGCTGACGTTCCTCGACAACGCGGCACTGACGATCTTCGTTGTCGAGATCTCGCTGCGGATCTGCGCCCATGGCTGGCGGTTCTTCCGCGACCCGTGGAGTGTCTTCGACTTCGTCATCGTGGCCATCGCCTTGGTGCCGGCGTCGGAGTCCTTCTCCGTCCTGCGCGCGTTGCGCATCCTGCGGGTCCTGCGGCTGATCGCGCTGGTGCCCAGCATGCGACGGGTGGTGAACGGCCTCCTGACGGCCGTGCCTGGGATGGCTTCGATCGCCCTGCTGCTCGCGTTGATCATCTACGTGGCCGGCGTGATGGGTACGAAGTTGTTCTCCGACGTCTCGCCGGAGTACTTCGGCAGCCTCGGCTCGACGCTGTTCACGATGTTCCAGACGATGACCGGCGAGGGCTGGCCGGACGTAGCGCGCCAGGTCATGGAGGTCAAGCCGTACGCCTGGGTGTTCTTCGTCGTCTACATCCTGATCACGACGTTTGCGGTGCTGAACCTGTTCATCGCGGTCGTGGTCAGCGCGATGGAGAACGAGGTCGTCGCCGAGGTGCGAGCCGAGGAGGCGGAGCACGCCGCCCAGGAGCAGGTCGCGCTGGAACAGATCCTGACCGAGCTGCGTGAGCTACGCGCCGAGGTCGCCGCGAGCCGCGGCGCGTAGCCGGCAGGGGCGGCCCCACCGCCGCGCGTCGAGTAGTCAGTCGGGCGAGGAGGCCTGCGCCCAGTAGCGGCGTGGGATGCGACCGGCCTGGCGGGCGGCGTGGCCGGCCTCTACGGCGAGCCGCATCGCGTGCGCCATCCGTTCCGGGTCCGAGGCGCGGGTCACCGACGTGGCGAGCAGCACCGCGTCGCAGCCGAGCTCCATGGCCCGGGCGGCCTCGGACGCGGTGCCGATGCCTGCGTCCAGGATCACCGGCACCCCGGCCCGCTCGACGATCATCTCGATGTTGTGCGGGTTACGGATGCCCAGCCCGGTGCCGATCGGCGAGCCCAGCGGCATCACAGCCGCGCACCCGGCCTGCTCCAGCTTGCGGGCCAGCACCGGGTCGTCGTTGGTGTAGGGCAGCACGGTGAACCCGTCGTCGACCAGCTGCGCGGCGGCGTCGAGCAGCTCGATCGGGTCGGGCAGCAGCGTGCGCTCGTCGGCGATCACCTCGAGCTTGACCAGGTCGGTGTCCAGCGCCTCGCGCGCCAGCCGGGCGGTGAGCACGGCCTCGGCGGCGGTGCGGCAGCCCGCGGTGTTGGGCAGCGGCTCGATGTCCAGCCGGCGCAGCAGGTCGAGCACGCCGGTGCCGCCGGTGGCGTCCAGCCGGCGCATCGCCACCGTGGTCAGGGCGGTGCCCGACGCGACGAGCGCGCGCTCCAGCACGGCCAGGTTCGACGCCCCGCCGGTACCCATGATCAGCCGGGACGCGATCTTGCGGCCGACAATCACCAGCAGGTCGCCAGGCTCGGACACGCTCACCCTCCCTGCACCGCCGTCAGCACCTCGACGCTCGCCCCGTCAGCCAACACCTGGGTCGGCCACGCCGCCCGCGGGACCACCTCGCCGTCGACCGCCACCGCTACACCACGTCCCGGTGCACCGAGGACGGCCAGCGCATCCGCGACGCTGGCCTGCGCCGGCAGCTCGCGGCGCTCCCCGTTGATCCACACGTGCATGCCGTTACCCCCGCACCCCGACGAACCGGGCCGGGTCGGCGGCGGCCAGCTCCGGCGGCAGTTGCGTATCTGTGAGCAGAGCAAGGATCCCGTCGGCGGTGATCGGCGCGAGCAGGAGGCCGTTGCGGTGGTGTCCGGTGGCGACCAGCGGCCCGTCGGCACCCAGCCGCCCGACCAGCGGCAGGTTGTCCGGGCTGCCCGGCCGCAGGCCGGCGCCGGTCTCGACGAGCTCGTACTCGGCCAGTCCCGGCAGTACCCGCTCGATGTCGCGCAGCAGGTCACGCACACCGCCGACGGTCACCGCCGCGTCGAAGCCGGTCTCGGTCTGGGTGGCGCCGACCACCAGGCCACCGCGCTCGCGCGGCACGGCGTAGACGTGGCTGCCATGCACCACTGCGCGCACGGTGCGCCTCGGCGGTGGCAGCGCGCTGGGCCGATGCGCGAGCCGCAGGATCTCCCCCTTCACCGGCCGGATCAGCCCCTTCAACGCCGGGTGCAACGTCGCGGAGTACGCGCCGGCAGCCAGCAGCACCGCATCCGCCCGCAGCCGACGCCCACCCACCACGTCAACGCCGTCACCGTCGACCGCACGTGCCAGCGCGTGCTCGAACGTCACGCCCGACAGGTCGCAGGCCGCCCGAAGAGCATGGAGCAGCTCCCGGTTGTCCACGGCAAGATCGCCGGGCACCGTCAACCCGCCAGCTACGTCTGGCCCGACGGCTGGCTCCACCGTCCGCAGCTCACGCGCCGACAGCCGCTGGACCACGCACCCGTGCAACGCGAGATGCGCAGCCACCGCGTCGAGCTCGGAGCGGTCCCCCGGCGTCACGGCGACAACCACCGTGCCGCGCTGCCGCAGCCCGGCACCCTCGGCGCTTGCCCGGCCCAGCTCCTCGGCGAAGTCCAGCCAGCGGCGAAGGGACTCCACGCCAAGGGCGAGCAGCGCCTCCTCGCCCGGCCACGCCTCGGTGATCGGCGCGAGCATGCCGCCCGCCACCCACGAGGCCCCCCGCGCCGGCTCCGGATCGACCACCGTTACCCGCCGGCCAGCCGCCGACGCCCGCCAGGCGCAGCTCAGCCCGATCACGCCGCCGCCAACGACGACCAGGCTCGGCGGCTGCCCGCCGGTGTTGTGTCGTGTCATCTCCGCTCCCTGCGCCGGCATGACCCGGATCAGGTTCGACGGTCGGGACCGCTGGATCCCCTCTCAGCCCGCTGCGTCCGGGCTCCCGTGCGTAACCGGTCCCCACGGTAGGCGCTCGGGCCACCTCGGTGCCAGTTCCGCGCGCCGGTTCCGCGCCGAGCTAGCCTCGCCGGATGGCCGGTCTCGACGTTGCTGCCCGCCGTGCGCGGTTGGCGCAGGCCCGGCTCTACCTGTGCACCGACGCCCGCCGGGACCGCGGCGACTTGGCCGAGTTCGCCGACGCCGCGCTCGCCGGCGGGGTCGACATCCTGCAGCTGCGGGACAAGGGCTCGGCCGCCGGCCCGCTGGAGGCGCGGGAAGAGCTGGCCGCGCTGGAGGTGCTCGCCGACGCCTGCGCCAGGCATGGTGCACTGCTCGCGGTGAACGACCGCGCCGACGTGGCGCTGGCCGCCGGCGCGGACGTGCTGCACCTGGGCCAGGGTGACCTGCCGGTGAGCTGGGCGCGGCGGGTGGTCGGCGACGACGTGGTGATCGGCCGGTCGTCGCACAGCGCCGCCGAGGCCGAGGCGGCCGCCGACGAGCCCGGCGTCGAGTACTTCTGCGTCGGCCCGTGCTGGCCGACGCCGACCAAGCCGGGCCGCCCCGCGCCCGGCCTGGAGCTGATCAAGACCGTGGCGGCGGCTAGCCCCAGCCGGCCGTGGTTCGCCATCGGCGGCATCGACCACGCCCGTCTGGACGCCGTGCTGGACGCGGGCGCCACCCGGGTCGTCGTCGTCCGCGCGATCACCGAGGCCGAGGACCCGACCGCCGCTGCCCGCGCCCTGGCCCAGCGTCTGCGCCGCTGACCTGCAGCTGCACGCCGTGGCCGCGTCCGGCCACAGCCGCAGTTTGGAGCCAAATGGCAGTTGTACGAGCCGCCCCAAGGCCCGTTTGGAGCCAAACGGCGGTGGATACGACCTAGGCGCGCTGCAGCCTCAAGGCGTGGCTGCTGTCGGCGGCGAACAGGAACGCGCCCTGCAGCACCACGGCCGCAGCGTGACCCTGTGCGCTGGACCCCGCGGCCGCGCGCCGGTATCGGCGTACGCCGTACCAGACGTAGCCCACGTCCAGACCGTCGTTGAGCACGAGCTGGCCGAGCAGCTTGCGCCGCTGCCTGCGTTGCGCCTGCGGCCCGTGCGGGTCGTCGAGCGCGGCGAGCTGGCGGAGCGTCAGCCGGCGAACGAGCGCGACGATCGCGAGGTCCACCAGACCCCACCCGGCGTTCTGCACCCCGAAGGCCCGCAACCGGACGTCGCCACGGCGATGCCCCACCGCCGCGAGCACCCAGCCGAGCCCGACGCTGGCGATCCCCCAGCGTCCGACGTGCCCCGCCAGCGCCTCCTGCTCGTCCCAAACGTCCATCGGCGCAGGCTAGCGGCGGGTGAGTTTCGGCCAACCGCGCGTCGCGCGTGACCCGATCGGGAGAGCGTTTCGCTGGCGCGAAGGCACCTCCGTGGGTAATCCTGTTCCGACCATCACCTAAAGATCAGGTGAACGGGCTGTGTCGAGGAGGTCGCCGTGTCTGCGTGGAGTAGCTACGTCGCGATCGGGGACAGCTTCACCGAGGGTCTGGACGACCGGCTGCCAGACGGCTACCCGCGCGGCTGGGCCGACCGGGTCGCCGAAGAACTGGCCGCCGGGCGGTCCGGGTTCCGCTATGCGAACCTCGCCGTGCGCGGCAAGCTCCTGAACCAGATCGTCGCCGACCAGATCCCGGTCGCCGAGCAACTCCGGCCCGAACTGATCACCTTTTGCGCGGGCGGCAACGACATCATCAAGCCGCAGTGCGATCCCGACGCGCTAGCCACCCGCTTCGACCACGCGCTGGGCAGGCTGACCGCAACCGGGGCCGAGGTCGTGATCTTCACCGGTTTCGACGTCCGTCAGGTGCCGGTGCTGCGGCGCCTCCGTGGTCGGATCGCGACCTACAACGAGCTACTGCGGGCCAGCGCGGACAACCACGGCTGCCGCGTGGTGGACCTCTGGAGCATGACGGTGCTCACCGACCCGCGGGCGTGGTGCCTCGACCGCCTGCACCTCACGACCGAGGGTCACCGACGGGTGGCGTTGCGGGTGATGGAGGTGCTCGGCGTCCCCGTCAGCGACGACTGGCGCGCTCCGTGGCCGGCGGCCGCCGCGTCTCCGTGGGTGTACCGCCGCCAGCAGGACCTGATCTGGACCAGGCAGTACCTGATGCCGCACCTGTCCAAGTGGCTGCGCGGCATTCCGACCGGCGAAGGCTTCCTGCCCAAGCGCCCGGACCTCGCCCCGTTGGACGGGGAGGCGGCCGCCGGCCCGATCGGTCTGACCTCCCGGCCCGCGTAACTACCGGTAGTTCGGCTCGAACGGCACCCACGCCTGTCGGCCGGCGGTCCGCAGATCGCTGGCCATCAGCCCCGCATCGGACAATGTCCACAGCGTGTCTCCGATGACCAACGACCGGCGGATCAGGCCCGTCGCGGCATCGCCGTCGACCCCGGGATGGGCGATGGTGCCCAGCTCGGCGAACCGGTCGCCGTCCAGGCGCACGACCAGCGCGGCGGCACCGGCCGAGCGGTCGAAGCCACTCAGCACGGGCATGACGACCGTCGCCGTCGAGGGCCAGTACAGGAATGCGTGCGGGTCGACCTCCACCTCCGAGCGGGTGCGTGGCAGGACGTGCTGGGCCAGCCGGGTCGGCGTCGCCGGGTCGCTCACGTCGAACAGGGATAGCTGGCTGCCCTGGATGCGGCCCCGGTCCGACGCCTCCTGCCCGACCCCGAGCAGCCGCCCGTCCCCAGCCGGGTGCAGGTATGCCGAGTAGCCGTTGATCTTCAGCTCGCCCGTGACACGGGGATCGGACGGGTCATGCAGGTCCAGCGTGTACAGCGGATCGGTCTGCTTGAAGGTGACGACGTAGCCGAGCGGACCGACGAACCGGACGGCGTAGATCCGCTCGCCCCGACCGAGGCCGCCCACCTGGCCAACCGTCTCCAGTCGATCCCCGTCGGTCCGCAGCACGTGTACCGCGCTCTGCGAGCTCTGTTGGGCGTACGAGGTGGTGGCCACCCGGAGGAAGCCGTCGTGCTCGGACAGCGAGTACTGGTTGAGCAGCGCGCCGCCGACCTCGCCGCCCGCGCTGTAGACCGGCCGGCCAGGCCGGCTCACGTCGAACTTGAACAGCTCGGTCGTTGTCTGCGGCGCAGGCGACCAGGCCGGCCCTGGCCGCTGCCGGGCGTTGGCGACGTAGAGGCTCTCACCGGTGCCGTACACGGTCTGCCCATCGGCAACGATCGTCATGGGCTCACCGTCGCCGATGCCGTCGGAGCCGAGGTCGATGGTCAACACGGTGAGCATCGACGTTCCGGAGTAGCTCGCCGGATGGCTGAGCTGGTCACATCCGACGGTGTACGAGCTCGTGACTCCGTCGCGTTCGACGCGGTACCGCGGCAGCCAGTCGGCGATGGTGGAACTCTCGATCGCCCGGACAGTCCGCATCCCCGGCTGGAAGCGCACGACCACCCGCACCTGCGACCCGACCTGGCGGGCGTCGACGTACTCACCGTCGGTCGACAGCGTGCCCAGCTCGCGTGGTTGCGGCGTCGAGCCCGACGGACCGAGGTCGAACAACGTCAGCGCAGACCCCGTGCCGCGGTACCGGCCGGACCGCCGTTGGGATCCGGCCGCGACCAGGGCCCGGTCTCCGTGCAGTGACACCGTGGCGGAGTCACCGATCGGCCCCCGCGTCCGCGCCGTGGTGACCCGGTGCGTGACTGGGTCGGTCACCCGCAGCTCGCGACCCGCGACGCTGACGATCCGCCGGCCGTCGGTCTTCACCAGGTCCGGCTCGTCGACACCAGCCTCGTGCACGGTGGTCGACGAGTGCCTCGGGGCCGAGCTTGCGGCGCCGGAATCCGGCTGCGCCTCCGCACTGCCCGCCGCATCCTCCAAGGTCGCGGGTGGCACGACGCCGATCGGGCCGCTGCCGGTGTGACGCCGTGACTCTTCGAGTGATCGCCGGGCCGCCTGCTTCAACTCGGTCAGCGCCTCGTCGCACGAGGAGTACGGGACGAGTCGGGCGGCTGCGGCGGCGGGCGTCAGCGCGGACTGCGCGACGATGGCGCCGGCAGTGAGCAGCGCGATGGTGATCAGCAGCAGCACGCGTCGGAGGGTCATGGTGCCAGGACGGAAGCACCCGGCGGTTGGGTTGCATCAACGGTATTGACATGTGACCTTTTAGTCACATATGTTCGTTACGTGACCGACGACGACCGGGTGTTCAAGGCGCTGGCCGACCCGACGCGTCGTTTCCTGCTCGACCGGCTCTATGCGCGTGACGGCCGCACGCTCACCGAGCTGGAGTCCGAGTTGGAGATGACGCGCTTCGGGGTCATGAAGCATCTGCGCCTGCTCGAGGACGCGGGACTCGTGGTCACACAGCGGTCGGGCCGGGAGAAGCTGCACTTCCTGAACCCAGTGCCGATCCGGCTGATCCACGACCGGTGGATCGACAAGTACACCGAGCGCCAGGTAGCGGCGCTCGCAGGCCTCAAGGCGGAGCTGGAGGAACAGGGATGAGCACCATGACCGAGACGACCGTGACCACGCAGGTGTACCGGGTCTACATCAAGGCAACCCCGCAGGCGATCTGGGACGCGATCACCAAGCCGGAGTGGACCGAGCGCTACGGCTACGGCGGCAGGGCGGAGTACGACCTTCGGCCCGGTGGCGCGTACCAGGGCTACACGAGCGATGCGATGCGGGCAAACCCCGATGTCCCCGACGTCGGCGTCGACGGGGAGGTTCTCGAGGTCGACGCGCCTCGGCGGCTCGTCCAGACCTGGCGGATGGCCATGGACGACACGATGAAGGCGCAGGGCTTCACCAAGCTCACCTACGACATCGAGGAACGGCCCGGTGGGCTGTCGAGGCTTACGGTCACCCACGAGCTCGACGGCGCCCCGTTGCTGGCAGGGCTGATGAGCGGCGAGATGGAGGACCAGGGCGCCGGCGGGGGCTGGAGCTACGTGCTCAGCAGCCTCAAGACGCTGCTGGAGACGGGCGAGTCCTTCGTGCACTGATTGCGCCCGACACGGCGAAGGCCTCGCCACGAGCGGGGCCTTCGCCGTGTCCAGGGCCTAGTCCACAGCGCCGCGAACCGCCGCCATCGCCCGCTCGAGGTCTGCCCGGGGCACCTCCGTTGACGCGAGGCGGACGCGTTCGTAGTCGGCCAACGCGCGCGACGCCGCCTCAACGTGCTCCTCGGCCGGCGCGGTCGTGCCTTGTTCCAACGACTCGGGCCTGGCGCGCGCGGCATCCACCCGCAGCCGCCAGCCGCTGAGCTCTAGCGCCGTGGTGCGGGTGAGAAGCAGGTCGCCCAGTCTCGGCCCCGTATCGGCGGGCTCGGCGGCCCTCGCGATCTCGACGTGCAGCTCGTCCAACCGGCAACGAGCGGGCCCGGCTGTGGGAGCGGATGGCGTCGATCTACCCGCAGTACCAGCGGTTCGCGACGAGAACGAGCCGC
>Ga0136613_10000846_pt1 | contig 14980 bp, 19 predicted proteins | sample AntDrymUQ2722106_2_FD_106649 | JGI IMG/M metagenome (GOLD analysis project Ga0136613, IMG submission 106649) | Polar desert sand microbial communities from Dry Valleys, Antarctica - metaG UQ272 (21.06) | ecosystem: Environmental > Terrestrial > Soil > Desert | place: Antarctica: Dry Valley... | reverse complement strand
GTTTTCCTTGATCCGCTCGAGCTCGAGCTCGGCGATCATGGTCAGGATTCCGATCGCGAAGCGGCCCATTGGAGTCGAGCCATCGAAGCCGTCCTCGACCGACACGAGGCGAGCCTGAGCAGCGTTCAGGCGGCGGATCGAGTCGAGCGCATCGACGGCCGAACGGGCGAAGCGATCAAGCTTGGCGACGACGATGCCGCCTGTTTCGCCTCGTTCGCAGCGAGCAAGCGCCTCCTGGAACATCGGGCGCTCGAGCTTGGCGCCGGACTGATCGATCTCCTCCCACCACTGGACGATCTCGATCTTGTTGGCTTTCGCCCAGTTGGCGATCCTCTCTCGCTGCACGTCAGGCGAGATAAAGGAGTCTCCCTCGCGGCCACCTCTGCGGCTCACCCGGATGTAGCCGTCGGCGATGCCTGCTTTCATGTTCCCATCATGGTCTCCCAACTCGATGTAGTCAAGTACCTAGACGACTACCGGATCGAGCTCATCGAGTGAAACCGCCCGTAGCTCTGGTCAGCCGAAAGCCCTGATACGGCCTCGAACGGGTGGCGAGCGGCAGCCAGCTCATGGTCAGTCTGTGACAGCGACCTCGAAGCCGCTCGTCGGAACGATTTGGACGCTCGTCGCGCTTGCTGGAGAGCCTCTGGCGCCGAACGCGGACGAGGGCGCTCCCTTTCTCGTCCTGGAGGCAGAGGGTTCCCGCGTCTCGGGGTCGGGAGGATGCAACCGGCTCGTCGGGAGCTTCGAGGTGAGTGCGAATGACCTTCGTCTCGGCCCCCATCGCAGCGACCCGCATGGCGTGCTCAGAGACCGTGATGGAGCGCGAGCTCGCATTTCTCCACGCGCTCGACGCGACCTCGCGGTACGAGCTCGTCGGCGAATCGCTCGAGCTGCTCGCCGACGGCAACGGCGTGGTCGCTCGCTTCGTGGCGTCCTCGGCTTCGGCCTCGTAGAGTCGAGAGCCTTGAGTCGTCGCGACTTCGTATTGCCCGTCGTACGAATCGGTTTCGCCGCCACCGCGATCGTGGCGATGACGTATCAGTTCGCCGCCACCGCTGACAGCTCGTTCCAGAAGGCGAACTTCTTCAGCTTCTTCACCATCCAGGCCAACCTGCTCGCTGTCGCGACGCTCTGTGTGCTCGTCATCGTGCGCCGCGGCGAACGGACAGCTCTCGTCGATGCGATGCGGAGCGGCGTCGTGCTGTACATGGCGATCACGGGGATCGTGTTCGCGCTCCTTCTCTCCGGCCTTCAGGAGGAGCTTCAGACGACGATCCCCGGGGTCGACTTCGTCGTCCACAAGCTGATGCCCGTCGTCCTCGTCGTCGACTGGCTCGTCGATCCTCCGCGACACCGACTCAGTTTGTGGACCGCGGCGGCGTGGCTTTCCTTTCCCTTCGCCTGGTTCCTCTACACGATCGCCCGGGGCGCGTCGGTCGACTGGTACCCGTATCCGTTCGTGGACGTCGGCGAGCTGGGTTACGGCGGCGTCCTCGGGCGCGCCTCCGTGCTCCTGGTCGGATTCGCGCTCGCGGCCGTGGCGTTGCTCCTGCTCGGCAATCGGCTTGCCGGACGCCGCGCCGCCGCTGTCGGGTGAGGTCGCCGGCGCGCGATCGGTGGGAGCCGACCTCGGGTCCTCGGCCGGCAGGATGGTCGGTCGTCTGGGACATGCCGCAGCCGTGCGGGACTACGCGCCTTGTGACTCTCTCTTGACAAAGACGTTTCCCCTGTAGGAGCGTTTCCGGCCTACTCTCGACACCGATGGCAATCGCTGAGAGAACGGTCGGCAGGAAGGCGCAGGCGAAGACGCAGAAGAAGGCGCGGACCGCGGCGACCCCATGGGGAGCGGCAGGGATCGTCGAGGAGGTCACGGTGCCTCAGCGGGCAGGCGAGAAGCGATTCTCCGTCGTCGTTCAGCTACTCGAGACGCGAGGCGGAGAGCGCCTGATCCGGTTTGCGTACATGACCGAGGGATCGGCGAGACGCGGTCCCGTGACGATGCGGGCGCGCGACCTCGAGCGGCTGCGGGCGGCGCTCGAGCGTGCGCCCGTTCTCGGGGAGGTGCTGCGCTTGTAGGCGCGCGCGTGAACATTCCTGTGGCGTCGGCTTTGCGACCCTCGAGATCTTCCCTCGAGCCACGTTCCTTGTGTGCGCTCTACGCGGCCGCGAGGACGTGCTCGGCGGCCGCATCGACGAGGGCGGCAAGCAGAAGCCCTCCGTCCGCGGATCCGAGGAGCGGATCGACCGCGTGCTCGGGATGGGGCATGAGCCCCATGACATTGCCGGCCTCGTTGACTATGCCGGCGACGTTGCCGAGCGATCCGTTCACCTCTGCCTGATAGCTGAGCACGATCTGGCCGCGCGCCGCCAGCTGGACGAACTGACCCTCGTCCGCGTGCCAGGCGCCTTCGCCGTGCTTGACTGGAAGGACGAGCTCCTGTCCGGCCTCGCAACGACTCGTGAAGAGCGTCTTGGCGCCCTCGACGAGCACCGTCGCATCGCGGCAGACGAACTCGAGGTGTCGGTTCGGGCGGAGGATTCCGGGCAGGAGCCTCGCCTCGCAGAGGATCTGGAAGCCGTTGCAGATGCCGAGCACCGGGCCGCCTGACGCGGCAAAACGGCGCACGGCGTCCATCGCCGGAGCGACACTCGCGATGGCGCCGCAGCGGAGGTAGTCGCCGTAGGAGAACCCTCCGGGCAGGATTATCGCTCCCGTTGTCTCGGGAAGCTCTTCCTGCTCGTGCCAGACGAAAACAGGCTCCGCCCCCAACGCGCCGAGCGCCCAGGCGGCATCTCGATCGTCGTTCGAGCCGGGGAAGACGACGACGGCGACGATCGGCCGCTCGCTCACGTCTCGTCCAGGCGGATCTCGAAGCTCTCGATCAGCGGGTTTGCGAGGAGCTCCGAGCACATGCGCTCGATTTCTTCTCGAGCGAATGTGTGATCCTCGGCGCTGAGCTCGATGTCGATAACCCGCCCCACGCGGATGCTCCCGATCGCAAAACCGAGCTTCTCGAGCGAGCCGCGAACGGCCTCGCCCTGCGGATCGAGGATTCCGTCCTTGGGTCGCACCAGAACGGTCGCCCTCATGCGAGCACGACTCCCGGATCCACGAGGTAGGTGCCGAACGAGATTCCGGTGAGCCGCTCGAACGCCTCCACGTAGCGCGCGCGGGTGCCCGCTACGACCTGCTCGGGAAGCTCGGGTCCCGGGGCGGTCTTGTCCCACCCCGTTTGCGCGCACCAGTCGCGCGCGAACTGCTTGTCGAAGGAGGGTTGCTCCCGCCCCGCCTCGTAGCCGGTGAGCGGCCAGAAGCGCGAGGAGTCGGGGGTCAGCGCCTCGTCGCCGAGCGTGAGAGTCCCGTCTGTCGCCACGCCCAGCTCGAACTTCGTGTCAGCCAAGATGATCCCCCGCTCCTCGGCGTGCGCGGAGGCGAATCCGTAGAGCGCGAGCGAGGCCGTCTTCGCGGCGCGATAGAGATCGGGTCCGCACAGCCTGGCCGCGCGCTCCTCGTCGATGTTCTCGTCGTGTCCCTCGCTCGCCTTCGTGGCGGGAGTGAATATCGGCGCCGGCAATCGCTCGGAGTCGCGCAGCCCCTCCGGAAGAACATGCCCGCAAACGGCGCCCGTCTGGCGGTAGTCACGCCAGCCCGAGCCGCTCAGATATCCCCGCACGACGCACTCGATGGGCAGCATCTCGAGCTTTCGACAGACCATGGTCCGCCCGCCGGGAGCCAGCTCCAGCAAGTGATTGGGGGCGATGTGAGTGGTCCGCGAGAACCAGAACGCCGAGAGACCCGTGAGAACGCGGCCCTTGTCCGGAATCGCCGTCGGCAGCACCACGTCGAAGGTCGAGATCCGATCGCTCGCGACGAGCAGCAAGCGGTCGTCGTCGAGCGCGAAGATCTCGCGCACCTTGCCGCTCGCGACGTGCACCGCCTCAGACACGAACCCGCTCCTCACGCCTCGTAGCGTGCAACCTCTGGAAGACGACATCGGTGTGACGGGTGAATGCCTCGAGGTCGAAGGCCTCGTCGAGATTCACGCGACCCGCGATCTCGCCATCGCCGCGCACCAGCGTGCGGAAGTCGAGACCCTCGTCCCACGCGCGCAGGGCGTGGCGCTGGACCATGCGATAGGCGGTGTCTCGGTCGAGGCCGAACTCGACGAGGGCGAGCAGCAGGCGCTGGCTGAAGAAGAGTCCCCCAGTGATCTCGAGGTTCGCGCGCATACGCTCCGGGCGGACGACCAATCCCTCGATGAGCCAGGCGAAGCGATCGAGCATGTAATCCACGGCGAGGAATGAATCGGGCAGCACGACGCGCTCGGCCGAGGAGTGGGAGATGTCCCGCTCGTGCCAGAGAGCCACGTTCTCCAGGCCGACGAGCGCGTATCCCCGTACAAGCCGCGCCAGCCCGCAGATCCGCTCCGCCACGATCGGATTCCGCTTGTGCGGCATCGCGGAGGAGCCTTTCTGACCGCGGGCGAACGGCTCCTCCACTTCGCGCACCTCCGTTCGCGCGAGGTGCCGGATCTCGAGAGCGAAGCGCTCCAGCGACGACGCGACGAGCGCGAGCGAGGAGAGGAGCTCCGCGTGGCGATCACGCTGCAGGATCTGGGTCGAGCTCGGCGCCGGCTCGAGCCCGAGACTCTCGCACGCGAGTCGCTCGACCTCGGGTGGCGTCGCCGAATACGTGCCCACGGCGCCGCTCAGCTTTCCGACCCGCATGCCTTCGAGCGCGCTCTCCATGCGTCGCCGGTCCCGTGCGAGCTGAAAGGCCCAACCGGCCAGCTTCAAGCCGAACGTGGTCGGCTCGGCGTGCACACCGTGCGTTCGCCCAATGGTCAAAGTGGCGCGATGCTCGTCCGCTCGCGCGACGACCGCCGTCGCGGCGCGGTCGATCCCCTCGAGCACGAGATCACCGGCCCGGCGCACGGTCAGCGCCAGCGCCGTATCCACGACGTCGGAGGAGGTCAGCCCGTAGTGAAACCAGCGCCCCTCCGGGCCGAGGGCGAGCGCGACCGCGTCGACGAACGCGGCGACATCGTGGTTCGTGGTTCGCTCGAGCTCGGCGACGTGCTCGGGGGTCGGAGTCGTCGCCCTTGCGCGGATCGCCTCGGCGGAGCCCCGCGGAAGCGTGCCGACCTGCTCCCACGCGTCGAGAGCCGAGAGTTCCACCGCGAGCCACGTCTCGAGCTTCGTCTCCTCCGACCAGACGCGCGTCATCGCAGGTCGGGAGTAGCGCGGAATCACCGATGCGATTCTAGAGGTCGCCCCAGCGCGGCAGATTGTCGACCTCTTGGCACGAAGACGTATCCCATCTGTGCGCACTTCAGCGTTAGGCTTGAAGTGGGAGGAGGCCCGGGGTGGCCCCTCGGAACATCCGGGGACTACGCCGGATGCAGCGAGACTGTCCTTCCTCCCGCCGCGTCTCGCGCGATGTCGTCTCGCCGCCGAGCTCCGTCGAAGGCGATCCGATCCGCGGCAGCGTACGCAGCCGCACGCGCGTCGGCGAGCGTCTCACCGAGACCCGTCACGTCCAGGATCCTGCCCCCGTTCGTCACCAGCCGGTCGCCCTGCAGCGCCGTCCCGGCATGGAAGACGAGGGCGCCCTCGGACTCCGCTTCGTCGACCCCGGCAATGGCCGAGCCGCGATCAACGCCCTCCGGGTAGGTGGCGGCGGCCAGCACCACCGTCACCGCCGCTCCCGGCAACGTCTCGAGCCGGATGCCCGCCAGCTCTCCTCCGGCCGCCGCCGCGAGCGCAGCCAGAAGATCACCCTCGAGGAGCGGCAGCAGCGACTGCGTCTCGGGATCGCCGAACCGGCAGTTGAACTCGAGCACGCGAGGCCCGGCGGGCGTGAGCATCAGCCCGGCGAAGAGGAGGCCGACGAACGGCGTACCACGTCGCCCGAGCTCGGCCAGCACGGGCCGGTGAACGAGCTCCAGCAGCTCCTCCGACGCGTCCGCGCCCACCCCGGGCACCGGCGCGTAGGAGCCCATGCCTCCGGTGTTCGGCCCGCGGTCACCGTCATATGCCCGCTTGAAGTCCTGGGCGGGAGCGAGGGCAATCGCGTCCGAGCCGTCGCAGATCGCGAAGGACGAGACCTCCGGGCCCTCGAGCAGCTCCTCGACGATGAACCCGCCGCCGAGCGTCGTGACCGCCTTCAAGGCGCTATCGAGCTCCGCGTCCGATCTGCACAAATGCACACCCTTGCCCGCGGCAAGGCCGTCGGCTTTGACCACGCAGGGCGGTCGCGCGACGGCCAGTTGTGTCGCCGTGGGGACGCCCGCGGCCGCCAGGACATCCTTGGCGAACGCTTTCGACCCCTCGATCGCGGCCGCGGCTCCGCTCGGTCCGAACACCGCGATCCCCGCCGGTCGGAGCACGTCAGCGACGCCACCCACGAGCGGCGCCTCGGGCCCGATCACCACGAGATCGATGTCGAGCGCATGGGCAAGCGCGAGGAGGCCCTCCGGATCCTCGGCCCGAATCGGGTGACACTCGGCGAGCCGTGCGATGCCCGGGCTTCCGGGCGCGGCATGGAGCTCGGTCAGGGACGGCGCCTGCGCGAGCTTCCAGGCGAGCGCATGCTCCCGCCCACCCGAGCCGACCAGAAGCGCTCGCACCGCGCGAGTCTATTGGCGCGGAACGCGCCCACCCCCACCCCGGCACCCTCGGAAGTAATGTTCGTCCCATGGAGCACACCGACTTTCAAGACTGGCTCGACGCGTACATCGAAGCGTGGAAGACATACGACGAAGCCGCGATCGGAGAGCTTTTCAGCGCGGACGCCCGCTACCGGTATCACCCGTGGGAGGTCGACGACGCGGTTCAGGGCCGGGACGCGATCGTCACGAACTGGCTCGAGGATCGAGACGAGCCCAGCTTGTGGACGGCCGAGTACCGGCCGTGGGCGATCGACGGTGACCGAGCTGTGGCCGCCGGCGTCTCGCGCTATCTCTCAGCTGACGGCGAGACGGTCGAGCGCGAGTACCACAACGTGTTTCTCTGCCGCTTCGACGACGAGGGCCGCTGCTCCGAGTTCACCGAGCTCTTCATGAGACGAGACGACGCGTAGGGCGAGCCTCGCCCGCGATCGTCGGCGGAGCTAGACGGTTGATTCCGAATAACCGCACACGCGGCTGGTGGCTGCGAAGCGGCGCCTGGCACGACGATCGGCGACGACACGTATCCACCGATACGCGCCGTCACCGCTCCCCGCACCATGCTTGGTCGCAGCTATCCCCGCGTACACGCCTTCGGAATCAACCATCTAGAGGGCGAGGCAAGCCTCGCCCCTACAAGGCCAGGACGTGCTCCCGCGCGGCGCCCGTTCCGACCAGCGTTACGGGCACCCCGAGCGCGCGCTCGACGAACGACACGTAGCTCTGCGCCGCGCGAGGCAGCGTCTCGGCGATCTTCTCCTGCCAGCCGAAGAGCGTCTCGAAGACCGGACGGCAGTGGTGAAAGTCGCTCTGGTGCGAGGGAAACTCCTCGGTCTCGGCGCCGTCGGGCAACGCGTAGCGAACGCAGACCGGAAGCTCGGCAAACTCGGAGAGGACATCGAGCTTCGTCAGCGCGAGCGACGTGATCCCGTTCACACGCACCGCGAAGCGAAGCGCCACGAGATCGAGCCAACCACAGCGCCGATCCCGGCCGGTCACGGTCCCGAACTCCTGGCCGATCTCACGTACCCGCTCATTCGCCGGTCCTTCGATCTCACTGGGAAACGGCCCCTCGCCTACCCGCGTCACGTACGCCTTCGCCACACCGAGAACCTCGTCGATGCGGTTCGGGCCGATCCCGAAGCTGACGGCCGCCCCCGCCGCGATCGGGCTCGAGGAGGTGACGAACGGGTACGTGCCGTGGTCGAGGTCGAGCAGCGTTCCCTGGGCGCCCTCGAAGAGGATGCGCTCGCCACCCTCGAGCGCCCGGTGGACGAGCAGCGAGGTGTCTGCGACGTACGGCGCGAGCCTCTCCGCGTAACCGAGCTGGGAGGCCACCACCTCCTCGATCGCAAAGGGCTCGAGGTCGTACACGCGCTCGAGCCACACGTTCTTCTCCTCCACCGCGAGCTCGAGCTTCTGGCGCAAGATCTTGGGATCGAGCAGGTCCTGAACGCGGATCCCGATGCGCGTGGCCTTGTCCGCATAGGCGGGGCCGATGCCGCGGCGGGTCGTTCCGATCTGAAGGCGGCCAAGACGTCGTTCTCGAGCGCCGTCCAACGCGACGTGCCAGGGCATGACGAGATGCGCGTTCCCCGAGACGAAGAGCACGCCTTCGGTCCGGTGGCCTCGCGCCTCGAGGTCGTCGAGCTCGGAGACGAGGACGGCCGGATCGACGACGCAGCCGGCGCCGATCGCGCTCGGCTTGCCGGCGACGATTCCGGACGGGATCTGGCGGATCTTGTAGGTCTCGCCAGAGACGACGATCGTATGCCCCGCGTTGGGGCCACCCTGGTAGCGGCAGACGAGGTCGGACTCCTGCGCGAGCAGGTCGACGATCTTCCCTTTCCCCTCGTCGCCCCACTGCGCGCCGACGATGACCGTGGCGGGCACGTGGGGCAGTGTCGCACGTCCCGTTGGAGGTCAGGCGCGAGCTGCGAGCGCAGGCTCCGACTCCTCGAGAGCAATCGCATCGACCGTCGCCACCGCCGGCAGGCCGTGCGGGCAGCTCGACTCCACGCCGCCGCGCGAGCCGGCGATCTCGTCTGCCCGCCCGCCGAACTTGCGCACAGCGGCAAAGAGGGGGATCGCTCCTGCCGTCGCGAGCCCGCCGACGACGAACGCCGAGGCGACCGAGCGCGCCTCGCCGAGCGCGCCCAGTCCGACCTGCGCGCCGACACCGCCGGCGCCCGAGACCATCGAGTCGAAGGAGACGACCGTCGCGCGCTGCTCGGAGGGAACGAGCTGATGGAGGTACGCCTGGCGGACGGGGCTCGTCACTCCGAGCCCGGCCGTGACGAGGAGCAAGGCGGGAAGCGCGATCCAGAACGAGCCCGCGATACCGAGGACGATCGCCGCTCCCGTCTGAACAGCCCCGGCGATGAGAAGCAGAGTGGTGCGCCGACCGCAACGCTGAGATGCCACGCTCACCACCTGATTCCCGACGATAGTCGACAGCGCGATGGCGGCCGCGACGATCCCGACGACCCAGACCGCGTCTGACTCGAGGAGGTCGAGCAGGTAGGGCTGGGACGCATAGAACGCCCAGCTCAAGAAGCCCAGCTGCAGGAACGACGCGAGCATGAGCAGGCGGAGTGGCCGTTGCCCCCAGCCGAAGGCGACTCCGGCGCGCGCGTTTCTCGCGATCTCCGCCGGCAGCTGCCCCCGCGGAACGCGACGAGGAGTGAAGCCGACATCGTGCATCACGACGATGGCCACCACGAACACCGTCACGAGCAGAGCCGATCTGAGGACGTACGGAATGCTGAGGTCGATCTGCCCCAGGAAGCCGCCTCCGATGGTCCCGACCAGCATCGCCGACCCGGTCACCTGCGAGCCGCGCGCGAACACGCGATCGAGGACGCCGCTGTATCCCGTCGCTGCGAGGGCATCGACGAGCCACGCCTCCATCGCTCCCGAATAGAAGGTGAAGCCGAGAGCCATGAGCACGGACGCGATCGCGAACGCGATCACGCCGGCATCGATCTCCGCGAGCCCCACGTAGGCGAGCGTCGAAACGCCGAGCACGGACACGCTGAGCAGGAACGACATCCGGCGTCCGAGCGTGTCCGCGACGACGCCCGTCGGGATCTCGAACAGCACCGTGCCAAGCGAGAACGCGGCGTTGGCGACGAACACCTCGAAGAAGCCGAGCCCCGCGTCGAGCAGGAACAGCGTGTTGACGCCCCAGATCGCGGCCGCCGAGAGCGTGTACAGGCCCGCGAGCGTGTAGTAGCCCGCGATCGTCCTCGCGCTCGACGGGACGGGAGCCTCGGCGGCGACGCTCACGACGTCACCCAGCGTAGTGACGAGGCCTAGGGCCCCAGCCTAGACCCGGCGCCTATGCGACTGCGAGATCGGCGAACTTCGCGTACCGGCGCAGGAAGGAGAGCTTCACCATGCCGGTCGGGCCGTTTCGGTGCTTGGCGCAGATCACCTCCGCGATTCCCTGCTGGTCGGACTCCTCGCCCAAGTAGTACTCGTCTCGGTAGACGAAGAAGACGAGGTCCGAATCCTGCTCGAGACTCCCGGATTCTCTGAGGTCGGAGAGCAGCGGGCGCTTGTCCTGGCGCTGCTCGACCGCGCGCGAGAGCTGCGACATCGCGAGGATCGGCACGTCGAGATCGCGGGCCAGCACCTTGAGCGCGCGGGAGATCTGCGAGACCTCCTGCACGCGGTTCTCCGCGCTCGATCCCGACGTCATCAGCTGCAGGTAGTCGACGACGATGAGGCCGAGATTCGGCTCGCGCGACTTCAGCCGGCGCGCCTTCGAGCGGAGCTCCATCATCGTGGTCGAGCCCGTGTCGTCGACCCAGATAGGCGCCTTCATCAACCTGTCGCAAGCAGTCGTCAAGCGCGGCCAGTCCTCGGGAGCAAGCCGCCCGGTGCGAAGCCGCTGCGACTCGACCTTCCCCTCGCTGCACATCATCCGCTGCGTCACCTCGGCCTTCGACATCTCGAGCGTGAAGAGCGCGACCGGCGTCCCATGCCGCACCCCCAGGTTCGCCGCGATGCAAAGCCCGAGCGCCGACTTTCCCATCGAGGGCCGCGCCGCGAGGATGATCAGGTTGCCGGGCTGGAAGCCCGAGGTGATGAGGTCGAGCTCGCGAAAGCCGCTCGGAGTGCCGGTGACCTCGACTCCCAGCTCCACCAGCTGGGAGATGCGCTCGAAGCTCTCCTTGAGGAGCGTCTCGATGTGGGAGAAGTCGCTCGTGACGCGCTGCTGGCCGAGCTCGAACACCATCTGCTCGGCTCGGTCGACCAGGTCCGCGACCTCGCCGGGCCGCTCTTGTCCGAGGCGGGTGATCTCCTGGCCGGTGCGAACGAGGCCGCGCAGGGTCGCCATCTCCTTGACGATGCGCGCGTAGTGCTCGACGTTCGACGTCGAGGGGACGAGCGCGGCGAGCTCGGCCACCTTCGCCTGGCCGCCGATCGCATCCAGCTCCCCTCGCTCGTCGAGCTCGTTCGAGAGCGTGATCGCGTCGACCGGCTCGCCCTTCGCCCACAGGGCGAGCGAGGCGCGGAAGAGCTTCCCGTGGCTCTCGCGATAGAAGTCGGACGCGTCGAGGATCTCTGAGACTGTGCCCACGGCCGTGGGCGAGAGCAGCATCGCGCCCAGCACGGACTCCTCGGCTTCGAGGTTTTGCGGCGGGACGAGCGCGCTCAGTCGCTCGGGTGTCAGTGGTTGAGTTCGGGCCATGGGTGCGGGAGTCAATCCGTCAAAGACACGTCCGTCCAATCCAGTCCCTGTGAGCGCGGAAGCCCCTCACTGCAGCGAGAAGAGAACAGACGTTCTCATGTTATCCCCGACACCGGACGCTCTTTGGACAGGTTCGGCCGAGTTGTCCAGGCGGAAACAGCCGCTGCGAGCGGGAAGTTCCGATAACGCTCAACAGGCATGTGGAGAGAGTCGTGGACGGCGCACGAACAGCGGGCGACAGGCACCCTGCGGGTGCCAGTCACCTTCGTCGGTGGGCGCCTGTCACCGCAGGTGACTGGCGCCTTGCGTTTTCGACTGCCGCTACGCGGGCGCTGGCTCGTCGCGCTCGGCCGGCACGGAGCTCTCGGGCCCGTCCTCTTCGGGCTCGTCCTCGGCGAGCTCCCCCTCCTCGATGACCTCTCGGACCACCGACTCGGCCTCTGAGTGCTCGGCCGCAGCGGCGGCAGCTGCCTCCGCCTCGGCTGCCTCGAGCGCCGCGAGCTCCTCCTCGGGCGGCAGCTCCCCGCCTTCGGGGACGACCAGCGTCCTCACCTCGACCTGCACGTCCTCGAAGAGCTCGATCGGGATCGCGTAGCGGCCGATGCGCTTGATCGGGTCGATCCCGATCTTGCGCCGGTCGACCCGCACCTTGTGCTCGGCCCAGATCCTGTCAGCGATGTCCGTGGGCGTCACCGAGCCGAACAGCGAGCCGGTCGGGCCGGACTTGACGTCGAACCGAAGCTCGGCCTTTCCGAGCAGCTCGGCGATCTCCTGCGCCTGCTCAGTGCTGCGCGCCTCGCGCGAGGCGCGCTGAGCCTCGACGCGCTCGAGCTCCGTCACGCGAGCGGGCGTCGCCGCCTCGGCGAGCCGCCGCGGCAGCAGGTAGTTCCGCGCATAGCCGCGAGCGACATCGACCACGTCGCCGCGCAGCCCGAGCTTCTCGACGTCCTTGAGCAGGATGATCTGCATCCGCGCTACTGGGAGACGTAGGGCAGGAGGGCCATCTCCCGCGCGCGCTTCACGGCGCCGGCGACCTGCAGCTGATGACGCCGGCACGCGCCGGTGATGCGCCGCGAGCGGATCTTGCCCTTCTCCGAGATGTAGCGGCGGAGCTGGGCGAGATTCTTGTAGTCGACCTCCGCCACCTTGTCGCGGCAGAGGTGACAGCTCTTCCTCCTCCCGGGCGCGGTGGTCGGCCCGGTGCGTCTGCGCTGTTGCGGTTTCTTGCCGGCCATCGCTTAAAACGGAATGTCGTCGTCGGCGGGCGAGGGTGGGAAGTCGGCCCCTCCGGCGCTCGCGGTCGCCCCTGCAGGCACGTACTGCGCAGCGCCCTGCTCCTGGTCTGAACGACTGTCGAGGAACTGCACGCTCTGCGCCACGACGTCCACCTTCGACCGCTTGCTACCGTCCTGAGCCTCCCAGGAGCGCCAGTCGAGCCGGCCGTCGATGCCGATGCGGCGACCCTTCGCCAGATGCTGCGAGAGCATCTCCGCCTGGTTGCCGTACACCTTGACGTCGAAGAAGTTGGGCTTGTCCACCCAGCTGCCGGCGTCGTCCTGCTGACGCCCGTTGACGGCGACACCCATCTCGAGGACGGGTGTGCCGGACGGGAGGTGACGAAGCTCCGGGTCGCGCGTCAGGCGCCCCACGAGAATCACACGGTTCAAGTCTCCAGCCATTTCGCTTACTCCTCCTCTTCCTCGATCTGCTCGTCGACGTGCCCGTCGACCGGCCCGTCCACTGGGGATGCGGTCTCTGCATCCTCGCGGGTCGGAGAGCCCACCGCTACCGGCCGGGAGGGACTCCCCTCGATCCGACGTGTCGCCATATGACGAAGGACGCCGTCGTCGATGCGAAGCACGCGCGAGATCTCGTCCAGCGTGCCCGCGTCGCAGCTGAACTGCAGCAGGTGATAGATGCCGTCCCCTTTGTGCGCGATCTCGTAGGCGAGCTTGCGCCTGCCCCACACGTCGTGCACGTCCCAGGAGCCGCCGGCCCTGTCGACCAGCTCGCGCGTGCGCGCGACGACCTCGCCCTGGCGGCCCTCCTCCAGATCCGGGTCGAGCAGCAGCAGAATCTCGTACTCGGTCACAGGTTCCCGTGTCTCCCTTCGGTCTGAGTCGGCCTCGCCGGATCCGACACCGCCGGGAACGGGCGTGTGAGATGCGAGGCAGGAAGCCGCGGGATGGTAGCAGTCGGCGTGCGGCCAGACGCGAGGCAGTAGAGGCCGGGCATGCCCTTTTCCTCCTGTGGGAGCAATGTTTCGGTATTGGCACGATCCGCCCTTGACCACAAACGCCGGCGCTCGACCTGCGATCCCCTCCCCAGGACTGGGCCGTTGACTGGGCCGTTGCCGGCTAGCGCCCTCTGAATGCCGGCGGGCGCTTGCCGAGGAAGGCCCGGACGCCTTCGGCGAAGTCCTCGGTCGACGTCGCCGCCTGCTGGAGCTCCGCCTCGAGCGCGAGCTGCTCCTCGAGCGACGCCGTGTACGCGTGCTCGAAGAGCTCCTTCGTCATCGCGACTCCCCGCGTAGGAAGGTCTGCGTACCAGGAAGCGAGCTCCCCTACACGCGGCGGGAAGTCGTCCGCCGCGACGACCTCGGACACGAGACCGAAGCCGAGCGCCTCGTCCGCCTCGAGCCGTCGGTTCGAGACCATCCACTCGAAGGCCTTGGCGAAGCCGAGCAGCCGATGGACGAACCAGGATCCGCCGGCGTCGGGGATCAACCCGATGCCGATGAACCCCGGCACGAACGTCGCCTGGTCGGAGGCGATGCGGACGTCGCACGCGCAGGCGAGCGAGAGACCGGCGCCCGCGACCGGGCCGTTGATCGCGGCGATCACCGGCTTCTCGAGCGCGCGGATCGCGCGGATGTTCGGGTGGTACGTGCCCTCGAGCGCATCCCCGATCCCTCCCGGGAGCTCGGAGAACTCCTTCAGATCCTGCCCCGAGCAGAAGCCCCGACCGGCGCCGGTGATGACGACTGCGCGCACCTCCGGAGCCGCTGCTTGGTCCAGCGCCTCGCGGAGAGCGGCGTGGAGCGCGCGGTTGAACGCGTTGAAGACCTCGGGCCGGTTGAGGGTGATCGTGAGCACCGCTCCGGCCCGGGCGGTCATAACCTCGGGCATGGGGAGAGCCTAACGGCGGGGACGAAAGAGGTAGGCGACGAGCGCGCCCGCGGCGAGCCCTGCCAGGGCGATGCGCGTGACGTCGACCGCGGGCTCGAACCGCACCTCTCCGTCCTTCACGACGTACACGCCGACGCCGCGGGAGCGAAGACCGAATCCCGCCCCGCCACTCGTGCCGCCGCCTCCACCCCAACCACCGCCGACCGCAGCCACCGGGATCACCGTGACGCCGTCTCGCTCGACCGGGTCGCCGACGACGCGGCGCACCGAGAGCGCGTCCTGCAGGCCCTTGCTCATCTCGTCGTGGTTCACGCCTTCTCCCGATTCAGGAAGGCGCGAACGGCGTCCTGCGCCTCGTCACCCATCATCGACATCGCCAGCCAGTCTCGGGCATGGCCAACCGTCTGGTGCCAGGCGAAGTCGCGCCAGACGTTCAGCTGCTGCTTTGCGTAGCGCGTCGTCTGAGGGAGCTTGGCTGCGAG
>Ga0136613_10000845_pt1 | contig 14986 bp, 14 predicted proteins | sample AntDrymUQ2722106_2_FD_106649 | JGI IMG/M metagenome (GOLD analysis project Ga0136613, IMG submission 106649) | Polar desert sand microbial communities from Dry Valleys, Antarctica - metaG UQ272 (21.06) | ecosystem: Environmental > Terrestrial > Soil > Desert | place: Antarctica: Dry Valley... | reverse complement strand
GTGAGACCGTCTACCTCCCTGAGAACGGCTGCCTTGATATCCCTGGCGGCTACCCTGGTGGCGGCCGGTCCCCGACGCTTGGGTTTGCCGTGTTCGAGGAAAGACATCAGCTTGTGCAGGACCTCAACGAACTCGTTGATGTGGGCGCAGGTTTCCGCTATGAGATCCCCACGCTCTTCGAGTGCCAGGTCATCGAAGCCGGGGCTGTGATAGCGCAACAGTATCAATGCGTAGTCGAGGGTCTGGTGGTGGCGCAGATCCTGGAGAATCGGTCGCAGGTCTTCCCCTGTGTGTCTGTTCTCTAGAGCCTTCGTCCGACGGTTAAAGAAGGGACTCGCCGCGGAGGGGCAAGATCCTCGCCAGGACCTTGTGCAAGGCGCCCAGATCGAGCTGTTTTCCTTCCAGCGCGGTCAGCGCAGCGAGTATGGCCGCGTCCGTGCGCAGAGGCTCGTCGGATACGGAGATCTCACGGTAGCCGCGCTCCGGAGAACGCGGGCCATCGAGCTTGAGCCAGACGATCTGTCCGACGTCCCCCACCCGCGCGGGGTAAGCCTCTCCGTAGATAGGGCGTGTTCCGGGCGGCGAGAAGAAGTCCCCGGACTGCTGCTAGCAACGCGGAGAGGATAGGAAGCGGCTCTCCGACCTGGCGGCTTCGAACCGCTTGCAGATCTCCGCGACGAGGAGCTCGTCGCCGACGAGACGCTCTGCGAACGAGTGGCCGTACGTCTGGATCGCTGAACTTTGAAGGCCCTTGCCGTGAAACTACGAGGCGCGAGGCCACCCGGACTACATACCGGGGATATGCCCGGCGACGTGAAGCGATCAGCGAAGCGAGAGGAAGCGACGTATCAGCGAAAAGCAACGAAGTGGACGGTAGGCATTCGATCTAAGGGCCGAGGCTCCTACACAACCTGGCCCTATCCGCCTTGTACCTCCCTGCCGCTCTGTTACTCCTCCCCTCTTCTCCGAGGTTAGCCGATCCTTTCCCCCTTCCTCATGATTCGCTCACACCCCTCTGCGACTTTGTCCCCGGGGTTAGCTCTGACGCGATCAGAACCAGGGCCACAGGAGATTTCGTCCTTGCTCCCATCTACCGCACGGATATAGTCGTTGCCACGCCCCCCGTCACCTTTGTCCCGGCCGCCGCCGAGGCGCAACGTGTCGTCGCCGCCCCAAGCGTGGATGCGGTCAGCGCCACCGTAGCCGTAGATAGCGTCACCCTTAGGGGTGCCTCTAAGGGTGTTCGGTCCGTTATTGCCCTCGATGGAAGCCGGCGAGAGACGCGCATAGGAGTTCTGGGTGACCCCGCTGACCGTCTTGAACTCTCCGCCGGTGTGCAGCTTGAGCCCATCGGTGTGCAGTGCCCATACCAGGCTGTAGCTGCCCGAGTAGGCCGGATCCCAGTTCGGGTCGAGTCGCCCCCCGAGGGAGTAGGCTGCTATGCCCTGCCTCCGCTGGCACTCTCCGTGTGGGTCGAGTTGAGGCTCCCCGGGACGCCCGGCCCCACACTTATCGGCTCTATCGTCGCCGACGTAGAAGAAGTGCCCGCCGACCACCAGCTGCCCGTCATAGACCTCAACCGCCTGCACCGAGCCGGACGTGTCTTGCTTCCAGCCGCGCTCGCCTCCGGCCGTCTTATCGAACTCGGCCACAAAGTCGCTGCCCCCGGCGGCCAGGAAGAGCTTCCCGTTGTGGTCGACCACCGATAGTCCGAACGATCCCGCTCCCGTCTGGGTGAGCCAGGAGGCTTGATGGTAGCCCTTGGTGTTGAGCTTGACCAGGGCCTTGGCGGGGTTGCCGCCCACCTTGTCGCAGATGCACGCCGCCCAGATCGTCTTGCCGTCGGCGTCGAGCTCGAGGTCGCGGTACGCTGGCTTGCTGTCGTGGGTGCGAATGGCGTCTACCTCGGTCTTCGCCCGGGTAAAGAGCTGCTTGCCCGTGGCGAAGTCGAACGCCGTTAAGCTTCTCCCCCCGCCGTAGACCCTCCCGAGCTCGGGCGCGGCCAGCACCGACTTCAGAGTCGGCGAGTTGTACCATCGGATCACTTTTCCGGTAGTGCCGTCGACCAGGACCAGGTTACTCTCGTTGCTGGTGGGCCCCGGGAAATTGCCCGCTATCAGCACGTCGTCGCCGTAGGTGGTCATGTCAAACACCTCGGACCCCGTGCCCCCGAGACTCGGCGCCACGCCCTTCCTGTACTTTCCAGTCTTGGAGTCGAAGACCGCCACGTTGGCCACGCGGCCCAAGACCGTGCCGTTACGCTGCTCGACCCGGGAGAAGCTGCCGCCCAGCCAGATGTTGGTGCCAACCTGCTCGATAGCCTTGACACGCCCGTCGATCATTGAGGTGTAGTCGGGCTTCTCCGACGGCAACGCCAGTACAGCCCCGCTGGCAAGGAGAAGGGCTACCGCCGTCGAAAACAACAACAAAACGGTCCTTCTCATACTTATCTCCTTCTTTAGCGGGGCGGAGGAAGAAAGGATGAAGACCCCCACCCCGATACGTAACTAACGGGGGAATAATACACTGCTCTGCGAATAGGCACATAGGCTAGGCGGCACATCTTCAGAAACGCCACCTCACAAACTTCCGAGAAATCTATGTTTCACGATGTTGATGAATAAGGGCAAGAGGAAGGGCCAAGGCTGCTACGCCCCGGCCCCGGGAGAGCCTCGGCTGAGAGGCTAACCTCAGAAATCCCCAAAAGGTCTTATAGGAGCTACGGTGCCCTCCTGCCTACCTCATTACCTTTTATTTTCACAGCCCACCACCCGGTCCTTGGAGTCGACATAGGCCGTGTCGATGCCCCTGCCGCAGTCGACCAGGTCCCTGAAGCCTCCCTCACTGTAGATGATGTCACGGCCCCGTCCGCCGTATTGCCTGTCGTTGTCGTCGCCACCGCGAATTTTGTCGGCGCCCGCCCAGCCCAGCACCACGTCGTCGCCCCCCATGGCGTTGAGGTGGTCAGCCTGCTTGGTGCCTACAATCCTCTCGCCTCTTTCGGTGCCGACATAGGTTTTGGCCAGGGCCACCCCGCTGGCCGCAACCAGCGCCGCAGCCATCAGCGCGAGCAATATTAGTAGTGTCGTTCGCCTCACCGTGTGTGTCCTCCTTCCGATGGCCGGGACTCATCTGTTCCGCAGCCACCACTTTTTCACAGATGCAGCATGTACCCTCGCCCGCACAGGCACCTCGACCCTCAAGAGAGGCTCATGGCACTCGCCGAATCCTGGTTCTTTGAAACTCAGTGTGAATCCTACCGAGTATGGGGCGCACAGTGCATAGGCCGATCGGCACATCTTCTGACTAACCGTGTGAGCTTGCGAGGATGTCTATTTTACACGTTCGGGTGAATAGTCTAGATCTTCTCCTACCCATCTGCGACGAAGACTTGTTACTGCTCGCCGCAGCTTGCGCTTCGCGCGAGGCCTTCTCGTATTCCGGATACGGGACGCTGGATACACCCTACGCCGTTCGCCTTCGCTCGGTTCATTTTGCTCTCATCGGCGCCTCGCCGGGGGTGTGGCCTCGTAGGGTGGAGGCGCCGCAGGGTCCGGTGCGTAGAAAGGCTCTTCGGAGAGACCGAGCCGCCGGTGCAGTCGAGCCAGGGGCTCCGGGGCCCACCAGTTCCAGCCTCCCATAAGCCGCATCGTCGCAGGTACGAGGAGTGCGCGTATGATCGTCGCGTCCACAAGCACGGCGAGCCCCATCCCCAAGCCTATGGCCTTGATGACGACCGCCTCGGCCAAGCCGAAGGAGAAGAAGACCGTGGCCATGATAAGGGCGGCGCCGGTGATCAGACGTCCTGTGCGCTCGATGCCGAGGGTGACGGAGGAGAGGTTGTCCCCAGTGCGCTCGTACTCTTCCTTGATGCGGCTGAGGAGCATCACCTCGTAGTCCATAGAGAGTCCGAACAGGATGCAGAACATGATGATCGGGGTGGTTGTGTTTATCGGGCCTGGGGTGAAGTCGAGCAGCCCGGAGAGATGTCCCTCCTGGAAGATCCACACCAGGGCCCCGTAGGAGGCGCTGATCGACAGGAAGTTGACGAAGACCGCCTTTATGGGCAAGAGCACCGACCCGAGGAGCAGAAAGAGCACCACGTACGTGGCGAGGACCACAAAAGCTATCGCCGGTGGCGCGGCGTCGTAGACCGAATCGGTGAGGTCGAGGTCGAAGGCCGCCCAACCGCCGACGAGCACCTCGCCCCCGACTTCAGGGGGTTGCCCGCGGACCTCGCGCACCAGGTCGTGGGCCTCTTCGGTGTTGTAGCCAACCGAGGTGTAAGCGGTCAGGACGGCGATGTGATCTCCTGTGGTCCTCTTCAGCGCCTCCCGCACCTGCGACGGTAGAACTCCGCGGGGACCCGAAAGGAGCTCCTGGTACTGATCCCGGGAGAGCTTCGGGGCGAGGTTTACGATGCTCTCCACATCTTTGACGCCAGGCCTTTCTTCGAGCCAACGGCTCAGGTCGTACATCTCGCCTATCCGTTCTCTGGTGAGCGGCGATCCTTGCGGGTAATCGAGCAGCACCACCATGGGGTAGGCGCTGCTGTCGGGGAACTGGCGGTCGAGGATCTCCTCTCCCCGGCGCGACTCCGTGTCAGGGGGCAGCGTGTCCCCCCCGGAGAGTCCGAGCCGGATGCCAAGGAAAGGCGAGCCGAGCACCAGGAGGAGCGCGACCACGGGCAACAGCGTGCGCCACGGGTGGGCCATGACGGATCTCGCTACTCTGTGCCAGAGTCCGCTGCCCGTAGCGAGCCTCTCAGGCCGGGCGAAAGGCAGGTGCAAGAAGTCGACGCGGGGGCCGAGGATCGCGAGTAGCGCTGGGAGGAAGGTCAACCCGTAGAGTACCGAGAAGGCGACCACGATCGAGCCAGCGAAGCCAATGGAGTTGAGGTCGGCCACGTCGAAGAAGAGGAAGCCCATAAATCCTATGGCGACCGTGAGCCCCGAGAAGAGGATCGCGCGTCCCGCAGTCGCCATAGTGCGCGCCAGGGCTTCGGGCACGGGACGGCGGCCAACCTCCTCGCGAAAGCGGCTCACGACAAAGAGCGAGTAGTCTATGGCGACGCCGAGGCCTATCATGGTGACGATGTTAGTCGCGTAGATCGAGACGTCCATCGCCCTGGCCAGAAGCAGGGTGCCGACGAAGCCAGCGGTGACGGCGAGCACGCCCACGCCGATCGGCAACCCGGCAGCGACGACGGAGCCGAAGACGAAGAGCAACATCAAGAGCGCCAGGGGCAGCGAGACCACTTCCGCGCGCTTCAGATCCGTCTCCGTAACGCTCTCGAAGTCTTCGTTGAGCGGGATCTCACCGGTCGCAACGACCTCGAGGGGGCCTGGCCGTACCTCCTGACGGATGTCCGCGTAGGCATCTTGCAGCTCGGCGAAGCTGCCCTCCTCGAGCTCGACCACCGCGAGGCTGTAGTGCCCGTTTCGGGAGATCATGGCCTCGTCGGTGGCGCCGTTTTCGTAGGCGGTACGGACGCCAGCCACCCTCTCATCCTCTTCGAGCGGCTCCAGCGCGCGCTCCACCTGGTCGCGGAACGCCGGATCTGCGGCCTTCTCGTCCTCGCTGCCGAAGACGAGCATGAAGCTAGGCGGGGCCTTCGCCACCTCCTCGTCCAACAACTCGTCGACCCGCCCGGATTCGGTGCCCCCAGGGGCGGAGAACTCGCCCGTGCCTAACCGGCCCCCATAGCCCATCGAGTAGACCACAGCCGCTATCGAGAGGATAGACGCGACGAGGACCAGCCACCGGAAACGATACACAAAGCGTCCCCAGGCGGCGAACATCTTTATCCCTTCTCAGTCAGCCGTAGTCCTCTTGCCGCCTCAGGGGACGGGGTTCTCCACGAGCGCGCTCCCCCCACCGCGGCGGACCGGTTCGGCCGCGGCCTGCACGGTTCCTCCTGGGAGGAAGGCGATGCCCGTGGCCGCCCCGATCTCCGGCGTCGAGGTGAAGCTCTGGCCGTGCTCGGATACGAGCAGCGCCGCCTCGGGCGAATTCAGGAACTCCGGCTCGGCCGAGGTCGTCGGCGTGTTGCGCTGCGAGGCCCTCGGCGCGGCGATGGCCTCAGGGAGGGTCATGCCGAAGTCCAGATCGTTGACGAGTACTTGCAGCACGGTCGTGATGATCGTCGACCCTCCGGGAGAACCGAGGGCAACCACCGGGGCGCTGTTGTCCGTGACTATCGTCGGGCTGATGCTGCTCCTCGGGCGCTTTCCGCCGTCAGGGGAGTTGGCGAGTCCAGGCACCGGCTCGAAGTCCGTGAGCTCGTTGTTGAGGATGAACCCGTGGCGTGGGACCGTGATCGCGCTCCCTCCCGTCTGCTCGATGGTGAAGGTGTAGGACACTATGTTGCCCCACTTGTCCGAGACGGTAAGATGGGTGGTCGATGGCCCTTCGGTGGCCGTGGAGAGGCTTACGCTGCCGTTGCCGCCTGACCCGTCGTAGGGATAGGGGTTCCCCGGTTCGACCGGGCTCTTCGCCGCCTGGCCCGTAATGAGCGCCCGGCGCTCCGTGGCGAAGTCTTTGGAGAGCAGGCCCTTGAGCGGCACGTAGACGTAGGCGGGATCTCCGAGGTAGGCGCCCCTGTCGGCGTAGGCGTAGCGCGAGGCCTCGAGGTAGTAGTGGAGCGCGTCATCGCGGGGGAGGGTCGCCATCGAATATCCCTCGAGGATGTTGAGCGTCTCACCAACCGTCGACCCGCCCGAGGAAGGCGGCCCCATCCCGTACACCTGCAAGCCCCGGTAGGTGCTGACGGTCGGGGCGCGTTCGAGGGAGCGGTAGCCGGAGAGGTCGGTCGTGGTCATGAGGCCGGGACGCACCTCGCGCGTCGATCCGTCCACGACCGGCGGGTTTTGCACCGTGTCGACGATGGCCCTGGCGGTCCTGCCCGAGTAGAAGGCAGAGCCGCCACCGTCGGCGATGCGGCTGTAGGTGGCCGCGAGGTCGGGGTTGCGGAACGTCGAGCCGACGGCGGGCGCGTTTCCTTTCCTCAAGAACGTCTCGCGCGTCGAGGTGAAGTCCCGGAAACGGTCCAGGTTGTCCAGTGTCTGCTGGCGATAGGTCTGGTCCACCACAAAGCCGCGGGCGGCGAGCTTGATGGAGGGTTGCAAGAGCTCCGAGAGGGGCTTCGTCCCGAACCTGCCTAGCGCCTGCTCCCAGCCGCGGATCGTCCCTGGTACGCCGACACCGAGGCCACTCGTGACACGCTCGTCGAAGGGGATCGGCTCTCCCGTGTCAGGGTCTATAAAGCTGTCAGGCTCGAAGGCCGCCGGGGCCGTCTCGCGGCTGTCGATGGTCGAGACGCTCCCGGCTTCGGCGTCGTAGACGACCATGAAGCCGCCACCTCCGATGCCGCACGAATACGGCTCGGTGACGCCAAGGGTAGCGGCCGTGGCGACCGCGGCATCGGTCGCGTTCCCACCTTCTCTGAGGACCTGCATCCCCACCCGAGATGCGGCGAGATCCACCGTGGCCACGGCGCCGCCCGTTCCTGTCGCGGTCGGCTGCTTGGGCGTCTCCACAGTAGGCGCACCCGAAGCGGGGTGCGCAAGGCCAAAAGCGGCTACCAGAAGCACTAGTGTCAGCAGGCGTGCGGGTGAACGATTCATGTACCCTTCCTTGGTCAAAGTCGCCGCGTATGTCGGAGCGTCGGTCTCAGTGCAGACTCTTCCCCACGCCACCCATAGTAGCCACTTCCCGGCGGGGCTTCAATGCCTTGCGGGCCGGGGCCCGCCTCAAAGCCCTTCCAGGCGCCGCAAGGCCGCTGGCGGCTCTCCCACCAACACTTGCAACACAAAAATATTCGGGCCGACGAAGCCGCTCCTGTAAAGAGTCGGCGATCATCAGCCCGTGCGACAAACGCTGATCGTGCCACAACGCCAGCGTTCGAGGCTAGTTGTAGACCTTCCTCTTCATCGCTTCCCTACCTCCTTGACGAGGTACAACGACACATCAATATTGTAGCACATATTACTAGAACGGGGCAGCGCTCCTAATGGTGGCTACGCATTCCTCTGTTTTGTTCTACCCTTAGAGATCAAGGGAACCGAAAGAGAAGAGGGAGCTATGATGGATAGGGAGAGGACCGGCGCCTCGGACTCGCAAGGAAAAATCCCGGAGGCCTGGATCGGCCAGGAGGTGATGCTCGAGACTACAGAGTCACTCTCGAGCGATCTGCGCGCCGCAGCCCCTGTGTACCTGGAGGATGTCAACGATAGGGGAGTCGTCATGCTTGTGACGCGTCATCACGATCAAAGCCAGTTCTCCCGCTACTTCTATCCCTGGAGCGTGATTGGCTGGATACGCCTTGCCGAGGAGGACGAACGCTCATAGCCAGATCGACCACCTCGTCTCTCGCGGCGGTGGGGCGGACGCCGCCGCTTTCTCGATCGCCGCGCTCGCGAGCCGCCTCAGAGACAGTGTTGCCCGCGGCATCGGTGGCGCACACCTCGAAGGTGTGGGAGCCGCTGACCAAACCGGTGTACCTTGTCGGCGACACACAGGCGCTGAAGGCGGCGGAATCGAGCTTGCACTCGGAGATAGCGTTTGGCTCCGAGGAGAAAGTGAACGTTGCGTCCTTCCGCTTCGCGGTTCCCTAGGGCCCGAAGAGGCCGATGGTGGTCTCTGGCAGCGTGGTGTCAGTGGGTGGAGGGAGCTGCGCCTCCTCGGAGCAGTAGACGATTTCGTCGGGCGACTCGCAGCCCTTTATGACCTCGCCGTTCAGGACGTTGTCGACAATGTCCCCGTTCCAAAGGTCGGGCCTGTCCGACCGCCCGCTGTCCGTTGCGCGTATCGCCACACCCTCGGAGTTGGGTAGGTACGCAACGTCGGCGATGATCGTCGCACCGAACACGTTGTTGCGCACCAGCGCGTTCTGCGCATCGTGTATGCTCACACCGCCACGTACCGCACTGGCAGAGTTGCCGTGCACCTCGTTGTTCTCGATGAGTGCTTCGCCAGAGTCGGCAACGTCGCCCACCTGCTCAAAGCGGATACCGGCACGACCGTTGTTGACCACGAGGTTGTCGTGTACCCAGTAACCGTTCGGATGGCTTTCGGAGTCGTGGCAGAAGACGTCGCACCACAGGCCGTTGCCCTGATTGTCGTGGATGTAGGAGTTTCTGACCTCGACCTCGTTGATTGCCTTCAAGCCCGAACCAGTAAAGCCTAGGAAGCTAGGATCCTGGGTGGTGTCATCCAACTCAATACGGTCGAACGTGCCGTGGGCGTTGGTGATGCCTGCTGCATCGCTGCCTGTGATGTGTACCGCGTAGAGGCTGCTGGTGTTGGACGCCATGCCCATGGCGAGCCCGGAGCCCGTGCCGGCTACCGGTGAGCCACCCGAAGAAAACTGACCCGTGCCACCGACGATCTTGACCCACTCCAGACGAACCGTGCCATAGGCGCGGATCACGTTGCTTAAGCCCTCACTACCCACTATAGTGACTACGGGTTCCGGGTCGAACGCGGGGGCACGCTCTATAAATGAGCCGACCGGGCCTGCGATCTCGTCGCCTTCGTTGAGTACCATCATCGTATCGACGGGGTAGGTGCACGGTCCCTCGAGCTGGAATCGAGTTCCTATCGTTGGGTCGTCGGCGTTGACGATGGCGTCGAGGTCTTGGTCGCACGGCACGACGACTACCCTATCGGCACCCATCAAGAACACCGCCGACGAGACCACGATCATAGTAAGGCCGATCAGTTCGAGGAGGTGCTTCATTCTTTCGCCTTTCTTCGGATGGCTACGCCAACGCGCCTTCCCCACGCTTTACGAGCCCACCTTACTACAATTCCGATGAATTCGCGATGAACTTTGAGGTAAGGCGCGTCTCCTTAGCAAAATTCCTATGGAGACTTCTTGAGAGCCAGGTGCAAAACGTCCGAGAATTCGGCGACGAAGTTCACGGAATTAACCAGCGTGTTGAAAACCCCCTCGTGTTCCTTCCTGACCTCGCGCATGGTCTCGGTTCCTCTACTCCTTGCGTGAACACTTCGTAGCTTGGCCTATATAAGTCAGTCAATGAAGCAAAGTACGGACACATTCAAGGCGCGGTCCATTTGCCAGGTGGCGTGATTTAGGACCGAGGATCCGAGTGTGTGCATACCTTGGCTGTCGAGTGCTAAATAGTTCGTCGGACTGAGCACGAGGAACCCAGGTCTCCAGTTGCAGGAGGGGGAGTGGTGCGGTATCTTGCTTTGATCTCGTTGACGCTGTTCTTTGCTTCAGGTCTGGTGGTGCTTCTCGAGGCGCGGACCGAGCCGGTACTTAGGGCCCCTTCGTCTTCTTGATGCTCTTACTACGTTTTAGCTGCAAACAGAGGAAAAGCGGAGAGGGTGGGATTCGAACCCACGAGACGGCTTGACACCGCCTACGCGATTTCCAATCGCGCTCCTTCGGCCAACTCGGACACCTCTCCGGGAGCGACGGACGGGAGTTTACCGTGTCTGTTGAACGTCGTCGAGATCCCCTTGAAGGGCTCCGTTGCGCTCGAGGCTCGCGCGAAGTGCTTCCAACGCCAGGGGCCGCAGTACCCGGTCGACGGCGAGCTGGGCGCGCTCCCTCTCGGAGCCATCCGCATCGGGGACGAGGTTGGAGACGGCGGAGATCAGGTCCGGGGCGTCGCCGTTGGCGCCCTCGATGCGCCTGGCGAGGTACTCGAGCGTGATCCCCGTCACCAGCCTTTCTTGCCTGGAGCCTGGGTCCGCGACGGGAGCCGCGCCCTGCTCGCCGAGACGTTTGTTCTTCATCAAGATCGCGGCGATGATGGCGAACGCGACGGCGGCGAGGGTAAAGACGAAACCGTCATGGATAGACTCAGAGAGGCCTTCGCGGGAGACCTGCAGGATCTGCTCTACGAGTCGCTCCCCGCTGGGGAAGGCTGAAGCGACGCGATCCAAAGCGTTGCGGGCCTGGTCGCTAACGACCGCGTTCGGGTCTTTCAGGGCGTTTATCAGGCGGCCTGAGGTGGAGCATTGTTCTTCAGGTACTCGGCGTAACCCGAGGTGATGAGCGAGCCGATAACCGCCGTGCCGACCGTCGAGCCCAAAGAACGGATGAACTGCGTGGCCGAGGTCGCGACGCCGAGAAGCCTCTGCTCGACCGTGCTCTGGACGGCGAGCGTCGCCGAGGGCATGAGCGGTCCGAGGCCGAGGCCTGTAACCATGAGATAGAAGGCGACGGTCCTCTGGGAAGAGTCCACGTCCAGGGTCGTCAAAAGGTAGATGCCTATGGTCATCACTATCGAGCCGGCGATCATGAACGGTTTGATGCGCTTTACGCGGGCTATGATCTGGCCGCAGGTAACCCCCATGGCCGTCATGCTGAGAACCAGCGGGATAAGCACGGTGCCAGAACCCGTGGCGGTCTTGCCGAGCACGCCCTGCACGAAGAGCGGGGGGTAGAGGATGACCCCGAACATCGCGATGCCGACCATGAACATCAGTAGCGCGGCGGAACCGAAGACCCGACTCTCGAACAGGGAGAGCGGTATCACGGGCTTGGTCGCCCTGATCTCTACGGGAATGAAGGCGGCGAGCAGGATGCCGGCGACCACGAACCCGATGACGACGCGGGTGGCGTCCCAGTCGTAGCCCTCACCGACCCACGAGAGCGCAAGCAACAGTGAGACGACCGAGGCCGTTACGGTGGCGGCGCCGAGATAGTCTATCTTTACCCCGAACCGAGTGGCGCTCTGGCGGAGCACTACGGGCAGGGCGAACAACGAAAAGACACCAAGCGGCAGGTTGATGTAGAACACCCAGCGCCAGGAGATAAGCCGTCGTGACCCAAGCGTAGTGCTCGAACCCGTTGAGGTCGGCGATTATCTTGGGCAACGCCGTCCCGACCACCGTCTGGTCCAACGCTACCAGAAATAGCGCGAGCATGAGCCCGGCCACCGCGAGCACGGTCTCCCGACGCCCAGACTGCTCACCTCGAGATACGCTCGCGCTCATCTGCGCTCTCCAACTGATAAAACCTCCATAGATCTCAGCGCTGCGAGCCTACACGGGGGCTGGAAACGTTCGGGGGGTCCCCGCCGTGTCCTGCGTGGCGCTACGGGCTTGCTGATGTTCTCCCTGCGAGGTGCTCTTCGAAGAAGGCCAGTGTACGCAGCCAGGCGTCCTCTGCGGCGGTTGGATCGTAGCCCCTGCCCCCGTCGTTGAAGAAGGAGTGCCTCGTCCCATCGTACACCTTGATATCCCGCGGGACGCCGCTGCGTCCCAGCTCAGCGTCGAGTTTGCGTCCCGACCTCGCTGTGAAGTCTTTCTCGGGATAGGAACCGACGACGGGACAGGACCGGGCGACGGCTCCGAGCGGACGCGGGTTCACGCCGTAGAACGGGGCGATGGCTCTCAGCCGGTCGTCGGTACAGGCCCAGGCGACAGCGAAACCTCCGCCCATACAGAAGCCGATGGCCCCGATGCGCCCCCCATCGATGGAGGGTTGTTCGGCGAGAACGCCAAGGGCAGCCTTCAGGTCGCCGATGCCGAAGCGTTCCGGGGCTCCGCGGAGCATACCGCCCACAAAGCGGGCCATGCACACGGCGCGGCTGCGCCCGGTAAACAGGTCGACTGCGAGGGCAGCGTAGCCCACACCGGCGAAGCGGCGGGCGATCCCCTGGATGTTCTCGTTCAGGCCGAAAGCCTCGTGGATGATGACTACGCCGGGGAACGGGCCGTCGCCCTCGGGCCAGGCGAGGTAGCCCCTGAGCCGTTGTCTCTCACCCTTGAACGAGACCGTCTGCGTGGTAGTTGGCACTCGTTTCCTTTCAGGCGCTCTCGGTCGTGTAGCCGGCGTCCATCCAGTCCTGTTTGCCGCCCTCGTACTCGTATGCGTTTTCGTATCCCATGGCCGTCAGCTCACGGACGACCCGCGTCGAGGAGTGTCAGTGGGAGTTCGAGCAGTAGGCTACGACCTCGGTCGTCTTGTCTGGCATGAGGTCGGGGATCAGGCCCCTGTCCTGGAACCGTATCGCACCTGGTAGATGCGCCCGGTTGTAGGACGCTTCCGAGAGTACCTCTAGCAGGACGAAATCGTCGCCGCGGTCGATCTTCTCCTTCAAGTCTTCGCGACTTGTGGTCTTCACGATTCTCATTCCTTTCGCTGTGACGCTAGTGCACCGGGTGCAGTACGAGGAGCGGGATCTTACGCTCCGTCTTCTCCTGGTAGTCGTCGTAGGTCGGATACATCTCGACCATCTTCTGCCAGAGGCGGGCTTTCTCCTCAGAATCCGCTTCCTCCGCCCTTACCCGCACCTCGCGATCTCCAACTTCGACCGTCGCATCAGGGTTGGCCCTCAGGTTCAGGTACCATGCAGGATGTGTCGGCGCGCCGCCTTTCGAGGCGATAATTACGAAATCTTCGTCGTCCACGACGTAGAGTAGCGGGCTCGTGCGCTTCCTGCCGGACTTCCGCCCCACGGTGTTGAGGAGCAGGATGGGACTCTTACCCATACGGCCAAACAGCTTGCCGCCTGTGGCGCGGTACACCCCAGCATGCGCGCCGCTGCCCAGCTTCAGGGCCAACCTGGCTGGTCCGGAGAGATCCCTCTCGGTGGACGTCTCGCGTTCACTTCCAGTCATAGAGATTCCTTTACTATCCGGCTCTCTCCGCGCTGCGGAGGCCGTAGACAGCCCAGAGGGCGAGTATCAGAATGAGGACGGCGCTAGTGGTGAAGGCGGCGGCGACGCCCGTCGGGTCGCCAGCAAGGAAACCACGGGCGGCTTCGAGGATGTGGGTGAACGGGTTGAGGCGGGCGACGGTCTCGATCCAACCCGAAAGCAAGTTCAGCGGCACGAAGACCGGCGCCAGGAAAAGGACGAGGAAGATCGGCGTGCGTATGACGGGCCCGGCCTGCTGGGTGCGGAGCAGCATCGCCACCCCAGCCCCGAAAAGGGTCGCCGCTATGTTGGCGAGGACCGCGAGGGCGATGAGGCCGAAGAGGTCGAAGCCGCCGCTAATGGGCATCCCTGTGACCAGCGCGAACACGGTGACGAGCATCCCTGTCATGGTGGCGCGCACGAGCGAGGCGATCGTGTAGCCGAGGATGATCCCATACCGGTTCGAGGCGGCGAGCATGAGCCTCCTTGCGAATCCGTTCTCGAAGTCACCAGCGATGGAGAATCCCGTGAAAGCCCCGCCCATCGAGACGGCCTGCAAGAGGGCCCACACGTACTGGAAAGCTATGTAGCCGGCCGCGTAGTCGAAGCCCGGCACGTCGCCAACCCTCGTCAGGCCTCCGGCGAAGGCGACGAAGAAGAACAACGGGAAGAGCGCAGGCGCCAGGAACGCGGGGGTCGTGAAGTACTTGTAGACCTGTCGCCCGGCCACAGCGAACGCCACCTGGAAGAAGCCGCCCATCCCTACACCACCCTCGTCCGCAGCGACGCCGCAGCCCCGCCGATAGCGACCACCACGATGGCCAGCGCGAAGCCGAACCCGAGGATCAGAGCCTGCGCGTCCCAGCCCGTTATCACGAGGCTCCTAATGCCTTCGACCAGGTAGGAGATCGGGTTTACGGTCGCGATAAAGCGGAACCAGTCCTGCTCGATCAGATCTCGCGGCAGATTGATGGACGACAGAAAGATGGCCACGAAGAAAAGCGGGAACGCGCTCTCCACAGCCTCGACGGAACCGGTCTTTATCGCCAGAATCGCCCCTATCCCACCGAACCCGAGGGCGACGAGCACCGTAAGGAGCACGATCACGAACATCCCGCCTACGCCGCTACTTATGTCCACGCCCATCAGCAGCCCGACGGTGAGGAAGACGACGCCCTGCAGTAAGCCGAGCGCTACGACGCCGGCGAGCATCCCCCCAAGCAATGCTACGGGGCGCATCGGGGTGAGCGAGAGCCTGTCGAGGAAGCCGCTCTCGATGTCGCGGGCCAGGTCGGCGCCGGCCGTGATCGCGCCGAAGAGAGAGGCCTGTATGAGAGGGAAGGCGAACGCGAAATCGAGGTAGGAG
>Ga0136613_10000844_pt1 | contig 14986 bp, 14 predicted proteins | sample AntDrymUQ2722106_2_FD_106649 | JGI IMG/M metagenome (GOLD analysis project Ga0136613, IMG submission 106649) | Polar desert sand microbial communities from Dry Valleys, Antarctica - metaG UQ272 (21.06) | ecosystem: Environmental > Terrestrial > Soil > Desert | place: Antarctica: Dry Valley... | reverse complement strand
GATCCACCAGATGGGCAAGGGGGTCGTAGTAACCATCGACGTTCAGGAGGCCGAGCGGCTTGGTGTGAAGGCCGAGGAGCCCCCAGCTCCACACCTCGGTGAGCTCTTCGAGGGTCCCGAGACCTCCCGGAAGCGCGATGAAAGCGTCCGACAGCTCGCTCATACGGGCCTTGCGCTCGTGCAGGGTGTCAACGACTTCCAGCTTCGTCAATCCGGCGTGTGCGATCTCGCGCTCGACGAGGGATCTCGGTATCACCCCTGTGATGTCACCGCCTGCTGCGAGCACGGCGTCGGCGAGGGCGCCCATGGTGCCGACGCTTGCGCCCCCGTAGACGACGCCGATGTCACGAGTCACGAGAAGACGGCCGAGGGCGCGGGCGGCCTCAGCGTAGACCGGGCGGGCTCCCGGGCTCGAACCGCAGAACACGCAGATGCGCATCGCGACAAACTAGCGCGGGGCTAGGCGGTGGCGGGCTCGGCCTCGAGGGCATCGACGAGCATGCGCGCTGCGGTCACGGCACCAGCCGAATCGGCAAGACCTTTGCCTGCGATGTCGGGTGCAGTCCCGTGAACCGGCTCGAACAACCCGAGACAGCGCGTCGGACGGGTCGCGGGCTCGGGGTGAAGATTCGCGCTCGCCGCTGCGCCGAGCCCTCCCGCAAGTCCGGCCGCAAGATCGGAGAGAAGATCGCCGAAGAGGTTGTCGGTGACGATGACGTCGTAGCGTCCCGGCTCGCGCACGAGATGGTAAGCAGCTGCGTCCGCGTGTGCGTAGTCGACGGGGACATCCGGAAAAGAGCTAGCCATGTCGTCCGTGACCTCCCGCCACAACGCCCCTGCATGGACGAGCACGTTGGTCTTGTGGACGAGGGTCAGACGCTCGGCCCGCTCTTTGGCCAGCTCGAAGGCGTAGCGGACGCAGCGCCTCACGCCCGGCACCGTGTTGACATTTACCTCGGTAGCGGTGTCGCCGTCGCGCCCACCGACTCCCGAGTAGGGGCCCTCCGTGTTCTCGCGCACGATGGTGATGCCAAGCTCGGGAAAGGGTCGCAAGTTGACGTAGAGGTCGAGCTCTTGGCGAAGCCTGATGATGATCCCCCGCTCCAGGATGCCATCGGGCACGCGCGGATCCCCGACCGCGCCCATGAGGAGCGCATCGCAGCTCTTTATGACATCGAGATCGTCGTCTCCAAAGGCCTGGCCGGACCTTAGCCAGCGCTCGGCTCCTGCATCGATGTGGACGAGGTCGAGCCCGCCGGGGAGCACCTTGAGCGCCGCATCGATCACCTCCGGGCCTATGCCGTCGCCGGGAAGCACGGCAACTCGCCGGGTCACGAGCGCTGCGACTCGAGGCGCCCCTTAGTCCACGGCACGAGGCCCCCCGCTCGCACTATGTCCATAACGAACTCGGGAAGGGGCTCGGGCTTCCAGGCGATTCCCTTGGTCTCGTTCCTCACCTCTGCCTTTGCCAGGTCCACGCAGACGGCGTCGCCGGGCTCGGTCGCGGCCACGGCCTCGGGGCAGGCCATGACTACGAGCCCCGTGTTGATTGCGTTGCGAAAGAAGATGCGGGCGAAAGAGGATGCGACCACGGCCGAAACCCCCGCACCTTTGAGGGCAACGGGAGCATGCTCACGGCTCGAGCCGCACCCGAAATTGGCCCCGGCCACGACGACATCGCCCTCTTGCACAGAGGAAGCAAACGAGGGGTCGAGGTCCTCGAGGGCGTGGGCCGCAAGCACGGACTCGTCCGTGGTCGTCAGATAGCGGGCAGGGATGATGACATCGGTGTCGACGTTGTCGCCGTACACCCACGCCCTCCCTGTGGGGGGCCGACCACCTTCGTTCTGCGGTCCCGCCGAGGCGGTCCCGCTACTTACCCGATCACCCAACGAGGGCCCCCTCGAGCTCGATTACGTCGGGGCGGACCTCGTCTGGATGGACGATGGCGCCTGCGACGGCGGTCGCCATCGCAACAGCAGGGTTGGCAAGGTACACCTGGGCTGTGGGATCGCCCATGCGGCCGACGTAGTTGCGATTCGACGTCGATAAGCACACCTCTCCGGGTCCGAGCACTCCCATGTGAGCGCCGAGACAGGCCCCACAAGTGGGCGTCGACACGGCCGCGCCCGCCGCTGCAAAGCGCTCGAGCAGCCCTTCTGCATTGGCCTGCTGCCACACCCGCTGGGTCGCCGGAATGACCATGAGCCGGACGTGGGGAGCGACTACTTCTTCGCCGAGCACGTGGGCCGCAATCCTCAAGTCCTCGATGCGTGCGTTCGTGCACGAGCCGATGAAGACCTGGTCCACCTTCATACGTTCGACCTCGGACACGGGGACCGCACGCGAGGGAAGGGATGGCTTCGCTATCATCGGCTCGATCGCGTCGACGTCTACCTCGAGCGTCTGTGCATAGGCGGCATCGGGGTCGGAGTGGAGCGGCTCGAGCTCGCTGTGGCGCCCCGTCGCCTCCTGGCGCTCCGCGATGTAGCCGAACGTCCTTGCGTCGGGGGGAATGATCCCCGACTTGGCCCCCGCTTCGATCGCCATGTTCGTGAGCGTGAGCCTTGAGTCCATCGAGAGATGCGCAATGCCCTCGCCCGTGTGCTCCATCGCCATGTAGCGGGCACCGTCGTCACCGATGCGCGCGATCACAGAAAGAATCAGGTCCTTGCCGACAACCCAGCGGCCGGGGCGCCCCGAATAGACGATCTTCATCGACTCGGGAACCCGAAGCCATATCTCACCAGTGGCGAGCACGGCTGCGAGATCGGTCGAGCCGACGCCGGTGGAAAAGCAACCGAGTGCCCCGTAGGTACAGGAGTGGGAGTCTGCCCCGATAATGATCTCGCCGGGAAGGACGAGCGCCTCCTCGGGAAGGAGGATGTGTTCGATCCCCCCGCGCCCCACATCGAAGAAATGCTCGATCTCCTGCTCGATCGCAAACGCGCGCATGCGCGTCATGAGCTTTGCAGAGGCGATGTCCTTCGCCGGAGCGAAATGGGAAGCCACAAGCGCAACCTTGTGACGGTCCCATACCCTCGGCGCGCCGATCTTGTTGAACGCGGTGACCGCAGCCGGCGCCGTCACATCGTTGGCCATCGCAAGGTCGACCTTGCACATGACGATCTCACCCGGCTCGACGTCTGTGCGCCCGGCGCGCCGGGCAAGGATCTTCTCGGTAATCGTCTGGGCCATCACACGACCTCGGCGGTTGATCGCATCGAGCCGAGATGGACGAGCCTGTTGGCGGCGGAGAGATAGGCGCGCGCCGACGCCTCAACGACGTCGGTCGAAACGCCGCGGCCCGTGGCGCGCCGGACGGGTCCTTCGCGGCCGCCCGTCGCAAGCACGATGGTCACATCGCCGAGGGCATCGATCCCGCCGGTGACGCTCGAGACGGTGAAGGACTCGAGGCGCGCCTCAACGCCCGTTGCACGTTGAATGGCGCCGCACGCTGCATCGATCATGCCGTCGCCGATGGCCGATTCATCGATGAGCTCCCCCTCCCGCTGCAGGCGCACGGTTGCGGTGGGCGAGAGATGCGTGCCGCCGGCCACCTGGATCGCCACAAGCTCGTAGTCCGAGCCCTCGGTCGCCATCTCGTCCACCACGATGGCTTCGAGATCGATGTCGGTGATGCGGATCTTGCGGTCGGCCATGGCCTTGAATCTGGCAAAGGCCTTTGCGATTTCCTCTTTGTCGAGCGAGAACCCGAGCTCTTCCAGCGCGTTTACGAATGCATGCCGGCCCGAGTGCTTGCCTAAAACGATGCGCGATCCCTCGAGCCCGACGTCGAGCGGATCCATGATCTCGTAAGTCGTGCGGTCCATCATGACGCCGTGCTGGTGAATCCCTGCTTCATGAGCGAACGCGTTGGCGCCCACAATCGCCTTGTTGGGCGGCACCGGATACCCGGTGAGCCTCGACACGAGGCGCGATGTCCGGGAGATCTCCTGGGTGACTGCCCCGGTCGTGACCCCTCGACTCGCCATACGCGTCTTCAGGGCCATGACGATCTCTTCGAGCGAACAGTTGCCGGCGCGCTCCCCGATCCCGTTGACCGCAACCTCGACCTGGCGCGCCCCAGCACCGACTCCGGCGAGTGCGTTTGCAACCGCAAGGCCGAGATCATCGTGGGTGTGCACGCTCCACACTACATAGTCACCGACCTCCTCGCGCAGGTAGGCGATCAGCGCTGCAAACTCCTCAGGAAGCGCGTAACCGACCGTGTCCGGCACGTTGAGCGTCGTCGCGCCGGCGCCGACCGCGGCCCTGAAGACCTCGACCAAGAACTCGGGGTTCGAGCGGGTTGCATCTTCGCAGGAGAACTCGACGTCGGGAACGTGGTGTCTTGCCCTCGCAACACCCGCTGAAGCTGCGGCCACGACCTCCGCCGGCGCCATCTTGAGCTTGGCTTTCATGTGAATGTCGCTTGTGGCTATGAAGGTGTGGATGCGTGGGCGCGCGGCAGGCGCGAGCGCTTCTGCGGCGCGGTCGATGTCGCCCGCATCACAGCGCGCAAGCCCGGCGACCACGGGCCCCTCGACGACCTTTGCAATCGCCTGCACGGCCTCGGTCTCGCCGTCGGAAGCAATCGGGAATCCCGCCTCGATAATGTCGACGCCGAGGCGTGCGAGCTGCTCGGCTATCTCCACTTTCTCTCTGAGGTTGAGTGAGATCCCCGGGGACTGCTCGCCGTCTCTGAGCGTCGTGTCAAAGATGCGTACGTCTACTTCATCCACGACATCATCTCCCTCAGCCTTGCTCCTACTTCCTCGATCGGATGCTGCGCCTGGCGCGCTCTTCGGGCCTCGAGCACCGGCGTTCCGGCCCGGTTCTCGAGCACGAACTCGCGCGCGAACTCCCCGGATTGCACATCGGCAAGGATCTTGTGCATGGCGGCTTCGACCTCCGGCCCTATGACTCTCTCGCCGCGGGTGAGGTCGCCGTACTCGGCTGTGTCCGAGACCGCGTGGCGCATCCCCTTGAAACCCCCCTCGTAGAGCAGGTCGACGATGAGCTTGAGCTCGTGAAGACATTCGAAGTAGGCGATCTCCGGTTGGTAACCGGCATCAACTAGGGTTTCGAACCCGGCCTGGATGAGCCTGCTCACGCCGCCGCACAACACGGCTTGCTCGCCGAAGAGGTCGGTCTCGGTCTCTTCGGCGAAGGTGGTCTCGATCACCCCAGCGCGCGTTGAGCCGAGGGCCTTCGCATAGGCCAGGGCGAGCGTAAGCGCCCGTCCCGTACCGTCCTGGTGGACCGCGACGAGCGAGGGGACGCCGCTGCCACCCTCGAAGGTGCGCCTTAGCAGCCGACCCGGTGCCTTGGGCGCAACCATGATCACATCATTGTTCTCGGGAGGCTTGACTTGCCCGAAGTGGATGTTGAAACCGTGCGCGAACAGCAGGGCGGCGCCGGGCCGCAGGTTGGGCTCGACGAAGCCTTCGTAGACAGAGCCGTGGTGCTGGTCGGGAACCAGCATCGAGATTATGCCGGCGCTCGCGCACGCCTCGCCCGTCGTAGCGACGTTGACCCCATCCGCCTCGGCCCCCTCCCACGAAGCCGAGTCCTTGCGCAGCCCGACGATGACGTCGACGCCGGAATCCTTGAGATTGAGGGCATGGGCGCGCCCCTGCGAACCGTAGCCAAGCACGGCGACGGTTGCGCCTGCGAGCTCGTCGAGCGATGCGTCGTTGTCGTAGTAGACCTTTGCAGGCATACGGCTACCTCCTTGTTGGTATGGGCTCGGCGGGGTGATGGTCCGAGGCATAATCGCGCGACAGGTCCTCGAGCGGCACGGGATGAGGATTCGGGGACCTGAGAATCTTGCCGCCACGCCCGAGCGCGACCCGCCCGGTGCGCGCCGTCTCGAGGATGCCGTAAGGCACAAGAAGCTGCCCCAACGAGGCGATCTGCTCGGGTGTTCCCGTGGACTCGACCACGAGCGTCGTTGTGTCGACGTCCACAATCTGTGCCTTGAAGATCTCGGCGATCTCGAGGATCTCGGCGCGCTTACCTGCAGGCGCCGCCACCTTGAACAGACCCAACTCCCGTTCGACCGAGTTGTCGTGCGGCAGCTCGACAATCCGGACCACGTGGATGAGCTTATGAAGCTGCTTGGTGACTTGCTCGATCGGCTTGTGTTCAGCCGAGACCACAATCGTCATGCGCGACAGGCAAGGGTCCTCCGTGGGTCCGACGGCGAGCGACTCGATGTTGAAAGCGCGCCGTGAGAACAGCCCGGCGATGCGCGCAAGCACCCCAGGCTCGTTGGCAACGAGCACCGAAAGCGTGTGCGTGGTGACACTCATGCGCTTGGAACGAACTCTGGCTCGTCGTACGGCTCGGGCACAACGTGATCCGGACTTGATCCTTCGACCTCGCCGGCGCCCGGCATGACGCCGGGCCTGACGATGATGTCGTCGTTGGACGCGCCTGCGGGCACCATTGGAAAGCACATCTCGGCCTCGTCGACCCTGAAGTCGACAACGCACGGTCGGTCGTCCACCCCAAGGGCCTTGTCGATAACCGCATCGACTTCGTCCACGGAGGTGGCGCGCAGCCCCACACCGCCGTAGGCCTCGGCGAGGGCGACGTAATCGGGCACCTCCTGTGGCAGATAGACCTGCGAGTACCGCTTGTCGTAGAAGAGCTCCTGCCACTGGCGGACCATGCCGAGGTGGGAGTTGTTAAGAATCGCAACGACGAACGGGATCTTTTCAATGCTCGCAGTCGCAAGCTCCTGCGCCGTCATCTGGAAGCAGCCGTCGCCGTCGATTGCTACAACGCGCTCCTGCGGGCGGCCGACCTTGGCTCCAAGCGCGGCGGGCACCGCAAAGCCCATCGTCCCAAGACCCCCTGAGCTCGCCCATGAGTTCGGGCGGTTGAAGCGCATGAACTGAGAGGCCCACATCTGGTGCTGGCCGACCCCGGTGACGACGATTCCCTCACCGGCGAGTGCGTCGTCGAAACGACTGACGACGTGCTGCGGCTTGATCGGTCCGTCCGGGTCCTGGTCGTAGGCGAACGGGTAGTCCGTGTGCCAGCGTGCGACCTCGGCGCGCCACGGCTCGTAGAGGGCAGGGGTGATCGAGGCATCAGCGCCCACCGAGCTTGCGAGCGCCGCTATCACCGCCTTGGCGTCTCCGACTATGGGAACGTCGGCGGCGCGGTTCTTTCCTATCTCGGCGGGATCGATGTCCGCATGGATGATCTGTGCGCCGAGAGCGAAGCTTGCCAGGTCGCCGGTGACCCGGTCGTCGAAACGGACCCCGAGCGCAATCAGGAGGTCGGAACGCTGCATCGCCGTCACGGCCGCATAGCCGCCGTGCATTCCCGGCATACCGAGATTGAGGTCGTGGTCGTCGGGAAATGCCCCGCGCGCCATCAGGGTCGTCACGACGGGAGCGCCGACCGCCTCGACCAGTGCCCTGAGCTCACGCGCCGCCCTGCCCTTCACGACCCCGCCCCCGACATAGAAGACGGGGCGTTCGGCGCGCCGGATGAGCTCGGCGGCGGCGGCGATCTGGCGATGGTTGGGTTTGGTGTGCGGGCGGTACCCGGGCAGCTCGATGGAAGAGGGCCAGGCAAACGTCGTGTCGGAAGCAAGCACATCCTTGGGCAGGTCGACGAGAACAGGGCCCGGCCTGCCCGTGGATGCGATGTGGAAGGCCTCGGCAACCGCCGTGGGGATGGCGTCGGGGTCCATGACCTTGATGCTGTGCTTGGTGATCGGCATGGTTATGCCGATGATGTCGGCCTCTTGAAAGGCATCGCCGCCCATGGCGGCGCGCGGGACCTGGCCTGTTATCGCCACCAACGGGATCGAGTCCATGAACGCATCTGCTATAGGTGTCACGAGGTTGGTGGCGCCGGGACCTGAGGTCGCCATGCAAACGCCGGGGCGGCCCGTGACGTGGGCGTAGCCCTCGGCGGCGTGGCCGGCGCCCTGCTCGTGGCGCATCAGGATGTGCCGGATGCTCGAGTCCAGCAGGGGGTCGTAAGCAGGCAGGATCGCCCCGCCCGGAATTCCGAACACGACCTCAACCCCGGCGCACTCGAGGGACCTGACGAGCGACTGAGCGCCGGTGACCTTCATGACCGCCCCCCTGAGGCGGGCCGCGGCGGCCTTCCTTTTCTTACACGGATCTGCTTCATGGATAGTCGGCCCCCTCGCGGGTATCGGCGCCGCCGAGGGCGACCGTGTAGCGGTAGCGCGCCAGCCGGAATGCGGCGCGCATGAAGGCCTCCGGAGAGGAGTCTGGGCGCTCTGAAGACATCTCGGCGTCGCCGACCGCACCCGTCAGGAATGAGTCCTCTGCCCTGAAGTAGCTCTCGAAAAAGTGCCGCTCGCCTGCGTCGGCGACGTCCACAGCAACCCGGCCCGGCGCCTGCCACTCGGCGGTCCCTACAAGGCTTCCGTTGTTGATCTGGAGCTTCATCGTTCCTCCTTAGGGTGTCTCTGGCGATTTCTCTCTCTACTGGCTTGATGGCTTGAAGGACTCGTTGTGGGCCTGTGCGGGGTACCTCCTGGGTTCTCCGGCAACAAAAAAACCCCCCGCTTGGCGGAGGGTCAGCGCACACCGATCGGCCCGGGGGGGCCGATGGCGCGCGCTAGCGAATAAGTACGAGGTTGAGAAGGAAAAGCGACTCCGTCGCCTTCTTCGTGGTGATGTCTGCCGCTTGCTTCATAATGACTTTCCGGTTGTTCGGCTTGTCAAGACTCGGTCTGGCTCTAACTCCCTGCACCGTCGCAGGGCGTGGCGCGCAAGTATAGGCACCCGCCGCCCCCTGTCAAACGACGAGGCGGCGGCCCCCATGGGGGCCGCCGCCGTGCCTGGTGATTCCTAGATGAATCCGTTCTCGCTCAGCCACATCTGGGCCACCTGCTCTTCTGGGAGCCCGTCGACGTCGACCTGGGCGTTCAGAGCCTGCAGCTCCTCGGTCGTGAGCTTGTCGGCGATGGGCTCGAAGATCTTCTCGAGCTCGGGACCGAACTCCTTGAAGGCGTCCTCGTTGACGGTCAGCGCCGGGTTGTAGATGGCGAAGAACTGCTTGTCGTCCTCGAGCACCGTCAGACCCAGCCCTTCGATGCGCCCGTCGGTGGCAAAGACCTCTCCGTAGGAGCACGTGTCCGCCGTGTCGACCTGTTCATAAATGAGGCCTTCTCCGACCTTCGAGATCTGGTCGGTCGGCCACTGGAAGCCGTAATGCTGCTCGAGGCCGGGCAACCCGTCGTCGCGCACCGCGAACTCGGTCCCTACACATAGCGAGGCGGCGCTTGGGTCCTCCTCGATGAGCTGGGTGAGCTCGGTGAGCGTTTTGGCGCCATCCTGTTCGATCGTCTCGTTGCTTGCGGCGATCGCGTAGGTGTTGTCGGCGGGCGCAGGGTCGAGCCACGCGACACCGTTCTTCTGCATGTCTTCCTCGGCCACCGCATCGAACTGCTTCTGGGCATCGAGGATGGGTTTGGTGTGCTTGAGATAGACGATCCAGCCGGTCCCCGTGTACTCCCAGTACATGTCGATCTGGCCGTTCTCGAGCGCGCTGCGCGCCTGAACACTCCCCGGCAGCTTGGTCTTGTCCTCAACCGTGGCCCCTGCGCCCTCGAGCACCTGAATGGCGATCTGAGAGAGGACGAGCTGCTCGGTGAACTCCTTTGAGCCGACCGTGAATTCGGCCCCGGAGAGATCGGCTTCCCCAGCACCGCCTGACGGGGCCGTTCCGCCACCCTCGTCGCTGCCACAGGCCGCGCCGAGCAAGGCAACGATCAACGCCGCTCCTACCAGTCTCTTCCTCATGTTCCCGATCACCATCACAGGCTCCCTTCCTCTCTGAGTTCCGCACCACGCACTTGCAATCGATTCACAATCCCTTGGGCCTCAACACATCCTCGACGATGCCTCCCAACCAGTCGATGAGCAGAGCCAGCGCCGACGTCAGCACGGCTCCGGTGATCACCACCACGTCTCGATTCAACGACAGTCCGGTTTGGATGATGTCGCCGAGCCCCCCGCCGTCTATGGACCACGCCAGCGCAGCCGTGCCCACATTGATGACGAGGGCCGTACGGATCCCGGCCAGTATCACGGGAACGGCAAGTGGAATCTCAATGCCGGTCAAGGCCTTCGTCTTGGACATGCCCATGCCTCGGCCCGCCTCGATCATGGACCGGTCCACCCCATCGAGGCCCACCATCGTGTTGCGCAGGATGGGCAACACCGCATAGGCGACGAGGCCGACGACTGCGGGCCCGAAACCGATTTTCCAGACGATCGCTATGAGGGCAAGCACGCCGATGGAAGGAGTGGCCTGCCCGGTGTTCGCCACCGCCAGGAGTACGGGCGTGATGAACCTCGCGCGGGGCCGCGTCAGCAGGATGCCAAGCGGGACGGCGATAATGATCACGGCGATGGTGGAGGCCGCAGTAATCCCAATGTGCTCGAGCGTGCGTTGCTGGATGATTGGAAAGCTGATCGAACGCGCCTCGATCGTGTCGAGCTCCTGGCTGTTGACGTAGAAGTAGAGCGCCGCGAGCACCAGCGCCACCAGGGCGGGAAGCGCCAAATAGTGTGGCAGTGCCCGGGCCGCCCTCGCCCCTCGCCCCGGCGCCGGTTCGAGCAGGGTTGCCGCCTGCTCCTGGAGGCTCGCCACTACGCCTCAGCGTCCTTCAGGCGCCCCGCTGAGGCATCCTCTTTGTCCTCTCCATGCTCCTCAATCGCATCGTGGCCTTCTCCTCCGTGCGCCTCGACGCGCATGGCCTTCGTAGCCTTGGTGATCGTGGGGAGGTCTGCGACACCTTGATAGGCGCCGTCGGAGTCGATCACGATGACGGTGGAGTTCTCCGACGTGAGCATGTCGGCGAGGGCGCTCGAGAGCGTGGTGTCCATGATGGCGGTCGAGGTTGCAGGGACGCCGGAGTCCTCGAGCGCCCCGTTGCCCTGCGCAAGGTGGTCGCCGTTGACCCAGCGCTGCGGATGCCTCTGCTCGTCGAGCAACAGGACCCACTCTTTGTCTGAGCGATCAAGCACCGCGCGCGCCTCGTCGGCGCCGGCTTCGAGCTTCGCGGTCGGCCAGTCCACGAGCTCGACATCGCCGAGCTTGGCGAGATTGAGGCGCTTCAGCGATGCCCCCGTCCCAATGAAGCTGGCTACGAAGTCGTCTGCCGGATTGAGGAGGATGTTCTCCGGCTTGTCATATTGGGCGATCGTCGAGTAGTCCCGGAGAATTGCGATCCGGTCCCCCATCTTGATGGCTTCGTCGATGTCGTGGGTGACGAAAATGATCGTCTTCTTGATGTCTTCCTGCAGGCGCAAGAACTCGTTTTGCAGTTTCGAGCGCGTGATGGGATCGATTGCGCCGAAGGGCTCGTCCATGAGCATCACAGAAGGGTCGGCGGCCATCGCGCGCGCCACGCCGATCCGTTGCTTCTGCCCTCCGGACAGCTCTTTGGGATAACGATTCCGGTAATCGGCCGGGTCCATACCCACCATGTTGAGCAGCTCGTCGATCCGGTCAGACGTCTTCTTGTTGTCCCACCCAACGAGGTGGGGAACGGTTGCAATATTCTCGCCAATCGTCATGTGCGGAAACAGGCCTATCTGCTGGATGACGTAGCCGATGCGCCGGCGCAGCTGGTCGGAGTCGACCGAGGTGACGTCCTCACCCTCGAGGTAGATCTTGCCGGAGTCGGGCTCGATCAAACGGTTCACCAAACGCATGGTCGTGGTCTTCCCGCACCCGGACGGACCAACGAGCACGACGATCTCGCCCTCGGGCACCTCCATCGACAGATCCTTAACGGCGGGCTCTTTCTGACCTGCGAAGGTCTTGGTGAGATTCTCTAACGTGATCATATTGGGCCTCCTCGGTGCGCAGTCCTCGGCATCGGTCCTACTGTCTGATGCCCTTGGAGATGGCGAACTTCCTAAAGAGCAGGAATGCAATGTCGAAAGCGATCGCAAGCATGACGATGAACATCACGCTGCTGAGCACGAGATAGAGGGCCGTGGCGCTTCCCAAGCGGGCCAAGCCGGAAAAGATGTCTTCGCCAAGGCCGGGACCGGCCACGATGGCGGCAATGGCGGCGATCCCCAGCAGGATGAGGGTGGACACCCGAACGCCGGCGATGATCACCGGCGACGCCAGCGGCAGCTCGATGCGGAACAACCGTTGCCTGCTGCTCAACCCCACTCCCTGAGCCGAGTCAGTGACCGCGGAGTCGACGCCCTGCAAGCCGGTGATCGTGTTGCGCAGGATGGGGAGCACGCCGTAGGCGGTCAGTGCGACGATGGTCGGCGGCCACCCGAATCCCAGAAACGGGACCAGAAGGGCAAACAGGGCAAACGATGGAATCGTGATGATGGTGCCGGCGACCGCCAGTGAGATGTCGGCAAGGCGCCGTCTCCGGTAGGCGAAGCACCCAAGGGTGATGCCGATGATCGAGGACAGCAGAACCGAGATCCCCACCGCAGCCGCGTGTGCTCCGGAAGCCGCGATGAGATGGTCCGGAATGGCGAACCTAAGATAGGTGATGAAGATATCCATCAGTTACGCCCGGCGCGAAGCTTCATTCAGAACCCCTCCCCCGCCACTGCTACATGTGAGGTAGTCAATAACCAGCCGTTGCAGCAACGCCAAGACTAGCACTTTCGGGCCGGCCGGAGCCTTTTGGGCCACTGCTTCGCATGATTGCCTTAGAGGACATGGCGTTGCTCATAAGGCATTCAAGCCGTGCCTTCGCCCCTTGCGGTGTTCCAGTCGACGATGTGGGAGAGCTCGTCGGCGGCCGCTCTGACCTTGCGTGCGGCGTCGTCCAGGGTGTCGGCCAGCCTGAACTTCGGCGCCGAGACGTCGATGGCCGCCACGATTCTGCCCCGCAGATCCCTCACCGGGGCGGCCACGCCGACCAGTCCCTGCTCGAGCTCTTCGTCGGCGACGCTGTAGCCGAGCGCCCTCGCCACCTCAATTCGTTCGTGCAGCTCGGCAAGGTGACTCGGCGACCTCGGCCCCGCTCGATCGAACCGCCGACCCGGCCACAGGGCCTTGAGATCTTCGATCGAATGGTCGAGCAGGAGCGCCCGTCCCGACGACGTGCAGTAGGCAGGAACTGTGCGGCCGACCCAGCCAACGGCTCTGACGGCTCGCTCCGAGGATTTCGAAAGCACGGTGAGCACGTCGGTCCCCTGAAGGACGGACAGGTGGGCCCCTTCGCCGAGCACGCTCACCAAGCTGTCGAGCAGTGGTGAGGCGGCCGCAAGCAAGGGCTGATCGCCTGCATGTGAGGCAAGGGCGAACAGCTGCCACCCCAGCCTGTATGCAAGCGTCGAGGGGTCCCGGTCAACGAGCCCGAGCTCCGCCAGGGTCTTGAGGGTCCGGGAGATCTGGCTCTTTTCATGTCCCGTGAGCGCGGCGATCCTCGTCACCCCGAGTCCCCCTGCCCTTGCGTCGTCGGATGCAAGGGCCAAAAGGACTGCTATTCCCCGCCGAAGACTTGTTCCCGTCGTCCCAGGCATGGTATTTACCCTATAGTTGTAGCAACAATGGCAACCGCAGTTGCCCTATTAGCATAACGACCAGGAATCTGAAGGAGGACGATCTCGCTGCAGGAGCCTGCCGCCCCGCTTGAGAACGCGCCCGATCGCGCGATCGGTGCCCGGCCGCATCTCCTTGCGCGCCCAACAATTGAGATCTTTCCCGTCGAAGGCATCGCAGCAAGGGTAGCCCGGACGCGGCCCGCAAGCATTGCAATCACCTGCTCTCCCCGGAGGGGCATCGGGGCCACCCTCGACCTCGCCGCGCGCCTGATCGATGTGGGCATCGATGTGACGCCGCACCTCTCGGCCCGCCTCGTCGTCGATCGGGCGCACGCACAACGCATAGGCGCGAGGCTCGCCCGCCTCGGGATCGGACACATCTTCGTCATCGGCGGCGACGTCAAGCAGCCGGCCGGGCCCTTTCCTTCAGCAGCGTCGCTCCTCAACTTCTTCGCCGAGGGTGGCTTCACGTTCGATCAAGTGGGGGTCGCCTCCTACCCTGAGGGTCACCCCACCGTCGACGACGCCACTCTGTGGCATGAGCTGCGCCTAAAGCAACGCTGGGCGACGTATACGGTCACGCAGCTGTGCTTCGAGGCGGGCGCGATAGCGACGTGGCTCAAGAACGCCCGTGCGCACGACGTCACACTGCCCGTCCACGTTGGCATCGCCGGGGTCGTCGAGCGCGCGCGGCTGATTCGTCTTGCGCTTCGAATCGGCGTCGGGGACTCGAGCCGCTTCGTGTCAAAGAACAGGAATCTGATGGCGGGACTGCTCGGCCGGAGGGCCTACAGCCCCGGCCCCCTCATCGCCGAGCTGAGCCGGCGAACGGGCGCCAACGACATCGCCGGCTACCACTTCTACACCTTCAACCAGGTCGAGGCCACAGAAGAGTGGAGGCGGCGGGCGCTCGAGGCCGCCCCTTAGAGGCTTTCCCTGAAGACCAGGTTGTGGGGGCGCAGACGGGCGTCTGCACCGAGAAAAGCGTGCTTGGCCATGTCCGGTGAGTAACGACTAGCGGGAGGGGTTCGGCCGAGGGCCTCGGCCATGCTTCGGATGTGATGGGGCCCTGCGCCGCAGCAAACTCCGAAATAGCCGACGCCGAGCGCCTGCGCTCTGACGGTGAAGTCGGCGATCTCGTAGCGCGAGCAGGTGAAGGGGTCGAGCGCGGTCGGGAAGGGCCGATCACGGACACCCTCGAGCACCGGGTCCCTCAGCGACTGAAAGGTCGGCTGCGCCTCCGTGGTTCGGTAGGGAACCGGCAGCGCAGCTACATAGGAATCAACGGCCGGGACGATGGCCTCGATGAGGGGAAGCATCGTCTCGGGGCCCCTGATGCAGTTGAGCCCTACGACGTCGGCCCCCGCATCGGACAATCGTTTGCACGCCTCTGCGACCGGCCTGCCCTCGCGCGGCGTCCCCTCCTTGTGTATGGCGAGCATGAT
>Ga0136613_10000843_pt1 | contig 14990 bp, 11 predicted proteins | sample AntDrymUQ2722106_2_FD_106649 | JGI IMG/M metagenome (GOLD analysis project Ga0136613, IMG submission 106649) | Polar desert sand microbial communities from Dry Valleys, Antarctica - metaG UQ272 (21.06) | ecosystem: Environmental > Terrestrial > Soil > Desert | place: Antarctica: Dry Valley... | reverse complement strand
GTTGCCGTCTCTCTTTCCATGATGGTCGGCGTGTGCAATCTGCTCGTCAGCCTGCCCGGCGTGCTGGTTGCTGCGCGCTATGCAGGTACGATGAGCGCTCGGAAACGAGAGAACCGGGACTAGGACGAGTGCAGCGCGCGTCAGGCAGTACCGATGACAGAACGATCGCCGATTTCGGCGAGCAATGGAGCCGTTACACTGACAACTCCGGATACTACGGGTCGGTCGCGTTGCTGGCCGACATTTTCGGTTCTCTTCTAGCTGTGTCTCAATTGCGTGGCTGGCGCGTTGCCGAAATAGGCTCGGGTACGGGCCGTATTGTCAACATGCTGCTCGATGTAGGTGTGGCCCATGTAACGGCAATCGAGCCGTCGGAAGCGTTCACTGTGCTTGAGCAAAACACCGCCGCCCGCCAATCGCAGGTCAAGCTAGTGCGCGACAAAGGCGAGGCCATTGGCAACGAGCGGGACCTCGATCTGGTGATCTCGATTGGGGTTCTGCATCATATAGAGCGGCCGGAGGCCATAGTCCTGGCCGCTCGAAAGTCGCTGCGGCCCGGGGGGAAGCTCATCGTATGGCTGTACGGCCGGGAAGGTAATGGCCTATACCTTGCCATGTTCGGGGCCCTGCGCGGGATCACGAAGCGGTTTCCCCACCGGGCTCTCGCGGCAGTCTGTTCAGGGCTCAACATTTTGGCTGACCTATACATTGGCGCATGCCGGATTCTGCCATTGCCGATGAGGAACTACGTGCTGCAAGTATTCGCGAAACTCGCGCGCGACAAACGCTACCTCGTCATCTACGATCAGTTGAATCCAGCGTATGCCAGGTACTACAAGCGCGAAGAGGCGGGCCGGCTGCTGTCGGATGCGGGGTTTAGTGACGTTCGACTCCATCATCGTCACGGCTATAGCTGGACAGTTATCGGCAGCGCTGAATAGGCAATCCTCCGACGCAGATTGATGTGACCCGACGGCTCGTGACCGACAACTTATACTGATGGCAAAATATCGATACCATCGACACTGCTTTGCATTCTCATCGCGAGGAGCGGTTTTTTGCGACAAACCGATCTCGAAGCGCCACCGAGAACCGGGATTGCTTCGCATTCGCCGCGATGATGGCGGCACTTCGGCGGTTGCTGATCGTCCGTATAGTATGCAAACGGCAATAGAATTCATATGCCGATGACACCTGGTGACCAAGGAAAAGATGGGCGCGCGACAAGGCGTTGGCATGTGTTCTGTGTTGCGACATGGGTGATTGCTGCTGCGGTGACGGCTTTTTCGTTCGGTATCTGGCGCCAGAGCGAAGTTCTCGATTCAGCAGGAATAACCGCCGGCGAGGGGTATTCCTCGAGCTATCGGCTCCGGGCTGGCTTCGTTCCAGCAGGCATTTTCGGCCGGCAAGCCGACCGCAATCAAACCCCTGGCGCGTCCAACCTGGTCTTGTTCGAGAACGGAAAACGCTCAGGTGTACCCCATTCGTTCCACGACGAGATCAAGAGAATTGGCGCTGGCCGCTATTCCCATTGGACTTCCGGCGGGCCGCTGTCGAGCACGGACATCATCGTCTTTTCCACGGCCGACAGCAGCGATCCACGAACGAATGGCCGCGTTTATTCGGTCGAATACGCCGCGGAGCCGGGATCGGTAACGGTGGCATTGGTCGCGGCGCTCTGCGTCATTTCGATAGTCGGCCTATATCGCGCTTCTTTCAACGACCCCTCCGTGCGCGGCGCGAGAGTGCGGAAGGCGATGGCAGCGGCCGGGCATACTGTGCTCCAAGGCCACGTATGGACAACGCTGGTTTTTGTCGTGGCGGGATACGTGGTGGCCTACTATGCTGTCCGGATGCCCGCGGTGCCGCTGCTTCTGCCGGACTCGCGTATGTATCTGACGGCACACCCTCTTGTTCCCCTGGGGTACTTGTCGTTCGCCAGTACGGTGTCCTGGGCCGGCGGCAGCCTGAAAGCGCTACCCGCGGCACAGATTTCAGTCTGGGCGGCGAGCGTCCTGGCGCTGTACTTCGCATTGTGCGAGGCGACACGCTTTCGCTTTGTTGCGGCGCTGGCTGCGATCGGTTTGCTGCTGCTGGGCACTGTGACGAGGTTCGCCATGATCGCACTGACCGAGACCGTCTTCGCCTCGGTTCTTGCACTCCACGTTGCGGCCGTCTTGTTTGCGCTCGACTATCCAACCAAGACGCGGCTGTTGATGGTTGGACTGACGGCGGTTCTTGCTGTGTTCATCCGTCCGGCCGGTTTGTTCGTCGCCGTATGCACGCTCGCGCTGCTCTTGCTGCTCCCCCGCAGCCGCCGGTCGCTGCTCTGGTTCTGTGTTTTGCCGATGATCGCCATGTACTTGCTCGCAGGGGCGGCGAGTTACGCCTATCGCGGAGGTGATGGTCAGTCGTTGCTCCCACTCGCGCTTTTTCCGCATGTCTGCCACTTATTCAAGGCGGAGTACGTTCCCGAAATGCACCCAGCCGCCGAGGCGGTGGAGCAGTCGCTTGCCAGTTATCGTACGGAGCTGTCGGCAAAGCATGGCGCGCGGGAGCGTGCTCGCTTCGAAATGGAAAACTTCAACCGGGCGTCGTTTGCAGCTGAATTCGCTTTGCGAGATTTCGGGGTAAAGTACCGGGAAGAGGCGATTCCCTATTTCCGGACGTTTGCCTGGGCGACCATCCGTCGACGTCCGTCAGATTATGCTGCCCATGTAGTCGATCACGTGATCTTCGCTTGGGCGAACATGCTCTTTTACCGGATAGATACAGCCGCTTGGCTGCGCGAACACTATGCGGCATTCGGGCAAACCCACAATCTTGCGGCACAAGAAGTAGCTGAGCATTTCGCAGTCCCTCAGTATCAAAGCAGCGACCTCGTAACCGGCCGCCGATCTCTGGCGCACAGTTCAGCCGCGGTCGACTATGTGCCGAACTTACTGGCTTCAATGGCGTGGCTGGGGCCGATAATGGGCGTTGTCTCTGCGATTGTAGTCATCGCGGGCCTATTGTGGGGAGTAAACATTCCGACGCTTCTTGCGTTGGCCTATATTGGCGCCCTCATGCACAGCGCAATTTTCCTCGTCGCCGGGACGACCACGGTGATCCCGCGATACATAGACCCGGTCGCGCCATTGGCAATAATCTTCCTGGCGCTTTTGCTTGATGCGAGCCTAGCGTGGCTCCGGCGGTGCGCTGCTCGCCCGGCACTCCGGTAGCCTGGTTGACGAACGACGTCAGGTTCTTTGCTTAGAGCACTCGCTGGAGCGCGAGTCGTGGAGACCTGCGGCGATCGCGGGAGCGGTTTTCGTACCCGCCTTTCTTTCCTATGATGGTCTGAGTCAGGAAATACAGGTGGGGGTTTCCCAGGAGAGCGTCGATGCCGTAATCGTTTTCGAGCAGATTCAGCGGGCCCCGTGCGCTGGCCGATGTGGATCTGCTTTTCGTCCGCGACAGCTCGTGCCTGATGGGCATTGCTACGGAACGTCTGACGCAACGTCTTCCGGACAAAAGGATGGCGTCGTTATGCAGCATTGCGTATTTGGGAGCAAAAGCATTCGGTGAATCTACCAGCCCGCATTACACTGCTTATTCTAACAATTTTCGTAGTGTGCATTCTTGCGGCCATGACTGCGCTGCAACAGCTTGGCGCGAGCACCTACATCGAGGTGATTGATCCAAACCGAGTCGTGAGCCTCGGCCAGCACGGATTCGGCTACACCTTTCAGCCCGCATCGCCGCCGATCCCCGGCATGGTGGTTCGCGGCGATTCCAATGAGGCTCCATTAACCTCTACTGCCGTGCTCACCGAGGATGGCAAGGTGCTAGGGCCAGCCCATAGCGACCACGCCTCCATAAATACCCTGGGCTCGGGTCGGTTCTCGCACTGGGGCGCGGCAGCCCTCGTCTTTTCAGCTTCCGACGGCAGCGACCCGAAAACGAACGGCCGCTCCTATGCGCTGCAATATCGTTACGCGGTTCCATCCGCAATAATGATCGCCGCGGCAGTCCTGCTTAGCCTAACACTGGGAGCGTTCGGCCGAATGCCGACGATGTCGCCTGTCGCGCGGCAGGATTCAGGCGCAATTGGAGGTCTGCGTAATTTCGACTCGCTTGGTGATTGGACAGCCATTTTCGTATTCGTCGCTGTGGCGTTTGTGTGCCAGGCTCTTCTTCTGCGAGGCCATGGCCCGGTGTCGATTCTGTGGAGCGGCGATGCTGGCAACGTCGCAAGTTTCGTCGCCGGCTGGATGCATCCGGAGCGCTTCGCATCCGACCTCGTTCTGAGCGACTCGAGTAACTTCCGTTTCTACATCACGGTAGTGCTTCCGTATGTGGCAGTGACGAGCCTGCTCACGAACGATATCGGAAAGGCATACCTTTTTCTGTATTTCCCGATGATCTTCTTTCAGCTCTTCGGGTTCTACCTTCTCGGAAAGCGGCTTTTCAAAACTCGGTTCTGGGCGATCGTTCTTGCGTTGCTGACCGTTCCGCCGGTTTGGATCTGGGGCGGAAACGAGCTGTGGGGCGTGTTCCATCTGCCCCTCGTCCGAATGAGCTTTGAGGCCTTGCTTCCCTACCTTCTTATGCTTTTCCTTACGCGCGGATCGGACGCGAAAGCCCTACCCTGGCTGTTCGCCATCTGCGGCGTGACGGTGTATGCGCACCCGGTCAGCGCTCCTGCTGTCGCGGCGGCCTTGGCTTGCGGCTCTCTGGCTCTCGTCCCGAGGGGCAAACGCTTCCTCGACCACGCCAGGCGTGTCGTCGTAGCAAGCCTTGTTTTTCTGGCCGTGGCGATGCCGTTCGCCCTAGTGTTTTTCAAGGGGTTTCCCGGTTTCGAGTCCACAATCACGATCCGCAGCACGGAGGTTGAGCGCGAGGCGGCGGCTATCTTTCGAGAGCGTAACGGTGACTTCTACTACGATGCCATTCGCGCTTTAGGATTCTTTGTTGAGCACACCGGAGCCAATTACGCTTTCGTGTGGGTCACGGGGCTTGCGTCCTTCCTGCTTGTCCCGCTTCTCAATCCCGAGCAGAAGCGGGTGTGCTTGTTCTTCGGGCTGTTCTTGGTGGGAGTCCTGCTGGCCTCAGTCGGCGTTGCCTTGATCGACCAGCGCGTTAGCGCCCTGCTCGGGCGGAGTCCGGCTCAGCTTGATCTCATCCGGAGCCTGCGATTCGTCATTCCGATCATGCTGCTTGGTACTGTCCTCCTAGCGAGCGAGCTCCACAGCACCTTCGCCCGTCAGGGTTGGGCCATCCTCGCGGCCCCGGTGCCTACCGTGATGATCATACTGGCGCTCTGGTGGTGGCACGTCTGGCCTACCCGGCTGGCCAACGAGTTGGAACTCGCCGTTATTCCGGAGGCCTATACTTCTCCAGACCGGGACGCATCGCAAATGCTTGCGTTCATGCGGTCCCTCCCGGCGAACAGCAGCGTCTTGCCGCTGGGGAGTGACGCAGTGAGCGTGGCGGTTACAGGCCTAGCAGTCCGCTACGGCTCGCTCCAGCCCGTCGTTTACCTCGACAATGACATGAACGCGTTGTTCTACAGCGGCAGCGCCCGCCGTCTCGAATGGGCGCGTTTTTACAAGATCATTAGCAGTCTTCTCTCTGAATCTGACGAGGCCGCCGCCGGGTCACGCCTCAATACAATCATCGGACTTGCACGTCCAAAATACCTCCTCCTCAAAAAGGGGGCAGCCCCGTCGGTCCTGGCGAGCGCTGCCGAACGCATGGGCACTGTCGTCCGACAACACGGGAGATGGAGCCTGATCGAGGTTTCCCAGCCGGGAGCCCACCCGTGAGCGGCTCAGCATGTACAAGCAGTCCGACCTTCACCGGACCGCGCCTTCGTGGAGAGCAGTCCACCCTACCAGACGGCCGACGCTATGATATTGACCTCGGCGTTCGATGGTATCCGGTCGTCGTCTATGAGGCGATGGCGGCAGGGGTACCGCTCATTACCCCCATCCGGAACACCGCGATCCACAAGGTCCTGGACGGCGACGAGGCGGTCTTCGTCTCGGACCTGACGGCTCCGGCCGACTACGTCCGTGCCTTGGAACGGTTGCTCGACGAGCCCGCCGCGGCGCGGACCCGCAGCGATCGTATGGTGGAGAAGAGCGGCCACTATTCCACAGAGCGGTATGCGCACGAGATGCTGGAGGTCCTGGAATTGACCACGGGCCACCCATGAGCCTACCGATCTGCAACCTTTGCACCCTGCCACAGTGGGACCGATCGGGGATAGAAGCGCGATGGGGGAGCGCCGGAGGGCCTTCGTTCACGTCCTGCGCCGCGGCGGACAACGGAGCCGGTTTGGATCTACCACCGCCTCCCTATATTCCCCATTGCGAAGGGAGGTTCAAACCCTTATCCTCACCTCGCGCCCGTCTGCGATCGGGGTCTCGGGACGCGGCGCCACCCCGGGGGGAAAGCATCGTGCCTATGCCGTGAACGCCGTGAGGGAAAGGCCCTGCCGTTCGGCCTGAGCCATCTCAGGTCACGGCTTTCGCACCCTGGCCCGGAGATGGCGGTGCTACGTCCGCGGGACACCCCATGAGAATCGGGCTCCAGGCTATGGTGATCATCCTTAAAAGCGCTAGCGAAGCCGTGTTTGCATGAGTGATCCCCTGAACGCCGAAACGACGAGCGCAGAGTTCATAGAGAGACTGGGCCTGGACGATGAGAGCCGTTATAACGGATTCGAGGCGGCTATACACCTGGCGCGCTATGCGCTGGCGCGCCATGTCTGCGCCGCTGCGCGGGTACTGGATATCGCGTGTGGCGAGGGCTACGGTAGTGCGCTCATGGCCTCTTGGGGCGCGGCTTCCGTCCTGGGGGTAGACATTTCAGCCGACGCCGTGGACAAGGCCCAACACCTCTTCGACCTGGGCCCCGTTCGATTCCTCTGCGCGCCGGCCGACGATCCCGGTTCGGAGATCACGGAGCCAGCCAGCTTCGATCTCATTGTCAGCCTGGAAACCATCGAACACCTGAGCCGCCCAAAGGTGTTCCTGCAATCCATCAAGCGCTGGCTGGCGCCAGGCGGCACCGTGATCATTAGTTGCCCAAACGATTGGTGGTATTACCCGGATGAATCGCAAAGCAACCCCTACCACATGCGCAAATACCGGTTCGACGAGTTCCGGGAGCTTACCGAATCCATCCTGGGTTCCGCGACGGCGTGGCTAATGGGTGGACCGATCACGGGTTTTGCGAACCTGACCCATGGCCAATACGAGGAGGCGACCGAGGCCTCCAGCCAGCGCCTTATGATGCAAGCGAACGCACATCAGGCCCTCCTCCTACCTGCGGAACGGCAAGCCGGGCCGAAACCAGATAATGCCAGCTACTTCGTGGGCGCGTGGGGCGCGGCCACGGGTGCGGTACTGAGCTCTTCCAGCGTCTTGCCACTGTCTATGGACGCGTTTCGCACAGGAATGTTCCAGGGGCATTCCCCTGTCCAACAGGACCAGCTACGCCGTGAGCGCGACCAGCTACGGATTGAGATCGACCAGCTAGGGGGGGAACTCGATCGGACCCGCGCGCAAGCCCGTGACCTCCAGGTTGACAGCGAGCGTCAGGCCCGGTATTACGGCCTGCGCAACAACGCCCTACGTAGCGAAAACGAGCTGCTCAAGGAGTCCGTACGGCGATTGCGCCGCGAGGTCGATGCCCGCACAGCCGACCTAGCGGATACTCGCAAACGCTTGCGGCGTCTGGCCATCCCAGCCTCACGCTACAACCGGCTCCGCAGCTTCGTCCCAGAGCCCTTGAGACGCATCGTAGTTCGGGTGGCAAGAGCGGCACGCCGATAGGTCTCATGTCCAACCTCGAGTCGCTACCCGCCCTGGACCGCATCGTCTACCTCAGCTCCCGATATCATGCATTGCTCGCGGATGGCGCTTGGAAGCCGAGCGGCGCCAATATCGGAGTCGACGGGGCCAATTTGACGATCAGCTTTTCGTCTTTCAATCGTGTAACACTTTCGGAACGCCTCGTTCGCTCGATTGGAGCGCACATCCCTTCATTCGCCGGAGAGCTACTCATAATAGACTGCGGCTCGCGGCCAGGTGAGTTGGCGCTGCTCCGATCGCTATGCGCCGAGCAGCCATATCGCTGGCGCATCATCGAACTCGGCAGGACCCTCGGTGTCGCCGGGAGCAGAAATCAGGCGGTCGCCCACGCCGAGACGGAGTGGCTCATGAGTCTCGACAGCGACCTCTATTTGATCTCCAATCCCTTGCCGACCATCCAGAGTGATCTGGCACGCCTCGGTTGCCATTTTATCAATGTCCGACTGCGAAACCACCACAGCCCGATTCTGTTCGCCCAGCAAGGCCATCTGTTGGTGCGCTGCGAGGATGGCAATGTGTCCATCGGAACGGACCGGCCCCGTGAGAGGGGATCCGAGGATACCGTAAGAGAGGCGCACCTCGGCACCTTCCTGTTCGGCGGCGCTAGCGCATTCAAGCGCGCGACCTTCGAGCAGGTCGGAGGGTATGACGAGGCTCTTTTTGTAGGACTCGACGATATCGATTTCTCATTGCGGGTGTTTCAGCACGGCTACAAGGTCGGTTTCGCAGGAGCTATAGCTCTGGTTCACGGCCCCGTACCGGAGCCCGATCCGGAGGAGGGTGACCGGTGCTCCGCCAGCGACGCGGTGTTCGCATCAGCCAAGTATTTCGAGGGCAAGCACGGCATCTCCGTGGCCGCGGACCTCCTCCGGAGCCTGGCAACGGAAAGGACATCCGACATCGTCCGGGGACGACCCGCCCGCCAGGACCAGACCCTACACATGCAGCCCGCCGACTCAAAGCCGAAGATTGCACTTGTCATCGACACGGATGGATGGGCTTTCTCCAACATCGCATGCCAGCTGCGGCGGTACCTCTCGGATCGGTTTCACTTCACGATCATTCCCATGGGCGTTGTTGAAAACGTTATCCAGGTCGTAGTGATGTGCCGAGATTGCCAGCTTATGCATTTTCTCTGGCGTGAGGACGTTCGATTGGTCAGCACGCGTCACTATAAGACGTATGTCGAGCAGTTGGGCCTCACCTATAACGAATTTGAGCAGAGATTTATACGATCACGGAAGATCACGACGAGCATTTATGACCATTTGTTTCTGAACCCGGAAGAGTTGTCAGCACGGCTGCCCACGTATCGTAACGTTCTCGCTGGTTACAGCGTTGCATCAAACAAGCTGCGAGATATCTACTCCGCGGTCCCAGGGTATCCACCGCCCACCGCGATCCTGGAGGATGGGGTCGATCTGACGTTGTTTCGGCCTATTGATCCGAATCGTTTCGAGGGACTCACCACAAGGGAACTTGTGGTGGGGTGGGCAGGAAACAGCAAGTGGTTGGCTGAGACGGAGGATTTCAAAGGCGTCCATACGATACTCAAGCCCGCCCTAGAGGAGCTTCGGGCGGAAGGCCTGTCCTTACGGGCATTGCTGGCGGATCGGCACGACAATTGGCTCCCACATGATCAAATGCCGTCCTATTACTCGCAGATAGACGTATATGTATGCACATCGAAGATTGAAGGCACCCCCAATCCGGTTCTAGAGGCGATGGCTTGCGGTGTTCCCGTGATTTCGACAGATGTCGGGGTCGTGCGGCAGGCGTTTGGCCCACTTCAGCAAGAGTTTATCCTGGCGGAAAGAAGCATAGAAGCGGTAAAGGCGGCATTGCGGCGGTTATACTTCGACCCAGCCCTGTTTAGAGAACTATCTGAAGAAAACCTTCACTCCATACAGGCCTGGGATTGGTCGATTAAGGCGGCGAAGTTTGGACTTTTTTTTGACGCTGTGCTCTCCGGCACGGATAACGGAGACTCCTCAGCGCATGGCGGCGGCCCGCAGCCCGCTGAGGCGATGGTGCATGCATTGGCGGGAAAGAACCGGTAGCCTATATGCGAAAACTGCACGCGAACGGTTACGACGTTGCCGATAACCTGCTGGCCGCCTGGGCCGGGGTCGGATTCTGGCCTGTCTCCAGCACTAAGATACTGGATTTCGGCTGTGGCTCTGGTCAGCTAACGTACCGATTTAGGGACCTGGGCTTCGATGCCTACGGTTGCGATGTCCACGACCGGGTCTCGTACCGAGAGCCGGGTGACAAGAGGTATTTTGGTTTTGGTGAGGCCGCCACCCTCGACACCTCGGATACCACGTTTGATAGAGACCGGTTTAGACTGCCATTTCCGGACGACATGTTTGACATCGTTGTATCCACATCGGTGCTAGAGCATGTGATCGAGCTTGACTCGGTGATGTCGGAGATCCGTCGCGTGTTGAAGCCCGAGGGGTATGCTTACCATTTGTATCCGAGCAAATGGGTGTTTATCGAGCCCCATATGTACGTTCCATTAGGCAGCTTGTTCACAGGATGGTGGTATTTTTTGTTGTGGGGGTTATTGGGGGTGCGCAACGACTTCCAGGAGGGGATGACGGCGTCACAAGTTGCAGAGGTGAATGTGCGATATTGTAAGACAGGGCTCATATACCGAACTAAAAAAGAGTTGCGCGAGTGCGCTGTTCGATACTTCAATGGGGTACGGTTTGTTGACGATGTCTATTATCCGGACGTCCGATGGAAGGTCTTTTGGACAAATAAGATGAGGGCGTTGCGGGAACCGCGGGTGCTGCGGGCGCTGTCGCAGACCTTGAAGATGAGATCGCTGGTAACGATGAATAAGAAGCCGTTAAACAGGGGTGAGGGGAATAAGACACGAGCGACGACAGGACGCGCGCGAGGCCGAACTCCCGCCGCTGCCGCTCGTTCCCGGCTTAAACGTCGGGATCGTGGCGTGCTCACGCGGTGGCGCCGTGGCCTGGTAAGAAGGTTGATGGGAAACCTCGCGCGATGGCTCAGGACGGTCTCGTTCCGTCTCGAAACGCCATTGCCTCCTCTCGAAGCCCCTTCCGAACCGGTCCCCAGTGACACCTCGCCTCCTCGGACCGACGATGAGCAACGTCTCGATGTCGTGCGCCAGTCTCTCATCGAGACCTTTTTTAACGGTAACACGGAGTACCTCGAGACCGAAGAAGGCCGTGCCGATCTGGAGAACCACCTAACCCATCGGCTTGAGTGCGACCGGACGGTCACCGTGCCGTGGTTAAACAGAACCCGTTCCTTGCGTGGGCTGCGCGTGCTGGAGATAGGATGCGGCACCGGATCGTCCACCGTGGCACTCGCGGAGCAAGGGGCTTCCGTCGTCGCGGTAGATATCGTCGCCTCGAGCGCCAACATCGCGCGGGTTCGCTGTGCGGCCTACGGTCTGGACGACGTCGCGTTCCACGTCGCGAACGCCGCCGATCTACCCCCCGAGATCGCGGGCGAGCGATTCGATTTCATTATTTTCTTCGCATCGCTCGAGCACATGCTGCACGCCGAGCGCTTGCAGGCTATGGCGCTGACTTGGAGCATGCTGCCGCCGGGTGGTCTCTGGTGTATCACCGATACGCCGAATCGCCTCTGGTATTCCGACGGACATACGAGCCTTATGCCGTTCTTCCACTGGCTGCCGGACGATCTCGCGTTCAAGTACTCGGCGTTCAGCCCGCGCCCGAGCGTTCGTGACCACCTTCGGACGGGCGACGACGATGAGATGACGCGCTTCCTCCGCTTTGGCCGCGGCGTGAGCTTCCACGAGTTCGAGCTGGGACTGGCGCCGCTCGATCTACTCAATGTCGTGAGCTGCCAGGCCGCAGCGTATGTTGAACGCGTCCGCGCGGCGAACGGGTACGCGGAACTCTCTACGGCGAACCGCTACCTAAAGCTCATGATCGAGATCGCGCCGACAGTACCGCCGGCCTTCTTCCTTCCGTCACTCGATCTCATTATCGAGAAGCCCGGAGGGCCGTGATCCGCGGCGAACGCGCAATGCATCCCTGGCTCAACCGACCTTCACGCCCGAAGAGTATCTGGCGATGGGGCAAAGCGACGCACAAGAGCGAGTACGTCAACGGCCATATCTTTGCGATGGCCGGGGCAAGCCTGGAGCACAACACGTTCAACATGGCTGTCGAGCAGGGGGCACACAGCCCCGGGGTAGGCCGTGTACGGCCTATGTGGGCCCGCATAGGGATGCGGTTCCCTTTGGTCACCGCATCCTACGCGGGCTGGTGGTTGTTCAGTTTATCGAGTTCGGATTCATAGCGCCGAAACATGTCATCCGCGTTAAGATAGGCTTCAGCATAACGACGCGCATTACGTTTCAGTTGCGCTAGTAACAATCGATCCTTGTTTAGCCTTGCTATTGCGGACGCGAACGCCGTATAGTCCCCGGGAGCGCAAAGTTCGCCCGTTTGTCCGGGTGTAATGAGTTCCGGCAGTCCGCCCACCCGGGATGCGATTACTGGAACGCCGGTTGCCAAAGCCTCAAGCACCGCGCACGGGCGGCCATCCAAGCGAGAGGGAAGAACCAGAACGTCGAAACAGGCGAGCACCTCGCGAATATCCGGCAAATTCTCCAACAGGTGAAAGCGACCGTCGAGGGCCGGCGTGATCGAGAGCGCATGCAGAATTTCAGTCTCAAACGATCCTGCGCCAGCCATGATGAAACGCACTTTTCGTCGCCGCGCAAGTAGCGCGGCTATGTGAACGAAGCCTACGGGATCCTTCTCAGGTGACCAACGTCCCGAGAATCCAACGACGAGGTCTGAGGGCTTGATTTCCAATGCCTTTAGAATCGCTTGGCTCTTGGCTTCAGGCCGAAATTCCGTCAAGTTAACTCCACTCGAAATGATAGTAATCCGTTCTTCACGCTCACCGTTCTTAAGGAGCCAGGCTCTTACTTCGCCGTTCTCCACGAAAATCCTGTCGATCAGGTGCGCGTACCTGCGATTGTTAACGGTGTGGCCGACGGTATTGAACAGGAGATCCATAACACGAAGATCGGGGTGCTTCCGTTTCAGGGCAGGCAGGAGATGATAAACAAACTTGCTACCGACGACCCACAGCGTTGACACGCTCCGAGCCACCAGCAGGTAGTCTATGAAATCCTCCCATCGGGACTCGTGCAGAAATCTCGGCAAGTGATAGATCCTCGCCGTGGCTTCCTCGAACCAGGACCTGGTGTCACCCGCAGATGATCCCGGATCAATGGTTGTGACGATGGAGACGTCCCATCCTCGTGCAGTCAAGTGACGGAACACCTGACTCAGCAGTCGTTCTGCGCCACCGAGCACCATGAATGGCAGGGCCACGACAATACTCTTCTTCCGCCGATCCCCGGTCTGGGGTCGAACGTTAACAAGCCCGTTCGTAGCGCGGTAAGAGCTTAGGCGCTGGCGCTTGGAACGCTGCAGTGCTTCCTCGCAAATAACATCACCGTTTGCTTCCAACAACGCGGCACGTTGCTCGTTGCTAGGAACCACGCCGGGGCGACCACTCAAACTGGATTGACCGTGCCGGCGGTAGAGGAACAAGTAATCGCGGGAAAAATTTATCATCCGCGCGCCGACCGCCGCCATACGCATCCACAAACTCCAGTCTTCGTGCAGATGCATACTGGCAGAACCGTCCCCATAGTCACGGTATCCTCCGGCCATCTGCCAGTACTTCCGGCGGAACACGGCCCCCGTAGACATCTCGTTGCGGCCGGTGATCGTTTCGAGGTCCACGTATTCTGCCGCCCTATACCGCCTCGTGCGCTCCCCAAACATCTGCACTGCAGATGAGACGACATCGTAACCATAGTGCTCCATAATGAACACAGCCTTCTCGATATAGGTCGGATGTAACTTGTCGTCGGCATCCAGGCAACAGATGTACTTGCCGCGTGCTCTTTCGATTCCGTAATTACGGTTGTCGCCAACGCGATGCGGCTCATCGCGCAGAAGTACACGTAACCTAGGACCCGTCAGGGAGCGCACCGTTTCTCGTGTCGTACCGTCTGTCGATCCCCCTTCCACTGCGATAATCTCTAGGTTCTCGAAGGTTTGCATATCAATCGAGGCGATGGCCTCACGAACGAAGCGTCCATAGTTAAAACAGAGGACAATCACGCTGACCAACGGGTCACCCTCGGGATGAGGCTCACATGTAAAAGGTATCGGATCTCTCTCCACGGGAGCTGACGGTCCAGCCGGGGGCGCACCCGGCGCAACAACCCCGGGATCCGGTTCGGTTGCGCGCTTGCTTACGCCGTGCGCATTTGCTGGCGAAGTAGTTCCAGCCTCCTCCAGCTTTCTATCCCACTGCAGGGTCAGAGCCCACCAGATTCGCTTGGAAAAATTACGCAATGCGGCCGCTTTACCGGGTGACCAGGTCGCAAGCCGATCGAGTCCTGAAAGGATAGCAATCTTCAAATAGAGCAACGGGTTCTTCAACCGCGCCAACTCATCTCGCAGCGAGCGGACCTGTTCTCGGGTTCGCCTCGTTTCTTCGAGCGCAGCGGTAAGCCGCTTTCTTTCTCCGTTAATAGCTATCGATCGGTAATGCTGCTCCTTGATTTCCGATTCCAGCTTTTCCTGCTCTGCACTCGACAGCAATGCCTGTGTGTTCAGTTCCCCGGCAACGCGCTGCCAATTCCTGGCTTGCTGGATGTTGTATTGCCGATCCAGCGTTTCGACAACCCCCATTTCGCAGGTGTTACATTTCAATACCATTACTCCGTCGGAACGGCGCGCAAGTTCCGTTGCCGTCTTATTTCCGCAGATGTTGCAAGAGAATGTTGTCACGGAATCGGTCATGACATTCCGATTAACGCATTCAAGGTGAGCTCGCCCAAAGGAGGCCGAATGCCGAGCGCTGTGAGGTGGTGGGTGTCGCCATAAATCACCGGAACATAGGCCACTCTGAGCTTGACGGACGCTCTTGCTTCACGATTCGCCGAGGATGATCGAACGGTAGTGACCCTTCAAGCGCTGGCGGTCGAGCTCGGTCCGCGCAATGCGCAGCGACGATTGCGCCAGCCGATCTCCGAGCGTCGGGTCCGAGTGAAGGCGCAGAACCGCATCAGCAAGGGAT
>Ga0136613_10000841_pt1 | contig 14997 bp, 16 predicted proteins | sample AntDrymUQ2722106_2_FD_106649 | JGI IMG/M metagenome (GOLD analysis project Ga0136613, IMG submission 106649) | Polar desert sand microbial communities from Dry Valleys, Antarctica - metaG UQ272 (21.06) | ecosystem: Environmental > Terrestrial > Soil > Desert | place: Antarctica: Dry Valley... | reverse complement strand
CTCGGACACATCCCCGGGAAGGACACTCGATTGGAGGTCGGTCAGGCTGTGAGTCACGGGCGAGCGGGCGAGCGCCAGCCTGACCGTCGGTCAGGATGGCCCACCCACTCTCTCAGTCAGGCTGAAGCCTGACCCCAGCGAGGTTGGGGCGGCGCGTCGATCGTCTAGCGTGATGCCCGTGGCGAGTCCATTCGTCGAGCTCGAGGTGGGGGAGCGACTCGTCAAGGTGACGAACCCGGACAAGGTCCTCTTCCCGAAGGCGCGTAAGACGAAGCGCGACCTCGTCGAGTACTACATCGCGGTCGGGGAGGGGATCGTGCGGGCGCTGTACGAGCGGCCGACCCAGCTTCGCCGCTTCCCGGACGGCATCGCGGGCGAGCAGATCTACCAAAAGCGGGTGCCGGAGAAGCGCCCCGAGTGGGTGGAGGCTGCGCGCGTGACCTTCCCCTCGGGCCGGCACGCGGACGAGCTCTGCGTGACGGAGCTCGCGCAGGTGGTCTGGGCCGCGAACCTCGCCGTGATCGACTTTCATCCCTGGCCTTCTCGCCGCCGCGATACCGAGCACCCGGACGAGCTCCGCATCGACATCGACCCCCAGCCGGGGACGACCTTCAAGGACGCGAAGCGCGTGGGTGGGCTGGTGCGGGAGGTGCTGGACGAGATCGGCTATGTCGGGTGGCCGAAGACCTCCGGAAACCGCGGCGTGCATGTGTTCTGCCGGATAGAGCCGAGCTGGGAGTTCCCGGTCGTGCGCCGCGCCGCGCTCGCGTTCGCGCGGGAGGTCGAGCGCCGCCTCCCGAAGAAGGTCACGACCGCCTGGTGGAAGGAGGAGCGCGGCAGGCGCGTCTTCATCGACTTCAATCAGAACGCGCGGGATCGGACTGTCGCATCGGCGTACTCGGTTCGGGCGCGACCGGACGCGGCGGTTTCGGCGCCCGTCACCTGGGACGAGCTTCCGGACGTCGAGACGGAGGACTTCACCATGACGACCATGCCCGCGCGGTTCGCGCGGATAGGAGACATCCATGCGGGGATGGACGAGGCTGTCTGCGACCTCCGTGTGCTGCTCGAGTGGGTTGAGCGGGAGGAGAAAGAGGGGCTCGGGGAGGCGCCATACCCGCCGAACTTCCCGAAGATGCCCGGCGAGCCGGCGCGTGTGCAGCCCTCGCGGGCGCGAAAAACCGAGTAGGCGAGTTGCACGTCGTCAGCCTCGACCTCTCGGACCCCGAGATCGCGACCGAGCTTCTCGCGCTCCAGCGCCGGGGATACGAGGTGGAGGCAGCGCTGATCGGCTCGCGCGACATTCCGCCGCTCGAGGAGACGCTGGACGAGCTCCAGGGCGCGCGCGAGATATTCCTCGGTGTCCTTGTCCAGGGCCGTATCGTCGGAGCCGTGTCGTATCGGCTTCTCGGAGACACGATCGACCTCCATCGGCTGGTCGTCGACCCCACGCATTTCCGCGGTCGGATCGGCACCACTCTCGTCCGAGCGGCGCTCGCCGCAGAGCCGTCAGCCGTGCGCGCGATCGTCCAGACCGGGGCGAGCAACGAACCGGCGAAGGCGCTCTATTTCACGAAGGCTTCGAGCAGACCGACGAGCTCGAGGTCGTGCCCGGACTTCGTATCGCGCGTTTCAGCAAGCGGCTCCCCTGACCGACGCTGCGCCCAAGAACGACGCGACCGTCACGCCGCGAGGGCGGACGGGCCGGAGCTCACGCCAGGTGCACGCCGCCGGATCCTTGTCATCGCGGAAGCGGATGAGCTTCGTCCCGTGGCGGAAGCGGTTCGACTGCACCTTGTCGTAGCGCACCTCGACGACGAGCTCCGGCCGTACGGGCGACTCCTCGAGCTCCCCTCCGCCCCAGCGATTGGGCTCCGAGAAGCGGCGCTCGGGGGCGTTCTCGAGGAGCGGCAGCACGCGCTCGGCGATTTGCGTGTGTCGGGCCGGCGCGACAGCTGCCGAGCCGACGTAGTCGATCTCGCCCTGCTCGTCGTAGAGCCCGAGCAGCAGCGTCGCGATCCGGTCCGGACGAGACTTCCAGCGCAGCCCGACGACGACGCAGTCGGCGGTCTTCTCGGGCTTCACCTTGACGACGGCTTCGCGCGAGCCCGGCAGGTAAGGCGATTCCAGTCGTTTCGCGATGACGCCGTCCAGGCCGATCGCCTCGAAACGGTCGAGCCAGGCGAGCGCCGCGTCGCGGTCGCGCGAGGCGGGAGAGAGGCCGAAGCGCTTGGCTTTCCGCTCGAGCTCGCCTCGCCGCTCGGCCAGCGGCCGCTGCCAGATCTCTTCTCCTTTCCAGACGAGGATGTCGAACGCGACAAAGCGCGCCGGGATCTCTCCCGAGAGCCTGTTGATCCGCGACTCCGCAGGGTGCAAGCGCGTCTGCATCGCGTCGAAGTCGAGGACGCCGTCCCGCTCGATCACGATCTCGCCGTCGAGCGCCGAGTCGGGCGGCAGAAGCTTTGCGAGCGGCTGTAACTCCGGGAAGTAGCGAAGCAGCGGCCGGGCGTTTCGCGACCAGAGCCGGAGCTCGCCGGACGTGTTCTCGAGGATCCCCCTGAAGCCATCCCACTTCGGCTCGTACTGCCAGCCGTCTGCTTCCGGCAGCTCGCGCACGAGCTCGGCCTCCATCGGCGGGAAGGGGATCGAGGCGTCGAGGTCGTCCGGCCGCTCGACAGGCTCGCGGCTAGGCAGTCGGCGACGGGGGCGGGCCACTGCCGCAAGCTACTACGCTCTCCTTCTCATGCGTCGCGTCGTCGTCACAGGACTCGGGGCCGTCACTCCGTTGGGACACGATGCGCGCTCGACGTGGGAGGCAGCGGTCGGAGGGCGAAGTGGCGTGGACTGGATCCGCGCATTCGACCCGACCGGCTACCCGGTTCGCATCGCCTCCGAGGTGAAGGACTTCGAGCCCGAGGCGGTGGTAGGGCCCAAGGACGCACGCCGGCTCGAGCGGAACGTCGTCCTGGCTGTCGCGGCTGCGCGGGAGGCGTGGAGCGATGCGGGCGTCGCCGGGATCGATCCTTCCCGGGCTGGCATCCTCGTGGGCTCCGCGATCGGGGGAGTCATGGGCGTGCTCGCCCAGAATGAGGTACTGAAGGAGCGCGGATACACGCGCGTCTCGCCGTGGTTCCTTCCCAACGTACTCGTCGACTCGGCAAGTGGCCAGATCGCCATCGATCTCGGACTGCGTGGACCCAACTACGCTCCAGTCTCGGCATGTGCGACCGGGTCACACGCGGTCGGAGAGGGCGCCGAGCTGATCCGCCGCGGTGATGCCGACGTCGTCTTGGCGGGCGGTACCGAATCCTGTATGCATCCCGTGATCCTGGCCGGCTTCACGGCCATGCGGGGTCTCGTCGCCGAGGAGGACGACCCGACACGCGCATCGCGGCCGTTCGACGCCACCCGGGCGGGATTCGTCATGGGAGAGGGCGCCTGCGTGCTTCTGCTCGAGGACTTCGAGCGTGCCGAAGCGCGAGGGGCGCGCATGTACGCGGAGGTGCTCGGATACGGGACCTCCAACGATGCTCATCACATGGCTCAGCCCGATCCGGCGTCGGTCGGAGTCTCGGAGATGATGCGTGCCGCGCTGGCCCGCGCAGACGTCGAGTCCGAGCGTGTCGGCTACATCAATGCGCACGGAACGTCGACGCCGCAGGGCGATCTTGCCGAGACGAAGGCGATCAAGGAGGTCTTCGGCGAACATGCGTACGAGCTGGCCGTCTCCTCGACGAAGTCGGTGCTCGGGCACCTCTTCGGGGCGGCGGGCGCGGTAGAGGCGATGATGTGTGTCCGCGCGTTGCACGAGGGCGTGCTTCCACCGACTATCAACTACCGCAATCCCGATCCCGAGTGCGACCTCGACTACGTGCCGAACGAGGCGCGCCGCGTGCAGGTCGACGTTGCGCTGTCGAATGCGATGGGGCTCGGCGGCCACAACGCCTGCGTCCTACTGGGCGGTCTCGCGTAAAGCGCCTCTCCGTCTGGGGTCCGGACATGCTGCCTCGAATGGGGTAGAAGTCGAGTCAGCCCTCGTTAATGGGGGGAGTTCTGGGATGGGGAGGAACAGGTATGCGGAAGTTGATGGTTCTCGCCATGCTCCTGGGCGTGGCTGCATTCGGGACCACAGGCGTCGCGCTCGCGGATCATGACCCGCCGGACGGCCCGGCGGTCGCGCCGTCGTTCATCGGAGGAACGGTGAGCAACAGGTGTGACGGCGGCCAAAAGCTGGACGGCGTGGGTGGCGACATCACGAGCGGCACGTACGCGTTCAGCTTCGAGGGCTTCGGCGGGTCGCTCACGATCACGGTCGAGCAGACGGCGATGGGCCCGACGTTTACGTTCGAGAGCGACCACCCGTCGCATCTCGTGACGAGCATCTACGTCAAGGGCGGCCCGAACGGGTCGAACTTCTACAACTATGCCGGGCAGCCGCTCGGCGGCCTTGCGCACGACGACGGCCTGCACTCGCCGCTGAACTCCAAGAACGGCAAGTGGTACGGGCTGAGCCACATCTGCGTCTTCACGGACAAGGACGGTTTCCCGTAGGCCGGGACTTCGGAATGGTTCCGAAGGCGAACCAGGCGTCCCCCTCTGGCCTCGCGCCGGGGGGCGGATTCTGTTTCACAGGAGCGGCCCCCGCGGGGGCCGCTCCTCGCGCTGGCAGCGGTTGTGGTCGCAATGACGCTTCCGCTTTCGTCCGCTGTCGGCTCGACCGCCGCTTCGCGGCTGCCTGATCTCGGCGTGGCGCCGCTTCAGCACATGCTGATCGAGCTAACCGCCGACCTGGCACGCGTCCGGAGCCGCGCGCTACGAGCTCCGGCGAATCAGCAGCGGTGACGCGGTGCGCATGCGCGTGAAGCGCGGCTTCTGCTTCTACGACTCGAACCCCCACCGGCGCTCGCTGCCGGGGGCTCCGAAGAATGCGATCTATCCGAAGGATGACTGCGGCCAGAAGCACGACCTTCGCATCGCAATGGGCATCTCGCCGGGCTGGCGCGACGACTACTACTGGCGGATCCCTGGCCAGGCGATGGACATCACGGGTGTGCCGAGCGGGACCTATCGACTCTTCGCGAAGGTGGATCCGCGGAACTGGATCCGGGAGTCGAACGAACGGAACAACACTACCTGGGTGGATCTCCAGATCGGCCCGCAGCTCGTCAAGGTGCTCCGCCGCGGCCCGCGCTTCTAACGAACGTCGGCAGCGTGCACGAGAGCAGGACTCAGGTCGGCGAGCGAGTCGAGCACCACGTCAGCCAGCGCGAGCGCGTCCGCGGGTGGGGGGTAGCGGTGGTTCGGGATCGCGAGCACCCGCATTCCTGCGGCATGGGCAGCGCGGATCCCGTTTCCCGAATCCTCGACGACGGCGCAGCGCTCGGGCGCGATGCGTAGCCGGCGAGCGGCCTCGAGAAACACGTCGGGCGCCGGCTTGCCCCGCTCGACTTCCTCCGAGGACACGGTTGCCTCGAATGCGCGAACGACTCCCGTCGTCGACAGCACGGTGTCGATCAGCGCCCGGTTCGAGGACGAAGCGAGCGCGAGCCGGAACGAGCCGGCGAGCCGCTGAACCGCCTCGACCGCGCCGTCGATCAGTGGCAGACGCTCCGCGTAGCGAACCTGCATCCGACGGACGACCTCGGCGTTGATCTCCTCGGGCGCCTCGTCCAGCCCGATGACGTCGTGCATGTAGCGCGACCACTCGGTTGAGCTCATCCCCATCATGTCCGCTTGGGCGCGTTCGTGCCAGCGCCCTCCGCGCTCGTGCGCGAGCTGCTCGCGAACCTCGTCCCATACGTGCTCCGAGTCGACGAGGACGCCGTCCAGGTCGAAGACGAGGGCCTCGACAGCGCTCATGCGCTCGCGTACTCGCCGCGGACACGAACGAGCGCCGAGGCGTCGGCGCCGAGCTCGACCCGGCGAACCTCGCAGACGAAGAACGTGTGGGTCCCGGTACGCACCTGCTCGCGCAGTCCGCATTCCAGCCAACCGAGCGCGCCGACGAGGAGTGGCGCGCCGTTCGCGCCCTGCGCGGTCGCGATCCGATGCCACATCGCGATCGGCGGCACCCCGCGCGCAAAGTGCTGCGCGAGCCACTCCTGGCCGGCGGCGAGAGTTGACAGCGCGCAGCCGCCCGCCTCGCGCAGGAGCTCGTGCATCGCGGCCTCCCGGGACACCGCGAACCCCACGAGCGGAGGATCCAACGAGAGCGACACGAGCGACCCGACAGTGAGCCCGAGCTTGTGCTCCCCGGCCGCCACGGTCACCACGCAGACGCCGGCCGGGTAGTGGCTCAGAAGCCCGCGAAGATCGTCGGTCTGGGCTTCAGTAGCCATTGTGCTCACCCTAATCGGCGCAGGTGACGCGATCAGATTCCAGAATTTGACCGACATGGTCTCCTCGGCGGTTCCGTATCCCCTCGCGAAGAAGGTCGCGGACAAGGGAATCTCCGGCGGTCTCGTCATTTTGCTCGCACCCGCCTTTGCCGTCGCCTATGTCGCGATCGGCCTCGATCGCCTGCTCGCCCCAACCGACCGTGGGCCCTGGCTGTACCGGGAGCGCAGGGTCTCGAGAGGTCGCGAGTTCGATCTTCTCAAGTTTCGGACGCTCCGACAGGCCGCGCTCGAGCGCCAGCTCGACGGAGAGGCGCACGCTCGGCTGCTCGAAAACGACCTCGAGAACCTGACCTGGGCGGGACGTCGCGTTCTGAAGCCTTGGTATCTCGACGAGCTCCCGCAGCTCTTCAACGTGATCCGCGGTGACATGAGCCTGGTCGGGCCGCGTCCGTGGCCTCCCTCGATGGTGCGGAACCAGGTTTCAGCAGGGCTCGACTACCGCAATCACGTCATGCCTGGCTGGACGGGCCCCGTCCAGGTGCAGAAGGGGATGGTCGAGCCGACCGCGTACACGAACCTCGACCTCGCCTACGTCGATGCCTGCCGACGCTGGGGCGGCCTGCGACTCGCCTGTTATGACCTGCGTATGCTGTGGCGCACGGTCAAGGTGCTCGTCAGAGGCGAAGGATTGACGTACTGAGGCGCGACCCCCGACCGCGCCTTCGGCGCTCGATTCTTAGGTCTGTTGATGCTCGCTGAAAGTACGGGATCACGCGTCTTCTGTTGACGTCACGAAGTGCGCGAGTATCGTATGTCTTGGTCAGGGAACTAGGGTGAATAACGCATGGCGGGGAGCCGCGCGTGAAGGGGAGGATTCAGGTGGGCGCAGCATCTCGAGATGGCGTTGCCATCGCACCGAGCGACCGTACGATTGTTCCGGAGCCCGACGCTGTAGCGTCCGCTTCGCGGCGTCGTGGATGGCTCATGCGGCGTCTTCTGCTCGTCGCCGACCTCGTGGGCCTCTTGGCGGCCTTTCTCCTTGCTCTCGCCTTCGTCTCTCCCAACCCAGTCGTCGACGTCGTCGAGCTCCGTTGGGAAGTCGCACTCTTCGCCGCGAGCCTTCCGTTGTGGGTCCTTCTAGCGCGCGTCCACGGACTGTACGACCGAGACGAGGAGCGGACGGACCATTCGACGGTCGACGACATCTTCGGCGTCTTTCAGATGGTCTCCCTTGGCACGTGGGGCTTTCTCGCGCTCACCGAGATATTCGGCCTCCCGCACCCAAGCCTCAGACGGCTGGTCCTCTTCTGGGGGATCGCGGCGGTGCTCCTTCCCCTATTGCGGGCGATCATGCGCACGCTCGGACGGCGAAATGCCGCGTACATCCAGAACGTCATCATCGTCGGATCGGGCTACGTCGCACATCTGCTCGCGAGCAAGATCGAAAACCATCCTGAGTATGGCTTGCGGGTCGTCGGCTTCGTCGATCGCGACCATGGCGCGTCGCAGAACGGAAGCGGATCGCCTGACCTGCTCGGCACGACCGCGGACCTACCGCGGCTTGTGCGCGACCACGCGGTGCACCGTGTCGCAATCGCCTTCTCCACCGACTCTCATGAGCAGACGCTCGCCGTGATCCGCTCGATGCAAGAGACCGACGTCCAGATCGACATCGTTCCGCGCATGTTCGAGGTGCTGGGGACGAACGCACAGTTGCACACGATCGAGGGCATCCCACTCGTGGGCCTTCCCCTTCCACGACTCAGCGGCTCGGAGCGATTTCTCAAGCGGTCTTTCGATGTCCTCGGTGCGACCGTCGGACTTGTCCTCCTCGTCCCGCTTCTCCTCTTGGTGGCCGCGTCGATCAAGGTCGATTCCCGCGGCCCGGTTCTCTTCCGGCAAGTGCGCATGGGTGCTCGCGAGCGCACCTTCTTCGTGCTCAAGTTTCGAACGATGACGAACAATGCCGAATCGCAAAAGACCGATCTCGCTCATCTGAACATGCATCTCGAAGGGGACCCCAGGATGTTCAAGGTGCCCAACGACCCGCGCATCACACGAGTCGGAGGACTTCTCCGTCGCTGGCGCATCGATGAGCTGCCGCAGCTCATCAACGTTCTTCGCGGCGAGATGTCGCTCGTCGGGCCGCGCCCGCTGATCTTGGACGAGGATCAGCACGTCGCCGCCTGGGCGCGACGTCGTCTCGATCTCAAGCCAGGCATGACGGGTCTCTGGCAGGTGCTGGGAGCGAGCGACATCCCCTTCGACGAGATGACCAAGCTCGACTACCTGTATGTGACGAACTGGTCACTGCGGGAAGACATGAGACTGATCATGCTCACGCTGCCGGCGCTCACTCGGGTCCGCTCGGCGTACTAGTTTCGTTCGCCTCCGAGCGCCTCGGATTCACTCACGAGGCCATACCTTGAGCTCGGGCAGAATCTTCTTTAGGCGCCGCTGGGCAAGCCATGCGCTCCACTTGCCGTACCCTTTCGACAGGGCAAGCGTGGCGCCGTGTTCAGAGAGCATGCGGAGGTACCACTGACCGTCGTCGCCTATGAATCGCTCGGCGACGACAACGGGCCGCCTCATCAGCAGTGTCGCCCCTTCGTAGGTCACGTCGAGCGAGACAGGCGGTATCGGCTCGACGAAGATGTTCAGCTCGATGTTGAGGCCACTGGGTGATGTCGGCTCGTTCGCGCTCCGTCAGCGTCCAGACCGAACGAATATAGCCTGGCTCGATCCGCTCGCCGGGCATGTCGGCGATGTCAGGGTCCGGGCACTTGTAAATAAAGCTCGACCTATCCGTTCTGATCGGCCGCACCAACCGTCCCTTTTATTCATGTCTCAGTTCGAAGACCTAGCTCAACAATCTTTCCACGATTCTGCGTCCCCCATCATCTACCAGTCTTCCTTGTCCGCCTCAGAGCCTCTCCAGGTTCCATCGCGGATCACTTCCAAGCAGCGGAAGTAGCGCCGAGCGCACTATCAGCTAGATGCTCGATCGGGAATCGACGGGCAGCCGGCGCCGTGCCGTGGCCGTCCTCTGGCCCGTCGTGATTCCCGATCGAGCATCTAGGCCGCGTGATGGGATCCGACCGACGAGGCGCCGCACGCCCAGCGGCGATCGAGGTAGCGTCGCAGGCGGGCGATTGTGCACTTCGGCGTGGTAGCCGGGCCGCTTGAGCACGTCTAGGGACGGCTCAATCCCTTGGACCGAGATGAAGCTTGGTGTCAAGAACGAGGAGCGGGTCCGCACCGTAGGCGGCACACCTGGTGGCACGACGATGCGTCGCTCCTGAGGCTTCGTCGGGGCACTAGAGCACTATGATCGCGGCGTGGCCGGATCGGTTACTTGGCGAACCTTCGTCCCGGCCGTCATTCGTCGCTGCCTTCGTCCTGCGCGTCGTGTCTACCGACTGGCGGCGTCGTGGCCCGTCGATCTCGGAGACCTGCGGCGCGTCACTCCGATCGACCCGCTCTTCGGCTTTCAGCGGGGGACCCCGATCGATCGCGTGTATGTGGACAGCTTCATCGGCGGGCACGCGGCCGACATCCGTGGCCACGTTCTCGAGATCGGCGCTCCCGAATACACGCACCGGTTCGGGGCGGGCGTCGAGAAGGTGGACATCCTCATGGTCACGGAAGGCAATTCTCAGGCGACGATCGTCGCCGACCTCACCGCCGCGCCGCAGATCCCCGACGACACCTTCGACTGCGCGGTCCTGACCCAAACCCTGCAGTTCATCTACGACGTGCGCGCCGCTCTCGCAACGCTCCACCGCGTGCTCGTGCCGGGGGGCGTCCTGCTCGCCACGGTACCCGGGCTGACAAAGATCTCTCAGAAAGATGACGAGCAGTGGGGCGAGTGGTGGCACTACACGTCGCGGTCGGCGAAACGCCTCGCCGAGGAGGCGTTCGGCGAGGGCTTCGTCGAAATCCAGAGCTACGGCAACGTGCTGTCGGCCTCCGCATTCCTCTATACGGCCTGGCCTCGTTGGACCTTCGGCCGGAGGAGCTCCAAGCGCGCGACCCGCTGCACGAGGTGACGATCGGGTTGCGAGCGGTCAAGCCGACTGGACTGAGCGTCCGCGGGTAGTGCCGGACGGCTGGCGAGAGACGCGGGTCGGCAGGCGAAGCGAGTCTTCGGGAGAGGCGCTGCGATAGGCGGCCTTCCTCACGAGTCGAATACTCGTTCTGCGACACGTGCAGCAAGCCGCACACCCGCTAGGCTCAACGGCACTCGTTGAACAACGTTCCAACAATCTGAGCGAGGGCGGACGCACGGGTCGAGGAACCTATGAGAGACACGAACCCCGTGGGTCTCACGGCCACGGGGTTCGAACCTGGCACCTATGGCGGAGCGGGAGGGATTCGAACCCCCGGGCCCGGCGAACGGGCCGGCTGCTTTCAAGGCAGCTGCAATCAGCCAGACTCTGCCACCGCTCCAAGCTTGTCCGCGTCGCGAAGCGTTACCGACCGTCGTTCTGCGAGACACGCCTTGATCAGATACTCCGAGTTTGATCCGTCGAGGACGAATAGCCAATCGTACGAACCTTCGGTCGTGTGTTTGACGACGTATCCGGCCGAGTTGGAGTGAATCCTTCGAAGATCGACTTGACGGCGGCGGTCGTTGGCGAACTTGCATTGAACTCGCGCCAGTTGGACCCCGTCATCGACGACGATGTCGTAGGCCGCCGACTCGGTCAGCGGAATCGAGACGTCGTATCCCATCGTCGTAAAGGTCGCGATAGCTCGCGATGTCGCGATGTCGCCTTTGCGCTGGGTCGTCCGCATCCGCGAAGAGCATAGCGGTATGGGATACCGTCGCGGGTCCGCGCCTCGATCTGACGAGGGTCGTGACGCTAGCTGGGAAGGGTCAAGTGTCCGCCCCCGTTCACGCCTTGGGCACCCCACCGAACGCGCATTGTGACCGAGCGCGGAGCTAAAGGCGGATCTCGGCGGGGGCGCCGAAGTCCCGCAACACATCCGGCACCCCGCCCTGGAAGTTCTCGAGGACCGCCAGCGCCATGCGGTCGACCACCGCGGTTCCGTTCAGGGTGTGGACGGGCTCCGATCCGTGCTCGCCGCGGAAGCGCGTGCCCAGCCTTCGTGCCTGGAAATCGGTGGTGTTCGAGATCGATGCCGTCTCGCGGTAGCGATCCTGCGATGGAAACCAGATCTCGACGTCGTAGGTTTTCGCCGACGCCTTCGACATGTCGCCGGTCGGGAGGATGACGACTCGGTAGGGGACGCCGAGCTCGGCCACGATCTCCTCGGTGTTCGCGAGCAGTCGCTCATGCTCGTCCCAGGAGTCCTCGGGGCGCGTGAACGCGAACTGCTCGACCTTGTTGAACTGATGGACGCGGAACATGCCGCGCGTGTCTCTCCCCGCGGCGCCCGCCTCGCTGCGGAAGCAGGGCGAGAATCCCACGTAGCGCAGCGGAAGCGCGCTCGCCTCCAGGAGCTCGCCGAGATGGAGACCGCCGACGGGGATCTCCGCTGTGCCCGCGAGATAAAGGTCCTCGCCTTCGACTTGATAGACGTTCGGGTCGTCGGATGGAAGCCAGCCGGTGCCGACGAGCGCCTCCTCGCGCACGAGGACGGGTGGGAGAACGGGTACGAAGCCCTTCGCGACGAGGCGGTCGAGCGCCAGCCGGTACATGGCCAGCGCGAGCAGAGCCGCGTCACCGATCCAGTAGCCGAAGCGAGACCCGGCGATGCGCGCAGCGCGATCCATGTCGAAGCGCCCGATCTCCGTGTGCTCTCTCGCATCGCTGAGCGCGGGAGGCTCGCCCACTCGGCGGATCTCGAGGGCGTCCTCCTCGGAGGCGCCTTCAGGAACCGAGTCATCCGGCGGGTTGGGGACGAGTAGAGCCAAACGGTCGCGCTCGGCCTCCGCCTGCGCCAGCTCGCCCTCGAGCCTCCTCAGATCTTCCTTTACCCCTTGCATCCGCTCGAGCTCCTCGGGGCTCGGCCGGCCCTTGAGGTTCGTACGCGTGCGAAGCTCGTCGACCTGCGGAATCAGCGCTCGCCAGCGCTCGTCGGCGTCGAGCAGCGCGTCGAACGCGCCGGCGGCGCCCTTGCGCGCGAGCGCGATGCGCCAGCGATCGGCGTCTGAGCGAGCGGCCTTGAGGTCGATCATTCGAGAAGTCTAAGGCTGCTTTCCTGCGCAGATCGGAATCCGCCCACGCGAATCCCGATCGCGCGAATCCCTGAAGGTGGCTGCGAGCGAGACTCAGGCGCCGGAGACGTACGCCGCGACGTCGGCGATCTGCTGATCCGTGAGCTGGTCCGAGAAGGCGGGCATTGCCCCCTGGCCGTTCGTGATCCGGTCGAGGGCGAGGTCGAGGCTCGGCGCCGCGTCGTCCAAGTTCGGGCCGATCGAGCCGCTGGTGCCCGCGTCCGCGAGGGTGTGGCAGGAGCCGCAGCCGCCGACGCCGAGGAAGACCTCCTTGCCCGCCGCCGGATCGCCCCCACCCGCCGGCGCGGTATCGGTCGTCTCTGTCTCGGTTTCTGTCTCCGTATCGGTCGTGTCCGTCTCGGTTTCCGTCGTCTCCGTCGTCTCCGTCGTCTCCGTCTCGGTCGTATCCGTCGTGAGCGTGCCGGTGATCGTGTCGGGCGTGGGTGTCGCCTCCTCCTCGCTGCCGCAACCTGCGGCGAATCCTGCCGCCAGTGCCAGCGTGAGGGCGACGAGTACGAAAACGGTCCGGCGCATCCTGGTCTCGATCCTAACCAAAACGATCTCGAGCCTGCCTCACATGGTTTCGAGGCTTGTTCGCAGGCTCCGCAGCTTGAAGGCGAGGAAGAGCTCGGTCACTCCCTTCGAGAGCGCGACGAGGCCGGCATACACGAGGAGCAGGGTCGCCTTCTGCTCGAAGTTCCCGGCCACCCAGAACGCGAGCGCGATCTCGAGGATGCCGGCGAGGAGCTGGAGCCACCAGAGGTCGTACTCACCCTTCGTCGTCATCGCGATGGCGATGTCGAGGATTCCCTTGAAGAGGAAGTAGAAGCCCATTACCGAGGCCAGCGCAGCAAACGCGCTCCCCGGCTCGATGAAGGCGAAGAGGCCGATGAGGATGAACGCCGCGCCCATGATGCCGTGCACGAACTTCCAGCCGATGGTCGAGACGACGAGGGCGAGGAACTCGTTCGCGCCGGCGACGATGGCCATGGCTCCGAAAAGGATGCCGATCGACCTCACGCTGGTGATGTCGAAGCGGAAGACGATCACGGAGAACACGAGCCACGCGATTCCCGTGACGAGAAACAGCCACCACGTGCCCGAGGCCGAGCGCAGGACCTCGCGCTCCTCGAACATCGTGTCCACGGTGCTCATGTGACCTCCGCTCATCCGACCTCCCTCGACCAGCCGTAGTTCAGGACGCGCGGATTCTCTCACGTGGGGACGTTCGGCTCCCGTACCATCTGCGCGTGCTCGTCGAACGCAGCATGCATCCGTCGTGGCTCTCGAATGCCTACCTCCTGGCGGACGAGAACGGAACCGCGGTGTTCGTCGACTCAGGCGCGCCGCTCGAGCCGCTCGTCGCGGTTGTCGAGCGCGAGGGCCTCACGCCGACGCACCTGCTGATCACCCACAACCATGCTGACCACGTTGCGGGAAACGACGAGCTCGCCGGCCGCTTCGGGCTCGAGCTGACGACCGGCGCGGTCGAGACGGGCGACCTCCGGATCGAGGTGGTTCCAACGCCGGGACACTCGGATGACGGCGTCTCCTTCGTCCTCGGCAAGGAGCTTTGCTTCACGGGAGACACACTGTTCAAGGATGCGGTCGGCGGCGGCCCCGCGGACGAGGTTCGCCGTTCCGTGATGGATGTGCTCATGGCCTTGCCGCACGAGATGCGCGTGCTCCCGGGACACACGGACGAGACGACGATCGGCCGCGAGTGGGAGGGGAATCCCTTCGTCCGCTTCTGGCGCGGTCTCGACGGAGAGGACGGGCGCGCCTGCCGGGTGCACGGCGAGGACGCCACCCTCGTCGTCTGGTCTCCGGACTACGACGGCAAGGGGAAGGCGCTCGTGCGCCTCGCGAACGGCGACGAGAGCATCGTTGGCGCCAGCCGGATCGAAGGTCTGTAGTGGTCGCTCCGGCAAACCCGACACCGCTTGGCCGGCTGCAAACGCTTCGCATCGCGTCGTCCTCAGTCGCCCCGATATCTATTGATATCGAGGCTCCCTGCGTCCTAGCGCTGCTCGGTTTTCGCTCGGCCAAGTGGCGCCGGACTTCCCGGAGCGACCACTGATCGCGGTCAAGTTTCACCGCTGCCGGTTCGTCAGGTTCAAGGTCGGGGCGTGTTGGACCGTCCAGCAGGCGCTCGACGAGCACGGGATCGAGTACGAGAACGTCATCGAGCCGACCTATCCCCGCGGGAAGCGGCAGGACGTCATCGAGCACACGGGGCAGCACTATCTGCCTGCGATCGAGTTCGAGGACGGCACCTGGTACCGGGAGGAGTCGAAGGCGATGGCCGAGACCATTCGAGCCGGCCGGCTCATGGAGGAGGCGAGCACTCCCATACCCTAATGGGGTATACTCCTCTCACTTCCGTGAGAACCGAGAGGAGAGCTCGTGGCCGAGTCCGTCACCTATAGCGTCCCCGCGATCCATTGCGCGCACTGCGTGACGTCGATCCGCGAG
>Ga0136613_10000840_pt1 | contig 14999 bp, 12 predicted proteins | sample AntDrymUQ2722106_2_FD_106649 | JGI IMG/M metagenome (GOLD analysis project Ga0136613, IMG submission 106649) | Polar desert sand microbial communities from Dry Valleys, Antarctica - metaG UQ272 (21.06) | ecosystem: Environmental > Terrestrial > Soil > Desert | place: Antarctica: Dry Valley... | reverse complement strand
TTGCCGTCCGCTGTCCCGTCTGCGGGGCGCTCTCCGTGAATCTCGTCTCGCGGCCGCACGTCGATCTGCCCTTCTGGAACGACCTGAAGGTGGGCGTGATCGATCACGTCTTTACGGAGGACGCGCTGGTCGCGCTTGACGCCTTCCGCTCCGAGCTCCAGTCCGCCCGCTTCGATGAGCACCGCCTGCATCTCGAATAGCCCGCTTGCCGTTGTACCCATGGGGGTTCCACAACCGGCTGAACGGGTACGGAGGCATTGAGATGATGGGGATCACCAGGGGTTTGTCCACGCTGATCGGAGCGGCTGTCGCCGGCTTCCTCGTCTGGCTCTCGACGCAGACGGGCAACGATGGGGGCGCCGAGTACTGGACGACCTATGGGCTCCTGGCCGCCGCGGGGCTCACGATCGCGATCTCGCAGATCCTCGGCGGCTGGACGAAGTGGGGCTGGCCGCGGCTCTCGGGCGGCGTCTTTCTGCTCGGGTTTCTGCCCGTGCTCGTCGCCGGAGGCTGGGTCCTCCTCTCCCGCCAGCCTTCAGACTTCTTCAACACGTCGAACTGGTCGCGCGATCTCGGGATCAACGGGATCGTGGGCGACCTCGGCGAGGCCCTGTCCGCGATTGCCTTCGGGCTTGGCCTGACGTTCGGGCTGTGCTTCGACACGTCGGGCCCACGCCGAGTCCTCGTGAACGAGGAGTCTGGCCGAGCGCGCCCGATGACAGGCTCGACCGTCCAGGCGGAACGGTCGGCGATCGACGATCCCGTGACCGAAGACCGGCTGACCGAAGGCCCGGTGACCCTTGACAAGACCCGGCCGATCGAGGAGACCGGGCGCAGGCGCCTCTTCGGCCGTTCCCGGGAGGGCGACCTCCGGAGCGGCGACCGCGACGACACCTGAGCTCGGCACCTGCACGTTCCCTCCCACCAGGGATGAGGTCGACGAACCGAGCCGGCCGATAGCTGTACCTGATGGGCGCTACCGCAACTCGTCGTCGCAAACGGGGGCCGTTCGACCTCCTCGTCGGCCACTGCCAGGTGCTCGACTCGGAGCCGGGAGCGACCGCTCGGGCGCGTCTGGAAGCCGTGCTCGGCCGCGACCTCGCGCGACGGTTGGTACAGGCGCTCAGCTCGGGTCGATAGTCCCGTATCTCCGCTAGACCGGGGGGCCGGGCCGGTCTTCGCCGTTCACCCGGATGAAGAGGAAGATCGCACCCGCGGCGACGAGCGAGAGGATCAGCGCCGTTCCGTCAGAGACGCCGATCAGCAGCATCCCGAACCAGAGAATCAAGAAGAACAGCAGCGCCCAGATGAAGGACTGGACGCCGTGGTCGATGCTCGGCATGCGCAGGTGCACGGCGGAATCGTACTGGACGCCACTCCCTGGAGCTCGCGCGACACGCGCCCGAACGACGCGTTGAAGATCCTCTCGAAACTTTCCGCAAATTGCGCTGTCCAACCCTGAGCGGCCTTGATCCTCACCGTCGCCGGCCGTAGATTGCCGCTTGCAGAGAGCACGGAGCGCGACTAGGTCGAAGCCGAACTCGAGGGCCGTACGCGGAAGCGGAAAGTCAGCGGGTTCGGCAGACGAAAGCGCCACCGGCTCTCTGAATTTTTGCGCAAGGAACGGGATCCGCTGGCGCGGATCCCGTTCCGCGTGTAGACCCCTGAAGCTGCGTGGGATGGGTTCGGGGCTCGGATTCCGTCTTCGGCTCGGCTGCCGCTGGTTGGGGGGGCTCGCTCCGTAGCTGCAAACCTGAAGCGAACTGAGGTCGGCCGGCCTCCGAAGCGACTGGGGTCGGCCGGGCTCTCGTTCTCGGCCTAGGATGCTCCGGTGAGCCGCGGAGCTGTTCTTCTCGCAGCGGGCGCGGCGTTCCTCGCTGCGGTCGTCGTGACCGCGCTCGGGCTCGGCGACAGCGCGCAGGCGTTGCCGAATTGGCAGGCGCTCGTCCTCGGGCTCGTCCAGGGGGCGACGGAGCTGCTGCCGATCTCCTCCTCCGGCCACCTGATCCTGGTGCCGTGGCTCGGGAACTGGGATTACCTCGCCGAGCACGACGCGTTCAACCAGACGTTCGACGTCTCTCTCCACCTGGGCACGCTCGTCGCCGTCGTCGTTTACTTCCGGCGGGACCTCGCCGCCCTGATCGCCGCCTTCTTCCGCACACTGCGCCGCCGCACGATCGAGACCGAGGAGGAGCGGATCTCCTGGTTCGTGGCGATCGCGACCCTGCCGGCGGTGGTCGTGGGTGCGGTCTTCGAGGACGTGATCACGCGGCGGCTCGGCGAGCCGTGGCAGATCGCGATCCTGCTCGCGCTCTTCGGCGCTGTTCTCTGGGTCGCCGACCGGCGGCCCCAGCGACGCCGCATAGGCGACCTGAGCCTCCGCGCTGCGTTCACGGTCGGGCTCGCGCAGTGCCTGTCGCTGATGCCGGGTGTCTCACGCTCGGGGATCACGATCACAGCCGGCCGCGCGCTCGGCCTCGACCGAGACTCTGCCGCTCGATTCTCGTTCCTCCTGCTCGTGCCGATCACCTTCGGTGCCGTCCTCTACAAGGGTGTCACCGACGTGCTGCTCGGGGAGCTCCCGGCCGGAACGGCCGGGCCGTTTCTCGTCGGGAGCCTCGCATCCGGAGCCAGCGCACTCGTCGCTATCTCGGCGCTCCTCGGGTACGTGCGCCGTCACGACTACTCCCTGTTCGTGTGGTACCGAGTTGCGGTGGGAGCGGCAGTGCTGCTCCTGATCGCCACCGGCGTCCGTTCCGCCGGCTTTTAGACTCGGGTCTCGTAATCGCTCGATCGGGGGGACGGCTCGACGTCGTGCGTGCCGACACACCATCCGGTACACGAAACGCCGCCGCAAGCCGCACACGTTCGCCTCACGCGCAGCCTCGCGAGACCGCAGCACCTGGCCGATCGGCCTATTGCGCCCCCCAACACTCGTGGGCTAGGGTGCCCGATCTTCAGGGGTTGCCGCCCGCTGCTGGGCGGTAGCGCAGACGTGCCCGGCGCTCGCCGACAAAGGGGAATGATGAGAAAAAGAGTTGTAGTAGTACGTGCGCTCGCGGTCGCCGCGGCGCTCGTTGGCACCGCGGCCGCGGTCCCGGCCCTTCTGCCAGGAACACCGCAGGCCGCACATGGCTATTCCGTTATCGGCGACTGCTCGCCCGGGAGCGACTGGGGCACGCTGCGCCAGGACCTCAGCCAGCGGGTCGTCGACTTGGTCAACCAGCACCGCGCCTCGTTGGGACTGCCGCAGCTCCAGGTCTCGACGTCCCTGACCGACGCCGCCGTCTGGAAGTCGCGGCATATGGCGTACTACCAGTACATGGCGCACAACGATCCCGCCCCACCGGTCTCGCGGGGGGTGGGGGATCGCCTGCTCGCCTGCGGCTACCCGGCCAACAATGCGGGCTGGGGCGAAAATATCGCCTACGGCTACGGGAGCGCTGACGCCGTCATGCAGGGCTGGTTGAACTCGCCCGGCCACCGGGCCAACATCGAGAACGCGAGCTACCGGGGCATCGGCGTCGGAGCGGCCTCGAGCAGCGGGGGGACGCTCTTGTGGACGCAGGAATTCGGCACGGAGGTGGGCTCTTCCTCGCCTTCGCCGCCGCCTCCTCCGCCGCCGGCACCCTCGCCTCCGCCTCCGGCACCTTCGCCTCCGCCTCCGCCGGCACCTGAGCCGCCACCGGCACCTGAGCCGCCACCGGCGAATGCGTCGGTCGCCGCTTGCGCGAACGGCGTGGACGACGACGGTGACGGCAGGATCGATTACCCAGCCGACCCGGGCTGCTCGAGCGCGTCCGACGACAACGAGTACAACTCCAGCTGGCGCCGCCGCTTCTGAGCTGACCCAGCCCCTCGAACACCCGTCAAAAGGTGGGGCGCCCGGCTGTGGGCGCCTCACCAGCTGACGCGTCGATTCTTCCTACTTGACATAACGTCCCTTTACGTGCGAGCCCTGAGAACGCGTCTCCCTCGCCGCGATCCGGCGTAAGCTCTACCTGTGTCGCTCCTCACCGAGGTTGCCGACCTTGCGGAGGTGCCCGTCGAAGGTGTCGTCCGCGTCCTGACCCAGAAGCCGGTCGGGCGCCGCATCGAGCAGCGCGTGCTCGCCGTCGTCAACGAGCTCGACGACGCGCAGCTGCGAGCGCTCACCCGCTACGCGCTCGCGGCGGCTCCGACAGTCCTCGCGCCGCGGCCGCAGCCCCCGCCGGCGCCGTCGGTATCTGAGCCTTCGGTCTCTGGGCCTCCTGCATCGCCTACGCCGCCGGAGGACACTGCCACCCTTGAGACCGCATCGGCCGGGGACGAGTTGACCGTTCGGCTCGGCCGGGTGTTCGAGGAGTTCGTCGGCAACCTGGAGGAGCTGAAGCGCGACCACGTCGCGGAACGGCAGGACCGGCTCGATGACCTCTCCGTCCTGATCGACCTGATCACGACCGGGTGGAGCGGCGTCGAGCGGCGCCTGGGCCGGTTGGAGCGCACGCTCGAGCGGCTGGAGCTCGAGCGGCAGGTGCCGGCGCCGCCTCTCCCTCCGCCTGCGTCTCCGCCCGCTGTGTCGCCGCCAGCTGTGCTGCTTCCAGCTGTAATTCGCGCCGCGCCGCCTCCGGCCGAGCCCGCTGCGGCCGAGAACGCTCTGGCCGCGATCCCTGCGGCCCGCGCTCCCGCGAGGGTCCGCGGAGAAGCTCGGGTCGAGCCCACGCCCGAACCTGACGCACGAGCCGGCCGGAGGCTTCGGTGGCCCGGTGCCGCGACGCCGATCGCGTTCGTCGTGCTCCTGTTCGTGTCGCTGCTCCTGCTCGAGCTGCTGCCCTCGCGTGCGGAAGGACCGCGCCTCGCGGCGCCCGCCGAGAGAGGCTCTGCGCCGCCCGTCGCCACGCCCCGCGGGAGCGCAACCAGTGCCAGCGCGACGAGCGCCGCGCCGACGACCGAGACCACGCCGGCGCCGACGAGGACCGCGCCAACGACGACAGCGCCCACAACGACCGGTGGGGCCGCACTGTCCGCGACGCGCGTCTTCTCCTGGCTCCCGGTCGAGAATGCCCGCTACTACCTGGTCACGTTCGCGCGCGACGGCAAGCGTCTGTATCGCGCCTGGCCGACGGCCGCCCGCGTCACGCTGCCCTCCCGCCTCGCGCTCCGGCCGGGTTCCTACCGCTGGGTCGTCCGCCCGGGGCTCGGGAAGCGCAGCGACGGCCGCGTTGGCCTTCCCGTCCTGACATCGGCGTTCACGGTACCCGGCTGAGAGCGTGATGCCCCGCCGGCGTTTGAAGATGCGGAGCCGGCGGGTACGAGGCCGCATGGCCCTTTCGCGGCTCGGCCGCCCTTGACGACGATCGACATCGGTCACCTCCTGCACCACGAGGAGATCCGGCAACTGCTCGATGGTGCCGAGCAAGCCGGGTCGCTACGGCAGTCCGAGGTCGCGGAGATCGTCGAAGCCCATGGGCTCGATCAGCTCGAGCAGGACGCGCTCTTCCGCGAGCTGGAGCAGCGAGGGATCGAGATTCTCGAGGAGCTGAAGCTCGGGGAGCCCTCCCCCGCTCCGGTTCCGGTACCACAGGAGACGACTACGGACGCCCTCCAGCTCTTCCTGCGCGAGGCCGGCCGTCATCAGCTGCTGACGGCGCCGCAGGAGGTGGAGCTGGCCAAGAAGATCGAGAGCGGCGACCTGCGCGCGAAGCAGCAGATGATCCAGTCGAACCTGCGCCTGGTCGTCTCGATCGCCAAGAACTACCGCAACCAGGGCCTCCCCTTCCTCGACCTGATCCAGGAGGGCACGCTGGGCCTGATCCGCGCCGTCGAGAAGTTCGACTGGCGCCGAGGCTTCAAGTTCTCCACCTACGCGACCTGGTGGATCCGGCAGGCCGTCGCGCGGGCACTCGCCGACAAGGCGCGAACGATCCGCATGCCGGTGCACATCGTCGAGCGACTCCAGAAGATGAATCGTGCGGAGCGGACGCTGTGGACGCAGTTGGGCCGGGAGCCGACGCTGGAGGAGATCGCGGAGGAGGCCTCGCTGCCGCTTCAGCAGGCACGCGATGTGCGCGCGGCCGCCCGCGCGTCGACCAGTCTCGACCAACCAGTCGGCGAGACGGAGGACGCGGTGCTCGGCGACTTCGTCGCCGGTGAGGGGCCGCTGCCCGAAGAGGAGGTCGAGACCTCGCTGCGCAGCCAGGCGCTCAGAGCCGCGCTCGAGGCGCTCTCCGAGCGCGAGCGGCAGGTCGTGATCCTCAGGTATGGGCTCACGGACGCGGAGCCGAAGACCCTCGAGGAGATCGGTCGCCGGCTCGGCCTGACGCGCGAGCGGGTCCGGCAGATCGAGATGGACTCGCTCAAGCGGCTGGCGTCGCTGCGTGAGCTGGAATCGGTCGGCTCCTAGCGCTCAAGGACGCGGCGCCGTCCAGGGAGGACGCGCTGTAGGGAGGCAGCGCCGTTCAGGAGGGAAGTGCGCGGCCGCAGAGCGGGGCATCAGGGGTCTTTGCGCGGTTTGCGCGGTCGGGATCTGCCGCTGCCGATTCGGAGCTTGCGCCGGAAAGCAGTGCGCTGCCGTCGAAGAGGCGGTTCGCCTCCTCCCCCACCCGAGCGTGAACGAGCGCATACGCTTCGTCCAGGTGCGGCGGCCGTGCCTGCCGGTGACCGTCGGAGGCGACGAGGCCGGCGAGTCGACCGTCGACGAGGTTCCAGCCGAGCTCGCGGGAGCCGAGGCCGTGACGCCCGAGCAGCGAGCTCGCGTTCACCTGCAGGATCCAACCCCGGTCGTGGAGCTCCCGGGCGAGCTCTGGACGGGCGAGAACTTCCTCCGCCCGCTCGGGATGCGCGATCACGGGGCGCAGGCGGCAATCCTCCGCGTGCTCGGCGACGGAGAGGAGGTCGTCGTAGCCAACCCAGAAGGGCACCTCGATCAACACGCGGTTCGTCCCGCCGAGGGCGTAGCGGCGGAGGTCTTCCTCGAGCAGCGGCCGCGTCGGCGTCAGCTCATAGCCGAGCCGCAGCTCGAGCTCCGCGAGTGGCGCGAGCTCGGCGAACGCGAGCCTGATGCGCTCCTCTCGCTGAGCCGTTAGCGGCAGGTGCGGCCAGACGTGTGGCGTCGCGAACAGGATGGCGGTACCCCGACGGGCAGCCTCGCGGCAGAGCACCGCTCCCTCGGCGAGAGATGAGGCACCGTCGTCGCCGGAGGGGCAGACATGGGTGTGGCAGTCGACGAAGGCGGGCCGGGCCATGACCCAGCCTAGATGAGTGACGCCGCGGTCACGAGCGGGCTACGCGGCGCGCGACCCGCTGTCGGCGCGCGTCAGGTACGGAGGTAGAACTCGAGCGCCGGTGCGACCGACCGCAGCTCCCGCAATGCGCGTGCCTCGAGTTGGCGTACCCGCTCCCGCGTGATCCCGAGGCCCGCACCGACTTCTTCGAGCGTCTGCGGGTGGGCGCCGTCGAGGCCGAAGCGCTGGGCCAGCACGTGGCGCATGCGCGGATTCAGCTGCTCGAGCGCATCGGCGAGCTCGGTTGAGCGCAGCCGGTCTGCCGTCTCGTCGGCTGGTCCGGCCGTCTTCGTGTCCTGGATCAGGTCGCCGTACAGGCTCTCGCCATCACCGACGGGCGTCTGCAGGCTGACTGGATCCTCGACGAGCTCGAGCAGTTCCCGCACACGCTGGGGGGTGAACCCGCTCTCGGCCGCGATCTCATCGAGCTTCGGGTCGCGGTTCAGCTTCTGGGCGAGCACGCGGCGCGACCTCGTCACGCGCCGGACCTGCTCAGCGACATGAACAGGTAGCCGAATCGTGCGCCCCTGCTCTGCGAGCGCGCGGGTGACGGCCTGTCGGATCCACCAGGTGGCATAGGTGGACAGCTTGAAGCCGAGCGTGTAGTCGAACTTCTCGACGGCCCGGATCAGGCCAAGGTTGCCCTCCTGGATCAGGTCGAGAAGCGGCACGCCGGCCTTTGTGTAGTTCCGAGTGATCGACATCACGAGGCGCAGGTTCGACTCGATCAGCTTGCGCTTGGCGACCTCGTCGCCGAGATCCTTGCGGCGCGCGAGCTCGCGCTCCTCTCCCCGTGTCAGGAGGCGGCCGTCGCCGATCTGGCGGACGTAGAGCTTCAGCGGATCTTGGGTGACCGCAGGAGTGTCGGGATAATCGATCTCGGCCTCTTCCCCGGCCTCTGCCGCCGGATCGTCCAGCGCCGGCAGGAGCTCGAGGACGGGCTCGAGGGGCAGATTGGAGAGCGGCTCGGCAGTCGGGGAGGTGTCCACTGTGCACGCTCTATCGGCGGCGGTCGGGTGCGGCTTGAGGACGTTTCGCTCTCGCAAGGAACGACGGCCGCTGCGGCGGATCCCGTTCCGCGTCGGATCCCTGCCAGCTGCGTGGGCCGGGTGGGGCTTGCTTCCGTGACGAGGTTTGCCCGGATTCCGCAGGGATTCGATCCGAGGCTGCGAACTACCCGGGCGGATCTGCCGTTCCTAACTTTGCGGAAACACCTTTCGTCTAGCCTCTGAAACCAGGGGTATCTCTTCCTCTGTCGACTGCGGCCATAGGACAAGTGCATGTGCGGAATCGCCGGATATAGCCTCAGCTGCGCCTCGAGCGTCAACCGCACTCTGGCCGCCCAGGCGCTCCTGGCGGGCATCGCCGAACGTGGTGCGGATGCCGTGGGCTACGCCTTCCGTGGCCCCGACGGCGAGATCCGGGTGCACAAGCGTCGCTCCGGAGCGACGGCGCTGCTGGACGAGCTCTCCGTCCCGGCCGACGCGACGCAAGTGCTCGTTCACGTGCGCGACTACACCAAGGGTCATCCGCGGATCGAGGCCAATAACCATCCGATCCGCCATGGCGCGGTTGTCGGCATCCACAACGGCATCATCGTCAACGACGAGGAGATCTTCGCGCGCTACGGCTTCGGCCGTGCCGAGCCGGACATGACGGTCGACTCCGAGGCGATCTTTGCGCTCGCCGAGCACGCGGAAGGGCGCCCGGAGGCGCTCGAGGAGCTGCACGGGGCGATGGCCACAGGTTGGCTCGACGAGCGGGTCTCCTCCACCCTCTTCCTAGCCCGCGCCGTCGGCAGGCCTCTCTGGATCGGAGCCGCCGGGCACGAGCTCTTCTTTGCCTCCACACGCCAGGCGCTCGAGGTGCTCGAGCGGACGCTTCGCCTCGGCCTGCGCAAGCGAGAGGTGGGCGAGGGGATGCTCCTGCGGGTCGAGGAGAGCCGGGTCGCGTCCGTCGAGCGCTTCGTGCCCGACCGCTCCTACGTCGAGGAGACGATCCTGCCGTCCGTGCGCGCACCGCACGAGGGGCGCTCGAGCCTCCAGCGGCTCGCCGCGATCGCGCTCGCTGCCGTCTAGCTGGCGGCCGTCTAGCTCGCGTCAGCCGACGTGGCCGTCCGCGGCGACGTCGACGCCCTCGTCGAGGAGCCGCTCCCGCACGAGAAACTGGAACGCCGCCCACGCCGGCTGCACGTCGATCATCCGGTAAACCTGCCACTCCGTCAGCAGCGACGGGTCGGCGAGCCGCGCCGCCTTCCAGTCGTCCATCTTCGGCAGTCGACCCAGGCGGCGCGCGAGCGCCGATCCCTGCTCAACCGCCCGCTCGAGCCGCTCCTCGCCGACCGGGACGTCGAAGCCGGCGTCACGGAGCGCCTGCGCCAGCGAGCCGAAGGTGTGCCAGAGGAGGGACTTCGACGGCATCGAGCCCTTGCGTGCGTCGAGATCTCGCGCCGTCGGCGTCCGCTCCAGCTCCTCTCCGAGCGCGCGGAGCTGACCGAGCAGTTCCTCGCGCGTCGCGAACCGGCGCGGCACGAGACCCGCCCTTCGCTTCGCAGTGTTCCAGCTGCCGAAGTGCTCGATCACCGTCTGCGGGTGCACGCTCGTCTCTGGATCCGCGGCGAACTCCCTCATCGTCGGCGACCGTCCCAGGCGCTCGGCGCACCCCTGCAGCTGCTCGATGATCTGCGCGTCGGAGTAGCGCTTGCGGATCCCGGCCTGGAAGTCGGCGAGCGCCTGCGGGTCGATGCCTGCCACGGCTGGGTGCCGGCGCGGCCGGGTCATGCAATCAGTCTAGATCAAGATGAGCAAACTGCAAGGCGGTCTGAGTGAGCATGTCCTTCGGAGCCCTACGAGACGGCGAACAGCTGGTCACGGTGGAGCGCGCCTGCCTCCGAGAGGACCTCGACGGGCAGGATGCGCTCCAGCGTGTCGACGCAGCGCGGGCAGAACTGGGTACCGGTCGTACGGCGCAGCTCGACGAGCGCTTCCTCGAGTGGCCGTGCGGCGCGGTAAATGCGCGCCGTCAGCATCGAGTCCAGTGCGTCGGCGACGTGGATGATCCGGGCACCCAGGGGAATCTCCTCACCTGTGAGACGATCCGGGTAGCCCGTGCCGTCGAAGCGCTCGTGGTGGTGCCGGATCGCCGGGACTGCGTCGTTGAGGAAGCCGAGCCGGTCGATGATGCGTGCGCCCTCGTCGGCGTGCCGGCGCATCAGCGTCCACTCCTGCTCGGTCAGGCTGGCCGGCTTCAGGAGGACCGCGTCGGGGACTGCAAGCTTGCCGATGTCGTGGAACAGTGCGGCGTGACCGAGGAGGTCGAGCTCGGCCTGCGAGAGGCTCAGCTCCCTCCCCATTGCGAGCGCGAGTTGCTGCACCCGGCGCGAGTGGCCGGTCGTGAGGGCGTCGCGTGCGTCGACCGTCGCCGAGAGGTTCATCATTGCCGCCGTCGAGCGTTCCTTCAGGAGCCGGTTCGCCTGCTCCAGCGAGACGTTCTGCGTGTGGATCGTCTCGGCGGCCTGGCGCAGCTTCCGCGCACTGTGCCGCGTGTGCGACAGGTTGGCCTCCTGGGTCCTCCGCACCAGGAGCAGCGGCGCGGCGAAGACGGCTAGCGCGTAGAGCCCCACGGCGTGGTACGCGATCGTGATCACACCTCCGATGAAGCCGTACACGAGGTAGTGCGGCGCGAGCCACAGACACCGCTCCTGCCAGCCGCGCCACCACGGCTCGCGGCTCTCGAGTGCGATCGCGAAGGCATGGAGGCCCGTGTTGACGGCAAAGTACGCCGCCCCGGCAAGTACACCCGCGACGACGGTGACGAGCTCACCGATGCCGCCGTCGTAGCCGGCGGACGACACCGTCGCGGCGGCCAGACACGCAAGCGTCAACGCGCCGACGTTGAAGAAGACGTTGTGGATGGCCGGCCTGCGCGCGCTCCAGTCCACGACCGCGATCGCGATCGCGAGGGCGAGGGCGACGCGGGAGCCGAACATCGCAGACCCGGCGATGGCGCCAATCGCAGTGATCGAGATGGCACCGTCGTCCAGCGCGAGCGACAACGCCTGACCGATCCCGACCAGAGCAAGGATTGCGAGCATCCCGGTGAGGTCGGTCGAGCTGCCGAAGAGCAGGCCGCCGACGCCGGCGGCCAGGCCGAACGCGCTCACGAGCCCGACGACGAGGCCGAGCCGCAGCGGGAGCTCGACGAAACCTCCGCGGACTCTCGCTTGCTGCCTCTCGTGAGGCTCGGCCTCCGTCGCCGGCTCGACGCGTGCACGCACGGGCGGTACGTGCGGCACACCTTCCTCAGGTACAGCGACGAGGCGCTCGGCGCGCTCGAACGGGACGTGGAGCGGCTCGGAACTCGCTCCGAGAACACGGTTGCGACCCTGGAGCTTGGCGCGGTAGACGGCGAGATCGGCCTGATGGAGGAGGCCGCGTGCATGCGGAGCGTCCGCAGGAAAGGCGGCGACGCCGATCGAGACGGTGGCGCGAATCGGCTCGCTCGAGGTCTCGATGTCGAACCGCCGGGCGGCAACCTCGCGGCGGATCCGCTCGGCGATCTCCAGGGCTTCCTCCCGCGATGTCTCGGGCAGCAGGATGCTGAACTCCTCGCCGCCGAAGCGCGCCGGGACGTCATAATCGCGGAGCTCGGCGCGGAATACTTCCGCGATCCCCCTCAGGACGGCGTCGCCGGCGAGGTGACCGTAGGTGTTGTTGACCTCGCGCAGCAGGTCGAGGTCGGCCATGATCACCGACAGCGGCCGCCCGAACCGCTGCGAGCGTCCGAGCTCCTCGTCGAGCGCCGCCGCGAAGTGGCGGTCGTTGAAGAGTCCGGTCTTCGGATCGACACGGGCCTCCGCCTGCAGTTGCGGCACCGACAGGGCCCGGTGGATCAGGAGGAGCGGCGCGATCGCGAACGGGATTAGCCAGGGGTTGGCATTCCAGAACGTCGCGAGGACGACACCGAGTGCAGCGAAGACGAATTCGGTCGAGAGGTGCTGGGCCGAGAACAGGAGCCGCATCGGCTGCCCGCGGCCGAGGTGCAGCATCGGCGCGATCAGAGCCGAGTTCAGGCCGACGAAGCAGAGGGACGCAGCAAGGCCGGCTAGCGCGAAGCGGAGCTCGTCGTTTCCGATCAGGCCGCCGGCACCGAAGAGCAGCTGCGCGCCCGCCCAGGCGCCGAGCGTCGAAAGCGTGTAGTTGAAGATGTTGAACGACTGGATGTACCACGCAGTCCGGTTGCGGAGCCAGTCCGGCAGATGTTGGACGATCGCGATCAGCGCGACGAGCTCCACCGGCAGGAGCAGCGCAGCGGGGATCAGGAAGACGCCCGTCGTGTGATAGGAGCGGCTACCCGGCGTGCGGACGACGAAGAGCTGCGCGAGCGCCACGCACACCCCGAGCACCGCGAAGGTGATCCACTGGCGGCTCGAGTGCTCGAGTTGAGTCAGCAGCGGCAGCGTGGCGGCGGCGGCCACCGCACCGAGACCGAGGAGGTAGAGCAGCGCGAGCGGTGGCAGCGTGTGCGACGCCGGCCGCCCGCCCCCGAGGACACGCTCGACGGCGCCTTTCAACAAGATCGCACGTATGTCGCGCCTCCGGAAGCCCTGGTCATCGCCGCTTTTCTCTCGAGTCTCCCCCGGCCCGAGCCGCAAGCCCGCCCCCCGGTGGATCTGAGCGAAACGTATGCGCGCATTCGGGCCGCGGCATCCCCCGATTGCGGTACCCCGGTGAAAATCCCCCGAACGGGTGATCGAAGCTCGGCGGCATACGTCCCTCAGCCGAGGGATGCGCTCGGTGGCAGCCCGGCTCGGTAGGCTCGACGGCGATGAGCGCGCGCCTTGCCGTCGAGACGCTCGCCGCTCGTGCGGCCGGCCGTCTCTCGCGGCTCGCAGGCGCCGGCGGCGGCACGACGCTTCCCGGGAAACTCTTGTGGAAGCTCGACCCGGCCGCCATCGACGCGCTTGCCGCTCGCCTTTCCCAGGGGGTCGCGCTCGTCTCCGCAACCAACGGTAAGACGACGACAACCGCGATGGCGGCCGCGATCCTCGGCGATGGCCGGCGGCTTGCCTGGAACAGCTCGGGGGCGAACCTCGTCTCGGGCATCGCCTCCACCCTGCTCGCGAGGCCAGGAGCGGAGCTCGGCCTGCTCGAGGTCGACGAGGGCGCTCTAACCGAGGTTGCCCGGAGGGTGCGCCCCCGCGCATTGCTCCTCGGCAACCTCTTTCGCGACCAGCTCGACCGCTATGGGGAGCTCGAGCTCGTCGCGGAACGCTGGCGGGCGACCATGTCCGCCCTCGGCGAACGGACGACGCTCGTCGTGAACGCCGACGATCCCCGACTGGGCGATCTCGCCCGCGACCGGCGCAACGCCGTCACCTACGGGGTCGACGACCCGGTGCACGGCCGGCGCGCGCTCGAGCATGCTGCCGACTCGCGCCACTGCGTCCGCTGCGGCCGGCCGTACGAGTTCGCGGCGGTCTACGTCGGTCACCTCGGCGACTACCGCTGTCCCTCTTGCGGCCACGCTCGCCCGGAGCTGCAGGTGCGGGCGAAGGCGATCGAGCTGCGGGGGCTTGAGAGCGCGACCTTCGACCTCGTGACACGGGCCGGTGAGACGCGCGTGCGGCTGCCGCTGCCCGGTCTGTACAACGTCTACAACGCCCTCGGGGCGGCGGCGTTGGCGCAGGTGCTCGGTTCCACGCTCGACGAGATCCGGTCGGGGTTGGAGCGATTCGGGGCGGCGTTCGGTCGGTTCGAGCGCATCGTGGTCGGCGAACGGACGATCCTCGTCCTGCTGATCAAGAACCCGGCGGGCGCCAACGAGGTGATCCGGACGCTCGAGGGGGGAGGCGTGCCGCCGCTCCTCCTCGTTGCGCTGAACGATGCAACCGCCGACGGCAAGGACGCCTCCTGGATCTGGGATGTCGACCTGGAGCCGCTGCTCGCCCGCACCGAGCGCGTGATCGTCACCGGCGAACGTGCCGCCGAGCTGGCCGTCCGCTGCGTCTACGGCGGTCTGCCGGAAGACCGCCTCGAGGTGCAGCCGGCGCTCCATCGGGCGCTCGAACGCGGGCTCGAGTTGACTCCGGCGGGGGGCGAGCTCGTCGTCCTCCCGACCTATACGGCGATGCTTGCGCTGCGCCGAATCTTCACCGAGCGCGGCCTGGTGCAGCCGTACTGGGAGCAGCTGCAGCGATGAGGTTCCTCACGTGAGGATTCGGCTGGGTCACCTGTATCCGGACTATCTGAACATCTACGCCGACCGGGGCAACATCGCGGTCCTGTCGCGGCGGGCCGCAGCGCGGGGGCACGAGCTGGAGGTCGCTTCGGTCTCGGTGGGCGACGAGCTGCGCCCTGGCGAGCACGATCTCCTCTACATCGGCGGCGGTCAGGACCGTGAGCAGGCGCTCGTCGCGCCGGATCTCGCCGCCAAGGGCGACGCGGTCCGGACGGCCGTCACGGCCGGAACCGCCGTACTCGCAGTGTGCGGTGGCTACCAGCTTCTCGGCCGCGGTTACTTCGGCCGCCGGGACGTCGACATGCCGGGTGTGGGCCTCTTCCCACACGCGACGATCGCTGGCGAGCGGCGCATGATCGGCGACGTCCTACTCGAATGCGAGCTAGAGCCGGGAGTTCGGCAGACGCTCGCCGGCTTCGAGAACCACGCCGGCCGGACCCGCCTCGATCCTGGCGCCGTTCCGCTCGGGCGGGTCGTCGCAGGCTTCGGTAACGACGG
>Ga0136613_10000837_pt1 | contig 15028 bp, 14 predicted proteins | sample AntDrymUQ2722106_2_FD_106649 | JGI IMG/M metagenome (GOLD analysis project Ga0136613, IMG submission 106649) | Polar desert sand microbial communities from Dry Valleys, Antarctica - metaG UQ272 (21.06) | ecosystem: Environmental > Terrestrial > Soil > Desert | place: Antarctica: Dry Valley... | reverse complement strand
TCACGGCGCGGGATTGTCCCAGAGGCGCCCGCGGGCCCGCTGCGTGCCGTGGGCGACCCGTGCCGGCCGGGGTATAACCGATCCATGTCCGTGCAGCTTGGGTCCGAGTTCGCCGGCTATCGCGTCGAGGGGGTCGCGGGGCGCGGCGGCATGAGCGTGGTCTACCGCGCGATCGAGCCGGGGCTCGAGCGCCCGGTGGCGCTGAAGGTGATCTCGCCCGAGCTCGCCGCCGACGAGAAGTTCCGCGCCCGCTTCGAGCGCGAGTCGCGCCTGGCGGCGTCGCTCGACCACCCGAACGTGATCCCCGTCCATGCCGCCGGAGAGCACGACGGCCTGCTCTACATCGCGATGCGCTACGTCGAGGGGCCGGATCTTCGCCGCCTCCTGGACGACCGCGGCGCGCTCGCGTCGCCGACGGCGGCTCTGGTCGTCGCGCAGGTCGCGAGCGCGCTCCAGACCGCGCACGCGCGCGGTCTCGTCCATCGCGACGTCAAGCCCGGGAACATCCTGCTGACCGATCTCTCCGACGCGCCGCATGTCTATCTGACCGACTTCGGCATCGCGCGGCCCGAGGCGGCCACCGCCGGCCTGACGAGCGCCGGCGAGTGGGTCGGCACGCCCGACTTCGCAGCGCCCGAGCAGGTCGAGGGTCGCCAGCCCGGCTCGGCCGCCGACATCTATTCGCTGGGTTGCGTCCTGTTCGCGGCGCTGACGGGACGACCGCCGTTCGAGCGCGACGGGCAGCTTGCGAAGGCGTGGGCGCACGTCCACGACGACCCCCAGCCGCTGCGCGCGGTCCGCGACGACGTGCCGCCGGCGTTCGAGGAGGTCGTCCGGCGCGCGCTGGCCAAGCGCCCGGAGCACCGGTACGGCTCCGCGCGTGAGCTCGGGCTGGCGGCGGTCGCGGCTGCTGACGGGGCGAGCCGCGCCCCGATCGCGGCGCGGCTGCGAGAGCAGCCCGGGGTGGCTGCGGGCGCCGGCGCGGCTGCGGGCGCGGGCGCCGGAGCGGCGGGCGCGGGATCACGGTCGGCGCCGTCGGAGCTTCTTGCCGAGGGGACGGTGCCTCCGCAGGTCGGGCCGTGGCCCGGGCCCCACCAGGCGGCGTCGGCGCCCCGTCAGACGACGCCGGGGCCCGCTCCCGGGCAGCCGGCCCACGCTCAACCCGCGCCGCCCTACCGGCTGCATCAACGCCGTCGACGACGCTGGCAGCCGACGCGCGGCGCACCGCGTTCGTGGCGGGCACGCTCGCCGGCGTGGCGGCCGTGGCGCTGGTGCTCGCGCTGACCACCGGGGCGCTGCCCGGCGTCGGCGGCTCCTCGGACGCGGAGCCGGCCGCGCCCGCGCCGCCGGACGCCGCCGGGGACACCGTGCGCTGCGCCACCGGGCTCGAGGACTGCACGCAGGGCGAGGCGCCGGTCTCCGCGCCGCCGGAGGGCGGCTCCTGCGATTTCGGCGAGACCCCGGGCACCTGGACGCAGGTCGACCGCGGCGGGGAAGACACGGTCTACTCCTGCCTGGCCGACGAGGTGCCGCCCCCGCCCTCGATGGGCGAGCCCACGACGGTCCCGGACGTGACCAACGTCGGCCTCGACTTCGCCGACCAGATCCTGCGACGCGAGGGACTCGGCTACGAGACCGTCGGCGACGACCTCTTCGGCCTGATCGACTCTGAAGCGCTCACCGTCTGCCAGACCGACCCGGAGGCGGGCACGGCGGCGGAGGCGGGCGACGAGCTGACGCTCTTCATCGACTCCAGCTGTTGAGCGCTTTTCGCGCGCGGAGGGTCGCGGGGCGAGACGCCCCTCAAGAGCGATCGCGAGCTCGGGGCGCGGCCCTCAAGCGCTCCACCTCCGCAGCGCTGAGTCGCCGACTCGCTCCCGGCGGGAGCGGACGCCCGTGGTCGCCCGCGTGGTCGAGCCGAAGCGGCCCGAACGCCGTTCGCTCCAGCGCGGCGACACGGTGCCCCACGGCCTCGCACATCCGCCGCACCTGTCGCTTGCGGCCCTCCGCGATGACGATTTCGAGTTCGCCCGGCCCGAGCCGCCGCGCGCGGGCCGGGGCGCTGAGGCCGTCCTCGAGCTCGACCCCCTCGCGCAGCGCCCGCAGCGACGACTCGCTCACGCCCTCAGGCTCGACCCGGGCGCGGTAGACCTTCTCGACGCCGTGGCGCGGGTGGGTCAGCCGCTCGGCGAGCGCGCCGTCGTTTGTCAGGAGGATCAGGCCGGTGGTGTCCGCGTCGAGGCGTCCGACCGGGTAGAGGCGGCGCGGCGACTCGACGAGGTCGGTGACGGTCGAACGCCCGTGCGTGTCCCGCGCGGTGGAGACGATGCCCGCGGGCTTGTTGAGCGCCCACACCTCGCGTTCCTCGACCGTGACCGGGTCGCCGTCGACGGCGACCCGCTGCGCCTCGCCCACGGCCCGCGCCGGGTCGGTCACCACCTTCCCGTCCACCGTCACCCGCCCCTCGGCCACCAGCCGCTCCGCCGCCCGTCGCGAGGCGACGCCGCAGTGGGCCAGGTACTTGGCGAGCCTCACGAGCGCGACGCCGGTGCCATCCCGTCGATGATGGCGTGCCGGACGGCCGGCCGCCGCTGCGACACTGGACGGCGTGGACCTCGCCCTCCTCGACGCCGCGCTCGCGCGCCGCTCGGAGCCCCGCTTCCGCGCCCGCCAGGTGTGGGAGTGGACCTCCGGTGGCGCCGGCTCCTACGCGGAGATGACGAACCTGCCCGCGGCGCTTCGAGAGGAGATCGCCGCCGAGGTCCCCTTCTCCTCGCTCGAGCTCGAGCGCGAGGCGCGGGCGACCGACGGAACCGAGAAGGCGCTCCTTCGCACCGTCGACGGCCGGCCGATCGAGACGGTGCTGATGCTATACCGCGATGGGCGGCGCTCGCTATGCCTCTCGAGCCAGTCGGGGTGCCCGCTGACCTGCACCTTCTGCGCGACCGGGCAGATGCGCTTCACCCGCAACCTGACCGCCTCGGAGATCCTCGACCAGGCGCTCCACTTCCGCCGGCGCGGCAGCGTCGACCACGCGGTCTTCATGGGGATGGGCGAGCCGCTCCTGAACCTCGACGAGGTGCTCGCGGCCTGCGAGCGGCTGCCGGACGTAGGGATCGCGACGAGCAACACGGCCATCTCGACGGTCGGCTGGATCCCGGGGATCGAGCGGCTCACCCACGAGGGTCCACGCGTCCGTCTCGCCCTGTCGCTCCACGCCGCCGACGAGGCGCTGCGCTCCGAGCTGATGCCGGTCAACGACCGCTACCCGCTCGCTGACGTGCTTGAGGCGTGTCGGGCGTGGTCCGCCGCGCGCCGGCTCACGGTCTTCGTCGAGTACCTGATGCTGGACGGTGTCAACGACCGCTACGAGCAGGCGATCGCGCTCGCCGAGGCGCTCGAGCCGCGCGAGCGGTTCAAGGTCAACCTGATCCCGTACAACCCGATCGACGCCGACTACTCGGGGTCGAGCCGCGCCGCGGTGGATGCGTTCCGCGCGGCGCTCGAAGAGCGCGGCGTGCGAACCACCGTCAGGCTCACGCGCGGGCGCGACATCGAGGCGGCCTGCGGGCAGCTCGCCGTCCGGGGCGCTTCCTAGCGCGACGAGGCGGCGCGTGGCAACGAGCGTAAGCGCACGCTGCCGGCAAGTCGCCGCGGGGCACGCGAGCGCAGGCCACGACGACGCGCCGTCGGCGCGTCGTCGGGCGCGAGCCGGGTCGCGCGCAGCTCGAGCATCGCGACCAGGTCAGCCGTGGAGTGAAACGGATCGGCGATCGCCCGGCCACCCGCGAGGGGCCTGGCGGCGCGCAGCACCCCGTCCTCCTCGGCCAGCAGGTACTCGTCACCGTCCGGGGGCGGCGCCCCGTCCAGCCGCGCGAGCGCCGCGACCGTTTCGCGGTCGCCGGCCGTCGAGCGCCTGATCGAAACCTGAACGAGGCGTGGATCGAGGCCCCTGGCGGGGAGCGCGGTCACGCCGCGCGCCTCCGCGACGTCCGCGAGGAGTCGGGTGCGGCGCCGCCCGCGTACGCGGGCACCGGCCGCGGTCGCCGGCCCGGGCGCGGCAGGGTCTGGCCCGCCGCTATCCAAGATCCGCCGACGATCAGGACGAGGCCCGCGATCGTCGCGAGCGAGACCGTCTCGCCGAGCAGCGTCACGCCGTAGAAGACGGCGAACACCGGCGCGATATAGGTAACGAGCGCCACCCGCGCCGGGCCAATCGTGACGATCAGCGTGTTGAAGATCGCGAACGCCACCCCGGTCCCGAGCAGGCCCAGCGCGAGCATCGCCCCGACAGTCTCGAGCGAGGGCGCCACGGTAGGCGCCCCGATCGCCGCCAACGGCGCGGTAAGCACGGCGCTCGCCGTCATCGTCGCGGCTGCCAGGCCGATCGGCGCGAGCGTGACGGCGCTCCGCTTGACGATGAACAAGCCGATCGCATAGCCCAGGCCCGCGAGCGCCACGGCCAGCCCACCGAGGAGCGCGTACGAGCTGCCGCCGAGGTCGAGGCCGATCAGCAGCGCGACGCCGAGGAAGCCGGCCAGAAGACCGAGCGCGCGCGGGCCGCTGGACCGCTCCTCGCGGTCCACCCAGATCGCGAGCACGGCGGTGAAGAGCGGCGTCGAGGAGACCAGGATCCCGGTGAGCGAGGAGGAGATCTCCTGCTCGCCGGCGCTGATCAGAAGGAACGGCGCCGAGACCTGGACCACGGCAAGCACGGCGATCACGCCGAGCGCGCCGGTTAGTCCGCCGAGCGCGTCGCGGCGCATCGCGAGCGGCACGAGCACCAGCGCGGCCAGCGCCGTGCGCCCGAACACGACCATCGCCGGCGAGAGGTCGTCGAGCGCGATCTTGATGAACATGTACGAGGCGCCCCACAGGGAACCGAGAACCAGGAGCCCGAGCAGTGAGCGGCGCGACATCTCAGCCCCTTGAACGGCGGTCGGGTCCACTTCGTGAGGTCTTCGAGCTTTGCGTGGTGACGCCGTCCATGCGTACGAGAATGGCATAGGCCTTCGATTAGTACAAATAACAGTTAGCGCCACGCTTGATAAGGTGCGCTTATGCTCGACGTGAGACGCCTACGGGTGCTTCGGGAGGTCGCCCGGGAGGGCTCTTTCTCCGGCGCGGCCGAACGCCTCTCTTTCACCCAGTCCGCCGTCAGCCAGCAGGTCGCGTCCCTGGAGCGCGAGGCGGGAGCGAGCCTCGTGGAGCGCGGCGCGCGCGGCGTGCGGCTCACCGACGCCGGGCGCGCGCTCGTGGCCCACGCGGACGCGATCGTCGCGCGACTCGACGACGCCGAGCAGGAGCTCGCGGCGATCGCGGGGCTCCGCGGCGGCCGCCTGCGCCTCGTCAGCTTCCAGAGCGCGGGTGCCGCGCTCGTGCCGGACGCGATCGCCGCTTTCAACGGCCGCTATCCCGACGTCGAGCTGAGCCTCGCCGAAGCGGAGCCTTACGACGCGATTCCGGCGCTCAAGACGGGCGGCTCCGACCTCGCGATCGTCTTCGACTACACGCCGTTCGGGGAGGAGCGCCACGCGGACATCGAGCTCGTCCACCTGCTCGACGACGTGATGCACGTCGCCCTCCCCCGCGACCATCGACTGGCGGGTCGCGCCCGGGTCAAGCTCGAGGACCTTGCGGAGGAGTCCTGGATCAACGGCGAGCGGGCGTGCGGCGAGTTCGTCGTCCACATCTGCCTCGCAAACGGCTTCGAGCCGCAGGTCATGCTCGAGTCGAACGACTACGCGACGATGCAGGGGCTCGTCGCCGCCGGCGTCGGCGTGACGCTGATCCCCGACCTCGTGCTGGCCACCGGGCTGAACCCGGGCGTCGCGGTGGTCCCGTTCGCGGGCGAGCCGCCGGTGCGGCGGATCTGGGCGGCGATGCCGTCCGAGGGTTACCGCGCGCCCGCCACGGAAGCGATGGTCGAGGTGCTCCGGGAGGTCTGCACCGGGTTCCCCGCGCGGCTGCGGTCGGTCGCGGCCGCCGCTTCCTGAGGCCCGGCGGCCGTCGGGCGAAAGGTTCCTGGGGCCCGGGAGCCGAGCAGCGCGAGGACGCATGGAGCGGACAAGCCTGGAGGCTGTCCGCGACCGAGGACACAGCGCGGCGACGGCTGCCGGGGCTCAGGCTTCGCCGCGCTGCTCGCCGGCGCGAATAAGACGATCGCGCAGCTCGCCCTCCTCCTCCGGGCTCGGGTCGAAGGCCGTCACCGCGGGCAGGTCGGAGAGGGCGCCGAGCCCGAACAGGCGCTCGAACAGCTCGGTCGTCCGGTAGAGGACCGCGCCAAAGCGCGAGCGCCCCGACTCCTGGATCAGCCCGCGCTCGAGGAGGGTGCCGACCGCTGACTCCGACGCGACCCCGCGGATGCGCGCGATCTCGGGGCGCGAGACCGGCTGGAGGTAGGCCACAACCCCGAGGCATTCGGCCTGGGCCTGGGTGAGCGGCGGGGTGCGCGGCCGCGCGAACAGCCGCCGGGCCGCGCGCTCGGCGACGGGGTCGGTGGCCAGGGCGAAGCCGCCGGAGACCTCGCGCAGCACCACTCCGCGCCAGCCATCGGCGTAATGCTCGCGCAGGCGGGCGAGCGCCTCGACCACCTCCCCCTCCCCCACCTCGGCCGCCTCGGCGAGCTCCTCGACTTCCAGCGGCTCGGGCGACAGGAACAGCAGGGCCTCCACGACGCGGGCGAGCTCGGCGGGGGTGGGCGGGGTCGAGGCGCGCGGCGGGGTCGGGACTCCGGTCGAGTCCGAACCGGGCGCCGGGGTCGAGCCGCTCATGGGCGCCTCACCGAGATCGGGCCGAACGGCTCTCCCTGATCCCAGTCGGCCTCGCCGGCCTTGTACAGCTCGAGCAGCGCGAACAGCGTGACGGCCTCGGTGACGCGGTCGGCGCCCGCCACGGCGTCGTCGAAGCCGAAGCTCCCGCTCCTTGCGAGCAGGTCGCGCAGGTGCGCGAGCCGGCTCTCAAGCGCCACGACCGGCGCCGTCACGTGGCTGAGGTCGATCGCCTCCGGCACGCGCAGCAGCTCGCCGACGGCGCGCGCGAGCACCTCCGGCTCGTAGGTCCGCTTCGCGGCCTCGAGCGACACCCGCCGCAGCTCGCGCGGCAGCGGTGCCGAGCGGTAGCGGAAGCCGGCCTCCCGTCCCAGACGGGCCCGCAGGTCGGCCGCAACGCCGCGGTAGCGCGCGTACTCGATCATCCGCGCGAGCAGCTCCTCCGCCGCCTCGACGCGCTCGGGGGCCGGCTCCTCGTCCTCCTCGCCCGGCAGGAGCAGCTTCGACTTCAGCAGCAGCAGCGCCGCGATCAGCACCAGGAACTCGGTCGTGGCGTCGAGGTCGAGCTCGCCCGAGCGCTCCAGGTGCTCCACGTAGGCCAGCACGACGTCGGCGAGATCCACCTCGAGCAGGTCGATCTCCTCCTCGAGGACGAGCGTCATCAGGAGGTCGAACGGCCCCTGGAAGACCTCGAGGTCGAGGTCGAGGCCGCCGACCGACGCGCGGGAGGTACCGGGCGGGTCGGCCGCGTCGGCCGGCTCCGGCGCGCCCCCCGGGTCCGGCGCGTCGCCCGGCCCGGAGACCGCTTCCTCCCGCTCCCGCTGTGCCGCGACCGTTGCGATCGGGTGAGCCTAGAGCCCGGTCCCGACGCCGACCCCGGGAGCCCCGACCCCCATCGCGAGCCGCGCCTCTGCGAGCGTCTCGGCGGCGATCGCGCGCGCCTTGCCCGCGCCCCCCTCGAGGATCCGCTCGAGCGCGGCCTCGTCGGTCCTGAGCTCCTCGTAACGGGCGCGGACCGGCGCGAGGTAGGCGGCGACCTCGTCGGCCACCGCCTGCTTGAACGCCCCGTAGCCCGAGCCGCCGAACTCCTCCTCGACCGCCTCCGGGGCGGACTCGCGGACCACCGCGAGGATGTCGATCAGGTTCGTGATCCCCGGCTTGTCGGTCGCGCGGGCGACCGCCGACCCCGAGTCCGTGACCGCGCCCTTGACCTTTCGTGTGATCGCTGACTCGTCGTCGGTGACGTAGATCGTCCCCTGCTCCGTCGAGCCGGTCGTGGACATCTTCTGCTCGGGCGCCTGGAGGTCCATGATCCGCGCGCCGAGCTCGGGGATCCGGTGTCGGGGTACCACGAGGGTGTCGCCAAAGCGCTGGTTGAAGCGGATCGCGATGTCGCGGGTCAGCTCGAGGTGCTGCCGCTGGTCGTCGCCGACCGGGACCTCGTCGGTCTTGTAGGCCAGCACGTCGGCGGCCTGGAGCACCGGGTAGAAGAAGAGCCCGGCCGAGATCAAATCACGCTGGCGCGCCGACTTCTCCCGGAACTGGTGCATCCGGTTGAGATCGCCGTGCGCGGTGACCGAGGAGAGCAGCCAGCAGAGCTCGGCGTGCTCGGCCACGTCGCCCTGGCGAAAGAGGATGCAGCGCTCGGGGTCGAGCCCCGCGGCCAGCAGCATCGCCGCGGTGTCGAGCACGTTGCGGCGCAGGGCCGCGGGCTCGTAGGCGACCGTCGTGGCGTGCAGGTCCACGACGCAGTAGACGGCGTCGCCTCGGTCCTGGCCCTCGACGTACTGGCGGATCGCGCCGATGTAGTTGCCGAGGTGCTTGCGCCCGGTCGGCTGGATCCCGCTGAAGATGCGCACCGGCGGAGTCTAGGTGCAGCAGTTGAGCCGTTGATTCAGCCGCGAAGCGACGCGTCACCCGTAACGTCAAGCGGCCCGCCACGTAACGCTCGGCCCCTCTACGTGCGTTTGGCGGGCTCCATCCTCGACGTGGGCACCGACGCTCACCAGATACGACCGTTTCGGTTACCACGTGCCTCGACTGAGGCCTCGTGCCGGCAGCCGAGCGCCTAACCCCGCGCCGGTTCCGCCTCCCTTAGCGGCGAACGAGCACGACGCATTCGGGGTGCCCGAGAAGCCCCTTGGCGGTGGCGGCGCCCGCCTCAGGCCGGCGCGTGGCCGCCGGCCGAGGAATCGGCGGCTCGGCGCGCGTCGCCGGGCGGCTCGCCGCCGGCGCGCTGGCGCACCACGGGCCGACGTGCCGCGCCGGCCTCGTCCAGCCGCCGGACCGGCGTCGTGTAGGGCGCGTTGCGGGCGATCTCCGGGTCGCGCGCCGCCTCCTCGAGGATCGTCCGGACCGAGTCGCAGAACGCGTCGAGCGTCTCCTTCGTTTCGGTCTCGGTCGGCTCGATCATCAGCGCCTCGTCGACGAGCAGCGGGAAGTAGACCGTCGGGGGGTGGACGCCGTGGTCGAGCATCCGCTTGGCGATGTCGAGCGTCCTGACGCCGAGCTTCTCCTTTGCGCCGCGTCCCGACAGCACGAACTCGTGCATGCAAAGGCGGTCGAAGGCGATCGGGAGATACTCGCCCACGCCCTCCTCGGCCAGGCGCGCACGCACGTAGTTCGCGTTCAGCACGGCGGTCTCCGACACATCCCGCAGCCCGTCGCGGCCGAGCTGGCGGATATAGGCGTAGGAGCGCACGAAGACCCCGTAGTTGCCCTGGAAGCCGCGCAGGCGGCCGATCGACTTCGGCCGGTCGAAGTCGAGGTCGAAGCGCGGCTCGCCGCCGTTGTCGCCCGCGCGGCGCACCACCTGCGGGCGCGGCAGGAACGGCTCGATGCGATCAGAGACGGCGATCGGCCCGGCGCCGGGGCCGCCGCCGCCGTGGGGCTGCGTGAACGTCTTGTGGAGGTTGAAGTGGACGATGTCGAAGCCCATGTCGCCGGGCCGCGAGATGCCCATCACGGCGTTGAGGTTGGCGCCGTCGTAGTAGAGCGTCGCGCCCGCCTCGTGGACCACGCCGGCGATCTCCTCGATGCGGCGGTCGAACAGTCCGAGCGTGTTCGGGTTCGTGAGCATCAGGCAGGCCACGTCGTCGCCCGCCTTCTCGCGCAGGTCGTCGAGATCGATGCCGCCATCGTCGGCGGTACCCACCTTCACGACCTCATACCCGGCCATGACCACGGTCGCGGGGTTGGTGCCGTGTGCTGTGTCCGGCGTCAGCACCTTCGTACGCCGCTCGCCGCGATCCTCGTGGTAGGCGCGCGTCAGGAGCAGGCCGGCCAGCTCGCCGTGCGAGCCGGCGCTCGGCTGGAGCGACACGTGCGGGAGGCCGGCGATCTCGGCCAGCGCTCCCTGGAGGCGCCACATCAGCTCGAGCGCGCCCTGCGCGTGCTCGGGGTCCTGGAGCGGATGCAGGCGCGCGTGTCCCGGGAGCGCCGCCACCCGCTCGTTCACCTTCGGGTTGTGCTTCATCGTGCAGGAGCCGAGCGGATAGAAGCCTGTGTCGAGGTCGAAGTTCTTCTTCGACAGGTTGTTGTAGTGACGGACGATCTCGGGCTCGGAGACCTCGGGCAGCGCCGGCGGCTCGCGCCTGATCGCGCCCTCGGGGAGCAGCTCGGAGACCGGCGTCTCCGGAACGTCGGTCGCGGGCGGGGCGAACGCGCGGCGGCCCGAGCGCGAGCGCTCGAAGATCGTGACGGCCTCGCGGACGGCCGTGCCGGGTCCGCCGAGCACGTCGGTGCGCGCGTCGGTCGTGGAAGCGGCCATCTAGGCCGGCACCCCCTGGCGCACCGCGGCCACGAGCCCCGCCAGGCGGTCGATCTCGCGGCGCGTGCGTCGCTCGGTGATCGCCACCAGCAGCCCGTCCGCGTACTCCGGGTAGTCGTCGCCGAGCCGGTAGCCGGGGTTCACTCCCTCCTCCCGCGCCCGCGCGAAGAGCGCGTCGAGGTCCGGCACGCGCACGGCGAACTCGCGCACGACTGGGCCGGGGTTGATCGGCTCGGCGCCGAGCTGCTCGCGCGCGTAGTGGGTGCGGCGCAGCATCAGCTCGCCGAGCTCGACGATGCCGGTTCGCCCGAGCCACGAGAGGTATACGACGCCGGCGAGCGCGTTCAGCGCCTGCGCCGTGCAGATGTTGTGGGTGGCCTTCTCGCGACGGATGTGCTGCTCGCGCGTCTGGAGCGTGAGCACGAACCCGCGGCGTCCGTCGGCGTCCACGGTCTCGCCGGCGATCCGACCCGGCATCCTGCGGATGAAGCGCTCCTTGGCGGCGAAGAAGCCGAACGACGGCCCGCCGAAGTCGAGCCGGCCGCCGAGCGTCTGACCCTCGCCCAGGCAGATGTCCACGTCGAAGTCGCCGGGCGGCCGCAGCACGCCGAGCGTCAGCGGGTCGGCCGAGCAGACCACGAGCGCGCCGGTGCGCCGCGCCGCCTCCACGAGCGGCTCGAGATCCTCGACCGCGCCGAGGAAGTTCGGCTGTGAGAGGAACACCGCGGCGGTGTCCTCGTCCACGGCCTCGGCGAGGGCGCCTACGTCGGTCACGCCGTCGTCGGTGAGCGGGGCCTCGACGACCTCGGACCCGAAGCCCGCCGAGTAGGTGCGCAGCGTCTCGCGCGCGTGCGGGTGAAGGCCGCGCGAGCAGACGAACTTCGAGCGGCCGGTCTCGGACAGCGCCATGTACCCGGCCGCCGGAACCGACGATGGCCCCTCGTACAGCGACGCGTTGGACACCGGCAGGCCCGTGAGCTCTGAGATCGCGGTCTGGAACTCGAACATGACCTGAAGGCCGCCCTGGGAGATCTCCGGCTGGTACGGCGTGTAGGGCGTGAGGTACTCCGAGCGCTGCGTGATCGAGTCCACGAGTGCCGGCACGTAGTGGTCGTACATCCCCGCCCCCACGAACGAGACCTCCTCGTCGCAGCTGCGGTTTCGCCGCGCGAGCGCGCCGAGCTCGTCCGTCACCTCCTGCTCGGAGACCCCCTCGGGCAGGTCGAGCGGGCGCTCGAGCCGGACGCCCGCGGGGATCTCTGTGAACAGGTCCTCGAGCGAGCTTGCGCCGATTGCCGCGAGCATCGCGGCGCGGTCCTCGTCGGTGGTGGAGGTGTAGCGGCTCAAGCGGGCTGTGCTAGCTGGTCTCCAGCAGGTCCTTGTACGCCGCCGCGTCCAGGAGCGCGTCGCGCTCGGACGGGTCGCTGAGCTTCACGCGCACCAGCCAGCCCTCGCCGTAGGGGTCCTCGTTGATCTTCTCGGGTTGGCCATCGTCGCCGGTGAGCCGCTCGTTGACGGCCACGATCTCGCCCGACAGCGGCGCGTAGACGTCGGAGACGGCCTTGACCGACTCGACCTCGGCGTAGGACTGGTCCTTGCTCGTCTGCTTGCCGGTCTCCGGCGGGTCGAAGAAGACGACCTCTCCCAGCGTGTCCTGCGCGTACCAGGTGATCCCGAACGTCGCCTCGTCGCCCTCGATTCGGGCCCAGTCGTGCTCGGCGTGGTACAGCAGCTCCTCCGGGTAGCTCTCGTCGGCCACTCAGTCCTCCTTCTGGTAGAGGGGCTTGTCGCGGACCTCGGCGGGCCGCCTCCGGTCGCGCACGTCCACCTCGATCGGGGTGCCGGGACCCGTCACCTCGGCTGGCACGTACGCCATCCCGATGCCGGTGCCGAGGCACGGCGACAGCGTGCCGCTCGTCACGACCCCGGCGGGCTCGCCTTCGACCAGCACCGGGTTGCCGGGCCGCGGGATGCCGGGGCCCGTGAACGCGAACGGCACGAGCCGTTCCGCCGGCTTGACCCGGCGCAGCGCCTCTGAGCCGATGAAGTCGGTGTCGAGCTTGCAGGCCCAACCCAGCCCGGCGGAGACCGGGTCGCGCTCCTCTGAGAGGTCGTTGCCGTAGAGGTGAAAGCACACCTCGAGACGCAGCGTGTCGCGCGCGCCAAGGCCGGCGGGCGTCGCCCCGTCACTCGTCAGCGCGTCCCAGAGCGCCTCCGCTCCGTCCGGGGCGCACAGGAGCTCGACGCCGTCCTCGCCCGTGTAGCCCGTGCCGCAGACGAGGCAATCAACCCCGGCCACGCGCGCGGTGGCGACGCGCATCCGCGCGGGCGCCTCACCATCCAGGTGGCGGTCGAGGAGCGTACGCGCCGCCGGCCCCTGGAGCGCGAGCATCGCGTGGTCGGCCGCGACGTCGCGAACCGTGACGTCGAAGTCGCGCCCGTGGTCCGAGAGCCAGGCGAAGTCGCGCCCGTGGTTGGCGGCGTTGGTGACGGTCAGGTAGCGGTCGGGGGCGGTCCTGTAGGTGAAGAGGTCGTCGAGCGCGCCGCCGTCGTCGCGGCAGAGCACCGAGTACTGGGCCCTGCCCTCCTCCAGGCGGCCGACGTCGTTCGAGAGGACGCGCTGGAGGAAGCGCTCGGCGTCCGGGCCGCTGGTCTCGACCTGGCCCATGTGCGAGACGTCGAAGAGCCCGGCCTCCGTGCGCACCGCCAGATGCTCAACGCGAATTCCCGCGTACTCGACCGGCATCTCCCAGCCGGCGAACGGAACCAGCCGCCCGCCCGCAGCCCGGTGACGGGCGTGAAGCGGGGTTCTGAGGAGCGTCTCCGTGGCGGCCGCCAAGACGACCTGACCCTACCAACGGCCACCCACCGCTCGATTGGCGATCGGCTAGGCTCGCGGCGCTCGATGAGAGGAGCGGCGCTCAAGCGATCGACGGCAATCGTCACGGCGGTCGCCGCGCTCGCGGCCGTGGCGCTCGCAGCACATCCCGCCCACGCGGGATCGCTCAAGGCGGTTCCCGGCGAGAGCAAGCGCTCCGGGCCGGGCACGCTGTTCGACTACGTGGTCAAGGTCGAGCGCGGAATCAGGATCAAGCGAGAGCAGTTCGCCGACATGGTGCAGGAGATCCTCTTCTCCGACCGCAGCTGGACCGGAACGCGCGAGGTGGCGTTCGAGCGCGTGCGGCGCGGCGCGAACACCAAGATCATCCTGGCGCGCCCGCACACGGTCGATCGGCTCTGCGCACCGCTTGACACCAACGGCACCTACTCGTGCAGCATCGGCGAGCGCGTCGTGCTGAACCACCGCCGCTGGGTGCGGACCGTGGACCACTGGACCTCGTCGCGGCCCAACTACCGGCGGATGCTCGTGAACCACGAGGTCGGACACCGGATCGGCCACGGCCACCGCTCCTGCCCGGGGTCGGGCAAGAAGGCGTTCGTCATGCAGCAGCAGTCGATCAGCCTCGACGGCTGCCGCGCGAACTGGTGGCCGCGAAAGCCCGAGCTGCGCGCCACCAAGCGGATGTACTCGGCGAGCGCCGTGAAGGGCTCGCCCGGCTTCGTCGACTAACCCGCCTGGCCGGCGGCGGCAGCTCAGTCCTTGAGGAACGACGGGATGTCGATGTCGTCGTCCGGGATCTCGAGCGACGAGCGCTGCCGGTCGTCCATCGAGATGTCGCGGCGGCGCCCGCGATCGGGCTCGCGCGGCGGCGTCTGATCCGAGCGGTAGAGCGGGGCTCGCAGCCCGCCCTTGTCGAACCCGGTGGCGATGACGGTCACGCGGACCTCGTCCGCGAGCGCCTCGTCGATCACCGCGCCGAAGATGATGTTGGAGTCGCGGTCGGCGGCGGCCTGGATGATCTCGGCCGCCTCGTTGACCTCGAACAGCCCCAGGTCGGAGCCGCCGGTCATGTTGAGGAGGATCCCGGTGGCGCCCTCGACCGACTGCTCGAGCAGCGGGCTCGAGATCGCGGCCTTGGCCGCCTCGGCGGCCCGGCTCTCGCCGCTCGCCTCGCCGATCCCCATCAGCGCCGAGCCGGCCTCGTGCATGATCGTCCGCACGTCGGCGAAGTCGAGGTTGATCAGCCCGGGGATCGTGATCAGGTCCGTAATCCCCTGGACGCCCTGGCCGAGCACGTTGTCGGCCTCGCGGAAGGCGTCGAGGATGGTCGTCCGGCGCTCGACCAGGGCGAGCAGCTTCTCGTTCGGAATCACGATCAGCGTGTCCACGTGCTCGCGCAGCCGGTCGATGCCGTCCGCGGCCTGCTGGGACCGGGTCGTGCCCTCGAACTCGAACGGGCGCGTCACCACCCCGACGGTGAGCGCGCCTATCTCGGTCTTCGCAACCTCGGCGATCACCGGCGCGGCGCCGGAGCCGGTGCCGCCGCCCTCGCCGGCGGTCACGAACACCATGTCGGCGCCCTTGAGCGCCTCCTTGATCTCGTCGCGGCTCTCGTTCGCCGCGCCGAGCCCGGCCTCCGGGTTCGCG
>Ga0136613_10000834_pt1 | contig 15036 bp, 18 predicted proteins | sample AntDrymUQ2722106_2_FD_106649 | JGI IMG/M metagenome (GOLD analysis project Ga0136613, IMG submission 106649) | Polar desert sand microbial communities from Dry Valleys, Antarctica - metaG UQ272 (21.06) | ecosystem: Environmental > Terrestrial > Soil > Desert | place: Antarctica: Dry Valley... | reverse complement strand
TCGATCTACGCCGGCTGAGCCGAGCGGAGCATCGAGACCTAGCCTCGATGCTGGCACGAGCGCTACGGGTCGAGTTTCCTAGGCGACCTTGTTCAGCTTGCCCTGCACCTGGGCCACGTAGGCAGCGAGCTCGGCTTCCTTCTTCGTGAGGCGTTCCTCGAGCTCGGCGAGCGCGCGTTCGCGGCGCTCCAGCTTCTCCTCGCGAAACTCGAAATCGGTGTCGAGCCGGGCCTCGCGGGCATCGGTCGCGCCCTCGCGCTCTTCAAGCTCTCGCGCCCGCTCGCGGAAGGTCTCCTCCATCTCGACGACTCGCTGCTCGCGCCTCGTCAGGCGCTCCTTCTGGGAGGCCGAGAGCGTCTCGTCGTTGGCGATGGCGGCTTCTCGCTCGGCGAGGTCGCGCTCGCGATCCTTCAGACGCGCCTCGAGCTCGTCGAGGCTCTGCCCGCGGTTCGCGTTCGCTTCCGCGCGGGTGAACGAGGCCTCGCGGCGGTGGAGGTCGGCTTCGCGCGCCGCGAACTCGGTCTCGCGCGCGTCGAGCTCGGCCAGGCGCTCGACGGCCTCGCGGGCCGCCTTTCCCTGGCCGGCGAGCTCGCGCTCGAGCCGCTCGGCGTCCGTGTGAAGCAGTTCTTCGCGGGCTTCGAGCTCGAGCTCCCGCTTGGCGAGCGTGGCCTCGCGACTCTGCAGGGCGGCGCCCGCCTTCTCGACCTCCGGCGCCTTCCGCTCGAGGGCGGCCTCGCGGGCGGCGATTGCCTGCTCGCGCTCCTCGGTCGACCGGGCCGCGGTGGCCAGCGCCGACTCGCGCTCGTCCAGTGACTTCGCTCGGGCCTTCTCTGCGTTGGCGATTGTCTGCTCGCGGGCGGCGAGCTCGCGCTCGCGCTCGGCCAGCTTGCGCTCGCGGTCGGCTTCGGACTCGGTGATCTTCTGCTCGCGGGTGGCGAGCTCGCGCTCGCGCTCGGCCAGCTTGCGCTCCGTCTCCTCGGCCTGCTTCGCGATCTCGGACGTGCTCTTGCCGCGCTCGCGGTCGGCCTGGGTGAGTTCGCGAAGCTTCCCGTCGACCTCACGCTCGCGTTCGGCCAGCGCCTGCTCGGCCGGGCCCAGCCCGGCCTGCGCCTCCACGAGCTTCTTCTGCTCGGCGCGCATCGACTGGAGCTCGGACTCGAGCATGCGCGTCTTCTCCGTCAGCTCCTTCTGAGCCACCTCGAGCTTGGCTTCGCGTCCGGCGAGCTCCTCGGCGCGCTGCTCGAGCTCGCGGTCGAGCTCGAGGCCCCGCTCGGTCGTGTCGAGCTCCTCGGCGAGCGCGGTGCGCAGCTCCTGCTCACGCGCGAGCGACGCGGCGAGCTCAGCGCGCATCTCATCGAGCTCGGCCGACCCGGCGCCCATGCCGTTCGCGGCGATCTTTGCCGCCGCAGCGGCCTGCTTGGCGCCTTCCCCGTCCGTTGCCTGAATCTGGTCGCGCCGCCGCTCGAGCTGGGCCCGAAGCCCGGTCCCGAAGCCCTGCTGTGTCTGGTCGGCGGTCTTGTCTCGCGGCATTGCGGCGTACAGCTCCAACCTGACCATCGGCCGGGGCCTTACGCGCGACCATCCCCCGAAGGGTGAAAGGGCTAGGCCGGGGCTGCCGCATGCGACTCGCGCCAGGCTTCGAGCGCGCCCCACGCGGCCAGCGTGTCTACCGAGACCTGGGCTCCGATCGCCGTCGGGCCGGCGGCCCAGTGGAGCTCGGCCACCTTGGTCTCGTCGGGGAGCGGCTCGGCCCCCGCGCGCAGGGTCGCGTGGTAGACGACGAGCGTCGAGCCCGAGTCGTCGTTTACGACGACGGCGATGGGGCGGAAGCCGACCAGGTCGTCCTCGCCGAGGCCGGTCTCCTCGGCCGCGTCCGCGAGGACGGCCGCGCGCGGATCCTCGCCGGGACGCACGCCGCCGGACGCTGATGCCGTCCAGAGGAGCGGGTCGCGGCCGATCGATGGGCCGCGAAGCTGGAAGAGGACGACTCCTTCTTCCCGTTCGACGAAGAGCTGGACTCCAAGCGCGAACCCAAGGCGATAGGCGAGCGTCGGCTCCTGGAAGACGACCATCGCCTCGGCGTAGCGGCCCGCCCGGCGCAGGATCACGCCCTCCGGGGTGACGCCGTGGCAGAACGCGATCGGGCCGTCGAAGCGGCCCGGGATGCGGGCGAGCCCGACGCGCGCATCGACGACGGCGCGCTCGACCGGCGCGTCCAGCGAGAGCGAGAACGGAAACCGCCGGAACCGGGGCTCGGAATCAAGGAGGACGACTGCGTGCACCGAGCGAGGATAGGCCGCGCGGGCACCCCGGCGGAAGGGCTGGCGCTCGTTCCCCGGCTAGCGAAGCGTCCGGAAGGTGATCGAGTAGCGGAGCGCCTTGGTGGCGGGGATGGAGTGCTGCCAGGACGAGCGAGCCTCGCCGCCCATGACGTAGGCCGAGCGGGGCTCGAGCGGGAGCTCGTAGACACGGCGCTCATTCCCCATGCCTCGCTGGAACCGCATCCGGCACGCCGAGCCGAGCGAGAGGCCGGTGATCTGCTCGCCGAATTGCGGCGCGTCGCGGTGCCAGCCGATCCCCGCGCCAGGCGGGTAGCGCGTGACGAGAGCCTGCGCGAGCTCTTCCGACGCATGGCCCGCGAGGCCGGCGCACCGTGCCCGCACCTCCTCGAGCTCGGCCGGCAGGGGCTCACCGCGGCGGATTCCGCGCGACCCGTACTCGTAGTCGAAGCCGAAGTGGCGGACGGTCCGCCGGGCGGTCTGGCCGTGCATGACGAGTTCGCGGAACTCGAGCCGGTCTAGGAAGGCGAGGAGGTCGGATTCCACCTCGGGCGTGACGAGTCCCGGCCGGTAGAGGAGGCCGGTCGGTTTCTCGCCGGGGGCCCGGGCCATCCTCGAACGCTAACGAGGCTCAGCCCGAGGCCGGCAGCCGGATGCTCACCGACGCGCCGCCGCCTTCGCAGTTCGCGGCGCTGGCGCTTCCCCCGTGCGCGCGCGCGACTGCGTCGACGAGCGCGAGGCCGAGGCCGGCCGATCCGTTGCCCCTCGCCTCGTCTGCGCGCGTGAAGCGGTCGAAGGCGCGCGGGAGGAAGTCCGGAGGGAAGCCGGGGCCCTCGTCCGAGACCGAGATCTCCACCTCGCCCTCCTCTTCACGCGCGAGGATGCGGACCTCGCCGGAGCCGTGGCGAAACGCGTTGTCGACGAGGTTCGAGAGCGCCTGCTCGAGCCGCAACCGGTCGCCCATGATCGCGCCGCGGGCCTCGACCGCGAGCGGCCGACCCTCGCGTTCGCCGCGCGCGGCGAAGCGCCCGGCCACGGTCTCGGCGAAATCGTCGAGCGGGACGTCGGAACGTCGCAGCGCGAGGCCTTCCTCATTCACGCGCGCGAGGACGAGCAAGTCCTCCGCAAGCCGGGTCAACCGCTCCACCTCCTCCGCGGCGGAGCCGAGCGCCGCGACGAGCTCCTCCGCCGGCCGTGGTTGTCGGAGGGCAAGCTCGAGCTCGGTTCGCAGTAGCGCGAGCGGCGTGCGGAGCTCGTGGCTCGCGTCGGCGACGAACTGCCGCTCGCGCGCGAGTCCCGACTCGAGGCGCCCGAGCATCTCGTTCAGCGTCTCGCCGAGCCGGCGGATCTCGTCGCGTGCCTCGGGGAGCGGCAGCCGTCGGCCCGAGCTCTCGGTCGAGACCTCGGCCGCGTGGCGTCGCATCGCCTCGACCGGCCGAAGGGCCGCGCCTGCGAGGAGATACCCGCCGAGCGACGCGAGCCCGAGCGCAAGCGGGCCGACCAGGAGGAGCTCGCGGAGAAGGCCGGCAAGCGCCTCGTCTCGATCCTCGAGGGAAGCGCCGACCACGACGACTCCGGCTTCTTCATCGAGGAGAGGCGAAACCAGAAGACGGACTGGCCCCTCCACACCCCGAACCTTCTCTCGCGTGAGGAAGCGCGGCGCTGCAACCGCGCGTACTTCGGCCGGTGAGAGAAGGGGCTCGGCGAGCCCTGCCGACGCCGCACGGAGGCTTCCGTCCGAACCCAGGACTTGAGTGAACCCCGCGTCGTCCGGCCGCGCGGGCTCGTCCAACCCCTCCAGGCTCACATCGACGAGGCCAGACAGGGTTCGGGCTCGGCCCTCGAGGGCTTCGTCAACCTGCTCCTGCAGCGATTCGCCGAGACGCACGTAGAGGAGCCCGCCCACGACCGCGAGGACGGCCGTCACTGCGAGCGCGAACGCCAGCGCCAGGCGGACCCGAATCGGCAGGCGGCTCACGCGGTCTCCGCGCGCAGCCGGTAGCCGACGCCGCGGACGGTCTCGAGCGACGCGCGCCCGAAGGGTCGGTCGATCTTGTCCCGGAGGTAGCGCACATAGACGTCGACCACGTTCGAGCGGTTCTCGTAGGCGAAGTCCCAAGCGTGCTCGAGGAGGTCGAGGCGGGAGAGCACCTGGCCGGGGCGGCGCATGAACGCCTCGAGCAGGGCGAACTCCTTGGGCGAGAGGCCGATCTCGGCGTCGCCGCGCCAGGCCTGGCGCGTGGCCGGGTCGAGCCGGAGGTCGCCGGCTTCGAGCACGGCCGGCCGCTCGGCCGATCCTCTCCGGGCGAGCGCGCGCAGGCGGGCGAGGAGCTCAGCGAAGGAGAAGGGCTTCGTCAGGTAGTCGTCGGCCCCCGCGTCGAGCCCCGCGATCCGGTCGGCGACGCCGTCCCGGGCGGTGAGCATGAGGACGGGCGACCAAACCCCGTCGTCCCGGAGCCGGCGGCAGACCTCGACGCCGCTCAGGCCCGGGAGCATGAGGTCGAGCACGATAGCGTCGTATTCGACGGCCTTGGCCATCCAGAGCGCGTCGTCCCCGGTGCGGGCGACGTCCGCGGAATGGCCGGCCTCCCCGAGGCCGCGCCGCAGGAGGCTCGCCATCTTCAGCTCGTCCTCGACGATCAACACGCGCATACCCTGATTGTCGCCTCCGAGATGAGAGTTGGATGAGAGCCGACTCTCACGGACGTCTCATTCGGCGCGCCTACGCTGCGTCGCATCGTCAGTCAAACCGAGGAGGTCTCGGATGAGGAAGAGGGTCGGAATTGTTGCTGCGGTCGTCCTCGCGCTCGGCGCGGTGACCGGCGGGATCGCCATCGCGGGCGGCGCCGGAGACGACGACAAGCCGCTCACGGGCTCGTCGCTCGATCGCGCATCGGATGCCGCGCTGAAGCACACGGGCGGCGGCAAGGTGATCGAGACCGAAGTCGGGGACGACGGCGCCGCCTACGGCGTGGAAGTCCGCCTCGACGACGGCAGCGTGGTCGAGGTCAACCTGAACTCGGACTACAGCGTCATCGGCCAGGAGGCTGACGACGACGGCGCGAACGACAAGGACGACGAGCAGGGCGACGATTAGTCGCTTGCGAACGCTTCTCCTCACCCGCGCCTGCACGCCGCTGCTCGCTCTCGCGGCGTGCGGGGCGGGGGAGGAGACGACGAGTGCGTCCCAGCCGGCGGCTGAGGCGAACGCTGCCGGCCTCCCGCAGGGGGGCGACCCCGCGAATCTCGATCCCGCCGACTTCGTCGAGGGGATCGACAATCCCTACTGGCCGATGGCTCCTGGCACGCGGTGGGTCTACCGCGAATCCGACAGCGAGGGGACAGAGCAGCGCGTCGAGGTCACGGTGACCGAGAAGACGAAGGAGATCCTCGGGATCGAGGCCACCGTGGTGCACGACATCGTCACGGAAGACGGGAAGCTCGTCGAGGACACGTTCGACTGGTACGCGCAGGACTCAGACGGCAACGTCTGGTACCTGGGCGAGGACACCAAGGAGTACGAGAACGGCAAGTTCGTCGGCACGGCCGGGGCCTGGGAGGCAGGCGTCGACGGCGCCGAGGCGGGCGTGATCATGCCCGCCCATCCCGAGGTTGGCATGGCCTACCGGCAGGAGTACTACAAGGGCGAGGCCGAGGACGCGGGCGAGATCCTGAGCCTCGACGAGAAGGCCGAGGTGCCGTACGGCTCCTTCTCCGGCGTCCTCATGACAAGGACTTCACGCCGCTCGAGCCCGACATCCTGGAGCACAAGCTCTACGCCAGGGGCGTCGGGCCCGTCCTGATTATCGGCGTCTCGGGCGGCTCGAGCCGCGAAGAGCTCCTCGAGTTCGAGCCGGGTAGCTAGCGAACGGCGTCTGCCGCGACGCCGAGCACGAGGCCGTGGCCGAGACAAGCTCGACGTAGCCGAACTCCTCGGCGGCGATCGAGGCGACGAGGTCGTAGAAGGGGCGAGCGCCCTGGCGCGCGCGGAAGTTGAAGGACTGGAACGTGTAGTTGAGCCAGGTCCACATCTCGCCAAACTTGCCGCCCGTGAGCTCCTGGACGGTTGAGGCCCGGCCGGGTCGGGTCGAAGTTCGGCGGCAGCTCGACGCCGAGCCGGTCGGTCGATCCGCGCCGCGAGGCCACGAACCGATCGGCTAAGAATGCGTCGATGTCCGCCGAACGCCGAGCTCGGTTCCGCGCGCTCCACGAGCGGGAGCAGCTCTTCGTCATGCCGAACCCGTGGGATATCGGGTCGGCGAAGCTCCTCGCCTCGGAGGGCTTCGAGGCGCTCGCGACGACGAGCGCTGGTTTCGCCTGGGCGCTCGGCAAGCTCGATCAGACCGTCACGCGCGACGAGCTCGTTCGCCACGTCGCCGAGCTCTCGGCGGCGACCGACTTGCCGCTGAACGTCGACAGCGAGCGCCTGTACCCCGACGACCCGGGCGGTATCGCGGAAACGGTTCGGCTCCTCGTCGAGGCCGGCGCGGCGGGCTTCTCGATCGAGGACTACGACCCGGCCGCGGGCGCAGTCGACGGGGTCGGCCTCGCCGCGGAACGGGTGGCCGCCGCGGTGGAGGCGGCGCACGAGCTCGCCGAACCGCCCGTCGTCACGGGCCGCGCCGAGAATCACATCCGCGGCGTCGACGACGTCGAGGACACGATCGCGCGCCTCCTCGCCTACCGCGACGCCGGTGCGGACGTGGCCTACGCGCCCGGCCTCACGGAGCCTGCGCACATCGCCGCCGTCGTCGAGGCCGCCGGCGTCCCGGTGAACGTGCTTGCCCTGCCCGGGGGGCCGACGATCCCCGAGCTCGCCGCGGCGGGTGTCCGGCGCGTGTCGACCGGGAGCCTCCTCGCGGGCGCCGCCTACGGAGCGCTGCTCGCAGGGGCGCGGGAGCTGCGCGACGCGGGCACGTCGCGCTACGCCGAGGCGGGCGTGTCGGGCTCGGCGTTGGCCGCGGTCTTCGGTCACCAGATTTAAACAGCGCGGCTTCGGGTTGCCTCGTTAGGCTCGGGCGCGATGGAACGCCTTGCACACTTCGTCGCCCGCCGCCGCTTCGTCGTGATCGGCGTGTGGATCGTCCTCACCGCATTCGGGGCGTTCGCCGCGGGCCAGCTCGCAGACCGTTGGTTCCAGGAGTTCTCGATCCCGGGAGCCGAGGGCTACGAGGCGAACCAGCGCGCGGTCGAAGAGCTCGGAAATGGCGAGCTCTTCCCGTTCGTCCTCGTCTTCAAGGCCGACGAGGACGTGACGCAGATCGCGGGAGTCGAGGAGGCGATCGAGAGCGCCGCGGCAGCCAACGAGGGCTCGCGCGTGAGCTCGTTCTTCAACACGGGGGACGACGTCTACATCTCGGACGATCGAAAGGTCACCTTCGCGAACGTCTACGCGGCCGGGCAGGCGAACTTCGAAGGCGTCGACCTCGAGCCGACCGAACGGGCGCTCGAGTCGGCGCTCCCCGAGGGAGTCGAGGGCTACGTCAGCGGAATCGACGGGCTCTACACGGAGTCGAGCGGCGGCGAGGGAGAGTCAGGGGAGCCGAGCGTCCTCGTCGAGGCGCTGATCGGCGGGGTGGGAGCGTTCGTGATCCTGCTCTTCACCTTCGGCACGCTGCCGGCGATCGCCATGCCGCTGCTGATCGCGATCGCGTCGATCCTGAACACGTTCACGCTGATCTGGGTGCTCACCTACGTCACCGACGTCTCGATCATCGTCCAGTTCCTCGTGGCGCTGATCGGGCTCGGCGTGGCGATCGACTACGCGCTCCTGATGATCTTCCGCTTCCGCGAGGAGCTACGCCATGGCGCCGACCGCGAGACCGCGCTCGTCGAGACGATGCGCCACGCGGGACGCTCGGTCATCGTCTCGGGCTCGACCGTCGCGGTCGGCCTCCTGAGCCTGATCATCCTGCCGCTGCCGTTTATCCGCTCGATCGGGATCGGCGGGATGCTGATCCCGGCCGTCTCCGTGCTCACGGCGATCACGCTGCTCCCCGCGATGCTCTACACCCTCGGGCCGCGGATCAACAGGCTGCGCGTCCTGCCCCGGCGCCTCGTCGAGGGAAGCGACGATCCCGAGCGAGGCTTCTGGAACCGGTGGTCGCGCACGGTGATGCGACGGCCGCTCGCGGTCGGAGCGGCGGGCCTGGCGGTCGTCGCGCTCCTTCTCTTCTACGGCCTGCAGCTCAACCCGGCCGACGCTCAGACCGAGGACCTCCCCGGAGGCGGGCCGGCACACGACGGCGCGCAGGTGCTGACAGACGCCGGCATCACGCCGGGCGTGCACAAGCCCTTCCAGGTCGCCGTCGAGGGAGACGTCTCGGAGGCGCAGCTCGACGGCCTCGCATCGCGGCTCGACGAGACCGAAGGGATCGCCGGCGCCTCGGCGCCGCCGACCGCGCGCGAGGGCACGTTCGCGTTCGTCGAGGCCTTCTCCACCACGGACGGCTCGAGCAAGGAGACCCGCGAGACGATCACGCGGCTGAAGGAGGACGTGCTCCCGGCGGCGGCGCGCGAGCTCGGCGGCGCGAAGGTGACGCTCGCCGGGATCCCGACCGAGGAGCGCGAGTTCATCCGCGCGGTCTACGGCAACTTCCCCTACGTCCTGCTCTTCGTGGTGATCCTGACCTACCTGCTCCTGATGCGGGCGTTCCGTTCGGTCTTCCTGCCGCTCAAGGCCGTAGTCCTGAACCTGGTCTCGCTCGGGGCCGCCTACGGGATCATCGTGTTCATCTTCCAGAAGGGAAACGGCAGCGAGGCGATCTGGAACGTCCCGGCGACCGACTCGATCATCTCCTGGATCCCACTGATGATCTTCGCCTTTCTCTACGGCCTCTCGATGGACTACGAGGTCTTCATGCTCACACGCATGCGTGAGGCCTACGACGAGACTGGCAACACGGTGAGCGCTGTCTCGCTGGGGCTCGCGCGCACCGGCAAGCTCGTGACGAGTGCGGCGCTCGTCCTCATGTTCGCCTTCTTCGTCCTCTCGACGAGCCCCGGCACCGACATCAAGCAGTTCGGGATCGGCCTCGCGGCGGGGATCATCTTCGACGCGACGGTGATCCGCGCCCTGCTCGTCCCCGCGATCATGCGCCTGATGGGCCGCTGGAACTGGTGGCTCCCGCCGCGGGCGGCGAGGCTGCTTCGAACGCAGCCGAGCCCGCTGCGCCCGCCAGAAGCCCGCCCCGTTCCTTCCGAGGGCTGAACCCTGGGCCGCCGAACGGCGGTCACCGATCAGCGGCAGTGAGATACTCGCCGGGGAGGCGAACCCAATGGTCCCACTGCGTATCGGAGGCTGGGCGAACCTAGCTATCGCCGCCGGCCATGTCGTCGCTCTGGGCTGGGCCTGGACGGTCTTTCGATGGGTGGACGTCGAAGCTGAGATGCGCGACCTGGCCGATCAGAACGCCGCGCTCCCTTACTTCTTCACTCTGCTCGCCGCCGCCTTCTTCCTCGCCTTCGGGCTCTACGGTCTCTCGGGCGCCGGAGATCTGCGCCCGCTCCCGATCCTTCGGCCGGTGCTCGGATTCGTCGCCGTCGTCTACCTGCTCCGAGGGACGCTCGTGGGAGGCCTCCAGGCCCTCCTCGCCCGTGACGTCAAGGAGATCGTCTTCGCCGCGATCGCGCTCCTGATCGGGCTCTGCTACGCCTCCGGCTTCCGCGCGCTGGGAAGGCGAAGGCGAAGCGGCGCGCGCGGGTGACTCGCCCCGCGCGGCGCTCCGGCAGACAGTGTTTTTGCAGGATCTTTTCCGCTCGTTCGCCAGTACGTTCGCCAGCGGACGGCGATTGAGGTCCAACATTTGATGGTTCAGGTTGGAAATGCCTCCGCGCGCGAGAGTGCGTCGCGAAGCCACTTCACATCGGGCTGTCCAGTGAAGCCGGCATCGCTCCGGTAGACGCGGCAGGAATAGACGAAGTCCGTGCGGTCGTCGGCTCCCGGCTCGACGTCGCGGCCGTTGACCCGGATGGTCGGCGAGCCAAGGAAACGCTCGCGCTCGGCGGTCTCGGGGTCGGAAACGTTGACGAGCCGAACCTCGGGCTCGATGCCTAGGTCGTCACCGACACCCTTCACGAGCGAGCGGGCGCCTTCGTGGTTCGGGCAGCCGTCGAAGTAGAGAATTTCAACCAGCGGGCGTCTGCTTTCGGCGGTCATGCGAGCTCCTTGAGTCGATCGGGTGGAACCTGGCAAGCGTCACGCCTCCGGCAAACGCGTACGGCGAGGAGCGTGATCACAGCGGCCGCCGGAATTAGTCCAGCGGCTAGGCCCCCGACAATCCCGATCGCCGCGATGCTCACCCCCGCACCGACGAGGAGCGGCAGGCCGGCGCAGCAGACGATGGCGAAGACGACGAGCGCCGGTGCCCCAAGACCCATACTGGCCTTGCGCTCCACCTAGCCCTCCTCGATCCGGCAGCAGGCCGCGATGTGCTCCGCGTTGTCCTCGAGCAGAGTGCGCGCAAGCTCGAGCATCTGCTCGACCCTTTGGTCGGCGATCCGGTTGTAGATCATGCGGTGCTCACGCCTGGCCTCGATGAACCCGCACCAGCGAAGGCACGCGAGGTGGTTCGAGACCTGCGGCTGGGGCAGTCCAAGCCGCTCGACGAGCGCACCCACCGAGAGCTCCCCCTCTGAGCGCAGGAAATCGAGGATGCGCAGCCGGGTCGGGTCGCCGAGCCCGCGGAAGTACTTGGCGACGAGGTCGCTTCTGGCGGGGGCTTCGGGGAGTTTGAATGGGGCAGTCTGAGACATGTACCCATCTTTCTTGATATAAGGCAGATCAAATATAACAACTTGTCCGAGGTAATGACAAGCAATCGCGGCTCCAGCTCGTAGCCGTCCACGAGGAGGCCAGCACATGAGCGAGACGTTTGACGCCGTCGTCATCGGTGCCGGCCCCGCCGGGGAGGTCGCGGTCGGCGCTCTTGCACGTGCCGGCATGCGCGTGGCGCTCGTGGAGCGGGAGCTCGTCGGCGGAGAGTGTGGCTACTGGGCCTGCATTCCCTCAAAGACCCTGCTTCGCCCACCGGAAGCCCGAGGAGAGAGCGAGCGGCTCGCCGGCGTCTCGCGGCCCGAGCTCGACTGGCAGAGGATCGCCGCCTACCGCGACTGGATGATCCGCGATCTGGACGACTCGAAGACGGTGGCCCGCTACGAGAGGGACGGGGTCGCCGTCGTGAAGGCTCACGCCCGTCTGGCCGGGCGCGGTCGTGTCGAGGCCGACGGTCGGGTGCTCGAGAGCGAGCGGATCATCCTCGCGACCGGCTCAGATTCGTTCATCCCGCCGGTCGAGGGCTTGGGCGAAGCCGGGTACTGGACGAATCGGGAAGCAACGACGCTCCAAGAGATTCCGAAGAGCGCTGTGTTCATCGGCGGCGGTCCAGTCGGGATCGAGCTCGGGCAGATGCTCGCCCGCTTCGGCTCCCGGGTGACGATCGTCCACAATCATCGATCGCTGCTCAAGCGCGAAGACCCGGCCGTCTCCAAGCTCATCGGCAAGGAGCTCGAGGCCGACGGTGTCCGGCTCATGCTGGGCCGGACGGCCGAGAGCGTCGGCGTCGACCGTGGCGAGCGCGTTCTTCGCCTCGATGATGGCAGTGAGGTTCGCAGTGAGGTGCTCGTGGTCTCGGCCGGGCGCATGCCTCGCACGGAGGGGCTTGGGCTCGAGACCGTCGGCATCGAGGCCGGGCCGGCCGGAATCTCGGTCGACGAGCGCTGTCGTGCCGCCGACGGCATCTGGGCCATCGGCGACGTGACCGGCGTCTCGCTCTTCACGCACGTCGGCAAGTACCAGGCGCGAGTCGCGACCGCCGACATCCTCGGCCAGGACGCCAAGGCGGACTACCGAGCCATCCCACGAGTCGTCTTCACCGATCCCGAGGTCGCGGCCGTCGGCTTGACGCTCGAGCAGGCCCGCGAGCGAGGCATCGACGCCGCTACGGCCACCGTCGACCTGGTCGAGTCGATCGCTCGCCCGTACACCTATGAGGAGCAGCCGCGCGGAACACTCAGCATCGTGGTCGATCAGGCACGCGGTGTCCTCGTCGGCGCCTGGGCCGTTGCCCCGCTCGCGGGCGAATGGATCCATCAAGCTGTTCTCGCGATCCGGGCAGAGATTCCCGTTAGCGTCCTCGAGGACACAGTCGCGCAGTTTCCGACCTTCACGGAGGGGTACCTGAGCGCCTTTCGCAAGCTCCCCGGAGGCGACCTCGCCTCGTGAGCTAGACGGCACCCGACGGCTCAGTCCTGCTGGCCTCGCCACTGCTGAAACTCCTGCCGCAGCTGCATGCGGGCGCGGTGGACTCGGCTCTTGGCTGCGGGCACGGTGAGTTCGAGGGCGTCGGCGACTTCCTGGTTCGAGAGGCCCTCGACGTCGCGCAGGACGAGCGGCGCCCGAAGGTCGAAGTCGAGTGCGCGGATGCGGGCGGTGAGGAACGCGAGCTCCTCGTGCTCCTCGGCCTCCGCGTCCGAGCCACGAGCTCTGGGCGCGGGCGAGGTCCGTGCCTCCTCGACGTCCGGGAGCGGGCGCGTGTCGAGCCGCTTGCGCCGAACGCGCTGAAGCGCCTCGTTGACGGCGATGCGGTAGAGCCAGGTGAAGGGAGCCGCGTCGCCTCGGAACCGATCGAGGTTTCGCCACGCCTGGACGAAGGTGTCCTGAGCTGCCTCGTCGACGTCGCGCTCGTCGTCGAGCAGCCGCCCGAGCACTGCGCGAACGCGGCGCTCGAACATGCGCACGAACTCGGCGAACGCCTCGATGTCGCCTTCCCGCGCTTGTGCGAGAAGCCGGGTACCGTTCTCGCCCACGCGACGACGCTAGCATCGCCCCGCGTCCGCAGCCGTATCGATCGCGGTCTCCTCGGCCCGGCGATGAACGGGATCTCAAAGGCGCGTGCATCGACGCGGGACCCGCATGCATCATACGGCCGTGCGCTTGCTCACCCACCCGCTGAACGGCTCCCACGCAGAGACCGCGCGCTTCATGTCCGACTACGCCGAGGGCGATCTTCGGGGCTACCGCCGTTTCAGATTGGCGCGGCATCTGGCCCGCTGCGAGATGTGCCAGGCCGCCTACAGCGCATTCCTCGCCACCCTCACCTCGCTCGCCGCACTCGGCCGCCGAGAGCCCGAGCCGAAGCCGGAGCTCGCCGAAGCGGTCGTCGAGCGGATTCGGGCCGAGGGCGAGGGCGCTTAGAGGTCGGCGCGCAATCGTTCGAATGCGAACTGCATCGAACCGCCTGAGGTGACTCGATCCGGTCGGAAGGAGCCCCATCCATGAGCCAGCGTAGGGCCAAGCAGGCAGGTCAGACCGTACGGGGCGCCAGGCCGGCGCCACCCGGCAGGGGCGGGTCGGGGACGCCCAAGTGGCTCTGGATCGCCCTTGCCGCCGTTGCCGTCGGCGCGGTCGTCGCTGTGGGCGTGCTCCGCGCAGGCAGCGGTGGGGCCGCAGGCGCTAGCCCGCGCGCAAGCGAGCCCGAGGCGGCCCCAGAGCTGAGCGGCACGGACCCGATCAGCGGCAAGGAGGTCAGCCTCGACGCCTATGCCGGCAAGCCGATCGTCCTCAACGTCTGGGCCTCCTGGTGCCCGGGCTGCAACGAGGAGGCGGCCGATCTGCGCAAGTTCGCGAAACAGCATCCGGAGGCGCAGGTGATCGGCATCGACTACCAGGACACGAAGAGCGGCGCTGCGAGCTTCTACAAGCGCTGGAGCTGGAGCCACCCGAGCATCTTCGATCCGAGCGGCGAGCTCGCCAACGAGCTCGGGCTCCAGGGTCTTCCGACCACGGTCTTCCTCGACGCACAGCACCGAATCGTGACGCGAATCGTCGGTGCGACCACTCTCTCCGGGTTCGAGGAAGGCCTGCGGGCGGCCAAGAAGGCGTGACCCGCCGACCGGCGGTCGCGCCGCTCCTCTACGGCCTCCTGCTCGCCGCCATGGCGACCGGCCAGCTTGCGGACGCAGACGGCTTCGCGGCGGCGATCGAGGGATTTCGGTTCCTCGAGGGCGCGGCCCCGGCGGCCGCGTACCTGCTGCCCTCACTCGAGCTTGCCGCTGCTGTCTTGCTGCTCACGAGCCGGGCCGGCCCGAAAGCGCTCGGGCGCGCGGGCGGGGCGCTCGGACTTGCGCTCGCGGTCTTCTGGTCGGCGTTCGCCGCGCAGGCCTTCGCGCGCGGCTTTGCGGTCGGCAACTGCGGCTGCTTCGGCGTCTTCCTCGTGCAGGAGCTCAGGTGGTGGGTCCTGCTCGAGGACGTCTACATGCTCGCCCTGGCGTGGTACGCGGCCGCGAACGCCGGGCTGCCCCTGCCGCGACCGCGGTTCGGCACGTCTCCGGCCCGGCGCGTCGTCCTGTCGTAGGGCGTGCCCTGGGCCAGGCGAATGCTCGCGATCGCGCTTCTGCCGCTAGCCGCTGGCTGCGCGGGCGGCGGAGAACCGGAGCAGCGGCCGACGTCACCGCCTGCCGGCGCAACCACTCTCCGCTGAGGGCGTCTTCCGACTCGCCGCCGCTTCGTCGTTCGACGATCCCGGCTTTCACGTCGTCGTGACGGCGAGCGGGCGCGTGCGGCGAGAGGGCGCTGCTCGGGGCAAGCAGAGGCTCGCGGACCAGAACGCGCTCACCTGCGGGACCGCCTCGAGCTTTCGCCCGGCGAGCGAGCCTGAGCGCCCGCGGCCGAAGAAGTCGAAGACGGAGCCCGTTCCCGTCTCGACGAAGCGGCCCTCCGCCGTCCGGAAATGGAGCCGCCGGCCGTCGAGCCGCGCCG
>Ga0136613_10000833_pt1 | contig 15052 bp, 15 predicted proteins | sample AntDrymUQ2722106_2_FD_106649 | JGI IMG/M metagenome (GOLD analysis project Ga0136613, IMG submission 106649) | Polar desert sand microbial communities from Dry Valleys, Antarctica - metaG UQ272 (21.06) | ecosystem: Environmental > Terrestrial > Soil > Desert | place: Antarctica: Dry Valley... | reverse complement strand
GCCGCTCGAAGTCGATGATGCCGAGCTCCCAGACGCAACCGGCCGCCTGGTCGGGAAGGCGCTCGAGCGCGGTCGGATCCTCGAGCGGCGCCATGTGGCTACGTTGGTGCAGCTCGTTCTCCGACTGCCACCAGTAGATGAGCCCGAAGCACACGGTGGCGGCATCGTGAGCGATCACGAAGCCGATCCCGGGCACGTCTTCGGAGACGGTCGGCAGGATTTCGGTTGCGAGCTCGACCGTTGCCTCCGCGAGCTCCGGTCGCGCCTCGCGTCCCGCCAGCGAGATGCCGTAGATCTTCAGGCGCCAGTCGCCGCGCGTCTCGTGGCGCAGGAAGCGCAGCGGCCGGGGCTGGTAGGGCGCGGAGACGATCACCCTTCGAGCGTACCGTTGGGCCGCTCGAGGATGTCCGCCGGAGCCGACCCTACAATCCCCTTTCCGTGAGCGCCCCATTCGTCCACCTGCACGTCCACAGCGAGTACTCGATCCTCGACGGGGCGTGCCGGATCCCCGCTCTCGCCGCCCGCGCGGCCGAGCTCGAGATGCCTGCCGTGGCGCTCACCGACCACGGCTCCCTGGCCGGGGCGGTCGACCTCTACAAGGCGACGCAGAAGCACGGGATCAAGCCTCTGCTCGGCTGTGAGGTGTATGTCGCCGACGATCGTCACTCGCGCACGCGTGGCTACGCGCACCTGACCCTGCTCGCGGAGTCGAACCAGGGCTACAAGAACCTGATCAAGCTCTCCTCGCTCGGCTACCTCGAGGGCTACTTCGCGAAGCCGCGCGTCGACTGGGAGCTGCTCGAGACCCACGGGTCGGGGCTGATCGCGCTCTCGGGCTGCCTCTCGGGGCGGGTGTGCAAGGCGCTCGAGGAGAGCCGGCCTCAGGACGCCCGCGCAGACCTCGACCGGCTCGCGCAGGTCTTCGGCCGCGACAACACCTATGTCGAGCTCCAGAACGCCGGACTCGAGGTGCAGCAACGCGTCAACCCGGAGCTCGTCAAGCTGGCGGCGGAGGCGAAGCTGCCCCTCGTCGCGACCGGCGACGTCCACTATCTGACGGCGGCGGACGCCTACTCACACGAGGCGCTGCTCTGCATCCAGTCGGGCGACTCGCTCAAGAACCCGAATCACTGGCGCTTCGACACGAACGAGTTCTACTTCAAGACGCCCGAGGAGATGGCGCTCGACTTTCCCGGTCACGGGGACGCGATGCGGCGCACGCTCGAGGTCGCCGAGCGCTGCGAGGTCACCCTCGAGCTCGGCCTCGTCCACCTGCCGAAGTTCCCGACGCCGGACGACCGCGACGCGTTCGACTACCTCGTCGAGCTGTGCGAGCGGGGGCTCGAGCGGCGCTACGGGCGTGACGAAGCCAAGGTCACGACCGAGCTTCGCGAGCGGCTGCAGCTCGAGCTGAAGACGGTCAAGGAGATGGGTTTCTCCGACTACTTCCTGATCGTGTGGGACTTCATCCACTTCGCGAAGACGAACGGGATCAGCGTCGGCCCGGGACGCGGCTCGGCCGCCGGCTCGCTCGCCGCCTACTGCCTCCAGATCACCGACATCGACCCGATGCGCTACGGCCTGCTCTTCGAGCGCTTCCTCAACCCGGCACGCGCCGACCTGCCGGACATGGACATCGACTTCTCGGTTGCCGGGCGCGAGCGCGTGATCAACTACGTCGCGGAGAAGTACGGGCGCGACCGGGTCGCCCAGATCATCACCTTCGGGACGATGGCGGCCCGCGCGGCCGTACGCGACGCGGGACGTGTGCTCGAGATCCCCTACGGCGTCGTCGACCGGATCGCGAAGCTGATCCCGGAGGGACCCGGCCAGACGCTCTCGGAGTGCCTGCGCTCCGGCGAGCTGAAGTCCGCCTACGACACCGAGCCCGTCGCGAAGGAGATCATCGACCTCGCCAGGCCGCTCGAAGGGCTCGTGCGACAGGACTCGATCCACGCTGCCGGCGTGGTCATCGGCGCCGGGCCGCTGATCGACGTTGTCCCGCTGCAGCAGAAGGGCGCCGACCAGGAGGTCGTGACCCAGGTCTCGATGGGGAACGTCGTCGACCTCGGCCTGCTGAAGATGGACTTCCTCGGCCTGCGCAACCTCGACGTGATCGACAAGGCCGTCGAGCTCGTCGGGAACCTCGACATCGAGGGGCTCCCGCTCGACGACCACCCCACCTACGAGATGCTCGCGCGCGGCGAGGCGGCCGGCGTCTTCCAGTTCGAGTCGTCGGGCATGCGCGAGGCGCTGCGGTTGGTGAAGCCGACGGAGTTCGAGGACCTGATCGCGCTCGTCGCGCTCTACCGGCCGGGCCCGATGGCCTACATCCCGGTCTACGCGCGCAGGAAGCACGGCCAGGAGCCCGTCACCTACCTCGATCCGCGTCTGCAGCCGCTCACCGGCGACTCCTACGGCATCTGCATCTACCAGGAGCAGTACATGCAGATCGCGAAGGAGATGGCGGGGTTCACGCCGGCCGAGGCCGAGACGCTGCGCAAGGCGATCGGGAAGAAGATCCATGCCCTGATGGCGTCCCTGAAGGATAAGTTCCTCGACGGCTGCGCCAAGAACGACGTCGCGGCTGCGGTCGCGCAGCAGCTGTGGAAGGACATGGAGCAGTCGCAGGACTACTCCTTCAACAAGGCGCACGCGGCCTGCTACGCCCTCATCTCCTACCGCACCGCGTGGCTGCGTGCCCATCATCCGTGCGAGTACATGGCCGCCCTGATCTCGTCCGTGATGAACACGAAGGATCGCGTTCCGTTCTACGTCTCCGCCTGCGACGAGCTCGGGATCGACGTGCTTCCACCCGACGTCAACTCCTCGCAGACCGATTTCGCGGTGGTGGAGGGAAGAATCAGGTTCGGGCTCAATGCAGTGAAGAGTGTCGGGGAGAGCGCGGCACGCGCGATCATCCGGGCGCGCAATGATGGCGAGGCGTTCGGGTCGATCTGGGACTTCACCGAGCGCGTCGACCCCCAGGTCGTGAACAAGCGTTCGCTGGAGGCGCTCGTCAAGTGCGGTGCGCTCGATTCCACCGGCGCCTCCAGGATGGGGATGCTCGCCTGCCTCGAGCAGGCTCTCGCGTGGGGACAGAAGTACGCGGCCGACAGGCTCGCCGGCCAAGGCTCCATCTTCGACGCGATCGGGTTCGGCAAGGCCGAGGCGGATCCAGTGCGACACCACCCCTCGGTCCCCTCGGCTGAGTTCGAGAAGCCCGAGCTCCTGAAGCTCGAGAAGGAGACCCTCGGCCTCTATGTCTCCGAGCACCCGCTGCACGCGGTGCGGGAGCAGCTGCGGCGCAAGACCGACTGCGCGCTGGCGGAACTGGAGCGCCGGCGGGATGGGGAGGTGGTCACGGTTGGCGGCATCGTCTCCGCGCTCAAGCAGCTGACGACGAAGAAGGGCGAGCCGATGGTCTTCCTGACTCTCGACGACCCCTCTGGCGGAGGTGAGGTCGTCGTCTTCAACTCGACCTACGCAGCGGCGCGCGACCTCTGCGCGACCGAGCGGATCCTCGTCGTGAAGGGCCGTGTCGACCATAAGCAGCAGGGGGAGACGAAGCTGATCGCGCTCGAGGTGACCGCCTTCGAGGCGGTGGCCGAACGGACGGAGATCAGGTTCAAGCTCGATGCCCGCGCCGCCCGCGCCGGCCTCGTTCGCGACCTCGCGCATCTCGTCAAGGACTACCCCGGCGAGTCACCGGTGTACGTGGCGCTCGAGACCTCGTTGGGACCGAAGACGCTCGCGCTCGGCCCGGACTACCGGGTCGCGATCGACACGGACTTCCTCACCGAGGCGCGCACGCTCCTCGGCGCGGACGCGATCGTGTGAGCGTCAGCGTCCGGCTCGACCATGTCGTCATCGGAGTGTCCGATCGGACGAGGTCGATCGCGTTCTAGGGAGTGCGGCGCCTCAGCGTCGCCGCCCCGAGCGCCAGCGCGACGAGGCTGCATCCCGCGACGACAGCGATGTCGCGCCAGAGCGCGACATCGAGTTCCCCGATCTGCGCCGTGCGCGCAAGGGCGTCGTAGGCGTAGGTGAGCGGGAGCGCGTGCGAGAGCCACTCGAGCGGTTCGGCCATCGTACTCCGGTCGACGAGCAGGCCGCCGAGCAGGATCTGGGGCAGCACGACCGCCGGCATGAACTGCACGGCCTGAAACTCGGACGTCGCGAAGGCGCTCATGAAGAGGCCGAGCGCCATTCCGAGGATCGCGTTCGCAATCGCGAGGGCGAACACCAGCCAGACGGGCCCGGCGGTGTCGAGATCGAGCAGCCAGAACGCCACGAGCGACGTCGCCGCAGCCTGTGCGGCTGCGACGAGCGCGAACGCTAAGGCGTACCCGAACAAGAGATCCGCCTTCCCGAGAGGAAGCGACATCAGCCGCTCGAGCGTGCCGGACACTCGCTCGCGGAGCATCGCGATCGAGGTGACGAGGAACATCGTGATGAACGGAAAGAGGCCGACGAGGGGCGCGCCGAGGCGGTCGAACGTCGCCTCCTGTCCGTCGAAGACGTAGCGGAACAGCGTCAGCAGCACCGGCGGCACGACGAGGACGAGCGCGAGCGTGCGTCGGTCGCGCCGTAGTTGTCGCAGGACGCGCGCGGCCGTCGCAAGCGTGATCCGCGCCTTCATGCCGCCTCCGCGAGGGAGAGGAAGGCGGCTTCCAGGTCGCGGGCGCCGGTCTTCCGGAGCAACTCCGCCGGTGACGCTACAGCGACGATGCGGCCGTCTCGCATCAGCACGATGTCGTCGCATCGCTCCGCCTCGTCCATCACGTGGCTCGAGACGAGCAGCGAGGTGCCGGCCTGCGCGAGGCGGTGGAAGGTCGCCCACAGGTCGCGCCGCAGGACGGGATCGAGACCGACGGTCGGCTCGTCGAGCACGAGCACGTCGGGCTCACCGAGCAGAGCGGTGGCCAGCGAGACCCGTGAGCGCTCGCCGCCCGACAGGGTCCGTACAACCTGCTCGGCCTGCCCCACGAGGTCGACGACGGCGATCGCCTCGTCGATCCGGCTTCCGGGTACGCCGAGGACGCTGGCGAAGTAGCGAAGGTTCTCTCGAACGCTCAAGTCTCCGTAGACCGACGGCGCCTGGGTCACATAGCCGATGCGGCGCCGCAGGTCGGGGGAGCCGGCCGGCAGCCCGAGCACCGTCACCGTTCCCGCTTCGATGAGTTGGACGCCGACGATCGCGCGCATCAGCGTCGACTTCCCCGATCCGCTCGGCCCGAGGAGGCCGGTGACGACGCCGGACCTGAGCTCGAGCGTCGCGTCGGGGAGGATGAGCTTGCCACCGCGCCGGATCCTGAGACGTTCGATTGAGATAACGCTAGAATTCTTCATGCGTTGAATTCTACAGATGATGAATTGTCTGCGCAAGCTCGTCGGCTCGGGCGGCGCCCGGGGGAGAGCCGCACGCGTGGGGTGATCGCAGCGGCGGCCGGCCGGCTGTTCGCCGAACTCGGCTACGACCGCACGAGCATGCGGGCCGTGGCAGCGGCGGCCGCCGTCGATCCGGCACTCGTGGCGCACTACTTCGGCTCCAAGCAGCGCCTGTTCGTGTCGGTCGTGAAACTCCCGGTCGACCCCGAGCTGATCGTTGCGCAGGTGGTCTTGGGAGAGCGCGGAGGTGCCGGAGAGCGACTCGCGCGGACGGTTCTCGGGGTGCTCGAGGACCCGGCGGGCCTCGCTCGGATCACCGGAATGGTTCGGGCGGCCGCGTCAGAGCCGGAGGCGGCTGCGCTCCTGCGCAAGCTGATCACGAGAGATCTCTACGGCCCGATCGCCCGCGCGCTCGGCGGCGACCAGCCCGACCTACGGGCGAATCTCGTCGGCAGCCAGATCGTGGGCCTCGTCCTGGCGCGCCACGTCGTCCAGATCGAGCCGCTCGCCTCGGTCGAGCCGGACGCTGTCGCACGGGCGCTCGCTCCCGTGCTCCAGCACTACCTCACGGGCGACCTGGCCTCCGGCACAATCACGCTCTGAGTCGGCAGGACGGTGGGGCGGCGCGATGCTGCGTCCTCGGTCTCGCCCGAGCTGCCGGCCGATCTGACACTCCCTGCGTCCTTGCAGCGAAACCACCGTCTCACCCCGCCGACGAGGCTTCGTTGCGTTAGAACCTAATGAATCTTCCGGTCTGACCACGAGGCGCCGCGGGCGGTGAACTCAGCCGACTCCCTTCTCGCGCAGCTCGGCGAGCGCCGACTCGCTCTTGCCGAGGTCGAGGCCCATCACGCGCAGGATCTCCGCCGTCTTCGTGAACTGGATCTGCGAGTAGGCCACCACCTGAACCTGATTCCCCCACGGGTCGTGGAAGGAGTTGCCGCCGAAGATCTCCACGCCTGCCTCCCGCGCGGCGTCCAGCACCGCGGCGCCGTCGTCGACGACGAGCCCGAAGTGACGCTGGCAGTCGGGTCCCTGCGTCTGTCCCTCCGCGAGCGCGATGAACTGGTCGCCGAGGTCGACGAAGGCCATCCCGCCCACCCGCCCGCGCAACTGCAGCTCGAACAGGCCGCCGTAGAAGTCGAGCGCCTCCTCGAGCGAGCCGACCTCGAGCGCGATGTGGTTGATCCCGACCGCGCGAGCCATGTCCGCAGCGTACGTCTGGGGGACAGTCCCACGGACACGTCCCACGCAGGCGGCGGAACTCCGGAAGCTGCGCAGGTGTAGAACCGTCGAGTGGTGAGCCGGCCACCGACTGAAGACGAGCTGGTCGAACGCGCGCGCAGAGGAGACGGCGCTGCCTTCGGCACCCTGATCCGCGAGCACCAGGAGATTGCCTTCCGCACCGCATTCCTAATCGCCCGTAACGCCGCCGACGCCGAAGAGGCAGCGCAGTCAGGGTTCATGAAGGCTTTCGGTGCGCTACCCAGGTTCCGGCACGGCGCGCCCCTGCGGCCGTGGCTGCTCGCGATCGTCGCGAACGAGGCACGAAATCGCCGCCGGTCGGCCTGGCGCCGCGAGCAGCTCGCCCAGCGCGCGGCGACCGAGCTTCCCTCGGGGGACGCGGCTCCGTCTCCCGAGGGGAGCGTCCTCGCTGCCGAGCAGCGGGCGACGCTCCTGGCGGCGCTCGAGACGCTCCGAGACGAGGAGCGTCTCGTCCTCTCCTGTCGGTATCTGCTCGACCTGAGCGAGGAGGAGACCGCGGCGACGCTCCGCATTCGCCGCGGGACCGTCAAGTCCCGCACCTCCCGCGCGCTCGAGCGGCTGCGAGCGGAACTGGGGGAGGAAGCATGAGCTCGCTCGAGCTCCGCCTCGCTCGGCTGCGCGAGGCGATCGTGTTTCCGGAGACGCCCGACCTGGCGGGTCGCTTCGAGCCAGGACCCGGGTCTCGCAGCCGGCCGCGGCGCCTGCGCCCGCTCGTGCTCGGTCTCGCAGTCGTCCTCGCTGTCGCCGCTGCAACCTTGACCCTCTCGCCCGGTGCCCGGAGTGCCTTCCTCGAGGTCCTCCGCCTGCGTGGAGCGACCATTGAGCGCGTCGAGGAGCTCCCGGACGTCCCCACGACTGGCCTCCTCCCGCTCGGCGAGCGCGTCAGCCGCGCGCAGGCGGAGCGCAGCGTCGGCTTTGCCCTTCTCGATGTCGGCGAGCCGGATGCCGTCTACGTGCGGCGCGGCGGCCCCGGCGGCAAGGTCGCGACACTCGTCTACGGCGATCCCGCGCGGCCGCGGCTCGTCCTGACCGAGTTCCGCGGCGCCATCTTCGACGGCTTCCTGAAGAAGACGGCTGCGGGCGGCACCCGCATCGAGCCGGTGCGGGTGCGGGGCGAGCGGGGCCTCTTCATCTCGGGAGACGCACATTTCGTCATGTTCCTCGACGCCTCCGGCCGGATCGCTGATGAGCCGACCTATCTTGCCGGCAACACGCTCCTCTGGAACCGCGGCCCGCTGCTGCTTCGGCTCGAGGGCAGGCTCAGCCGGGCGGAGGCGCTGGAGCTGGCGCGCGCGGCCCGCTAGGGAACCCTGCCGGCCGGGTCGGTGTAACGGAGTCAACAACCCGTCGTCCCATGGAGGTCCGATGAAGAAGCTGATCCTCTCGTTCGCCGTCCTCGCCGCACTGCTCCTCCCGGGCACCGCCCGCGCAGGCTGCTGGTCGACGGTGGGGCTCGACTCGATGCCGAAGGCCGGGCATCCGGCCAGCAAGCCCTGGGTCGTCACTATCCGCGTCCTTCAGCACGGGCGCACGCCGATGCCGGACGCGAGGCCGGTCATCCGCATCCGCAACGCCGCCGGTGAGCTGTACAGGTTCAAGGGGAAGCCGACCGGCGTCGTCGGCTCCTATCGCGCGCGGGTCGTCTTCCCGGCCGCGGGGCTCTACAAGCTCGGCGTCTACGACGGCTTCCCCCACAGCCAGTGCGCACGGGTGCACGCCTTCAAATCCGTCCTCATCGAGGACGTGTAGACGATCGAGGCCGCCAGACCGTCCTCGGGGCACGGCCTGCTCGGGGGCGGTCTGCTCCGAGGCGGGAGCGGACGTGTCGGATGCGCCTCCGTCGACCTCTGGCGGAGCCCGGGTTAGACCCGGCTTGACGCACCCCGACCGCTTGAGCAAGCTCTTCGCCCGCGCGGCCGGGGGTCAGACCCTGTTACGAAATCCGTAACGATTGCTCCACAGGCAGCAGCACGGGCTCGCCGGATCACGCACCAGAGCGCGGCCTCCCTCCATCTGGGTCACGCGACGAATGCCTCGAGCTTGGCCGCCTCGTCCGCGAGGGCCGCGCGCGCTTCGCGGCCGAGGCGTCCGAAGGGCTCGAGGGCGACGCGGCCACGCACGAGCTGCCAGGTGCCGGCGACGAACCCGTCCAGGAGGATCGTGGCGTGGACGATCGCGTTCTTCGTGACGATCCGGCTCGGGGGGACGTCGCCGAGCACGCGCGTGCGGTCGGCGTGGGCGAGCACGAGGTTGTCGAACCGTGGCACGAGTCGCGTCGGGGCGGGTGTGTCAGGGTCGGGAAGCGGCGCGCCCGGAAGGTCGTAGAGCGTTCGGCCCCGATCGTCCAGGAACGTTGGGAGCCCGAGCCGGGCGAGCGACTGCGCAATGGGGCCGAGTCGCGGGATCCCCGCCCACTGGGCGACGTCCTGCTTCGCGGCGGGTCCGAACGCGGCGAGGTAGCGGCGGACCAGGTGGTCGAGAGCCTCCTCGGCGGGCGGCGCCTCGCCCGGGATGACCGAGCCGGCAGCTCGGTAAACGCCCTCCTTGTGGTAACCCCACGTGCCCGAGGGAGGCACGTGCACCACGTGCTCCTGCCCCTGCACCCTCCGCCAGAGGAAGGTCGTGCTCAGCTCACCGTCGGCGTGCGGGGCCAGCAGCGTGCCGACCTCCGAGAACGTCCGGGGTTCGTCACGGAGCTCGACCAGGATCTGCCCTGCGATCCGCGCGAGCTCGTGCGCGGGCAGGCGCTGCTCGAACGACGGCGGCCAGGGACTACCGCCGAGCTCCCGCCTCGCCGTCGCAGCAGCCCAGAAGTCGCGCGGGGTGACGATGTGGAGCGTGCCGCGCATGAGAAGCGCTTTCACCACCTCTTTGCATTCGAGTGCGCAGGTGAGCGACTGGCGTTCGAACTCAGCGAGCCGCGTCCAGAGCGAGAGATACGGCGACGGCGTGTACTGCGCCTGCAGCCCGGCAAGCTGCTCGACCGCTCGTGGCACCGACTCTGGGCTCCGCTCGAGCAGGAGCTGGCGGGCGAGGAGGGCGCGGTTAAGCTCGCGCCGTCCGAGGACACGCTCGACCGCCATGGCACCAGCTACAACGCTGCTGTGCGGAGCCCTTGCAAACCTTTTACGAAAGCTTCATCGCAAAACACCCCATCCGGGACATCTAGTTCGTTGAGAAAGGCGAATAGCGTGTACAACGGACCGAAGGAGATGACGGGGATGTCTGCGGCAGAGCTGAAGAACACCGAGACCGAGCCTGAGCGAATCGAGCGCTGGCGCGCCGAGGAGCTCGAGCGCGCCGGCTATCAGCCAGCGGCGGCTCGGATGCTGGCGAGCCGCACAGACGTCGACCTGCACTACGCGATCGACCTGCTACGGGCCGGCTGTCAGCACGAGCTCGCCCTTCAGATCCTCCTCTAGCCACACGTCGGCGCCCGTCTCGGCAGAATCATTGCCGGGATGAACTCTGTCGCCTCCTTTCCCTCGCCCTCCACCGGCACGCTCGACGCCGGCCCGCTCACGATTCACATGTACGGGCTGATGCTGCTTCTCGGCATCGCGGCGTGCATCTGGCTCACGGGAGTCCGCTGGACGCGGCGTGGCGGAGACTGGGATTTGATCTTCCGCGTCGCTGTGTGGGGTGTCGGCGCCGGGATCGCGGGCGCACGCCTCTATCACGTCGCAACGAGTTGGGACGAGCTGCCCGACGAGTGGTGGGGCGTCTTCGCCGTGTGGGAGGGCGGACTCGGCATCTGGGGCGGGATCGCCGCAGGCGTGATCGTCGGCTCGATCATCGCGCACCGGGCGGGGGCGAGCGCACTTGCGCTGCTGGACGCCGCCGCGCCCGGCTTGCTCGTCGCCCAGGCCATCGGTCGGGTCGGCAACTGGTGGAACCAGGAGCTCTTCGGCGAGCCGACCGACCTGCCGTGGGGTCTGGAGATCGACGCGGTTCGGCGCCCAGACGATTACCTGCTGTCGGAGACATTCCACCCGACGTTTCTCTACGAGGGGCTCTGGAACCTCTTCGCCGCCGGCCTGCTGCTCGTGCTCGACCGCCGCTTCCGCTTCCGGCCGCCGGCGCTCTTCGCGCTCTACGTGATTCTCTACACGGCGTTTCGCTTTTACCTCGAGACCCTGCGGGTGGATCCGTCCAAGGAGCTCCTCGGCCTACGCGTGAATGCGTGGGTCGCCCTCGTCGTCTTCGTCGCGGCGTTGGCGTTCTTCATCTGGTGGCAGCTCTTCCGTGGGCGCGGCCGCGGGCGGCGCCTGCACGAACGGAAGCCGCAGCCACCCCCGGCGATGGCCGTCCCGCGGGAGCGCGTCCGCCCCCGCCGCTAGTTTCCCTCGCGATGTCCGTTCGCGAGCTCGACCTCGACCTCGATGCGTTCGAGGGTCCGTTCGACCTGCTCCTGACGCTCGTGCTCCGGGAGGAGCTCGAGCCTGCCGAGGTCGATGTCGCCGGCATCGTCGTCGCCTTCGTCCACCAGCTCGCGGAGCGTGGCGAGCTCGATCTCGAGGCCTGCGGCGAGTTCCTCGTCCTGATCGCGGCCCTCCTCGAGCTGAAGGCGCGCGGGCTCTTCCCCGACGAGGAGGCGGAGCTTGCTGAGCTCGAGCCGGAGGAGGCAGCAGAGGAGCTTGCCCGCCGGCTGGCCGAGTACCGTCGCACCAAGGAGGCCGCAGCGTGGCTCACCGAGCGCCTCTCCGCAGAGCGAGACCGGTTCTTTCGAGTTGGCCCGGCTCCGCTCGCTCCGCAGCCGGAACGGGTGCTCGCGCCCCAGGATCCAGCGCGGCTCGCGGCGGCGCTGCGAGGCCTCGCCGAACCGCCTCCGCCGGTCTCGCTGGCGCACATTGCCCTTCGCTTTCCGCCCGTCTCGCAGTTCCTGGAACGGTTCAGGGCAGTGCTCCGGCGCAGCCGTCGCTTCGACCTCGACGCCGAGATCGGGAACCTGCCGCGGATCGAGCAGGCGGTCGCCTTCCTCGCGTTACTGGAGCTCCGCAAGACCGGCGAGATCGAGCTCGAGCAGGCCGCGCCTCTCGCCCCGATCAGGGTCTCGCGCCCCGCGTCCCGCCCTGGGCACCCCTGGCCGGCCTCGGCTCCTGCCGGCGGCCCGGATCTCCACCCTGTTCCTCCGGCCGACGCAGCTCCAGCAGCGTCCCACAGACGCATGGACGGCAGCGAGCAGGAAAACGAGCTCACAGACGAAAGGAAGGCCAAATGGACCGTCCGCTCCGCCTGATCACGACCAACCCGGTCGACCAGCTCGCGCGGACGCTCGAGGCGCTCCTCGTGGTCGCCTCCGCGCCGCTCTCGGTCGACGACCTCGCGCAGGCCGCCGACGACGACGCGGAGCGGATCGAGCTGGCGCTCGGTCTGCTCGCCGACCGCTATCGCGAGGGGCGGAGCGGGATCGTGCTCGAGCACGTGGCGGGCGGATATGCCTTCCGCGCTGCGCGTCAGGCCAGCGAAGCATGCTCACGACTCTTCGAGCGGCCCGTCGAGCGCGGGCTCACCCAGGCGACGCTGGAGACGCTGGCGATCGTTGCCTACCTCGGCCCCTGCAGCCGGCCGGAGATCGCGAGGATCCGCGGGGTCGCGGCCGACTCGGCCGTCGCCGGCCTGCTGGAGCGCGGGCTGATCGCCGAAGCGGGCCGCGAGGAAGGTCCGGGCGGTGCGGTTCGCTACCGGACGACGACTCTGTTCGAGCGCGTCTTCGGGCTCGAGAGCGCAGCTGCCCTCCCGCGGCTCGACGATCTGGGCGAGACCGCCGCGGAGATCCGCGAGCGGCTGCACAGCGTCGCCGTCGGTAAGACCGCCTGATCCGGCCAGGCCAGGTCAGGACGCGTCACTTGTGCGCTCCGCGGCGTAGGGACAGTCCCTGCTCGCGAGCGCGCGCTGCGGCCAAGTCCACAAGGGACGCGGTCTCGAGCTCGCTTCAGATCGACTTTGTTCTGGAGCGTTCTAGATCTGCCAGGAGCCGTCGCGGAGCACCGGCACGCGGTCGCCGTCCCGGGTGATCCCGTCGACGTCCAGCTCGTTGCTGCCGATCATGAAGTCGACGTGGATAGCGCTCTTGTTGACGCGTTCGCGATCGGCGTCGTCCTCGACCGGGAAGGTGTAGGCGTTCCCGAGCGCGATGTGGCTCGCGGCGTTCTCGTCGATCAGCGTGTCGTAGAAGACGGTCCCGAGCGGCCCGATGCGGCCCTCTCTGTCGACGAGCGCGATCTCGCCGAGGCGTGCCGCGCCATCGTCCTTCGCGATCGTCGCCTGCAGCGCCTGGGCACCCAGGTCCGCATCGGCCTTGACAGCGCGGCCCGCTCTGAACTCGATGCGGATCCCCTCCATCGTCGAGCCGTACATATCGAGCGGCATCGTCGCGGAGACGTGGCCGTCGACCCGCTGCGGGTCGGGCGTCGTGAACACCTCCTCCGTCGGCAGGTTCGGGTAGTGCGTGAGCCCGTCGATCGTCTCGAAGTCGGCGCCCAGCCACGTCGAGCTCGGGAACAAGCCGATCGTGAGGTCGGTTCCAGGCCCGTGCAGGTGAAGTGCGTCGAAGCGTCGGTCGGTCAGCCTGCCTGCGCTCGCGACGATCGCCTTCATCCGCTCCCGCCAGGCCGCCACGGGATCCTCGGTATCGAGCCGCAGGACGTGCACGACCTGATCCCAGAGCTTGTCGAGCGCCTCGTCCGGCGACAACTGGGGATAGACCCGTTGCGCCCAACCGGGGTTCGGGACCGGTGCCGCAGTCCAGTTCGTCGTCCGCTCGTTCACGATTCGTGGCACGTCGGCGATGTACGGGAGGACGTCGCGGCCCATCCGCGCCGGATCGACGCCGTCGAAGACCGACCCGCTCGTGCCGGTCAGGCCGATTCGGGCGGCGTGCTCGTCCGACAGCCACTGCATCCGCTGTGCGAGCCACTGCGGGACGAAGTCGAGGGTGTCCTCCTCGGCGTGCTCGAGCCGCTGCCTCTTGACGAGGTTGTCCCACCAGAGGACGTCGACGTACCGGGCGCCGCGCTTGTAGCCCGCACGCGCGATCGCACGGGCCGCGTCTTCCATGCCGAGGTAGGCGGTCACGCCCAGGATCTGGCCCGGCTGCAGGTTGGCGCCGAAGCCGACGAGGAGGTCGGCGAGGCGCTCGATGTCAGCGGAGCGATCCTGCATCGGGGCAGACTACAACGATGCGGCTGAACGCCTATCTCGCGCGCGCCGGGGTTGCGTCACGCCGCAAGGCGGACGAGCTGATCAAGGCGGGCCGCGTGCTCGTGAACGGCGCTCGTGGCGAGCTGAACACGTTCGTCGCGGGCGACGATCTCGTCGAGGTCGACGGGGTAACGGTCGCGAGGCAGCGTCTCGCCTACGTGCTCCTGCACAAGCCGGCCGGCGTCGTCACCACAGCCAGCGATCCGCAGCGCAGGCCCACCGTCGTGCAGCTCGTCAAGCTCGGGTCGCGCGTGGTTCCGGTCGGCCGACTCGACCTCGACACGACCGGCGCCCTGCTGCTGACGAACGACGGTCCGCTCGCTCACCGCCTCGCCCACCCCCGCTACGGCATCGAGAAGGTCTATGTCGTGGAGACATGGAAGGAGCCGACTGACGACGCCCTGCGGATGCTGGCCAAGGGGGTGGAGCTGGAGGACGGACCCACGGCGCCCGCCCGGGTTCGGCGCCTCGGCGCCGGCCGGTTCGAGCTCGTCCTGCACGAGGGTCGCAACCGGCAGGTGCGCCGCATGACCGAGGCTGTCGGTCACCGTGTGCGGAGTCTCCACCGCAGCATCTACGCGGGAATCGGCCTCGACGGTCTCGCGCCGGGAGAGTGGCGCGAGCTCAGGGAGGAGGAGGTACGGCGGCTCCGAAACGCGGTTGCGGGGTGAAACGCGTCGCTCGTTACCTGCTGCTGGGTTGGTTCCTGCTCGCGGCTGGTTGCGGCGGCGATGACAGGCCAAAAGAGGATGCGCGCGCCACCGGCCCTGCGACGCTCCTCTTCGCGGCGAGCGAGGGCGGTCGCGGCTGGGACATCTACGTCGAGAACGTCGTCACGGGGACGCGGACGAACCTCACCAACACCCCCTCTACCGCCACGTCGGAGCTGGATGACCGCAGCCCGACCCTCTCCCCGGACGGCTCAATGATCGCGTACACCAGCACGGCCGACAATCCTTCCGACGGTCTCGTCGGCGAGGAGATCTTCGTGATGCGCCGCGACGGGAGCAAGCAGCGGCGGCTCACCGACGACGACGACGTCGACGTGCAGCCGCAGTGGACGCCGAAGGGGCGGATCTTCTTCACGAACTGCCCGTCGAGTCAGGAGGCCGTGCCAGGGTGCGGCCTCGATCTGATCCTGCCGGACGGCAGCGGCCGGCAGACGATCGTCGGGAACATCGGCCTCGCATTC
>Ga0136613_10000831_pt1 | contig 15058 bp, 15 predicted proteins | sample AntDrymUQ2722106_2_FD_106649 | JGI IMG/M metagenome (GOLD analysis project Ga0136613, IMG submission 106649) | Polar desert sand microbial communities from Dry Valleys, Antarctica - metaG UQ272 (21.06) | ecosystem: Environmental > Terrestrial > Soil > Desert | place: Antarctica: Dry Valley... | reverse complement strand
ATTCTACGGCGCCGTCCATGTATCCATTCCATCGCACAGCAGTCTCCGCTCCGGCCCAGTGGATTCGTCCGCACGGGGCTCGGAGCGCCGACCCGAACTGCGTCCAGGCACCAGGTGTCATCTGCCCGAAGTAGCAACCGCGAGTCCACTGCTCGGCTGACCAGTCCATCTCAAAATACTCCTGCGGAGTTGCCGCCCGAGTTCCGAAGTAGCTCCGGAGACATTCCAAGGCAACCCGACGACGTAGCGTCTCATCCTCCCCCGAGAAGCGCCGAGCGCTGCGGGCCTCAAAGAATGCAACAAGCACGCCCGGCGAGCCGTCCGGTGGTGAGTTATCGAGTGCCCATGCGACAGGAAGCTGTGGGTTGAATGCCTGGCCCGAGAGTCCTTCCGCGCGCCAGAAAGCCTCGTCATACACCACATTGACCTTGATTACAGATCCTTGCGGCATGTGCTGCATTAGTCCGTCTCGTTGACTCGGTAATGGAGGATCATACGTAATGCGAGAGGCGAGAACCGGCGGTAAGGCGACAATAACGCGCCGGGCGCCGACTATGAAACGTTCGCACTCAACCCGCACACCGACCCTGGATTGCGCGACGCGCCGGACGGGCGCGTCCATTATTACTCGATCATCAAGTTCGTTGGCGAGAAGGATGGCCAAACGCTGCGATCCCCCGACGAATCGATCCTGTTGAGCTCCTCCTCGAACGGCAACCATCGTCTCGAGATCCGTTGCGGACCCTACGGCAAACAGAGCGCCCAGCAAGGAAACCTCCGACGCAGGTGCGGCAAGAACACCTTCGATATGTTTGCCAATAATGTGGCGGCCGGAAGGTGTGATGACGTTGCGATTCAGCCAGGTTGCAAAGGACATCGAGTCCAGGCGGTCGGCGCCAGGTGTATCCCAAGGATGTTCTAGGGGGACTCGCTGTGCCAACCGGCCGAGCCGGGCCTGAGCCCGCCCCACGTCGGCTTTGACGACACGCGACAGAGGCGGGAACTCTCCACGGTAACGTATTCGACGGCGGCCTAGGATTATCAGGTTCTCCCCTTCGGTGTGCGTAGGGAACGTGTCGACACCGAGCGTGGTCGCTAGCTCGGCAACTCGATTCTGCGTCGGCCCTACCCAGTGACCACCCATTTCGACGACCTTGCCAGCGCCGATGTCAACGTTCAGCACGCGGCCACCCACGCGATCGCGCGCTTCGAGGACGACCGCAGTTCGACCGGCCTTGGTTATCTGGCGAGCAGCAACCAACCCTGCGAGCCCCGCTCCAACGACTGCGACGTCGGCTACCTCAGTTGGCTGCGAGCTCGCCACGGCGCATCTTTGAACGTCGTTCACGCACAAGAGAACTAGAGTTGAGGAAGCTCATGCGCCTTTTCCCAGACTGCTTCTGTGTCCCCTTCGCCAGCCGTTAAGTCGACCGAAAAGCCTGTGGCAGGACGCGGCCGTGGGCTGTCAGCGCGGGCCGCAGGCCCTTCTTGAAGGCGAAGTATTTTGTTGGCCAGGCGACCCAAACTGTGTGCACCGCCTCGTCCCACAGCTTCTGCATCTCGATGTACGCGTTGTTGCGCCGTGATTCGTCGCTCTCTTTTAGGGCCGTCGACTGCAGCTTGTCGAATGTCTCGTTACACCAGTACATCCAATTCCACTCGTCGAACTGGTCGCAGGTGAACCACACCATTGACCAAGAAGGATCTGGTTGAGTCTCGTAACTGACGTAGAACAGCTCCCGCTCGCCAAGCTGTTCGCCGAGCTCGTAAAAGGCACCGGCCTCTAGCTTCTTTAGTTCGAGATTGATTCCGATCTCGGCCAGATTTGCCTGGGCAATCTCTGCGACAGCGTTCGTCCCAGGTTCCTCGGTAAAGGTGAACGAGAGATCGAGTGCTTCGGCACCGGCCTCCTGAAGGAAGCCCTTCGCCTTCTCAACATCACGCTCATAAATAGGGGCATCCTTCCAGTAGCCAAGACCCATCTCAGGCGGGATAATTGTTGACGCCTGCTCGTAGTTGCCCTCGAACGCGGCTGCGATCATTGCTGGTACGTCGATCGCATAGCGTATCGCCTGCCGTACGTTGACGTCCTTGAGCTTCGGGCTCAGAAGATTCATTCCTATCCAGTCGTACGCGAGAGACTTCCGGCTAACAGTTCCAAAGTCGCCGCCCTTAGCAAAGCGCTCAACCGACACTAGGGAAATCTGCGAAAAATCGACTTCACCTGTCTCAAGCGCGATATCAGCTGCATTGTCCTGAGGGATGGGGAAAAACGTGATGTCTCGCCACTGCGGTTGAACGTAGTCGGTTCCGTAATTCTTGAAGCGCTTGAGTTCGATTTTCTCATTGGGCGTCCGCTTGACGAACTCGTAAGGCCCCGTTCCGATTGGCTTTAGACCAAACTTATCGCCGCGCTCCTCCACGGCCTTCTTGGATACCACGTAACCCGATGTGACCGGGAGAGTGGATCGCAGCAGAGCCGCGAAGGGCTCCTTAAGCACGATTGTGCCGGAGTACTTGTCCTGGACTCGTACCTCCTTTAGTGCCGCCCAGTCACCCCCATAGGGTGACTTGACCTTCGGCTCGGTCAGCCCTGCAAGTCGTTCATAGGAGAACTGAACGTCCTCCGCGGTCACCTCTCCATAGCCTCCGTGAAACTCGACACCCCGCCTCAGCTTGAACTCGTACGCTAGTCCGTCGGGCGAGGGCTCGAACGCCTCCGCGAGCTGGTTCACGACCTCGAATCCGCTAGCGCTCGGGCGAAAGGTCACGAGGCCTTCAAACAGGCTTGCCATTACCGGTTCGTCGACGGACGTATTGCCAAAGAACGCTGGATCCAGGCTCGTGATGTCGGCCGTGAGCCGGATCTTCAGACTCGTCGGGGGCGGAGGCGACGCATCCTCACTACCACCACACGCGGTCATGGCCGCCGCCGCGGGGAGAGCTAGCCCGAGGGCGCCGGCCCGTACGAGGAAGTCTCTTCGATCCATCTTGTCGCTCTGCCAAGCGTCCAACCTCATCTCCCCCTCCAAGTGCGGCGGCAAAGGTATGATGTATGAGATCACTCCTTTCCGGGAAATGCAAGGGCTCGTACGAGGAGGCTGCGGATTCAGGTTGCTAGGAGTCCCAGGTCGACCGGGATGCAGGTTCCTGACAAACCAGAAGCTCTCTCGCTGGCAAGAAAGGCAATGACCTCGGCGACCTCGATTGGTTTGACTGCCCGAACGGGCTGAAAGCGCTCGATCCTCTCGACGAGTTGTTTCCTCGTCAATCCCCTCAGCCGCATCTGGTCTTCGAGCTGACGCTCCATGAGTGGCGTCCACATGAGGCCGGGCGCCACGGCATTGGCGCAGAGCCCGTGTGGTCCCCCCTCGAGAGCCGCCACCTTGACAAGACCCACGACGGCATGCTTGGCGGCTACGTATGCCGCTTTAAACTCTTCCGCTACGAGAGACAAGCTGGAAGCCGTGACGATGATCCTCCCGCCGGGCCTCCGGACGAGGTGCGACCACCCCGCTTTCATGGCAAGAGAGGGCCCTTTTACAAGGACATCGAAGAGGCGATCCCATTCAGCCTCGGGAAACTGATGGATCGGAGCGATCGACTGGATCCCGGCATTGAGCACCAGCGTGTCAAGTGAGCCGTAACGGTCGAGAGCTTCCCGGACCATCGAGAGATTGCCCTCCGCCGTCCCGACATCGGCATAAAAACAGTCATCTCCCTGGAGGTCGACTGGCAGAACGGTCGCTCCCTCCCTGGCGAATACATCGCAGATCGCCGTACCGAGGCCCCCGGAGGCTCCGGTCACGATCGCCACGCGCCCGGCGAGTTCCTGGCTCACCCGCTTCTCCCGAAGCTGGGCGAGCTCTCCTCTGGCGAAGAGCCCAGCGCCACATCTCCAGGAGCCTGGTACTCGCTGGGCTGCTCGTCGAGCCCTAGCATTCGCCGAGCGATCTCCGGAGTGGCGACTGGCCTACCAAGTGTCTCTGACAGCTTTACGACGCGCTCCACGAATTGAGCATTGCTGGATGCCTTGTCTCCTCTGGAGAAGTAGAGGTTGTCCTCCATGCCGACGCGGACGTGTCCTCCAAGGATGATCGCCATCGCGTGGAGCGGGACTTGGTACGGTCCGATGCCGATGACGCTGAACAGCGAGTCGGCGGGAAGTCGCTCAACCAGATGCAAGAGATCCATGGGAGTCGGATAATTGCCGCTCTGCGCGCCGAGGACGAATTGAATCCAATACGGAGCTTTCACGCTGGGTCGAGGTAAAATTTCGTCGAGGATGGAGAACTGTCCCGAATTGAAGAGTTCGAACTCGGGCTTCACTTTCAGTCTTGCCATCTCGTCCGATAGTTCCTCCAGCTCTCCATAAGTAGTGACGAACACATCGTCAATGATCGTGTCCGAACTCCGCCCCGACAGGGGCGGCTGTCGTTCACCGAGCTTGAAACGATAGGCGACAGGACCACAGTCAAGAGAAGACATCTCGGGATTTGCGTAGAGGCTTCCGCGTTCGAATCTGCAGTGTCCGTCGGGAGTGTCCTGGAGGTCGCCGGCCATTGAATTGTTGATGACGATGTCCGGGCATCGGTGTCGAATGAGCGAGTTGATTTCTTCGTAGCGAGCGGTCTCATGGGATGCCATGCTTAGGTTCTCGGGTCGGCGGGCATGAACATGCACAATGCTGGCCCCTGCGTTCCACGCCTCGTAGGTTGATCTTGCTTGCTGTTCTGGGGTTTCGGGCAGATGAGGGTTTCCCTCCCGGCCCTGTGCTCCTCCCGTTATCGCGACGGTGATGATCAGAGGAGGGGCGTCCTGAAGGCCATACCGCAGACGTTTCAAGTACTCGCGCGGGTTGGAATAGGACCACGTCAATGATTGCTGCTTCTCTTCCATCCGCGTTCCTCCTGTACCGGGGAGTTCGACGCTCGATCCGTCGTCAGTCGAGCCGAGCCAGAAGCTTGCAGGCTTCAGAAAATCGTTCAGTTTCGATACCGTGCCCGAGCCCAGGGGAATCCGGGATCGTTACGAAGCCGTCCACGATGGAGGGGGCGGTCACTAGGCCGTCGTGAAAGTCCGTCTGCGGGAACGGGGCCTCGAAGAATCGGCATGCAGGTGTAGCAAGCATCAGTTGAAGGTTCGCGTACTGGCTCAAGGGGAAGCCAAAGCTCTGAATTTCGCATGGAACTCCCCAGCTCTCCGCCAGCCGCACGACACGCAGTCCTGCGGGAAGGCTTTCGACCCGGGTGACGTCAAGGCGAAGGGCGCCCCATATGCCATCTCTCAGATCTCGCGCCCAGTCGCCCGCCGACCGTTGTGCCATCCCATCGGGGACAAGGGAAATCTTGAGTCTTCGAGCCAGCCGATAGAGAGCGGCGACCGAGTCGTCGAGTGCCGCCTCTAACCAGAGAAACCCCTCTTCAGCAAGGGCATGGCCGATCACCTCGGCAGAGTGGAGCTCGTACGCGCGGCTCCCATCCCAAATGAGTTGAGTGGAAGGTCCCAACTCGCCACGCGCCTTGGATACCGTCTCTAGGTCAATGTCAAGCATTCCAGAGCCGTGGAACTTCACGGTTCTAAAGCCAGCATCGAGTGCGGATGCTGCGCAGGCTACGGCGGCTTGAGCATCCGGAAAGCTGGGGAGGCTGGCGTACGCCGGTATCTTCGAGCGGCATACGCCCCCAAGAAAGGTGGCGGCGGGCAGTTGCGTCGCTCGCCCCAGCGCATCGAGGGCGGCAAGCGCGACCGTAGCGCCGATGGGGTTAGTCCACGGCTCGTAGGCGTTGTTGGTCGAGGGGTGGTGTGGGAGCGCTCGGATGGGAAACTCGAGCCAGCCGGACAGCAAGCTCTCCAGCTCCGGGGCCGCCCAGGTAGGTCCCTCGGGCTCAGCGTAATGAGTGAGGGCAGCAACGCCGGTTTCCGTAGAGGCAGCGGACTCTACCTCTACTGCGACGATCGTTTGCCTCGGAACCACAGGCGATGCTATCTCGCTCCAGCGGACGGGCGGGGCCGAAGCCGGAGACCCGTCCCAGACGGAAAGACCAGTTATCTTCCCGTCGTCCTTACGTCGCCCCATATGGCACTCGATCCATTTCTCCGGGTTGCCCTAGCTAACGGTACCCATCATACGTAATATATAGCTGTGGACCACGAGTGCCAGGAGTGAGTCGCCCAGTATCTTCCAAAGCTCAGGCCGCCGGCTACCCCCGGCTGGGTGGCGGGCGGTTGAGTGATCGGGTGGCGGGCGAGCTTCAGCGCCGCATCCTCGGGGGCCAGCCAGAGGCAGGAGAGCGGCTGCCGACCGAGGCAAGGCTCTGCGAACTCTTCGGCGTCAGCCGCAGCGTCATTCGGGATGCTTTACGTACCCTAGGTGCGCGAGGGTTAGTACGGGTTGGAGCCGGTCAAGGGATCTTTGTTACGGATCCGAGCGATCAAGCCTTCGGCCACGCGCTTGTTCTCTTGCTCGCTCGGTCGGGTCTCACCATGAGAGACGTGACCGAGGCTCGCGCCGCCATCGAGATTCACTTGAGCCCTCTTGCACTCGAACGGGGTACGCCTCCGGACTGGGACTATATGGAGAGCCACCTCCTTGCCTTCGCGGAGGCGGTAGAGGGCAGCGATTGGTCACGAGCACACAGCGAGCATCTCGCCTTCCACCTGGCGATCCTCCACGCCATCCACTCTCCAGCCCTCGAAATCCTCCTTGCACCTATGCATGAAATCGTGTTGCTGAGCTCAATTCCTCCCGCCGACACCCCAGAACTTTGGGACGTCCCGGCTCACAGGCCCGTCCTCGAAGCATTCCGGGCCGGTGACACGGCCAGGACCCATGTTGCTCTGGATGATCACTTTCATCGGTTTCTGAACGATGAACGCTACGCTTCGTTCGAGGCGACTCCGTTCCGAGAAGCAGGCAACGAGGCTCTCCGCCGCCTGGATCAAGGGCACCGTTGGTCAGGGCAGGAGCCGGAGAGCGGAGAGTCATCACTTTGAGCCCGCGTGCCGGAGCTATTACAAGGCTGCACAAGTCGGGCCGGACGGCAATGGGCAAATACATCCTCAAGCGGCTGGGTCTGGCGGGCGTGGTGATAGTGCTGACCATGTTTTTGCTCGGTCTCCTAGTCCACCTCGTTCCTGGCGATCCGGTGAAGATCATTCTCGGTCCCCGGGCCAGCGAATCACTCTCCCGCGTCGTCCGCGCGGAGATGCAACTCGATGAGCCTGTGCTCGTCCAGGTGTGGAGTTTTGTGCGCGGTGCCGCTACCGGAGATCTCGGTCGTGACTTCGTCAGCCAGCTTCCCGTCACGAGCCTGATACAGCAAGCGTTTCCTCACACGGTACTGCTCGCCGTTTCAGGTTTGGGGCTCGCCACTCTGTTCGGCGTTCCACTCGGTGTTTATGCCGCAACACGTCCGAACAGCTGGATTGACCGGCTTACCGCGATTCTGTCTGTTTCCCTGATCACGGTGCCTCCATTCGTCGCCGGGGTATTCCTGCTCCTGGTTTTCGCCGTTGAACTTTCCTTACTCCCGGCGATCGGTGCGGGGGAGCTTGGTAACCCGCTAGACTATCTCAAGCACCTAGTCCTGCCTTCGACGGCGCTTGCAATCACTTGGATGGGTTACATTGCGCGCCTCGTCCGCACTAGTATGCTTGAGATCCTCGGAGCAAACTACAGTCGCACTGCCTTTGCCTTCGGATTACCTCGAAGGCAGATCTTCTACAAGTACGCGCTCAAGAATGCGATCATTCCGACGATCGCTGTACTAGGAGTGGGCCTCGGAACCCTCATCGCGAACGCAGTGTTCGTAGAGATTATCTTTAGTCGGCCGGGGCTTGGCGCGCTAATCGTGGACTCGATCTCGACGCGTAACTACCCGATCGTGCGGGGAGGGATCCTCGTAGTGGTTGTCATCGTGGTCGCCGCAAACCTAGTGGCAGACCTGTCCTATCGTCTGCTCGACCCTCGCATTCGCTTCGAGGCAGAGGGGTCCTAGCAGATGGGCGTGGTCGTTCAGGGTGGGGGGCGACGAATCGGCCATTTTGCAGGGCGCCGCTTGTTTCGAGACATGGCCACTCATCCAACCGGTTTCTTCGGCCTCCTCATCGTCGTGGTCCTGCTCGCCATCGCGATCAGTGCTCCGCTGCTCGCGCCCTACGACGATGCGACGCAGGATATAGCCCCCGGCTCGAGGGCCCCTCCTCCAATCACCCACTTGGCACAGATGATCTCGGGCGGGACTTATTGTCGCGCATCATCATTGGTAGCCGTGTAGCCCTCGGCGTGGCCATCCCAGCCGTGCTCGGTGCGCTCCTGGTGGGGCTGGTACTCGGTATGGTGGGAGGGTATCTCGGCGGCCGAGTCGACTACGTGCTTTTGGTACTGATCGACACGATGCTCTCTTTTCCGGCTGTTATCCTCGCGCTGGCGCTGCTCGCGGTCCTAGGACCCTCGCTGCGCAATGTGATGCTTGTGATCGTCGTCTCATTTGTGCCCGCCTACGCACGTGTCGCTCGCGCACTTGTCCTGGCCGAGAAGGGCAAGCCCTATGTCGAAGCAGAGCGGTCTCTCGGAGCGAGGGACTGGCGCATAGCGACCATCCACATTATGCCGAACATCCTCGCACCGCTTCTAATCCTTGTCGCCATGGACATACCAAGCGCCATCGCGGTAGAGGCCGGCCTTTCCTTTCTGGGACTCGGCGTTCAGCCCCCTACTCCTTCGTGGGGGGTCATTCTCGCTGACGGTTTCGAGCGCGTCCGGGACACGCCGTGGCCGGTGCTCTGGACCGGCCTTGCCCTCATGACAACAACACTAGGCTTCACACTGCTCGGTGAGATGCTACGTGACATCGTCGATCCCAGGGTGTCCGAGTGGCGGCGATGGCAGCGGCCATGAAGCGCAGCGGCCGGGCTCCAGATGCGTCCAGCAAGATACCTTTACCACACCCTGATCAGAAGGAATGCGAGTCGCTGTTGGTTGTCCAAGGCCTCGACGTCGTATATCGAACTAGGGAGCTACGCCTAAGAGCTCTTCACGACGTCAGTTTCGATGTGCGACCCGGTCAGATAGTCGGCGTTGTCGGCGAGTCGGGCTGCGGCAAATCAACACTCTCCGCCGCGTTGATGCGCCTTCTCCCCCCGAATGGCGAGATAACGAGCGGGTCCATCCGCTTCCAAGGTCGCGATCTGAGCTCACTTACTCCGGAGCAGATTCGCCAGATGCGCGGGCGAGAGATGGCCATGATCTTCCAAGACCCGCTCACGTCTCTCAACCCAACGTTCACTGTGGGGACTCAGCTCATCGATGTACAGGCTGCGCACCGTCAGGGGCACAGAGACCGGGCGCTGCTGCGCGATCGGGCCGTGAAAATGCTGACTAACGTTGGGATTCCGGACGCCGTCGAGCGCATCAATGACTACCCGCATCAGTTCTCGGGGGGCATGCGTCAGCGAATTATGATCGCAATGACCCTCATCCTCGAACCCCAATTGCTCATCGCAGACGAACCCACGTCGGCGCTCGATGTCACGCTCGAAGCCCAGGTCCTCGAACTCTTGAGACGCCTTCGTGCAGACAAAGGGACTGCGATTCTATTCATCTCACATGACCTCGGGGTTGTGGCGCAACTTTGTGACAGAGTGGTTGTTATGTACGCTGGCAGGGCGGTCGAGGACGGTGACGTCGAGTCGCTCTTCGAAAGGCCGCTCCATCCCTATACCAAGGCGCTCCTCGAAACTGTGCCCTCGCGGGAGCGCCGTGGCGAGCGGCTCGCCACAATTCCGGGACGAGTTCCGAGCCTTTCAGCACTTCCGTCTGGATGCAAGTTCGCTCCTCGCTGTTCCTTCGTTCAGGAGGTCAATCGAGGAAAGGAGCCGCGCTATCTTGAGGTTGACGGCCGGCATGTGAGGTGCAATATGTACGATCCGGCTTCTGGTTATCAGGGAGCAGGAATACAACAGCTGGAGAACGGTTGATAGCGGACAGGGGAACCCTCATTTCTCTCCGTAACCTGCGAACGTCCTTCGGCGAAGTCCGCGCGGTGGATGGAGTCAACCTCGATATCGCTCGAGGCGAAGTCCTCGGCTTGGTAGGTGAATCCGGCTCCGGCAAGACCACCCTCGGCAAGACCATTCTTCACCTCGTGCGCCCAACGGACGGTACCATCATGTACGAAGGGCGTGACATCGGTCAAATGACCCGTTCAGAGATTCGCAAGTTTCGCGGCAACGCCCAGATGGTTTTTCAAGATCCATATTCAAGTCTCTCGCCACGGCTGCGTATCTCCTACTTGTTGGTCGAGCCCTATAAAATCAACGATATTCCTATCGCAAAGCAGTTCAGCGTCGCAGAGCTGCTCGAAATGGTAGAGCTGTCACCCGAGCTTGCGACCAAGTACCCGCATGAACTCTCCGGAGGACAGGCGCGTCGCATAGGCATTGCGCGCGCGCTTGCGCTCCAACCTGACTTCCTTGTATTTGACGAACCCACTTCGGGACTCGACGTCTCGGCCGCGGCTGCCGTGCTCAATCTTATGAAGGACCTCAGTAAGCGGCTGGGACTTACCTACCTCGTAATCTCACATACCCTTAGTGTCGTCAGTTACCTTGCTGATCGCGTGGCCGTCATGTATCTTGGCCAGTTCGTCGAATTAGGTCCGACAGACCGCATCTTCGACGAGGCCGCTCATCCCTACTCCCGCGCACTTCTTGCTGCCGTTTCGGACACAGATCCTCGCCGACGGAACGAAGCCCCCGCGCTGCTGCTCCCGGGCGAGATACCGAGTCCTAAGCATCCGCCCCCGGGATGTCGGTTTCACACGCGCTGCCCTTATATGGAGGACCGCTGCCAGACCGAGGTTCCGCTCCTCGGGGAGGTCGAACGCAGCCACTTCGCTGCCTGCCACTTCTGGCGCGAGGTGCAGGCCGATATCAGCGGCCAACGCGCTCGTCGAAGGGCGCCACAAGGGCAAACGCTACTTACTTGATGCGCGCAGGTGAGATTGGCATCCGGATTTATAGCAAGTCGAGTGGAGCAAAGGAGATCAGGGCACCCCACGGCCGGCGACCAGTTGTACTGCCCAGACCTGTTTCCGATGCAGCGCCTCGTGGAATCACATCGATCAACTGCAGGTCGATGTCGGCTCAGTGACCGCTTCAATGGCGACATTCACCCTAGAGAGAGGCCTGAATGAAGTGGTCAGCGAGAGCCCAGACTATCCGATAAGTGGCCAAGAGTTTGCCAAGCGCGTGGCTCGTCTCCGCGGTGCATTGGACGATGAAGGACTTGACGGCATAGTCCTCTACGGTGCTCACCGAAATTACCAGCCGGCAGATCTGCGCTACTTCGCCGGTGGTACTGCGTCGAGGAGGAAACAGCTGCCCTCTTTGTGCCCCGTGAGGGTCCGACTACTCTCCTTACTGATGCTGCGTGGGACTTAGCGCGCGCCGAGAGTGAGGGCTACGCTCAACGCGTCGAGCATGCGCCGAAGTTAGGCAATTCTCTGGCCACAGCCAGCCGAGAGTCCCCCGGTCGCAGCGTCCGAATCGGCATCGCCGGTTATAACTTCTTTCCTGCACCTACTTACTTCGGGATGGCGAAAGCACTGCCTAGGTGTGCTTTCGCAGAAGCTTCTGTCGTCACAGGTAGGCTGCGATGATCAAGAGCCCCACCGAGTTGGAGCTGATGCGGAAAGCCTCGCACATCTCGGATGATGCGATGAGCGAAGCCCTAGCTGTAATCGGCCAAGGCGTCAGCGAACAACACGTGGCATCAGTGGCCGACTCTGCGATCAGAGCGGCCGGTGCCGAGCCATCCTTCGTCACTGAGATGGGCGCAGGCCCGACGACTGCCTACGGCACGTTTTTGCATCACCTGAGGGTGCCCGGGCAGAAGAAACCCTCGTGCGGCAATTGGGGGACGCTCGACAAGTTGAACCGCGTGAACTTGGAACACCCGCCGGAAACTCTGTGTACAGAATGCTGGAAACACCTTACCGGTGTCTACGCCAAGCCGGGGGTTGGTAATGAGTAACAGATTGACAAGATCGATGAGGTGCTTGCTAGCCGAGAGCTGAGGCAGGCGACCTATCAGAGCGGTTTGGTAAATCACGCTTCAATCCAAGTGGTCACCCCGTCGTTTTCGCTCTCGACCCCTGTGAGCGCCTCTGAGAGAGCTCTTGCTCCCCTTTATCGCCTTGGCGGACACCCCGGAGTCCTCATGTATCGCTCGAGCGTCCAGCCGCGTTCTTTGGCGGCCTGGCGAATCGCCCGGCGCTGGCTCTCCCAAGCCGAGGCCAGATCGGCCCTGCTCCTTGGTCGAGACTCTGGCGTACCCAATCGCTGTCATACCCCCTGATCTTGCACTAGGAGGAATCAGTGCAAGGCGCTGCTCTGGATGCCGCCTCCAGAAGCCAGACTAGCTTGGGCGGGGGTGCCCAGAGTGCCCCGCGGTCTCGCTACACTGTCTGCCACTCGGCCAAGTGTGGGATCATCGATGAGCGATGAGCCTAAGAGTCATCACTTGGAACATGGGTTACGCAACCCCATCGTCCTACAAATCTCATGTGGACGAGGCGTGGGAGGCGCTCCTTTCGAACGAGCCTGATGTGGCTTTCGTGCAGGAAGGGCGTGTTCCCGATTGGGCTCGTGCAAGCCGCACCATCTTTTACGTACCCGCATATCCCCACTTGTCGCCGCCGGTGCAAGACTGACCCCCTAACGCCGGTTGAATTCTGACCCCCCTCGACCGGAATCCGTGACGGAGAGTGATTTTGGCCGAGTCTGAGTCGACCATGCCGGTCGCTCAGGGAGGGGAGACGTGCTGTCAGTGGAGGACTGGGCAGAGATCCGTCGTCTGCATTACGCCGAGGGACTGGGGATCAAGACCATCGCCAAGCGCCTGGGCGTCGCGAGGAACACCGTGCGCATCGCGGTGCGATCAGGGCACCCGCCCGCATATCGGCGGCCGAGAAGACCCTCCGCCGTCGACCCCTTCGAGGATCAGATCCGGGGGTTGCTGAAGGACTGTCCCACGATGCCGGCGACCGTCATCGCCGAACGGATCGGATGGCGGCGCGGCATCACAATCCTCAAAGAGCGCGTCGCCGAGCTGCGCCCTCTCTATCTGCCGCAGGACCCCTATCAGCGCACCGACTATCGACCCGGGGAGCTCGCCCAGTGGGATCTGTGGGAGCCGCCGGTCGAAATCCCCATCGGCTACGGACACGCTTCTCGCTTCCAGGTCATCGTTGGCGTGTCCGGCTATTCGCGCTTCACGGTCGCACGCATGATCCCCACCAAGGAGACCTGTGACCTGCTCGCAGGCCACCTCGCCTGTCTCATCGACCTCGGCGGCGTGCCGCGCAAAGGCGTCTACGACAACGAAGGAGCGATCGGGCGAAACCGCAAGGGCGAGATGCACTTCACCCAAGACTTCCTGGCCTTCAAGGGCACGCTCGGAATGGGCGCGGTCATCCTCAAGGGCGGCTTCCCCGAGGGCAAGGGTTTGGTCGAGCGCGTCAACGGCTACCTCGAGACGTCGTTCTTGCCGGGCCGGCGGTTCTCTTCGCTCGATGACTTCAACGATCAGCTCACCGGGTGGCTGATCAAGGCGAACTCCAGGGTTCACGGCACCATCCGATGCCGGCCGAGCGAGCGCATCCGGGAGGATCTCGGTTCAATGTTGGCGCTGCCCCCGGTGCTTCCGGACGTCTGTCATCGGAGTTCGCTGCGCGTCGGCCGCGACCACTACGTCCGCTTCGGCACCTGCGATTATTCGGTTCATCCCAGAGCCATCGGGCGACGCGCCGAGCTGAAGGTCGATCTCGAATGGGTCGTGGTGACCGTGACAGGTGACGAGATCGCCCGCCACCGACGAAGCCTCGCTCCGCATCGCACGATCACCGATCCGGCGCACTCCCGGGCCCGGCGCGCGCTCAAGGAAACGGTCTCTCACGACCAGCCATCGCCGACCGAGATCGATGTCGAGGTACGTGATCTCGTCACCTACGACCACGCCCTCGGAGTCGCATAGATGGCCACCACCGCGCGCAAGGACCTCACCCATCTGTGCCGTGCGCTGAAGACCCCGTCGTTGCTGGCGTCGATCGATCGTCTCTCCAAGAGGGCGCGTGAAGAGAGCTGGAGCCACGAGGAGTTCCTAGCAGCATGCCTGGAGCGGGAACTGTCGGCGCGTCAGACCCACGGAGGCGACAATCGCATCAAGGCGGCGCGCTTTCCCCAGCACAAGACACTCGAGGACTTCGACTTCTCCTATCAGCGCTCGGTCCGCAAGGAAGTGGTCGTCCATCTTGGCGCCCTCGACTTCGTCGAGGCCAAGGCCAACGTCATCTTCCTCGGCCCTCCGGGGACGGGAAAGTCGCACCTTGCCATCGCGCTGGGGATCCGAGCTTGTCAGGCGGGCCACCGGGTCGCGTTCGCGACCGCGGCGCAGTGGGTCGATCGCTTGGGCGAGGCGCACCACAAGGGGCTCTTGCACGATGAGCTCGTCCGACTCGGGCGCACGCCGCTGCTGATCATCGACGAGGTCGGCTACATCCCGTTCGAAGCGGAGGCCGCCAACCTGTTCTTCCAGCTGGTGTCGTCGCGCTACGAACGAGCCAGCGTGATCGTGACCTCGAACAAGCCTTTCGGGCGCTGGGGCGAGGTTTTCGGGGATGCGACGGTTGCCGCCGCGATGATCGACCGCCTCGTGCATCACGCGGAGGTCGTCAGCCTCAAGGGAGATAGCTATCGCCTCAAGGACAGAGACCTGGGGAGGGTGCCTAACGACGACGCAGCGTGATCGCATCGCCGGGCGGGGGGTCAGTTCTCAACCGGCGAAAAGGGGTCAGTTTTCGACCGGCGTTGACAGCTTGCTGAAGCTTCTTGAGCTCTTCGGAAGACGGCCTCGGCCACTGCGGGCCTCACCGCTCGCGGCTTGGCATATCTTCCTCAGGGTTACCGACGAAGCCGAGCACCGACCCACACCAAGGTGCGAGGACGCGGCAAGGAGAGTCGGACAATCGAGAGTCCTTCACCACGTATGAGCGTT
>Ga0136613_10000829_pt1 | contig 15059 bp, 16 predicted proteins | sample AntDrymUQ2722106_2_FD_106649 | JGI IMG/M metagenome (GOLD analysis project Ga0136613, IMG submission 106649) | Polar desert sand microbial communities from Dry Valleys, Antarctica - metaG UQ272 (21.06) | ecosystem: Environmental > Terrestrial > Soil > Desert | place: Antarctica: Dry Valley... | reverse complement strand
TGGTCGTCGCGGTCGTCGTCGTTACGGTCGTCGTGCCCGTCGTCGTCGTGCCCGTGGTCGTCGTGCCCGTGGTCGTGGTGCCCGTGGTCGTGCCGGTGGTCGTGGTGCCCGTCATGGTCGGCGGCGGCGCCGTTGTCGTGCCAGTGGTCGTACCCGTGACCGTCTGGGCGATCGCCGAGGGGCTCGCCACGAGCAGCAACGCCACGAGCAGGCCGGCGCCTCCGCAGGTGACGAAAGACAGGAACGCGAGGCCGCGACGTCTCACGGCCAGAGTGTAGCCAGGCTGCGGCCGTCCGTGAACGCTATTTGCGGGAATTCAGTGACCCGACAGAGCGAAGATGCGGGGGTCGTTCGTGATCACGGCATCCACTCCCGCTGCCTGCATGGCATCGAGCTCCTGTGGCAGGTCGACGGTCCACGCCCACACCGCTGCGCCAACCGTGTGAGCCCGCTCGACCGCTGCCGCCGAGACGACGGCGTGGTGGAGCATCAACGCAGCGGCCCCGGCCGAGGCCACCATCGCGGGCACGCGTCGGGCCAGCACGGCCCGGAACGCGGCGAGGGAGACGCGGATCACAGGCTGGAGGGAGCGCCGCCGCGAGATCCCGTGACGATCCTCCGGATAGGTGAAGCCGATCCGAACCCCTGGGGCGGCGCGCGCGAGCACGGCGAGGCTGGGACGGTGGAAGGAGCTGACGACCGTACGTCCGCTCAGGCCGTGGCGCCGAAGGGCGTCGGCCAGCTCGTCGAGCCTCGACTGCAGCTTCAGGTCGACGTGCACCCCCACCTCCGGATGGTCGGCGAAGAAAGCCAGCGCCTCGTCGAGGGTCGGCAACTCGGGCGCGAGCTCTCGCAGCTCGGCCAGCGAGCGGTCTCGGACCGTGCCCACCGCCTGGCCGTGGCTGACCTCCCGGAGGTCGTTCGAGTGCGCGAGCACGAGCGGCCCCGCGACGAGGTCGAGGACGTCAAACTCGATTGCGTCGACGCGAGCGCTCACCGCGGCCTCGAACGACCGCAGCGTGTTCTCCGGCTCGAGCGCTGCCGCGCCCCTGTGACCTACCTTGATCAGCGACCCTTCGCCGCGGAGAAGCCTCACGCCGTTCCCCTCACGGCGCCGTCGGCAGAGAGTCCTCGTCGAGCTCGCCACCCCGGGCGGCGTACTCGACGATCATCTTGTCCGTTACCCACTCGACCGGCGCGAGATCGTCAGTCCAAGGGTCGTCACCGGACTCGGTGACCGTTCGCAGGCCGCGGGTCAAGAGCTCGTGCAGCGGGCGAAGGCGGAGGGGTCCGTCCCGCAGCCGGCGGAGCTCGAACGCAGGAGCCTCCGTGGCGAGCACGATCTTGTTGAAGCGCAGCGCTGGCCAGACCGCGACGGTGCGGAACTCGTGCTTCAGCGTCGAGGTGACCCCGTTCAGGAGGCTGTCGTCGCCGGGCACCGCCGCGACGTTCAACGCCAGGATCCCGCCGGGTGTCAGGCGGGCGCGGGTCAGCGCGAAGAACTCCCGGGTCGCGAGGTAGAACGGCACGTAGGGCTGGTGGTAGGCGTCCGCGACGATCAGGTCGTACCGTTTCTCGGTGTCGCGCAAGAACGGCCGGGCGTCGGCATCGTGCACGCTCAGCCGCGGGTTGTCGTCGAGGCCGAAGTAGCGCCGCCCAACGCGGCTGACCGCCGGGTCGAGCTCGACGCCGTCCACGTGCGCAGCCGGGTAGAAGACGCCGAGCGCCCGGGCGACCGTCCCCGCCGCGTTGCCTAATATGGCAACAGATTTGAGTTGCCGGTCGAGGAGCGGCGGGAGTGCGAGGAACGCGTCCCAGACCCCGCCTGTGAGCACCGTGTCCCGGCGCCAGACCGAGTGCACCGCAACGCCTTCGTTCAGCCGCAGGAGTCGCCGGCCGTCCGTACGCTCGACGACCTGGATGTATTGGTAGGCCGACTCCTCCTCGTGCAGCAGGCCCCGCTCCGACTTGACCGCTCCCGGCGGCACCGCCACGAGCGCGGCGAGCGCGGCCGCAAGCACCACGAGCTTCCGCCCGAGGACGAGCGACGCGGACAGGGCGAGCAGGACGGCAGTGCCGAGCAGCGTGCGCTGCGTGCCGACGAGCGGGATCAAGAGCAGCGCCGGGATGAACGTTCCGAGCAGGGAGCCTGCAGTCGAGAGCGCGTAGAACCGGCCCGCGACGGCGCCCGCGGTCGCGACGTCGGTGATGGCAAGCCGGATCGCGAACGGGGACACCATCCCCAGCAACACCACCGCTGGGGCGAAGAGCAGCACCACGGCGAAGAACGAGCCGATCACTGCGCCGGCGGAGGCGTCGTCGAGGCTGCGCACGCTCGCATCGAGGAACGGTCGCGCGACGAACGGCGTCATCGCCACCCAGAGTGCGGCGAGCAGGACGATCAGCCCTAGCAGGCGCGGCTCGGGGCGGCGGTCGGCCAGCCTGCCCCCGAGGACGTAGCCGAGAGCGAGTGCCGCCAGCACGATTCCGATCAGGTTGGCCCACACGATGGTGGAGGAGCCGAAGTACGGCGCGAGCAGGCGAGACGCCGCGATCTCGGTCGCGAGCGAGCCAGTGCCGGCGCCGAAGACGAGCGCCGCGAGCGCCGCCTGCGGCCCCCTCACGTGCTCGACCGCGCTGACCTCGGCTCGGAGAGCGAGTTCTTGATCACGACGACCGCGAAGTCGTCCGTAAGATCCTCGTCGCTCCATTCTCTGCACGCGACGAGCGTGGCCACCGCGATGTCCTTGGCAGGGAGCTCACGCGACGTGGCGAGAAGTTCGTCGAAGCGCTCGATGCCGAATTGCTCTCCCCCGCGTCGAGCCTCGATGACGCCGTCGGTGTACACGACGACGGCCGCTCCCGGCGGAAAGTCCGTGGTGACGCGCTCGTAGGTCTGGGGCGCGTCGATTCCGAGCGCCAGCCCGCGCGCGGCGATCGCCTCCACGGTGCCGTCCGGTCGCACGAGCCGCGGCGCCGGGTGCCCTGCGCTCGCGCACACGACCTCGCCCCGCTCGGCGTCGATCACGAGCTGAACCATCGTGATGAACTTTCCGGGTTCGATCTCCGAGGCAACAACGTCGTTCGCGGCCGCCAGGAAGGCGTCCGGCTCCGGGTGCTCGCGCGCGAGCGACCGGAAGACCCACTTCGCCATCGCCATCTCGGCGGTCGCGTCGACTCCGTGGCCCATGACGTCGCCGAGGACGACGGCGAGCCGGCCGTCGTCGAGCGTCAGGTAGTCGTACACGTCGCCGCCGACGTCGAGACGCGCTGAGGACTCGTACACGTCGCCCAGCTCGAGCCCGGAGAGCTGGGGCGCCTTGCGCGGCAGGAGCGCCCGTTGCATCGCGTCTGCGAACGCTTTCTGCTGTGCGTAGAGGCGTGCGTTGTCGATCGCGAGCGCGGCCTGACCGGTGATCGAGCGGGCGGTCTCGACCACCTCGCCGGCGACCGGTCGGTCCGGATGGAGGGACACGATCGTCAGGGTCGCGATCAGCTCGCCCGCGCTGACGACAGGCACGATCGCGACGCTCGAGCCTCTCTCGAGGAAGGGTGCGAGCACCGCGAGCGAGCCACCGAGCTCTCTTGCTGTGTGCGGGTCGAGCAGAAGCGGCTCGCCCCGTCGCGCAAGCTCTTCGGGTTCGGGACGCACCAGCGGTTGCGGCCGAGAGAGCAGCACGCGCACTGCCGCATCGACCCGTTCGTCGTCGACATGGATCGCCCGCGCCACGAGCTCGAGGCCACGCTCGTCGGGCATGCGGATGACGGCGGCGTCGACGCCCAGCAGCGACACGATCGACTTCGCCAGGACGTCGAGCGTCGCGTCGAGGGAGAGGCTCTGCGCGAACGACCGGGAGATCTCGTACAGCGCCTGCACCTGCCGAGCCGTCTGTCGCTCCGCCGCCAGCGCGGTCTCGAGCTCCTCACCGAGCCGCGTTGCCCGCTCGTGCAGGCGCGCGTTCTGGACGACGACCGCGAGTTGGGCCGCGAGGGCCGGCAGGAGCGCGGACTCGTTCGACGTGAGCGGCTGGCGGCGGCGGGGGTAGATCGCCAGCAACCCGATGGGCTGGTCAGCCACGAGGAGGGGCAGCGCAATCACGGAGCGCATCTTCGACGCGGCGGCCTGCGAGCGAACCGGCGCGAGACGCTCGTCACGAGCTGCGTCATCGATCTCGACGAGGCCGCGCCCGCGCAAGGGCCCGAGCGCGAGTGCGAGGAGTGCCTGCGCCACCGCCTCGTGTGGGCCATCGATCGCGCGGGATGCTGCGGTCGTCAGGTGCCCGTCCTCCTCGAGATAGACGGCGACGCGCCCGGCGCCGAGAAGCTCTGCCAGTCGCTCGAGCGTCGTCTCGAGCGTATGTGACAGCGACAGGCGGGAGATCGCCTCGCTCACCAGCTCGAGCAGTGCTCGGCTCCGCTCGAGCTCAGAGCCAAGGGCGCGCGCCCGCTCGGCGGAGCGCAGGGCGTGTGCGACGCGCACGGCGAAGCTCGTGAGCCGGGCGAGCTCGGCCTCGGCGGGAGCGCTGCCCCTGCGAAACGCGAGCTGCAGGGCACCGAGGGTCGGCTGGCCGAGTTGAAGCGTCACGATCGTGCCGAGCCCGTCGAGTTGCGCGACGGACACCGCCGAATGATTCTGAGCCGCCTCCGCCGCGAGCCCCGCCAGCTCGGGCGTCGGGTCGAGTGAGCCATGGGTGCCGTCGACGACGAGCTCCATCTCGTCCGGGCCGGCAAACCGAGGGCGCCACACGAACGCGGCCTCGGCTGCCGAGACGACGACGGCCAGCCGTGCGATGCGAGCACCGGCATGCTCCTCCGCCGACGCGGCGGCGAGCGCGTCGCCGGCCACGTCGAGGACGGTCATACCCCCGTCGCGGACTGGCCCCGCGTCGGTGCACAGGCGGACGGCCAGGGCTGCGAGATCGGCGGCGAGGGGAGCGCGCTGCCCGGCCTCGGCTCCGAAGGCCGCGCCGTAACGGATCAGGTCGAGCCGGCCGAGCTCCTCGTTGCCTGCATCGAGAGGAAGCGAGAGCACCGACGTGGCTCCCTCGAGCCGCGAGCGGAGCAGCTCGCCGGTACTGACGCCATCGAGTGCGCGGAGCCCCGTGAGCTCGGCGGCGGTCGCGCCGGAGGATGCGGCGACCGCCCGTACGACGAGCGCGTCCCGCTCACGGAGCCAGACGACAGCCAGCGCCGCCCCCGTGGCCTGCGCAGCGGCTCCGGCGACAGTGTCGAGGGTCGCCTGCAGGCCTTGACCGGCAGCGATCGCTCGGCTTGCGTCGGCGAGCGCTGCGATCCCGACGTCGGCCGCCAGCTCTCCCGGCGGGACGTTCAGCTCCGTCGAGCTTCGTACCTTCATGCTCGAGGCTCTACAACCCGAACAGCCGCTCGATCTCGCGCCAGATCGTCACGATCAGCACCGCGCTGACCGCGAGCAGCACGAGCAGGACGAACCAGAAGCGAAGGCTCGCCCGCCTTCGGGCTTGCGACCGCTCCACGCGTGCGCGACGCCGCGCGCGCTCCTGAAGGTACGCGCGATCGACGGCGACGGGATCGAAGGGTGGCGGCGCGTCCTCCCCTGCAGTGCGACGAGTCGCAGGCTCCGCCATGCGGCAAGTGTATGCGCGGACGGCGGCCCAACTCGTCGGGCGTCGCGCGCCCGTACCGTCTGCAGGCGGGAGTTCCAGCCGTTCCGGCGTGACTTCCGGCGCCGAATGTGCCCATACTTCCCGTCGTGGTAGCGCCCGAACCACTCGTTGAACCGGATGACGACCCGCTCGACGCGCCGAGCGCCGCCCCGCGAGCCGGCGTCCCCGGCCTGTGGGGACTGGGAGAGCGGCTGACCTGGATCGCGGGTCTCGTGCTGGCAGTCTCCGCCTTCACCGGTTGGTACTCGGGCACCGGCGAGGGCGTCGATGTCAGCGTGATCGGCTGGCATACGGGCGTACTCGGCAAGCTCGTCTTCTTCATCGGGCTCGCGTTGGTCGCGCTCGTCGTACTCCGCCTGACGGGTGTCGATCTTCCCGCAGCCGTTCCGGAGAGCCTCGTCGTGATCGCGCTCGGTAGCGCCGCCTTTATCTGCACGCTCGTCCGCGCGATCTCGATCCCGGATGAGTTCTTCTTCGCCGGCCGGGGCATCGGCCTCTGGATCAGCCTCGTGGCGGCGCTCGCAGCTATCGCCGCGGGCCTGCTGGAGGTCTCGGAGGAACTCTAGGAACGGCGGAGAGATTCGCGAGTCGCCGCAAGGGACGGCCGGAGACGCGGACGAGGAGACCCAGCCCGACGCCGAGCAGGGCGCCGGCGAGGACGTCCCCGGGGTAGTGGACACCGACGTAGATGCGCGACACCCCGATCAGGGCGGCGAGCGCGAAGAGCGGCCAGCGCAGCCGCGGAACCGCCAGGGCGAGCACGGTGGCGCAGGCGAAGGAGACCGTGGCATGACCCGATGGAAACGAATGCGTTGCGGGCAAGGGGACGAGCGGCATCGGCTCGGGCTCTGCCAGCGGCGGACGATCACGCGACAGGCTCATCTTGAGCAGCCCTGAGACCAGCTCCGCGGCCATGATCGTGACCGCCACGCGGACGAGCAGCCAGGGCCGGAGCAGCCAGGGGCGCCGCCACGAGTCGCCACTGTGGGTGAGCGAGAAGGCGAGCGCAAGGCCGAGCCACACCAATCCGAACGAGCCGACGTGCGAGAGGAGCTCGAACAGGGGGTCGAAGGGATCGACGCGATGCTCGACGATCCAGCGCTGAAGACTCCTGTCCATGGCGCCGCGCCGGCTGAGGTCAGACCGGGAGCAGCTGCTTCGTCGACTCGATCAGCGCCCGCGCGTCGAAGGGCTTGCCGATGAAGCCCTGGACACCGCGCTTGGCCGCCTCTGCTACCGCGCGCTCGTCGACCTTGCCGCTGAACATGATCACCGGGATCGCCCCGACACCGTGCTTGTCCTGCACGCGTCGCAGCATCTCCCAGCCGTCGACCTGCGGCATCATCACGTCGAGCAGGATCAGATCTGGCGACCGCTCCTCGAGCGCAGCCAGTCCTGCTTCAGCGCTCTCCGCCTCGCGCACGAGATATCCCTCTGCCTCCAGGTTGACGCGGACATACTCTCGCAGACGCGCGTCGTCGTCCACGATCAGGACGAGCGGGGCGTCGATCGCTGCGTTGCCGCTCTTGCCCGAGCGCTGGAGGAACCGGTCGAGGTCGGACCGTCGATACCGGCGATGCCCGCCCGGTGTGTAGAAGGCCGAGACACGGCCCCCGTCAGACCACTTGCGCATGGTGCTCTGCGCAACGCCTAGATACCCGGCCGCCTGCCCGAGAGTCAGCCATTCGGCCTGACCGGTCGCACGGCGAGCCCTCGGTTCCCCGTACGCCATCTACCTACGGGGCTTACCCAGACGTTTCGCTCCCTGAAACGCAGCAACAGCGCGGTTTTATTCTTTCCGAACAGTTACGGTCACGGTCGTCCCCGCGGGGTTCAGTGGGCGCGGCTCGAGCGTTCGGATCTCCGTCCTCGAACCACCGGGCGCGGGGCCGTCCTCGAGCGCGCGACCGATCGAGACTCCCAGCACGAGCAGCAGGAGCGCCCCTGCCGTGAGGAGCAGCGGGCGCCAGAACGGGTTCGGGCGCCGGCGCCGTGGTGGACGGTTGCTCTGGGTCAGCATCACGGCTCGTAGTCGACGGCGCCGCGCGAGTAGAGATGGAAGGCCGCGGCCTCGACGAGCGAGAGCGTGCGCGGCCAGTCCGGGGAGGCCGCCCGCTCGGCGACGGCCTCGCGGCTCCATCGATCGGCGTCGGCGTAGGCCCGGGTCAGCTCGACGGTGGTGAAGGTCGCGCCGACACGTCGCCTCAGCTCCTCGGTCACCGCCTCCACCTGGGCGAGCAGCCGCTCCTGCGCAGCCCGCCCCGTCGCGTCCTCGAGCAGCCGCGCATGTCCGTCCCGCCACTCGCGGCGAGCACTCTCCACCTCCGCATCAGGCATGCGGCGATGCTAGACGAGCGCTACGGATCCAGCGGTGCAGCAGCCCGCTGTGGGCCAGAGAGGCTCCACTTCGACGAGGATCCGCCTCCCGAGCTCGTAACCCGGTCGGGCGAGCGCGAAGGCCGCGTGAGCGTGCAGGCATTTCAGGCGGCGCGGGTTCCGGCTTCCGCCGATACCGAGCTCGAGCGACGCACCACCGTCGCGGCCCGTGCGGCCGGCCGCGAGCTCGTGGCGCAGAACGCGCTGCTCGGCCGTCGCGCGCTCGAGATCTGCCGCCACGCCCTCGTCGTGCTCCAACTCGTCGCTCCACCGTGCGACGCCGCCGGCGGCCTCGACCCGCGCGAGCGCGGCGACGAGGTGCGGGCACGTCAGATAGAACGTCGTCGGGAACGGATCGCCCGAACGGTCGTAGGCGTCCTGCTCGGTGACAGCCGGCAGACCGTACGGGCAGCGAACAACGACACGGCGGAAGACCCGCGGCGGCCGTCCAAGCTGGCGCTCGACGAGCGCTCGATCATCCATCGTTGAGCTTCTAACACAATGAGGCCAGGCAGCTGATGCGATGGGTGGCACCGGGCAAGGCGAGGACACAGGAAGCGTCGAGTGGCTAAGAACTCGTTTCAGGGTGACGCTTCGCTGGCGGGGTGTGCTGGGTGGTGCGAGCGCAAGAACGCAGGGAGCCTCGATAGCAGCGCTCTCGGGGCGACCGAGGACGCCGCGATCGTGCCGCAAAGCGCGCTCCGACGGCTCAAGGCTTATTCTGAACGAGTTCAAAGAGCTTCATCGCTCTTGGACGCTGCGCCGCCACTCCGGGATGCCCTTGACGATGAAGAGCCGCTCTCCCTCTCGCACGAGCCCCATCCGTCGTGCCTCGCGCGAGAGCGCGGCGACCGTCGAGGAGTGCGCGAGACGCGCCGACAGCCGCTCCCGCTCCTCCCGCAACTCGTGCACCTCGGCCCGACGCTCGTCCAGCGTCGCCTTCGTGTCGGCGTAGTTCGTGAGCGGGCGGTAGTAGAGCAGCCCGATCAGGGCAAGCACACCGACGGCGCACCAGCGGAGTACGAGCGTCATCTGCTCCGAGCCGAGCCGACGCTTGCGGCGCTTCCGGCGGAAGGTCGGCTGAGCGCGTTGGGCGGCCATAACACTCGTTTCCGCGGCCGTCGTCAGCCTCCTGCTCGACCTAATCTATGCCGTATCCACCTTGATCACGTTCGTCGAGCCGGGGATGTTGACTGCCGTGCCGGCGGTGATCACGACGAGATCGCCGGACTTGACGATCCCCGTGCGCCGCGAGGCCTCCAGGGACGAGTTCCAGAGCTCCTCGACGTCGGACGCCTGGGGAATGCCTACCGGCGTCACTCCCCACTCGAGCGCCATGTGGTGCAGGGCGTAGTCGTGGTGGGTGAGCCCGATGATCGGCCGGCGGGGGCGGAGGCGGGCGACAGCCGAAGCCGTGCGCCCGGTGAAGGTCGGCACGAGGAGCGCCCGCGCGCGGATCGCCTCCGCGACGTCACAGGCCGCGTTCGACATCGCCTGACCGATCGTGGGCTGCTCGTCCGCCGTCGGGATCTCGTGCCGGTAGCCGAGGTGGGGCTCCACCGCCCGCGCGATGCGATCCATGTACGCCACCGCCTCGAGCGGGAACTCCCCGATCGCCGTCTCGCCGGACAGCATGAGGGCCGACGTGCCGTCGAGCACCGCGTTGGCGACGTCGGACGCCTCGGCACGTGTCGGCTCTGGTGCATGAACCATCGACTCCAGCATCTGCGTCGCGGTGATGACGGGCTTCCCCCGCTCGAGCGCGTGCCGGATGATGCGCTTCTGCAGGAGAGGCACCTCCGTCGTACCGATCTCGACGCCGAGATCGCCGCGCGCGACCATGACCGCGTCGGATACACGCAGGACATCGTCGAGCACCGCGACCGCCTCTGCCTTCTCGATCTTGGCGATCACGTGTGCGGTGGAGGCGGCGGCCTCGATCAGCGTCTTCAGCGCCTGCACATCGGAGGCCGAGCGGACGAATGAGAGGGCGACGAAGTCGCAGCCGAGCTCGAGCGCGAACTGCAGGTCGTCGATGTCCTTGCGGGTCAGGGACGGGATGGGCAACGTGACGCCGGGCAGGTTCACGCCCTTGTGCGAGCTGACGGTGCCGCCGACGAGAACCTCGCATTGCGCTCGACCACGCTCGACCCGCCCGACGCGTAACTTGACGGAGCCGTCGTCGATCAGGATGTCGTTGCCCGCCTTGAGCACCGAGCCGAGCACGTCGGGCGCGATCGGGAGATCGCCGTCACGCGCCCCGTCCTCACCGGCGATCATGACCTGGTCGCCGCGATTGAGCTCGATCGGCCCGTTCGCAAGCTCGCCCACGCGCAGCTTCGGGCCCTGGAGGTCGGCGATCAGCGCGACCGAGCGGCCGAGCTCCTGGCGCAGCTCCCGGACGAGCCGTGCCGTCTGCGCGTGATCCTCGTGCGTCCCGTGCGAGAAGTTGAGCCGCGTGCCGTCGACGAGCTGCAGGAGCTCACGCAGCTGCTCGGGCGACGCCGTCGCGGGCCCGATCGTGGCAACGATCTTCGTCCGGCGCGGTTCGACGGACGTGGCCGCGTCAGCCACTTTCATCGCCTCGCCCTCGGGACCGCCGACCAGCCCGGATACTCCGCCCGCTCGCCCAACTCCTCCTCGATCCTCAACAGCTGGTTCAGCATGGGGGAACCCATGGTTCCCCCATGAGCCCCCTCCTTCCCGCAGCGTCCGGACACACCGCGGCGCGCCTGCGCTCGGGCAGAGCCCGGCTCCGGCGACGGAGCCGGTGCGACGCCTCAGCCAAAACAGCCGCCCTCATCGCCTCGCCCTCGGGAACGCCGACCAGCCCGGATACTCCGCCCGCTCGCCCAACTCCTCCTCGATTCTCAACAGCTGGTTGTACTTGGCGACGCGGTCTGTGCGCGAAGGCGCGCCCGTCTTGATCTGCCCCACGCCGGTTGCCACCGCGAGGTCGGCGATCGTCGTGTCCTCGGTCTCGCCCGAGCGGTGCGACATGACGGACGCATAGCCGCTCGCGCGCGCCAGCTCGATCGCATCGAAGGTCTCGGTGAGCGTTCCGATCTGGTTCACCTTGACGAGGATGGCGTTCCCGACACCGAGCTCCGTACCGCGGCGGAGGCGCTCGACGTTCGTGACGAAGAGGTCGTCGCCGACGAGTTGTAGCCGGTCGCCGAGCCGCTCGGTGAGCGCGCGCCAGCCGTCCCACTCGTCCTCGGCCAGCCCGTCCTCGACCGACACGAGCGGAAAGCGGTCCGCCAGACGGGCGTAAAGATCCGAGAGAGCGCCGCCGTCCAGCTCGCCGCCGTCGACGCGGTAGCAGCCGTCGTGGAAGAACTCCGTTGCGGCCGGGTCGAGCGCGATCGCTACCCGGTCGCGATGGCCCGCTCGCTCCGCAGCCTCGAGCACCGCCTCGATGGCCGCTTCCGCCGTCGGCAGCTCCGGCGCGAAGCCGCCTTCGTCGCCGACCGCAGTCGACAGGCCCCGTTCGTGCAGCAGCCCCTTCAGCGAATGGAAGACCTCGGCTCCGACCTGCAGCGCCTCGGCGAAGCTGTCGGCGCCGGCGGGTACGACCATGAACTCCTGGAAGTCGATCGCGTTGTCAGCGTGGGCTCCGCCATTGATGACGTTCAGCATCGGCACCGGCAGGCGCGAAGCGCCCTCCCCGCCCAGCCAGCGCCACAGTGGCTGTCCTGCATGGGCGGCGGCGGCCTTTGCGGCCGCCATCGAGACCCCGAGGATTGCGTTGGCCCCCAGGCGGCCCTTGTTCGGCGTCCCATCGAGCTCCACGAGTCGCGCGTCGACCGCGCGCTGATCCGTTGCGTCGAGGCCGATAACGGCGCCGGCGATCTCCCCGCCGACATTGGCGACCGCTGCACCTACACCCTTCCCGCCCCAAGCCTTCCCCCCGTCCCGGAGCTCGACCGCCTCGTGAATGCCGGTGGAGGCGCCGGACGGCACCGCCGCACGCCCCACGGCACCGCTCGTCAGCGCGACGTCGACCTCCACGGTCGGGTTGCCGCGAGAGTCCAGGATCTGCCGGGCGCGAACGGAGGCGATACGCGCTTCTCTCATCCGAGCTCCTTCGCCAGGTCGAAGTAGCGATCCTGCTCGGCGAGGGGCAGGCGGCTCCAATCCTCTCCGTCCGCGGCAGCGCGCTGCTCGGCGTCCTCGACGCGGGTGCGGAATCGTGCAGAGGCCGCTCTGAGCTCGAGCTCGGGGTCGGCGTTCAGGTGCCGGGCAACGTTGACGGCCGCGAAGAGGAGGTCGCCGAGCTCCGCGGCCTGACGTGGGTCGGGCGGCGTCTCGGGGGCAGGATCGGGCTTCCCCTCGAGCTCCGCCTTGAGCTCCGCCAGCTCGTCGTCGAGGTCGGTGAGCGCCCCCGCCAGATCGGGATACTCGAACTCGACCGCGGCCGCGCGACGCTGCACCTTTCGCGCGAGGAGCAAGCCGGGAAGCGACTCGGGCACATCGTGGAAGATCCCCGAGCGAGCCTCCAGATCGCGCTTCTGCCCCTCCCACGTCGCGCGCACCCGCCCCGGTGTGTCCGCCGTCACGTCGCCGAAGACGTGCGGATGGCGCCGAACGAGCTTCGCGTGGACTGCGAGGGCGACCTCTTCCAGTCCTCCCTGGCCCTCCTCCTCTAGGAGCAGCGCGAGGAAGTAGACCTGGAAGAGCAGGTCGCCGAGCTCATCGAGCAGCTTCTCCGGGTCGCCCGCGTGCGCCGCGTCGGCGACCTCGTAGGCCTCCTCGACCGTGTGCGGAACGATGGTGCGCGCCGTCTGCGCCCGATCCCACGGACACTCGCGGCGCAGCAGCCGCGTCAGCTCCTGCAGCTCGACGAGCGTCTCTCCCAGGCTCGAGTGTGGCAGGCTCGAGTCTGGGAGGTTCGAGGCTGGCAGGCTCGAGCCTGGAAGCTCCGACTCGGGCAACCTCGAGTCGGGGGAGCTCACCCTACTGCTCGGACGTCGTCGTCCCAGTCGTTCCGGTCGCAGCGGGCGGCGGGCTAAAGCCGGCCGCGTACGACACCTTCCCCTCGTAATCGGCCTTCAGATCCTCCACCCACGCCGTCATCTTCTCGTTCTTCTTCGTCTGTAGGAGCTGGGTCTTGATCTGCGCCTTCACCTGCTTGAGCGGGGTCGTGTTGGCCTTCTTGACGTCGGAGACGGCCTGGATGATGTGGAAGCCGAACTCGGTCTTGACGAGACCGGAGATCTCGTTCTTGTCGAGGTCGAAGGCCACCTTGTCGAACGGCGACACGGTCTGCCCGCGCGAGATCGTCAGCTTCCCGCCCGCGGCCTTCGAGCCCGTGTCCTCCGTGAACTTGCGCGCGAGCTGCGCGAAGTTGGAGCCACTCGAGGTCAGCTGCGCACGAACGCTCTGGGCCTTCGCCTTCTTCTTCAGCAGGATGTGGCGCACGTCCCGGCTCTCGGCCTGCTTGTACTGCGCCTCGTTCTGATCGTAGAACTTCTTGATGTCTGCGTCGGTGACCTCTACGTCTTTCGTGACGTTGTTGAAGATCCGCTCCGAGACAAGCTGGCCGCGGATGTCCTCCTTCACCTGGTCGAGCGTCAGCTTCTGCTCCTTGAGCTGCGCTTCGAGCTTCTTCTGGTCGCCGCCGTAGTACTGCTTCTTGATCTGCTCGAGACGCTTGTCCACGTCCTTGTCGGAGATCTCGATCTCCAGATCGTCCGCCGCCTGCTCGAGCTCCACGCGCTGGACGAGCGCCTGAACGGCCTGGTTTCGGAGGGTCTGGTACTCCTCCGAGCCGGCCTCTGGGAAGGGCCGCTTCTGGGCCTTGTAGCTCCTCTTCGCCTGGCCGAACAGCGCGTCGAACTCGGACCGTGGGATGTCCTTTCCGTCGACGACCGCGACAGCGTTGTTCGAGACCTCGTTGGAATCCGACCCGCCGCAGCCTGCGGCGAGCAGAGCGACGAGCAGGGCGCAGAGAAGGGAGAGGCGAGAGAAAGTCATCAGAAGTAAGCTCCAGTACGTGGTTAACGGCTCTCGGCCGCGCGGTCAGGCCGCCTGACGGGCTTCCACGATAGCATCGACCAAGGCCAGCGCTCCCTTGAGCTCCTGTGTGCGCTGGGACACCTCGTGCCGCGCGCTCGTGTACACGGCCGTGTCGGAGACGTCCCGGAGGGAGCGCAGCTCGGCCGAGCCGAGCACGAGGGGGCCGACGGAGGCCCGCCCGCCACGGAAGACGAGGTAGTCGGCGCCGAGGCGCGCGAGCTTCAGCTTCGCCTCCTGGATCGCGAACAGATGCTCCACGGGCTCGGGGACCGGCCCGTAACGATCCTCGAGCGCTGCATGGAGCTCCCGCAGCTCGTCGTCCGACTCCGACAGAGCGAGCCGGCGGTGGATGTCGATCTTGAGCGCCTCCGAGGCGACGTAGGAGGCCGGAACGTAGGCGTCGACCCGCGCGTCCACGCGAACGGGCCGGGTGGCCAGGCGGCGCTGGCCGGAGAGCTCGGCGACGGCCTCGTTCAGCATCTCCACGTAGAGCTCGAAGCCGAGGGCGGCCACGTGCCCCGACTGCTCTGCTCCGAGCAGGTCGCCCGCGCCGCGGATCTCGAGGTCGCGCATGGCGATCTGGAAGCCTGCGCCGAGCTCCGTGTGATCCGCCAGGGTCGAGAGCCTGGCCCGAGCCTCCGGCGAGAGCTCGTGCGCGTCGGGGTACATGAGGTAGGCGTGCGCGGTGACATCCGAGCGGCCGACCCGGCCTCGGATCTGGTAGAGCTGTGAGAGGCCGAGCGCGTCGGCGCGCTCGACGATCAGCGTGTTCGCCTGCGGGATGTCGATCCCGGACTCGATGATCGTCGTCGAGACGAGCACGTCCGCGTCGCCACGCAGGAACGCGTGCATCTTCTCCTCGAGCTCGCGCTCCCGCATCTTGCCGTGGGCGACGATGAAGCGCAGCTGCGGGCAGAGCTGGCGGAGCTTGTCGGCCGCTTCGTCGATCGTCTCGACGCGGTTGTGGAGGTAGAACGACTGGCCCTGCCGCTCCGTCTCACGCGTCAACGCCAGCCGGAT
>Ga0136613_10000828_pt1 | contig 15064 bp, 21 predicted proteins | sample AntDrymUQ2722106_2_FD_106649 | JGI IMG/M metagenome (GOLD analysis project Ga0136613, IMG submission 106649) | Polar desert sand microbial communities from Dry Valleys, Antarctica - metaG UQ272 (21.06) | ecosystem: Environmental > Terrestrial > Soil > Desert | place: Antarctica: Dry Valley... | reverse complement strand
CGGGTACCCGCCGGTCCGGGTGCACCAGGCGTACCTACTCACGGAGCCGCGCCGGATCCCGGAGGATGATGGCGCGTACGCCCGCTATCAACTCGACATGGCGCTGCACTGGACAGAGCAGTGAAGCGCTACGGGCTGTTCGGGCCGCGGTCGCATGACTTCCTGACGTGCGGCGGGCGCATCCTCGTTCACACCAGCCGGGATGAGATGGAATGGCTATTCCGCGGCGTGACGGTCCGGGAGGTTCCGCGGTCGATCCCTGATGAGCAGACAATGCCGCTCGCGGCGCACCCCCAGTTGACCGGTGTCAGGTTCCCCCTGAGTCGAAAGGACTTCCACGTATGAGCGACACACCCGGTACCCGCAAGGTGCGGACCACCATGAGCCCCGATGAGGACCTGACGGTCGGCGACGCCGAGTATGAGGACCTACAACGCCAGGGCCTGCTGATCGAAACCGATAAGCCTGGCCGCAAGGCCGGAAAGGACGACTGACAATGTCCGTAAACACAGGCAACCTCATAATGGGGCCGGGTACCCTGAACAAGGGTGTCTTTGGTGCCGTGGAGCCCGCGGACACGGCCGTAGCGACCGTGCCAGACCCGCTCGTGTGGACCGACGTGGGCGGAACGTCGGACGGCGTGGAGATCGCAATCGACCAGGACTACACGCAGCTGGAGGTTGACCAGATCGTTGACATCCCTGAGCGGAGGCTCACAAAGCGCGAGGCGACGCTCAAAACCAACCTGGCGGAGGCGACGCTGGACAACCTCGCCCTGGCGATGAACGGCGCCACGCTGGCCACCGGTGGTGTCGGGGCGACCGCGTTCCAGAGTCTCTCGCCGGTCAACACGAGTAGCGCGAGCCAAGTCATCTACTCAGCGTTGCTGTTCGACGGGTTCGCGCCGAATGGGAAGCCCCGCCGCGTCATCGGACGCAAAATGCTGAACACGAAGCCCGTGGAGTTCGCCTATTCGAAGAAGAACCAGACTGTCTACTCTGTATTCTTCTCGGCGCATTACGTGTCTGCGAGTGTTGCATCGTTCAAGGCGATTGACGGGGCGGCCGCGTGATGAGCGTTCTCACAGAGTGGCCGGTGGACGTCCCGGATGGGCCGGTTCGCCTGACACCCGCACCCGTCGCTGCCGATCCGCGGGCCGATGGTGGCGGGCCGGTGGTGCTGGTCACCGGTTCCGCGCCGGAGGCTCCCAGCGTGGAGCTGTTCAGCCTCGATGGTGTCTCCTACACCATCCCGGCGAAGCCGCGGGTGAACCTCGCGTTGCGCTACTTGTGGCACGCGAAGCAGTACGGGGAGGACCGGGCGGCAGCGGAGCTACTGGAATCGTTGCTCGGTGCGGAGGGGTTCGAGGCGTTGATGAACTACGACGACCTCACCGGAGACCAGTTCGAGGCGATCATGGCCGCTGCCACGAAGTACACCCTCGGTGCGTTGGAGGACGGCACGGGAAAATCCGGGAGCGGACGGAACAGGTGATGTGGGTTGTCGACCACCTGGAGGACCTGGAGTCCGATTTCAGCGTCTTCCACCGGGTCGATGACCTGGGCACCTTGGACGGTCCGCGATTCTTCCGGCTCGCGCTGCGCATCTTCGCCTACGACGGCGTGATGGCCTCGAGGCTCGCCGCGCTGGACGACACCGACACGGCGTTACCGGCGCTGGGTGCGGGGCCGGGCAGCGTCGATGCGGCACTGGCCGGCCCCATCCCGGAGGGCGGGCGAGCACGGCGCGGGGACATGGACGTGGACGAGCTGGCGGCAATCGCGCCGGGCCTGATCGAACGAGCGGAGGTGAACAGCGGTGGCTAAGGGATTCAAGATCGGTGAGGGGTTCATCGAGGTTGGCGCCGACTCGGACGGCATCGCCCGTGATGTCGACCGTTCCATGCGCGATCTGCCCGGCCGGGTAGGTGGCAGCACCCAACGCGCGGGGCGTGGCATCGGGTCCGGGATCGGGCGGGCCATCGCGGCTGGTGTCACAGCGCCGCTCGCAGCCGCGTCCCGTGGCACCGACGTGCTCGCCGATGGAATCATGAAGTTCACGAAACTACTCAGGGGGCCGGCGCTCGCCGCTATCCCCATCGGGATCGCCTTGCTCCCGGCCGCGATGAGGGTCGCCACGGCCGCCCTCGCGGTTGGTGGTGCCGCGATCGTCGGTGCTGGGATAGCCGCGATCACAGCTAAGATCGCTTTCAACGGGATGGGCGACGCGCTGAAAGCGCTGAAGAGTGGGGACGCTGAGGCGATCTCGGAAGCTATGGCGCGTCTCTCTCCGCACGCCCGAACAGCAGCGCTGGCGATTGACGGGGTGCGGGTGTCGTCCCGCGGGTTGCGGGAGATAGTGCAAGAGCGATTCTTCGCGCCCTTCGCCCACGACATAGCGGGCCTCGCTAAGGACTACCTACCGCTGCTAGAGGGTGGCCTCGGGCGGGTGTCCAGCGCGATGGGCCGCGGGGTGGCCGGGCTCATCGCGTGGGCACGTGAGTCGGGGACCATGCGGACGTTCCGGGGCCTGGTCGACAACGTGGCCGCTGCGATGGAGCGGACCAACTTCCGGGGCTACTTGAACGGGTTTCTCATATTCATCGCTGGCGGGTCCAAGGGCTTAGGGGGGCTGGCGGACAAGGTCACCGAGTGGGGGAAGACGTTTGAGAAGTGGGCGACTAGGATCACCAGCGACGGGTCATTAAAACGATGGGTCGGGGACGGGAAGAAGGCGCTGGAGGGGTTGGGGGACGCACTCAAGACGGTCAGGGACATCCTGGACGGTATCCAAAAGGTAATGGACGCCGGTAAAAAGGTCTCTAACTTTTTGGATGGAATGGCGGAAGGCGCGAACCGGAACGGTCGGGAGACGCGCGGTCACATCAAGGGGTTCCTCGACTGGTTCAAGCCCACCTTCCCGGCGGAGGTGAAGCGGGGCACCGACGCTGGTGCCGCTGAGTTCGGCACTGTGCCGCCACGCGCGGGCGCCGGAATGGCCGGGTTAGGCGCAACCATCATGGGGGTGACGGGTGGCGCGATGGGTGGGATGACGCGCACCTTCTCTACGGGGGTCGGCAACTCTCTCCTGCACACCGCTGGCCTACCCCTACGGGCCGGGCTCGCACTGGCCGGTCTCGGTGGGTTCATCACACCCCGCGCACAGGGCGCCTGGTCCTCTTTCGCTAACGCCACGTCTGCGGGTTCAGGCCGGGCGACCGGGATCGCCCGGAGTCACCCCGGTCAGGCGAACAGGGCACTAGGTCCGCTCGGTGGCATGATCTCGTTCCTGGCGGGGCAGGCGTGGGTACGGTTTAACGCTTCCACGAGTGCAGGAACGGCACGGGCGAACGCGATTGCTCGTGCGCACCCAGGGCAGGCGCAAGGGGCGGTGTCTCCTCTCAGCGGCATGATCTCAGGTGTGGCGTCTCGGGCGTGGGGAGGGTTCACCAACGCGACACGGGGCGGGGCGAACCGGGCACAGGAGATCGTCCGTGGCATCCCAGGTCAGGCACAGCGTGCACTGAGTGGGTTGAGTGGGACGCTAAAGGGCGCCGGGTCCTCACTGCTTGGCGGGTTCATCAGCGGTATGAGAAGCAGGATCCCTGATGTGGGGGCAGCCGCTCGCGCGGCTATGTCGGTAGCCCGGCAGTTCTTCCCGTTCAGCCCTGCAAAAGCAGGACCGTTCGCCGGGCGGGGCCACACGAGCTACTCGGGTAGGGCGCTGGTCTCGGACTTCGCAGGCGGTATCCGGGCGGAACAGGGCCAGGCGGTCGCCGCGGTCCGCTCGGTGCTCGGTGCGGCCAAGGCATCTATCGGGGGCGGCGTTCCGGTGCCCTCCGCGGGCCACACAGCGGGCGCTGAGCGCCCGTCTGCGGGGTTCGGCGGTGGTGACGTGACCGTGCACGTCACGCAGACATCCGGGTCGCCTGCCGAGACAGGCCGCATGGTCGCGCTCGCGCTGAGGACGGTGGGTTGAGTGCTGTCTGACCTGCAATGGTCATACCGTGATCTTGTGTTCGGTGAGGGCACCGAGATCGGGGTCAACCGAGCGGAGGGGTTCGAGGGGCACGACACCCGAACCTCCGACGCGGACCTACCCCGTGGGGACGGTGCGATCCGGGGCCTGGACTACGTCGCACCGCGGCTGGTGACGTTCGAGTTGGCGATCATCGGCCTGACCGGCGGGGCCACCACCTATGAGCAGTATTGGTCGCAGATCCGGGAGGCGTTCCGGCCGTCGCGCACCGAGGATCTCCCGCTCACCTTCGCCCGACCTGGGATGCCGGAGCGGTTCATCCGCGCCCGACCCGTGTCCCTGATCCGTGCCGAGACCTACCGGCACTACAACACGGTCGGGTTCCCGCCGGTGGCGTTGCGGGCCGTCGACCCGCGGATCTACAGTGCCGAGCTGCACAGCGCGAACGCCACGATCTACTCGTCGGTCGGTGGCGGCGCCGACTTCGGGCTTGACTACGGGGTGGACTTCACCGGCGGGGTACAGACCGAGCTGGTCGTCGACAACGCGGGGGATGCGGATGCTTTCCCGGTGGTGCGGTTCTATGGCCCCACGGCCGGCACCTGCACTGGGGTGAGCCTGACGAACACCACCACGGGCCAGGTTCTCGACATCAACGCTGCCGTGGCCAGTGGGCAGATCCTGACCGCTGACATGGAAGCGGCGGTGACCGGCGCGAACCGGCTTGTCGTCGCCCTGGGCGGTTCGTCGCGGTACGGGAGTTGGGCCCAGCCCCGCACGCCGTTCGCGTTGGCGCCGGGGTCGAACGTGTTGCGGTTCGAGGTCGACGGCACCACTACCGACATGGTCGCGAACCTGCAATGGCGCGACACCTGGTTGGACTGAGGAGACCCCCGATATGGCTACGACCACGTACGTCAGTTCGACGTTCAGCGCGCACGCGATCGGGGCGCGCACCGACGCGGCCGGGGTTGCGGTCACCGACCTGTCCGCGGAAGAGGCGCGGCTGCCTCTGGCGCTGCTGACCGCGGGCAGGGTCACCCCGGCCAACGCGTTCGTTGTCGCACCACAGAGCCCGACCCCGAATATGACAGTGAAGGTCGGGTCGGGTGCGGCGAAGGCCGACCATTACATCGTGGGCGGCGCGAACGCTGGCCAGGGGCGCTATCTCGTCCGGCTGGACGTCACCTCGCAGAATGTCACCATCGACCCGGCCGACGCATCTCAGGCGCGCACCGACGAAATCTATCTGGTTGTCCGGGACAACGTGTACGACGCCAGTGCCCGCGCCCTGCCGCAACTCGCCTACCGCAAGGGCGACCTCGGTGGCGCGGTTCCCGGCCCGGATCCCACGTGGCGAGCATCGGAGCTACTGGCCACCGTGCCGGTCGCTGCCGCTGCGGCGACAATCGCCGGTGTCACTGACGCGCGCACGCAGGCCACGCTGCTGTCGGCGCTCATACCGGCGGTGGACGTTAATGCGATCGGCTACACCCAGGGCCGCTACATCATCGTGGAGGACGGTGCGACCAACGTTGTCGAACCGGTCGGTTGGCCGACCGGCGCGATCGGCGAGCGCGGCGAGTTCAGTTTCACGGGGGTCGCGGGCGCGTTCTACGCGGTGGAGTGCTACATCCCTACGTACGTGCCCTCGTTGGACGATATCCGGTTCTCTTGGACTTACCCGGTGGGCACGACGATGCGGTGGAGCAGCTGGGGTTTGGACGCCGCGGATACCGATCAGATCGGGTCGATCGACACGGGTTCCTTGTCGGAGGCGCAGTCGGTTATCGCACCGGGCAATAACATGGTGATCGACCCGTCGTTGCGCCCGGTGGCCAGTGTCGCGATCGGCAGTATCGGCGGGAAGGTCACCCTCAACTTCCGGGCTGTCGTCGCCGGGCCTGTCTACATACGCGTGGGCGCTTGGATGAAGATCACGCGGCTCGCGTGATGGCCGGCTACGAGGTGGCGTTGATTTCCCGGATACCGCAAGCGTCCGGGTTCCCGCTCGGTGCTGAGATAAACCGGCTGGTGACCGACACGATCAGCTACACGGACGAGCTGAACCGGCCTGGTAGTGCGACCCTGAGTTGCCCGGTCGGGTCGCTCACCGACGACGTGAAGGAACGGCTCCGGAACCTGGCGACCCTCCCGACCGAGGCGTGGATCTACCGCAACGGGACGATCAAGTGGATAGGGGAGATCCAGACACTTGGGCTGTCAGCCCAGACGGTGACGATCAATGCCGTCGGGTTGCTCGGCTACACGTTCCGCATGGGCGTGACCGCAGACCTCATTTACACCGGCGTCGACCAGTTCACGATCGCGAAGGCGCTGGTGGATCACTGGCAGGCGTTGGCGTACGGGCATTACGGGTTCGAGACCGTGGGGGTCGGAACCAGCGGGGTACTGCGGGACCGCACCTATCTGCGGGATGAGCTGCACAACATCGGCACCCGCCTGGCCGAGCTGGCGGCCGTGATCGACGGGTTCGACGTGCACGTGCCACCGGCGACCCGCGCGCTCGTGCTGTCCTACCCGCAACGGGGAGTCGACCTGTCCGGCTCGGTGTTCCTGGACCGGCTCAACATCGACTCAGCGTCGGTGGCGATGTCCGTCGCGCCTGATGACCTGGTCAGCGACCTTTCCGCCACGGGCACGTCGCAGAGCACCACTGGCACCGGTTCGACCCTGTACGCGGCGCGTTCCACCTCGGCAGTGCGGTCCGCGTACGGCCGCTCGTGGGCGGGGCAGAACTACGACGGGGTGAGTGTGGCGGCGACGCTCAACGGCCACGGTGACGCCTATCTCGCGGCGCGCACAGGTGCGCTGTTCCAGCCGGGGGTGACGCTGGTTCCGCGGGTGGGTGCGGAACCGGGGGACTTCGCGCCCGGCGACACCGTGAGCTACGGCTACGACGCGGGCCTGGGTGAGCAGTCCGCCGCGTTCCGCGTAGCGAAGATAAAGGTAGACGTCGGCAAGGAAGGCAGCGAGCGCATGGGGGTCGAGTTCGCCTAATGAGTGAGACGCGACGGTTCGATTCGCTTGAGCGCGTGGTGCGGGACACCCGCCGACTGCTCGACGACACTGCGACTACGGTGCTGGCCCGTCTCGGCACGCACACCCATTCCGGGGGCGGGGGCGCGACACCCGACGCCACCACCACTGTTAAGGGCATTCTGCAGCTCGCGGGGGACCTTTCCGGGACTGCCAGCCTACCTACGGTGCCGGGCCTGGACGGGAAGGCGGCGACTGGGCATACGCACCCTGCCACCGCGGATGCGACCACCGCGGCGAAGGGGGTGGTGCAGCTCGCGGGAGACCTGGCAGGAACGGCCGCCTTGCCCACGGTGCCCGGCCTGGCCGGGAAGGCGCCGCTCGGGCTGGACTCGGAAGAGGCGTACGTCGGCACGTTGCAGTCGACCACGTCGACCGTCTATACGAACCTGACGACGGTAGGGCCGACGTGCGTGGTGACTTTGGCGACGGCGCGGCGCGTACTGATCTTTCTCAAAGCGATCCTCTACCAGACCACGACAACCCAGAACCGGGTTCTTATGTCCGTCGCGGGCACCGGAGCAACCGTCGCAGCGGCCGGTGACGCTGCCGCTGTGATCCATAATGGCAGTGGACAGGCCGAGTCGTACGCCGGGATTGTCTACCTGGATTGCGCTGCGGGTACGACCACGTTCACGGCTAAGTACCGGGTCGCTGGCGGTACTGGACAGTTTCAAGACCGATTCATGGTGGTGATCCCGGTATGAATGATGACCGGCGCCGGTTCCCGCTGGCCCGCGATGACGTCGACTACCCGGCCCTGGCTGTCGAGCTGGGTGCCGCGCTCGGGCGGCCGGTGGCGTTGAGCGCGACCTCGCCTGCCGCTGCCGAGGGCGGGCAGGGGGTGCTCATCCTGGTTGACCCGGCGACAGGGGAAGCCATCGGTGCGGGCATCGACGCGGCGGCCGTGGCCAGCGTGGTCGCCGCGCACGTCCGGCCCCCGGTGCCTCCGCTACCAGCGGAGATCCTCGATGAGCGGCTCGTGACGGCGACCACCGTGGCCGCGATGCGCAGCGCGCTGCGGGAGTACGCACAGGCGGAGGTTCGGCGGGGCCGGGCCGCTCTGTAGGTGTATCGCCGGGCGAGGCCGGAGCGTTACCGGCCGCGCCCGGCGCCGTCTGGGTACCGGTGCCGCCACCCAGGGGTGGACAGGGCCGCGGGCTGGCCGGATGCTGAGATCCCTGACACCCGACCGCGAGGGAGACGCTATGGCGGAAGACATGGAAACGAAGATCAACGCCGCTGAGGGCGAGTTGTTCACCGCGCGGCAACTGCTGAGCCGCAACGAGACGTGGACCGTTGATCAGTACATCGCCGCGGCGCACGTGCAGGCGTTGCTCGCGCTGGCCCGCGCCGTCGAGCAGCTCGCCGACGCCGGGAGGTAGCCACTACCGACCCTGGGCCGTGTCCGGTGGACTGAGTACCGCTTTTCCGTGATCGGGCGGACCAACACCCGAGAAGGTCTGATATAGTACCGGATCGGCGTCGATCCGGTACTCATCCTCCTTTGGAGGGGTTATGTCAGCCCCACCCACCCACAAGGGCCAAAAGTTCCCGGCAGAGATCCTGACCAGAGACGAAGTCCGCGCGCTGCTGTACGCACCCAACCCCGCCGCCCCGACCGGCCTACGCAACCGGGCGCTCATCGCGACCATGTACGGCAGCGGCCTCCGAGTGGCGGAAGCCCTCGCGCTCAAACCCACCGACGTGAACCTCGACGACGGGAACATCCGGGTGCTCCACGGCAAGGGCGACAAAGCCCGGACCGTCGGCATCGACCAGGGCGCGATAATGCACATCGCCCGGTGGGTCGACCTCCGTGCCGGGCGCGGAATCCGAGGCCGGGTGCTGTTCTGCACCCTGGACGGCGGGCCGCTGTCCCCCCGCTACGTGCGGGCGATGCTCACGCGGATGGCCGCGCGGGCCGGGATCGACAAGCGCGTCCACCCGCACGGGCTCAGGCACACCCACGCCGTCGAACTGGAGCACGACGGGTTCACCGTCAGCGAAATCCAGCAGCAACTCGGACACGCATCGCTGGGCACCACGGCGGGCTACCTCAACCACATCTCCCCCTCGGCTCGCGTCGCCAAGATCAGAAACCGGAGGGCAACCCTGTGAGCCACACCGATGAAGATTTCGCCCGCTTGAAGGTGATCGGGGATCGCCAGTACCCCAGTGCCGGTGCAGGGTTCGAAGCCACCGTCATCGAGACCGCCCGTCAGTACGCCGTGAGCCTCGGGGTGTGCGAAGACTGCCTCGCCAAGTTCCCTGATCCGGTCGCCGACCCGTCCATCGGTGGGGCATCGGCCAAAGCCAACGGGAAGCGCCTGGGGGTCGGCAACCGCACCATGCCGCCCGACGTGCTCGCCGCCATCGTCGGGATGCGGGAGGACGAAAGGCTGAGCATGTCCGCCATCGCCAACCAGCTCAACGCCCAGCAGACCCCCACGGCCCGAGGGGGCAAGCGTTGGTACCCATCGACGGTGCGCTCAGCGCTGGGCACCCACGAGCTGGACCGGGCCGCTACCCAACCCTGTGAGCGCGGGCATGACGGCTGAGGGCTGTTTCGGTGGCGCGTTGCGCTCATGGGCCGAGCTCGCCCCCGCAGCGCTGCCGCCCGACGAGCGAACCGAAGGGCTGTGTAGGCGCCCTCGGTCGAATGGCCAGCCGTGCCGCCACCGCATCGCCTACGTGGCTCTCGGCTCGTGTGGTGCCCACCTGACCGCGACGGAGAAGGCGTTGCGGGATGCGGTGGCGACCGAGTCCGATCGGGCGCTCTGGCTGGCTCTGGACGTGCCGCCTGTGTGCTGGCTGTGGGATGTGCCCGCCACAGCCGATCGGACCACCCCCGGAGCGGGCACTGACCGCCTGGCAGGCAGGCAGGTGCGCGATCTGCGACGCGGCCGGCGAGCCTCTGGTGGAAGACCACGATCACGAGACCGGCATGGCGCGGGGTTGGCTGTGCCGCTCGTGCAACGTGCGGGAAGGCTCACCGACCTACCGTGGCGACGGTCCCACCGTGTTCGCCTACTACCGTCGCCGGCCAGCTGTCGCTGTGCTGGGAGTGAGCTACCGCTACATCAGCCCGCTGTGGGGGCCGGACTTCGGTACCGGCCCGCCAGCCGTCGACCGCGGTCTGCTTACCAGCGCCCGGTAAGCGCATACCGGCCGGTAAGCAGCCCGGTAAGCGGCCTGACCTGCATGCTTACCGGGCTGCCATGATCACAAGGAACCCCCCGGAACCGGCCGCTGAGCCGATCCGGGGGGTTCACCGGCCCGGTATGCAGCTCCGGGGGCCCGCCGGTCAGGGCACGAGCCGCAGCCGCGAGGCCCCGGCGCCGTCCCCACCGTCGTCCCCACCGTCGCCGATCACCTCGGTGGCCGCCACGTCCAACCACTCCCGGCGCACCCCCTTCGCCGTGGAACGCCCCCGCGACTTGGACGCGTCGTGCACGTTGGCCACCTGGACCCCGGCACCCCGCAGCTGCGACCCGAGGGACCGCTCGTCCAGCGAACCGAACATGGCCGGCCGCAGCTTCGCGAGCCCGGCAACCAGGTCCGTCAGGTGCATCACCGTGGCACCGGCCACCACCTGTCGCACGTCGTCGAGCAACGCCACCTGCTCCGCTTCGGATTCCATGACCTCGCCCGCAGCCTGGCCGGTGAGCAGGCCAGCGGTCTGCCGGGCGTGACGCGCCCGCAACGCCACCTTCTCCGATGCGGGCGCATCGAGCCCCGCCACGGACCGCACGATCTGCGCATCGGCGCCGTCGCTGCGCAGGTACGCGATGCCCTTATCCTCGAACGCGAACTGCGTAGCCCGCAAACCCGCCTGGTAGGACGACGTGCCCAGCACCTGATCGTTCGCGACCTGCCCGTTCACCTTGAAACACAACCGCACCGACGCGTTATCCGCGATGTCGGTCGGAATGGACTTCGCAGACGGCTTCTGTGTCGCGAAATAGCAGATGATTCCCAACGCCGGGCCGCGTTTCACCAGGTCCGCGCTGAGCTTGATGAACTCCTCACGGACCTCCTTATCGTCATGCTGAAACCAGACCTGGCACTCGTCGACCCCGACCACAATAGGGCCGAGGTTCAAGTCACGCCGATTCGCCAACGCGTCGGTGACCTTATTGTCCGGGCATTCCTCGTGGGGCAGCGACCGAATCACCCGAGCACGACGGCGCATTTCTTCACGCAACTCCCGCATCGCCGTGAGCTGCTTCTCCACATCCTCGTCCTCATCGCCCACCGAATAGAAATGCGCGAACAGGGCCGTGGGCGAAAAATCCCCCGTGCCCTTGAGGTCAATCGCGCACACCTTCGCCCGCGGGTCCAAACCCGCAATCAGCAGCAGCTCACGCAACGCGAACGTCTTACCCATCCGCGGCACCGCACCGATCACACCGGACGTGTACGCGAGGATGAGGTACACCCACCGGCCACGCTGATCAGTGAACATCGGCACCGACCGAAACAGGTTCACGCAGCCGTCACGCAACAGCGGCCAGCGCGCCTGCTTCGCTTTGTTCATCGGTTCGTCGCACACGTAGAGCACGAGGTGCCCCTCGTGGCGTTTCCCGACCGACGGCCACACCGTGCCCAACTCGCGGCGCAACGCAGCCGACAACTCGGACCGCTTCTCGATGATCGCCGACGCCGGGACACCCGCCGGCAGTTCGAGATCGACCTGGTAGCCCGGCCCGACACGCGCCACGTCGAACAGCAGGGCGATGTCCTCAACCTTCGCCATGCCACCGATGCGCAGGTTCACCAGCGCGCGCATGACGTACGGGGCGGTCGGCGGTCCGGGGTTGTTGACCAGCACCGTCGCGGGCTTCACGAGCGCCTTGCCGACTGGCCGGCCGATGTACCCGAGGCCGAGGACGCTGCCGGCCAGCGCGGCCCACATCACCCAGGCCGGTGGCAGCCACCCGCCCGCGCGCAACACCAGGCCGGTGAGGGCCGTGAGCCCGGCGAGGGTGCCCACCACGATGAGCCGCCGGTGGATCCGGTCGTTGCGTTCCTTGCGCAGCTTGAGCGCCATCGCCGGGTCGGACCCGACGACCGCCTCGAGCCGCAACGGCCGGAGCTCCGCATCGAGCAGCCATCCGAACAGTGCGAGCCAGATGCGGCCTGCGCCGCGGGGGGACATGAACACCAGCCGCGCCAGGTACCACGGGGATCTGACGCCGTGCCATGCGGCGCGGTGGCCCGTGCGGTGCAGCGCAGAGGCCGCGGTGGCCGCGAACTCTGCGCGGTCCTTGAGCCACGCAGCGAAGATGGGCGGCAGCTCGGGGGGCCCGCCCCGGCTGGCCGGGGCCGGGGCGGGGTCGACGTCGGGGCCCGACGGACCGGTGGTGTCCGGGCCGGTGGTGTCCGGGCCGGTGGTGTCCGGGCCGGTGGCGCCGTCAGGAACGTCCTCAACGGCACTCAGGTAGTGATCGGTGCTCTCGGTACTCACCAGCTCATCGCCTTCCCATGCCGGGTGCAGCACTCGAAACATGCGCCGCAGTTCCCGGCGCACGCCATCCGATTCCGCCGGCACTGCTCACACACAACCCACCGGGTCCGCTTGCGGCCGGCGGTCCGCTTCCCGGTCTGACCGGACCGGCGCTTGATCGACTTGGCCCGGCTGCCGGCGTGGGTGAGGTGCCACCACAGATTCCCGAACTCGATCGTGAACGCCGAAAAGAACTTGCTCAACGCGCCCATCACGCCTCCTCTCCGTCGGTGGTCCGGCTGGTGGTCAGGGGCACCGGTCCGTGGTCCGCTGCCGGTCCGGTCTGGTCCGGCTGGTGGTCCGCTACCGGTCCGGTCTGGTCCGGCTGGTGGTCCGCCACCGGACCGGTGCCGGACCGGGGCAGGCCCGCGAGCAGGTGGTTAGCGCGGGTCGCCCCTATCCCGTAGCGGCGCATCACGGCGTTGCGTGATGGCCGGTCCGGCTGGTCCGCTGCCCATCGGTGCAGGTCAGCGATCAGCGTGGCGTCGTCGGCGGCCGGGCCGGGCACCGGCGGTCCGGCCTGGTCCGCTTCCTGGTCCGCCGGTCCGGTCCGGTCCGGGTGCTGGCCCACCTCACCGGACCATGCGATGGCCGTACCGGCGATGGCCGCGAGTTCGGCTGCCAGGTCTAGGTCGGTACGGGACACCGTGGTCCGGGGCCGGTCCATGTGGTCCGGTGCTGGTCCGGTCTGGTCCGGTGCTGGTCCGGTCTGGTCCGGTGCCGGTCCGGTCCGGTCCGGCTGGTGGTCCGGCTCGTGGTCCGGCTCGTGGTCCGGCTCGTGGTCCGGGGGTCCGGATGCCGGTCCGGTCCGGTCCGGCTGGTGGTCCGGCAGCTGGACCGGGTCCGGACCGCCGGCAGCCGCGGTGCGCGTTGCGAGCGTCGCGAGGGTCGCGAGGTGAACCACCGCGCCGAGCACGGCCGGCGCGACCGCGGACACCGCAACCACCACCAGCCAATGCGGGCGAGCGCCGTAGGCGACCAGGCCGTGCCCGAGCGCGTTGCCTGCCACCGACCCACCGAGCAACGCCAACGCCAACCCGCGGGCGAACCGGCGGGCCGGGCCGGGTGCCCACCGGCCCAACCACACCAGCGATGCGACCGCGGCCCCAGCGTCGACCGTCACCGGCAGCAGAGGTGCCAGCGCAGGGCCGAAACCGCACAACGCGGCGAGGTCACGCAGCGCCGCGAACGAGGCCACCGCGGCGGCGCCGGCCACGGTGAGCAACCCCGCCCACATGAGGACGCGGGGCAGCACCGGGGCGCGGGCCGGGACATCCGGGGCGATCACTGGCCGGCCCCCGTCCCGGTGGTGGACACCAGTGCGCGCACCTGCCGACGCCGCGCTTCGGTGATGAGCCCCGCGTGGTGCTGCCCATCGGCCCACCGGCGCAGCCCGGCGCGCAGCTCATCAGGTGCGAGACCGCCCATCGCGGCGCCCACCGCGTCGACGGTGGCTCCGGCGGACAGCGCGTCGACCGCGATGGACCACCGGGGGTGCAGTGCCCGTTCGGCCAGGGTGTGTGAGTAGACCAGCGCGGCGACAGCGTGGGCGCCGCGCTGGTGCTCGGTGAGCGCCACGATCTTGTGTCGGTGCTCGATCAGCGGCAGGACGTGTTCGTGGTAGCGCTCGGCCAGCTCCCGGAGGCTGGTGGTGTCCGGGACGTCGCCGGGCCGGGTCGGTTCACTCATCGCTCGTCCCTTCCGTGGTGTCGCGGCTGGCCAGTTCGAGCAGCGCGTCGTCGAGCTCGTGCTCGCATCCGTCGAGCTCCCGGCGTAGCTGCGCCACGTCGAGGGTGCAATTGGCGAGTTGGGTGTCGAGTCGCGCGCTGCGCCGGGCGAAGTAGCTCCCCGCGCCGATGGTGAGCATGACGACGACGAACAGCGGTTCACCGGAGATGACGGCGCCCACGGTGCCGATGGCGATCAGCCCTGCGCCGATGACGTCGAGGGCCTTCACCAGGGGGGTGTCGCCCTGGGTGAGGGGTGGCCGCTGGGCGCGGCGCCGGGGGATCATCGGGCACCGCCCGCGGCGGGGGTGGTCATGCGGGCGCGGGCCGCTTCGAGTGCCGCACGGAGGGCATCGAGACCGGCGAGGTCGAAACCTGCTTTGCCGAGTCCGATGGCGAGCACGGTGACCTGGTTGTCGTTGGTGACGCCGACCCTGCAGGAGGGTCCGGTGATGTTGCCGGCGGGTGCGAGGGTGGGAATCAACCCTGCAACGTCGGTGAGGGCGGGGGTGCCCGGCTGGTGGGCGGGCACGGCAGGATGCGTCATAGGTCGGACCTCCGAGTGTCCGGTCGAGGCCCTGGTAGGCGGATCCACACCCGCCTACCGGGGCCGTTCACTTGTTGTGTCTGACGCGTCTGGCCGAACTGTGTGACACGCCCACCGCTTGGAAGCGGCTGGTGGTGTGCGAGGTGAAGACCCGCTCCGGTCTCGGGTTCGGAGCGCCGGCGGAGGCGGTGACCCCGGCGAAGGCGGCCCGGATCCGCCGGCTCGCGGCCACCTGGCTCACGG
>Ga0136613_10000827_pt1 | contig 15079 bp, 11 predicted proteins | sample AntDrymUQ2722106_2_FD_106649 | JGI IMG/M metagenome (GOLD analysis project Ga0136613, IMG submission 106649) | Polar desert sand microbial communities from Dry Valleys, Antarctica - metaG UQ272 (21.06) | ecosystem: Environmental > Terrestrial > Soil > Desert | place: Antarctica: Dry Valley... | reverse complement strand
CACCCGGGATTCCTGCTCGGCCGAAGCCGGGAAGATGCGCTCGACGCAGTCGTGGAGCAGCTCGGGACGCTTCGGGAACGGCTTGAAGGCAAGGATCGCGCGGTGACGTTCGGCGTCGAGGTGATGGGGCGCGTGCGCGATCTCGGTTCGCTCGACGACGTCATCGAGATCTCGCGACGGACGGCCTGGGTGCGACCGGTACTCGACTTCGCGCACATGCACGCGACGAGCGACGGCGCATTTCTCGCCGCTGAGGCCTTCACAGAGGCGCTTCGCGCGGTCGACGCGGTTCTCGAGCCCGAAGCGCCATTTCACATCCACTTCTCGGACATCGCCTTCGCGAATCGCAATGAGACGAAGCACCTTCCGTACGGCGAAGGGACGCTGCGCGCTGATCCGCTGCGTGACGCGCTCGACGCGTTCGACCGTCAGGCGACGGTGATCTCCGAGTCGCCGGACGAGCGGTCGAGTCAGGCGATCCGTGCGGTGCTCGAGGGCATCGGCGTGAGCTCGGCCAAGCGCGCTTCGTAAACGGTCGCCTCGCCGTCTTGCCCGGCCGTGCGCTGGAGGTCGATCATGCGCGTGAGCGGCTCGAGCTCGAACACCTTGAAGTCACCCTCGCGCGCGACCTCGAGAGCTGCATCGAGGAGCACCTCCGCCTCGTCCCCGCGACCCTGTGCCGCCCGTACGGCGGCAAGCGCCGTCGCCGCCGCGACAGTTGCGCTCGTGTCTCGTACTCCGGCATTCGATCGAGCTTCGAGGGCAAGCCGCTCGGCCTCGTCGACCTTCCCGAGATCGGCCAGCGTCTCGGCGAGCGCCGCCTGCTGGTCGGGGAGCACGCCGAGATCGCCGCGAGTCTCCGTGATCCGGACCGCCTCTCGCATGAGCTTCTCGGCGCCCTTCAGGTCCCCCTTCAAGCGAGCGATCCAACCCAGCTTCGCGAGAGCGGCCGCGACCGCAGGCTCGACACCGAGCTCAACCGAGCTTGCACGTACCTCCTCGAAGAGCGTCTCTGCAGCGTCGAGCTCCCCTTTCAGGGTCAAGAACCAGCCGTACGAGAGGGTGGCGCCTACCCGCGCGCGCACGCTCCCGCTCTCACCCGCGAGCTCGAGAGCGCGTGTGAGCAGCAACTCTGCCTCGTCCAGCTCGAGTCGCAGAATGTGTGTCTGGGCGAGCGCCTGCGCCGCGAGCGTCTGCAGATCCTTGCGGCCGGCATCGAGCGCGATCACGTACGCCCGCTCCATGTACCGGACGGTGTCCTCCATCTCGCCGAGCCAGCCGGCGGCCGTCGCCCGGACGGTGAGGGCGTCGAAATGGGCAACTGGGTCATCCTTTCCCGTCAAGAGCTCGAGGGCGTTGTCGACGATCGCCTTCGCCTCTGTGCAGTCACCGTTCCGCTTGAGCATGGCCTCCCCGAGCGCCGTGAGCGCGAGCGCCTCGATCACCGGCTCTTCCTGCTCATGCGCCTGATCCCGGACCTTCGCCATCTCCACCTCGACGGCCGCCCAGTCCTGCAGGCGCCAGGCCGCTCGCGCCGCGACATAGCGGGCTCCGAGCGTCGGACGAAGCTCGAGCGCGCGGAGCCCAAGCCTTCGGGCGGTCGGGTACGCCTCACGTGCGATTGCCCGTTTCGCGGCTTTCACGAGAGCGCTTCCCGCCTCTTGCGCGAGCTCCTCGGGTGGCGCGCCCTCGAGCTCGGTCAGGAATTCGACGGCCTGATCGAGGTGGTAGGCGCGAATCTCGAGGAGCTCCTCGCCGGTTCGATCGGCGAGCCATTCGGCGAAGCGAGCGTGATATTGCGCGCGGGCGAGCTTCGCTAGCCCCGTATAAGCGACTTCGCGGATGAGGAGGTGCTTGAAGCGGTAGGCAGGTTCGCCCGAGATCGAGGAGCGCGGCTCACGCAAGACGAACTCCCGCTGTTGAAGGTCTTCGAGCAACGCCTCGATGTCCTCGACATCCGGCGAGAGGTGCTCGAGTGCGCCCTTCCAGAACACCCGACCGACGACCGAAGCGCGCTGTAGCAGCCGTTTGCCGGCCGGCGGTAGATGGTCGATGCGTGCGGCGATCAGCGCCTGCAGCGTGTCCGGTATCCGATCCGGCTCGCCGTTTCCCGCCCCGCTCTCCACGAGCATGCGAATCGTCTCCTCGACGAACAAGGGGTTGCCCTCCGCACGCTCCAGCACTTCCTTGGACGGCGCTCTCATCGGCTCGCCCGATGCTCCTGCGAGCTGGGACAGAAGCTTCTCGACGAGGAGCGCGCTCTCCTCTTCCGACAGCGGCTCGAGCTCGATCGCGGTGGAACGTACCCGTCCCCCACCCCAGTTCGGCCGCTGGTCGAGGAGCTCGGGTCGTGCGAGGCAGATGACGAGGAGCGGCGCGCGCACCCAGTCGGCGAGATGCTCTATCAGCTCAAGTAGGGGCTCCTCGGCCCAGTGGATGTCCTCGAAAAACAGCACGAGCGGTTGCACCTCGGCGAGCGTCACCATGACCTCGCGCGCGGCCCAGGCAATCTCCTGCGAGCTCCGCTCGCCCTCGAGCGCTTCTAGCATTCCGGAGGCGAGGCCGAGGACGTCGGCGACGGTCTCTTCCTCGCAGCACTCGCGGAGCTTCGCGAATGCCTCCTCGAGCGGGTCGTCGTCCGAGATTCCCGCTGCAGCCTTGATCATCTCGGCGAGCGGCCAGTAGGTCACGCCCTCGCCGTAGGGGAGGCAGCGTCCGGAGAGGACGCTGGCGCGCTCGAGTCCGTCCACGAACTCCCGGGCTAGGCGGCTCTTTCCGACTCCCGGTTCGCCGAAGATGGTGAACAGGTGCGCGCGCCCGTCGCGCACGGTGCGCGCGAAGGTGTTCTCGAGGAGCTCGAGCTCGGCCTCGCGCCCGACGAGCGGAGCGCGCGGCCCCTTCGACCGCGCGGGACCGTCGACCGCGTCTACTAGACGCCAGGCCCGCAGCGCAGAGCTCATACCCTTCAGCTCGAGCGGGCCGGCATCCTCGACTACCAGGCTTGCTCCTGCGAGGCGGTACGCGGTCGGCCCGATGAGGATCTCGCCCGGTCTCGCTGCCTGCTGCAGGCGCGCCGCCAGGTTCACGGCCTCGCCGGTGGCGAAGGTGGACTCGGAGTCCTCGACGACGAGCTCGCCGGCCTCGATGCCGATCCTCGCCTCGAGCCCCAGGTCTCCAACGGCGTGGAGCATTGCGAGCGAGGCGCGGGCGGCTCGCTCGGCATCGTCCTCGTGCGCCTGCGGGACGCCGAACGCCGCCAGCACCGCGTCGCCCGCGAACTTCTCCACGATCCCCCCGTGCAGCGTGACGCAATGGGAGACCTTGTCGAAGAACAGGATCACACGGCGCCGAACGACCTCCGGATCCGAGCCGGTGACCAGACCTGTGGAGTTCACGAGATCGATGAACAGGACGGTGGCGAGCTTTCGTTCCATGACGTAAGTGTAGAAACGAAGGCGGGGGCGGCGGTCATTCCGCGGACGCTCCGGCTCACGGCACTAGCATCCTCCTGTGCTCGATCCCGCCGTCTTCAAGGCGTACGACATTCGTGGGCTCTATCGCGACGAGCTCGACGAGGACGGCGCATACCTCGTCGGTCGTGCGTACGTCGAGCACTTCGAGCCTCGTGCGATCGCCGTCGGCCGGGACATGCGCCTGTCCTCTCCCGCGATGGCTGCCGCGTTCGTCGAGGGTGCCGCTGACGCCGGGGCGGATGTGCTCGACATCGGTCTCGTCGGGACGGAGATGGTCTACTTCGCGGTCGTCGAGCTCGGTCTCGACGGCGGGGCTTGCATCACGGCGTCGCACAACCCGAAGGAGTACACGGGAATGAAGATCGTGCGCCGGGGCGCGCTGCCGGTCGGCGGCGACTCCGGTTTGGCGGAGATCCGCGCCCGTGCCCTCGAAGGGTTCGGCCACGTGCAGAGACGCGGCGCCGTGCGCGAGGAGGATGTGTGGCCGGGCTTCCTGGAGAAGGTGCTGTCCTTCGTCGCCCCGGAGTCGATTCGCCCGCTCCGAGTGGTCGTCGACGCGGCCAACGGCATGGCCGGAGCGATGCTTCCGCCGGTGCTCGAACGGCTTCCGCAGCTCGACGTCGTTCGCTGCTTCTTCGAACCGGACGGGACGTTTCCGAACCACGAACCGAATCCGCTTCTCCCGGAGAACCGCGAGTTCATCGTCGCGAAGACGCTGGAGGAAGGTGCTGCGCTCGGGGTCGCCTACGACGGAGACGCGGACCGCTGCTTCTTCGTCGACGATACCGGTCAGTTCGTTCCCGGAGATTTCGTCACCGCACTGCTCGCCGAGAGCGTGCTCGAGCGCGAGCCGGGCGCGAAAGTCATCTACGACGTCCGCGCGAGCCGGGCCGTGCCCGAGACGATCGAGCGCGCAGGTGGCATCCCGCTCGTCAATCGCGTGGGGCACGCGTTCATCAAGCAGCGCATGCGCAAGGAGGGCGCGGCTTTCGGCGGGGAGGTCTCGGCGCATTACTACTTCCGGGACTTCTCCCAGGCAGATTCGGGGGTCGTTCCCTTCCTGCTCATGGTCGATCTCCTCTCACGCCGGGGGAAGACGCTGTCGGAGCTCCTCGCGCCTTTCCGTGAGCGCTTCTTCCTCACGGGCGAGATCAACACTCCCGTCGCGGACGTCCCACTGAAGCTCCAGGAGCTGAAAGAGCGCTACTTCGCGGAAGGGGGCTTCGTCTCGCATCTCGACGGGCTGTCGGTCGACTTCGACGAATGGCACTTCAACGTGCGGCCCTCGAACACCGAGCCGCTGCTGCGGCTCAACCTGGAAGCACTCGATCAGAGCTTGATGGAGGAAAAACGTGACGAGGTACTCGCGCTCATCCGTGCCTAATCCCGGCGATCGGGCCGAGCTCGGACGCGTAACCGATCGCAGGCCACCGTTCAAATACTCGGCCCTGGCCCGCGTCTGGTTCTCGGACACGGACGCGCAGGGCATCGTCTACTACGGCCGCTACCTCCCCTACTTCGATCACGCCCGTACCGAATACCACCGTCATCTCGCGAAGGCGCCGTTCTCGCAGGAAGGCGGCGACTTGGTCATGCGCGCCTTGCAGGTCGAGTACCACGCTCCCGCGCGCTTCGACGATCTGATCGAAGCGTTCGTGCGAGTCAGCCGCATTGGCACGACGAGCATGACGTACCAGTGCGCCGCCTATCTCCTTCCCGAGGAGGAGTTGATGGTCACGGCCGAGCTCACGGTCGTCTTGGTGGATCTCGGCGAGCGAAAGCCCGTACCGATTCCCGAGGCGATTCGCTTCGCCGTCCGGGCGTTCGAGGGCGACGATCTCGCGGCGTGACCCGGTAGCACGGCAGGGAGAGAGATGCCGCGCGCCCGCCCGAAGGCGAGCGCGCGGCCCCCTTCCCTCTCCCCACTCCTCTCTTTAGTCACACGTTCGGGGGATGCAATCCCTCGAACGAGGTACCCCACCCATGCGGGGATGCCATCCCCCGCATGGGTGGGCGGAAGTCAGGAGCGGGGGCCGCCGAACGGCGGCGAGTCGCCGTGGGGGCGGCCAAAGCCTCGATCTGCCCCAAACCGGCTTCGACGAAGCTCGCCGTTGACGAGATCCGTCGTGCGCTCTTCGAGGTTCTGCTCGATCATGTCGGCGCGCTCTTCGGTCAGGCGACCGGCCGCAACCGCTGCGTCGAGCTCCTTCCTTGCCGCGTCGACCATCGCCTGAACGAGACCGTCGACGGACGTTCCTTCTTTCTTCGCGATGTCCGCGAGCGTGTCTCCGTCGCGAAGTTGCTCGTGCAGCTCAGCCTCCGTCAGTCCGAGATAGGACGCTGCCGTCTTGAGCCCCGCGAGCGGATCCGGGCGTGGCCCTCCATCACTAAAGCCGTGAAAGCGGCCGAAGCCGCCGAAGAGGGGCGGCGTCTGGCCGGAATCGACCCGCTCCTTCAGCTCCGCACCCTCCCTCTTCAGTGAGAATTCCCGCCTCGACGGCGTCGTCGACGCGGTTCTTCAGGGCGGTTCGGAGCGCTCCCTCGAGCGCACTTGGCTCAACGCCGAGCTCGGCTGCGGCGTCGTCGATGACTGTCTGGCCGTCGTCGCTCGAGGACAACACACGCGGTGCGCCGACGGCCGCGGTCGCGCCGAGGGCGACTGCGACAAGGAGCGCCGCGACGGCGGCCGCTGCGAGCTTGATCTTGTCGTGTCTATCCATTCCGAAGATGAGACCAGAGACGGCTAAGACGCGGCTAAGAGCCCGCTAAGAGCTCTCGAAGACGACCGCCCCGATCGCGCGCGGGCATCGCGAACACCTCAGCCGGCGATGACTCGCACGCGCTGAAGGCGCAGCGTCATCCGCGTGCCTCCACCTTCCGCCTGCTCGGCGACGACCTCGCCGCCGTGTGTGTCCGCAACCTGGCGGACGATCGCGAGCCCGAGGCCCGAGCCTGGCATTCCCCGGGCGGATCGGGCCCGGTAGAAGCGGTCGAAGACGTACGGGAGGTCCTCGTCAGCGATGCCCGGGCCGTGATCGCGAACCGACACCTGTCCGTCCCGCACGTCGACCTCGATCTCGCCGCCCGGCGGGCTCCACTTGGCGGCGTTGTCGATGAGGTTGCCAATCGCACGATCGATCGTCGCGGGAACGCCTTGGACGACGGACTCCTCCAGCCGCGCCTTGAACGCCACACTGGGCCGGTTCCGCTGTGTCCGCTCGATCGCGTTCGCGACAACAAGGTCCAGGCGAACGTCCTCCGGTTGAGCGGTCTGCTGCTCAGCGCGCGCGAGCTCGATCAGGCCCGCGATGAGCGTCGTCATCTCGCCGAGCTGCTCCACGACGTCCGAGAGAAGCCGGCTTCGCTCCTCCGCCGGCAGTGCGCGATCCCCGGCCAGCACCTCGATGTTCGTGCGGAGGCTCGTAAGTGGTGTTCGCAGCTCGTGCGACGCGTCGGCGACGAGCTGGCGCTGCGCGCGATTCGAGTCCTCCAGGCCGGCGAGCATCGTATTGAAGCTCGTGGCCAACCGGCTGAGCTCGTCACGGCCGCCGACCTCGATGCGCTGCGAGAGGTCGCCTGTCTCCGTGACACGCTCGGCGGTCTCCGTCAGTCGGCGGACCGGCGTCAGCGCGGCGCGGGACACGACCAGCCCTAGCCCGGCGGCGATCCCGATTCCGGAGAGCGCAATGACGCTCAGAAAGAGCCGCAGGCGTGAGAGCGTCTCGTCCATCTCGGTCAACGGACGCGCGATCTGCACCGCATAACCGGGCTCGTACGCGACGGAGAGGACCCGGACATGCGTCCCATCGATTTCCGTCTCCGAGATGACCGACTCGCCTCGCAGGCGGCCTGACGTTGTGAGTGCGAGCGCCTCGTCCGAAACCGGTAACTCGACGTCGTCGTAAAGCTGGCGCAACGTATCCCCGTCGGCCTTGACGACCTGAACGAAGGTATTCGGCTCACCGAACCCAGGTCGGATGCCCAGGAAGGACTCGCCGTTCCGTAAGGGGATCTCGGAAAGGGGAATGCGGAAGATCTCCTGTGCGCGCTCCTCAAGCGTGTCGTCGATCTGCGCCCTCAGCTCACCGCGCACCACGAAGAACACGACAACGGATGCGAGCACGACCGACAGGGCAACAGCCGCCGCGGCGCCGATCGCGATGCGCGCACGAAAGCTCATCGCTCGCGGAGTGCGTACCCCACGCCTCTCACCGTGTGGATGAGGCGAGGCCTGCCGTCGAGCTCCGTCTTCCTGCGCAGGTAGCCGATGTACACGTCGAGGGAGTTCGACGAGGGACCGAAGTCGTATCCCCAGACTCGCTCGAAGATGACCGAGCGGGTCAGCACCTGCCGAGGGTTGCGAAGGAAGAGCTCGAGGAGCGCAAACTCGGTACGGGTGAGGTCGATCAGATCGCCTGATCGGCGAACCTCACGCGTACCAGGCTCGAGCTCGAGATCGGCGAAACGGAGCGTGTCAGCCGCGCCGTCGCCGTTCCCCAGCCGTCGCAGGAGCGCGCGCAGGCGAGCCAGCAGCTCCGCGAGCGCGAACGGCTTCGGCAGGTAGTCGTCTGCCCCCGCATCCAAACCCGCGACACGGCTGTCGACCTCGGCGCGGGCGGTGAGCATCAGCACCGGAATCACGTTCCCGGAGCGCCGCAAACGCCGGCACACCTCTAGCCCGTCGGCGCCGGGCATGAGGATGTCGAGGATGACCGCGTCCGGCTGCGGCTCCAGCTCGAGCCGCCGAAGCGCCTGCTCACCGTCCTCGGCGAGCTCGACCCTGTAGCCCTCGAGCTCGAGTGCACGCCGCAGTGAATCCCTCACCGCACGCTCGTCGTCGACGACCAAGATCTCCATGGGCCGCATTGTGCGCACGCGCATCGAGCCGCGGAGCGGGTCTTACCGACTTCTTAGGCGGCTTTCAGCGACGCCTTAGTGGCTGCGGCTGCTATTGGTCTACCTTCACACGAAAGGACGCCTCCGTGAATCCCAGCCGCAACCGCACTCCCCTGTTCCTCGCCGGGCTCATCGCTGCGCTCGGCCTCGGCGCCGGCGCGGGTGCGGCCGCGTATGCCGTGCTCTCCGACGAATCCACCACGGTGGTTCGTCAGGTGACGGTCGCCGACTCCGAGCCTGCGGCGACCGCCGACGGCCTGTCAATCAGCACGATCTACCAGCGTTCGTACAAGGCGGTGGTCGAGATCACGGCAGTGGCAACGCAGTTCAGCGGCTCGCAGGCGGCGCAGGGCTCAGGATTCGTCTACGACGAGGCGGGTCACATCGTCACGAACCAGCACGTCGTGGAGGGCGCGAGCTCGATCTCCGTCCGCTTCTGGGACGGCTCCACGCGCACGGCACGGCTGTTGGGCACCGATCCCTCGACCGACCTCGCGGTGATCGACGTCAACGCGCCCGCGTCATTCCTCGAGCCACTTCGCCTCGGTGACTCGAGCGGCGTCGACGTCGGAGCAGGCGTCGTCGCCATGGGCAGCCCCTTCGGGCTCGAGGGAACGGTGACGAGCGGCATCGTGAGCGCGCTCCATCGTCAGATGACCGCCCCGAACAACTTCACGATCAACGATTCGATCCAGACGGATGCGGCGATCAACCACGGGAACTCCGGCGGCCCGCTCCTCGACCAGCAAGGCCGGGTCATCGGCGTCAACGCGCAGATCGAGAGCGAGTCGGGCGGCTCGGACGGCGTCGGTTTCGCGATTCCGTCGAACACGGTGCGCTCCATCGTCTCCCAGCTCATCGCCACCGGCGAGGCCGAGCATGCGTACCTGGGAGTCGAGATGATCGGCGTCGAAGACGGGGTCGCCATCACCGACGTGCGAAGCGGAACTCCTGCCGAGAAGGCGGGTCTGCGCGAGGCCGCGGGCACTCGGACGGTCGACGGCCAGCAGGTTCCGAGTGGCGGCGACGTGATCGTCGAGCTCGACGGCGCGCCGATCTCGAGCTCGGCCGAGCTGCAAAGCGCAGTGGACGCCAGGCAGCCTGGAGACTCGATCTCGCTCACCATCCTTCGCAACGGACAGCAGCGCACGCTCGAGGTCACGCTCGGCACGCGACCGGAGCGGGTTCCGTAGTGGCTGACGGATGGCAGAGCGTTCGGATCGAGGAGATCGACCCGATCCCCGTCGTCGGCGGAACGCTCCTCTGGCACCCTGTGCGTCGGACGCTCGACATCGGCGCCTTCGGGATCAACGCCTATACCGCGCCGAACCGGGGTGACGACGTCGTCGAAAAGCACACGGAGGAGACCCACCGTCACGAGGAGATCTACGTGGTGCTGAAGGGCCGTGCGACGTTCACCCTCGATGAGGAGACGCTCGACGCACCCGCCGGAACGGTGGTCTTCATTCGTGATCCCGCGGTGAAGCGGCACGCTCGCGCAGAGGCGCCGGACACGTCCGTGCTCGCCGTCGGGGGCCCGCGCGATGCGGCGTACGAGCCGTCGCCGTGGGAGCACGCCTTCTTCGCGGCGGAGAAGCACCGCCTGTCAGGCGACTACGAAGCGATGGCGGCCGAGATCACTGCTGGGCTCGTGCAGCACCCCGACAGCCCCGGGCTGCTGTACAACCTCGGCTGCGCCGAGGCGCTCGCGGGCCGCCCAGACGATGCGCTCGAGCACGTGCGTCGCGCGCTCGAGCTCAAGCCGGAGTGGGAGGACATCGCCCGCAAGGACGAGGATCTCGTCACCCTCCGTGAGCTGCCCGGTTGGCCGCTGAACCGGTGACTGCCTGGCGGGCTTCAGCCTCACCCGGCGCAGTGGTCGTTGCCAGGTCGTGCTGAAACCCAACCCCGAGCCGTATCAGGACGGCGTTACGCGATACGCGTCGAACACGGCGTCGAGGTTCCGGAGCGCCGTCAAGAGCGACCGGAGCTCCTTCACGTCCCCCACCTCGGCCGTGTACCAGTTGCGCGCCATCCCGTCCTCGACCGAGCCGCCGTAGGAGACGATGTTGGCGCCGTGCTCGGCGAAGGTTCGGGCGACGTCCTCGAGCAGACGCGAGCGGTCCCACGCATCGACGGCGATCTGTACGAGGAAGCTGGCCGACGCGCCTCCCTCCCACTCGACGCGGGTGAACCGCTCCGGGTTTTTCTGGAGTGCCTTCACGTTCGGGCAGTCGTCTCGATGCACCGTGATCCCGCGGCCGAGCGAGATGTAGCCGAGGACCGGGTCACCCGGCACGGGGGTGCAGCACTTGGCGAGTCGGACCAGCACGTCCTCGACTCCCGGAACCGTGATCCCGAGCCGGTTCGAGGAGACCGCCGTCTTCGCGCGCGACGGCTTCGTCGTGATGGCCGGCTCCGCGGCGACCTCGTCCGTCTTCAGCCGCTGAATGACCTTGTTCACGATCTGACCGGGCTGGAGCTTCCCCGCTCCGAGCGCGACGTAGAAGTCCTCGGCCTTCCTGAAGCCGGTCTCCCGGATCACCTGGGCGAGCACGCTCGATCCCTGGAGCTTTCGATACGGGAGCTTCTGCGCTTTGAGCGCCTGGTCGAGGAGCTCGCGGCCCTTTGCCTCGGTTTCACCGCGTGTCTCCCGCTGATACCACTGCCTGATCTTGTTGCGGGCGCGCGAGGAACGCGCGACGGCGAGCCAGTCGCGTGAGGGTCCCCGGCCACTCTTCGAGGTGAGGATCTCGACGAACTCGCCGTTCGTCAGCCGATAGTGGAGCGGCACTATGCGGCCATTCACCTTGGCGCCCACCGTTCGGTGCCCGACATCGGTATGGACGGCATAGGCGAAGTCGATCGGCGTCGCACCCGAAGGCAGCACCTTCACCTCGCCCTTCGGCGTGAAGACGTACACCTCGTCGGAGAAGAGATCGGTGCGGAGCGTGCGCATGTACTCGCCCGGGTCCTGCTCGTCCTGCTGTGAGTCCATGAGCGACTTGACCCAGACCAGCCACTCGTCGTCGGCCTTCGCGCCGGCGCGGCCGCGCTTGTACAACCAGTGCGCGGCGACCCCGTATTCCGCCTCCTCGTGCATCTGGCGTGTCCGAACCTGGATCTCGAGCGGCCGCCCTTCGGGCCCGATCACCGTCGTGTGCAACGAGCGGTAGCGGTTCAGCTTGGGCATGGCCATAAAGTCCTTGAACCGCCCGGGCATCGGCTTCCAGAGCGAGTGAATCAGGCCGAGCGCCGCGTAGCAGTCGCGTGTTCCCTCATCCGCGGTCCGTTCGCAGACGACCCGCATGGCCGTCAGATCGTAGATCTCGTTGAACTCGCGGCCTCGTTTGGCCATCTTGTCGTAGATCGAGTAGAAGTGCTTCGCGCGCGCCGTGATCTCCGCGGGCACGTCTGCCTTGCGCAGTTCCTCGCCCAGGACCTCCCCGGCTTTCTCCGCCTGCGCATCGCGATCGGCGCGCTGGTCGGCGACCATGGCCTTGATCTCGGAGTACTTTCGGGGATGGAGAGTCTGGAACGCGAGGTCCTCGAGCTCCCACTTGAGCGCGTGGATCCCGAGCCGGTGCGCGAGCGGCGCGTACACCTCGAGCGTCTCGCGCGCCTTCTGGGCCTGCTTCGGCCTCGTCTGGTACTCGATCGTCCGCATGTTGTGGAGGCGGTCGGCGAGCTTGATCAGGATGACGCGCACGTCCTGCGCCATCGCCACGATCATCTTGCGGTAGTTCTCCGCCTCGGCCTGTTCGCGGCTCTGGAAGCTGATCCTCGTCAGCTTGGTGACGCCTTCCACGAGCTGTGCGACCTCGGGCCCGAACTCTGCTCGGACCTCCTCCAGATCCGCTCCCGTGTCCTCGACGACGTCGTGCAGGAGCGCGGCCGCAATCGTCTGCTCGTCCAGGTGCAGCTCCGCGCAGATACGGGCGACACCCAGCGGGTGGTGGATGAACTCCTCCCCGGAGCGCCGCGTCTGCCCTTCGTGGGCTCGTTCAGCGAGATCGAACGCACGGCGGAGAAGGTCTCTGTCGACGTCTGGGTTGTACGCCTCGACCTCGGCGATCAGCTCATCGACCAGGTGCTCGTGATGTCGCCTTTCATCGAGGACGGTCATGGTTTCAGTGTACTGAGCACCTTTTGGCGCGATCCTCGATCGCGCAGGAACCTACCGACAAGCGTTGAAATCGGCGCTCTCATGGGCCCGATTCGACGCTGGCTCCGGCAACGACTCGCGCGCAGGCTTGCGGTCGTCATGCGAGACGCGCTTGCTCCGCTTCCCTGACTACGCGGCCTCCGGGAAGGCGACTGTCTCGTGCTCGAGCAGCGCACGGAACGTCTCCGATTCGAGCAGCTGCCTACGGCGACCTCCTCCTTGCGCAGCAAGACCGAGCTCGGCGAACACACTCCGTGCTTCGGGCGTCCACGCGCCTTCACCCGCTCGCCAGAGGCCGGCGAGACGCTCGCGGAGCGCTTCGTAGCCTTCCGAGGTGTCGAAGAGCCGGCGCACGACGAGCTGGGGCGCGACCGTGCCGTTCCACCGGTTTTCCTTCAGCCGACAGGCGACGTCGAAGAGTCCGGTCGCGCGAAGTCGGTCGAGCTGTGAGCCCTGGCCGAAGGCGATGGCGCTCCCCGCGTCTCGTCCGTTCTGGCGTACGCGGAAGCGCAGGTGCTTGCCCTCACCTACCGTCGCGGGCGCGAACGGCTGTGTGGCGGGCACGAGCAGCATCACGTCGGGATTTCCGAGCCCGAACGGTGCAAGCCGGTCGAGCTCCTGCGCGAGCGGAAGCGTGAGCTCCTCGGCCGAGACGACGGCATCGACGGTCGTCACCGGAAGCAGGTCCTCATCTGCGAGGGTCGTGTCCGCGTGAGCTGCGAAAGCCTCGGCAAAAGTGGCGAGGCTTGCCTCCTCGATCGACAACCCCGCTGCCGCGCGGTGGCCTCCGAACCGCTGCAGGTGCGAGGAGCAGGCGGCCAACGCACCGTGCAGGTCGAAGCGCGAGACCGACCGTCCCGAGCCCTTCCATCCATCCTGGGCGCGAGTGATGAGGACGACGGGCCGATTGAACCTCTCCACCAGGCGGGAGGCCACGATGCCGATGACGCCCTCGTGCCAGTCCTCGTGCCAGAGGACGTAGCCTCGTCGCAACCGAGCCGGTTCGGGAAGTCCTTCGACGAGAGCGGTTGCCTCCCGCAGGATCCGGTCCTCCACGGCTTGACGGTCGCGATTCAGCTCCTCGAGGTCCGATGCCAGCTTCCGCGCCTCGTCGGGGTCGTCGGTCAGGATCAGCTCGAGAGCGGCGTCGGGCCGACCCAGGCGCCCTGCGGCGTTTATCCGGGGCGCGAGCCGGAAGCCGACAGAGCTCGCGTCGACCACCGCCGGATCGACGTGTGCGCTTCGCATCAGCGCCTGCAGGCCCGGGCGTCTCGTGCAGGCGAGCTCACGCAGGCCGGCGGAGGCAAGCGCACGGTTCTCGTCGACGAGCGGGACGACGTCCGCGATCGTGGCCAGGGCGACCAGGTCGAGGTTGCGCTTGAGCGCGGGATGCGCGGGACCGAGGAGCGCCTCGCCGAGCTTGTACACGACACCCGTGCCGCAGAGTTCCGGAAACGGATACGCGGAGGGTCGCGTTGCGACGACCGGGCAGTCGGGGAGGCTTTCTCCTGGCCGGTGATGGTCGGTGACCACGACTTCGAGACCCAGCGTCTTCGCCTGGGCGACCTCCTGGACGGCGGTGATCCCGCAGTCGACCGTGAGCACGAGTCCGACGCCGTCGTCGGCCAGTCGTGCGAGCGTCGCGCTGGACACGCCATAGCCCTCTTCGAAGCGACTGGGAAGGTGCCAGACCACGTCGGCGCCAAGCTCACGCAGGTACAGAACCGCGAGCGAGGTCGCGCAGATCCCGTCCACGTCGTAGTCCCCGTGCACGCAGATGCGCTTTCCTTCGGTGATTGCGGCTCGAATCCGCTCGATCGCGCCGGCCATGTCGCCGAGGAGGAACGGGTCGTGGCCGGGAAGGTCCGCGTCGAGGAAGCGGCGTGCCAGCTCAGGATCGCCGTAGCCGCGCCGCGCGAGGACCGCGGCGGTCACCTCACTGAGCCTCAGCTCGCGCGAGAGCGTCCTCGCTTTCTCGAGATCCAGAGGCGCGATCGACCAGATACCCGTCACCGTTGTGACGGTACGGACGGCGCCGGACGGCTTCGATCTACGTCTGGCTCTGGCCTCTCGCGTCGCGGCGACGATGAAGCGCATCCAGCACGATCTTGACCCACAGGAGAACGAGGCCGATGGTCACGCCGACGACGACCATCGCGATCGGCGTCACGTAGGCCATCTGCTCGAGCGTGTACTTCGTCACCGCCGCGCCGACCAGCCAGACGAGGAGCACGACGATGGCCATCCCGGCCCAGACGCGACGATCACTCACATCCAGAAGCCTAGATACGCTGGCCGAGGTGCTCGCGGCCAACTATCGCTCCGGCGACGACTTCGTGGTCGAGTTCCTCGGCCATCGCTTCGAGTTCAGCTCCGACGACTTCGCAGAGCGCGTCACCGCGGCCGCTGTGCGCCTCGAGCTCGTCGCCTCGAACGACCTGGACTCGGACGAGGCGGGAGATCTCGTCGAGCTCGTCGCCGACGGCCGGATCGTCGAGCCGCGTAGCGGGCTCGGGATCTACCTCGTCCGGCACTGGGAGCACGT
>Ga0136613_10000826_pt1 | contig 15080 bp, 16 predicted proteins | sample AntDrymUQ2722106_2_FD_106649 | JGI IMG/M metagenome (GOLD analysis project Ga0136613, IMG submission 106649) | Polar desert sand microbial communities from Dry Valleys, Antarctica - metaG UQ272 (21.06) | ecosystem: Environmental > Terrestrial > Soil > Desert | place: Antarctica: Dry Valley... | reverse complement strand
CGATGAGGCCCTGGCACGGCGGGACGATATCGGCGAAGTCCTCGGTGTTGATCTCGGTGCCCGCGTCGTAGCCGGCGCCCTTGACGGTCACCGATGCCCCCACCTGGTTCGGGAGCTTGAGCGAGTCGACGCCGGTGAATCCATCATTCGTACAGATCAGCATCGACTCGTAGGACAGAAACTGCGCGCCCGGTCCGGCTGTAACCGTGAGCGTCACCGTGTTGGTGAAGCTGCCGAACATCGGCGAACCAACCGGCACGAGGGGCGCCATCGCGGATGTGAAATCGGAAACGGCGCCGTCCGATCCGAGGCTGCCAAGGAACTGCGCGAGGTTGCCGTTCTCGGCGATCTCCTGTGTCCCGAGGTTGGCGGCATGGCCGACTTGGAACAGGTGGGTGCTGCCGCGATGGGTGGCGATGAGCGGCGGCGTGAATGCCTGTCCGCTGGTCAGGTTGGTGATGGTGACCTCGTAGGTTCGTACGGGCGGCGCGGCGAGGGTCGGCGATAGGGCCATGATGGCCAGGAGGGCTGCCCCCAGGAGTGGGCCTAGGAGTCGTCGCTTGGGTCGGTGCATGGTCGGTCCTCTCGATGCGTGCCGCCAAGACGGCGGCCTGGGTTGCATCGTGCGGAGGAATCATGACCGGCGTATGACCGTCGCGTAACGGTCGCGTGACGAGGCACTGGCCCAGCAGCCGAATCCCGGTGGCGGCCCAGGCCGGAACGGTGGCCTCCGCCGGATGGCGGTACAACGGTGGGGACCTCGTGGCGGAATCGACCATGGGAACTGCTTGAGCACGGTCTGTAACCACCTGGGATCCTTCAGCGATGCCGCTGACCTTCGACTGACCTGAAGCTCCTTGCGGCTGCGGATAAGCCATCACCGTGTGCCGTCAACGCGCCGCCGACGCTCCTGCTGGAGCTTACGCCAGCCGTAGGGCGTCAGTCCCTGCGGCTTCAACACGTTCAGCACCTGGATCGCGAGCAGCACGCCCATGCCGCCGATCGAGTGGGGAAGCGTGCTCGGCAAGGCGAGGATCTGGCTCGGGGTCGTCGTGGGATCGGTTGCCAGCGCGGCGCCATGGCCGATGGCGCGCGCCTCGGACAGCAGCACCCCGGTGGCACCGACCGTCAGCAGGAGGGAGATGAGGACCCACCAGTGACGGATGAGCCCCCACTTCGTGCCCAGCGCCATGACCAGCCCGGTCAGCAGCGAGGCGAGGGCCAGCGGCACGATGGCCCACGCTGTCAGCAGCCCCATCCCGATCCAGGCGCTGCGCACGACCGGAGCTTCAGTGCTTGTCGCGACGGCCACATCGAGCACAAGGTAGCCGACCACCGCGCCGATCCAGCCGACCGACGCCATGAGGTGCACGGCCAGCGCGAGCTTGCGCACGGCGGGCGACATGAGGAGGTTCAGTCGCATCGCTAGCCATGGATGCCAGGGTTGTGCTGAATCCCGAAAGCGAAGGTCGCCGCCACCGCCAGGATCAGGACGAGCGCAATGATGCCGAGGACGATAGCCCAGCGCGGCGTGGCAGGTGCGGAATCCCCTTGCTCCACATGGCTCATATCATCGGCATCGGGGTCGTGGATTGGATCGGTCATGTCTGCAGTCCCCTGGTATGAAGCATCCGGCGCCGCAGGCGAAGCGCTCGGCCAAGACGGCGCTGCCCCATCTTGAACGGGACACCGTGTCGTCGTCAACTCACGTCGTCCGGACCATCGTCGTTCTGTATACTCCGCACCATGCCACGGCTCTGGACCGATACGATCGAGACCCATCGGCGGACCGTGCGGGACGCGACCCTGGACGCCACCGCCACCCTGGTCGCCGAAACCGGCCTGCGCGGGGTGACGATGTCGCAGATCGCCGAGACGACCGGCATCGGCAGAGCGACGTTGTACAAGTACTTCCCCGATGTCGAGGCGATACTGCTCGCCTGGCACGAGCGCCAGATGGGTCGTCACCTCGACCAGCTGACACGAGCCCGCGACGCGGCGACCGACCCTCAGGCGCGCCTCGAGGCCGTCTTCGAGGCGTACGCGAGCATTGCGCTTGAGTCACACGGCCACCACGACGCCGAGCTGGCGGCCATGCTGCATCGCGACGAGCAGGTGGTCCGCGCCGAGCACCGGCTGCGGGGACTGGTTCGGGAGCTCCTTGTCGACGCCGCGGCCGCCGGTGTCGTCCGCACCGATGTCGCGGTCGATGAGCTCGCGGCCTACGCTCTCCACGCCCTGTCAGCGGCCGGCAGGCTCCCGTCCCAGGCCGCGGTGCGCCGGCTCGTCGAGGTCACCCTGACCGGGCTGCGCTCCGCGCGCCGCAGCGGCGTAGTTTGACGCGCCCGCAACGTCAGCTCGAGCGACCACGATGGGGCCTTGGCCTGGATCGCTCGCGAACCCCAAGTCGACGATGCGGTCCCCGCCGCCTGTGCCAGGGCCGGCGCATCGTTCACGCCATCGCCGACCATCGCGACGGGCCGGCCACCAGCCTGGAAGCGCTTGACCGCATCGGCCTTGTCGGCCGGCAGGACCTGGGCGGCCACCTCGTCGATGCCGATGCGCCGGGCCACCGAATCGGCGACCGATTGGGCGTCGCCGGTGATCATGGCGACCCGAACTCCGAGCGCGTGGAGGCGCTGCACCGCCTCGGTTGATTCCGGTCGAATCTCGCCCTCGACGCCCACGACGCCGATGACGGCGCCGTCGCGGATGACCGTCATCACGGTGCGTTCGGCGGCCGCCCACTCGTCCACGGTCGAGTGGAGTTCATCCGGTGCCTGCAGGTCCAACTCCTCGAGCAGGCGTGGCCCGCCGACGAGCGACGTCGACGCCACCGATGGGCGCCGGCGCCGCGGCCGGGCAACGACTCGAAACGCTCCGCAGGCTGAGACTTCACGTTCCCGGCGCTGGCATTCGCGACGATGGCGCGTGCCAGCGGGTGCTCGCTGTCGGCTTCGACCGCGGCGGCTATGGCCAACACCTCGGTCTCACCGATGCAGGATGCCGCGGCGACGGCGCTGAGCACCGGCTCGCCTCGCGTGAGGGTGCCAGTCGTGCGACCGCCGCCAACCACGCCGTCGACGACCTCATCGCAGCCTCCGGCGCAGGAGGGCGGCGATGTCCTTGAGGTCAGCGGGGGTCGACTTGCCCTGCGCCGCATCGTGGGCCCAGGCGTCGAGATGGCTCTCGAGCGCGATGCCCGACACTTCGCGCAGGGCAGCCACTGCGGCTTCCCCCTGGTGCACGACATCCAGACAGAAGCGATCGGATTCGATCATCTGCTGCAGTTCGCGGTCGGTCAGCGGCCGATCAACCCGGCCACCGACGAGCTGATCTCCGACCGACATTGCGGACCAGGCGCGCCAGTCTCTGACCAACCTGCTGGCTGTCGTCGAGAGAGCCGGTGCCGAGGCGGGCGACGATGTGAAGGTGACCACGAATGCCGCCACGGTCAACGCGGCGTACGCCGATCTGATCTGTGAGCCACTTCCAGCTCAGTATGCCCTGCCGCGCGGAGCCGAAATGAGGTCCGACGCCGTCGCTCTCGGCTGACTGGCACCAGCGGCTCGGCCAGCCTCCTCACGATCCCTCGATCGTCTGCGGACCAGGTACTGAGTCGACGTCAGGTGCTCATCCGATGACCCAAAACGGTTAACAGCCGCCGGACTTCTCCCCCAATTCGTGCTCAGAATCGGCCACGGGGCGCCGACTGAGAGTCATCCTGAGAGTCACGCGGCAGTCGTACGCGGTGGATGTCCACGAGGGCATCTCCCGCGCCGTGTGGCAAATCGATCCACGAACTGGTCTTGACGAGCGCCGGCAGGAGGCTCGGGGTGCCTCGTAGTAGACGCTAGGGCCAGGCGCACACCGTTGACAGCAAGAGGCGTGCACCAGTAGTGTGTACGTACATTGTTGCTACACACTGGATGAGGATCCATGTCCCCCGCGCGGAGCACGTCACGTCCCACACAGCCGAAGAGCGAGCGGTTGGCTGTTCGGATCAGTTCCGAGCAGCGATCGCTACTGTCCGAGGCCAGCCGCGCCGAGGAGAAGACGATCACCGAGTTCGTCCTCGGCGCCGCCACCCGTGCGGCCGAGGACGTCCTTGCCGACCGACATCGCTTCGTGCTCGCTGAACCCGACTGGGCAGCCTTTCTGGCTGTCCTGGATCGATCGCCGCGCGACCTGCCCCGGCTGCGCAGATTGCTGGCGACGCCCAGCGTGCTCGATGAGGCGTGACCCGGTACGGTCCTCTCGAGCGACTGGCGCCTGAGCACCTAACCAGCGACTTCGACTGTGGTTCCGAAGCGCAGACCAACTGGCTGCGCCGGCACGCGCCGCAAGCCCAGGCTGCTGAGACCGCCGCCGTCTACGTCGTCTGCGCCGCGGGCAGTCGTCGGGTCGTGGCCTACTTCGCCCTCGCCGCTGGATCGGTTGCGCCTTCCGACGCGCCAGCCCGCGTCACACAGGGGACCGGCCGCTACCCGATTCCGGTGATGGTGCTCGCGCGACTGGGGGTCGATGTCAGTGAACAAGGTCACGGGCTCGGCCGAGCGCAGCTGAAGGAAGTGCTGCTCCGGACGTCCGAGGCAGCCGACACCATCGGTGCTCGCGTCCTGCTCATCCACGCCGAGTCGGATGCGGCCCGCGCGTTCTACCAGCATCTGGCGGAGTTCGAGCCCTCGCCGACGGATGCCCTCCACCTGTTCCTGCTCATGAAGGACTTGCGGAAAACGATCGAGGGTCTAACGGCTTCAACATCCTGATCGCAGGACCGTGCACCGGCCCGCCACGGCTCGGACGAGCGTCTGATTGGCGGTATGGAGCTCGTCGCGGAGTCCCGCAGAGATCCGCTGGGGCCGCTGAGCATCTGACCCGGGACAAGTGTTGTGCCGAGCATCTGACACATTCGCCCCCAACATCTTGTGGCCGTCGAGACCGATCGCCCACATGCTGTATGGCGCCCGGAGGGATTCGAACCCCCGACCTGCTGATCCGAAGTCCGATGCCCGCGGAGGGGCCTCGCTCCCCTGTTTCGTGCTCAGCCGGCCGCCCGAGCGGCTCGGTCTTGGTTGAGACCCCGGTGAGTATGGTGCTCGCTTCCCGGAGGAGTCTGCTGCGCACGCCCAGTGCGGCGAGAGTCAGATGCACGTCACGGTCTCGCCAGAGGGTCTGATGCTCTCTCACCGGTACGCCGGCACGGGCAGTGTAGCCGCGGTCCGCGGCGGTGCGGTTCACAGCCGCCGACGCTTTCGGCCAGTTCGTACTCATGAGCGGCGGATCCACCGGGTGGAGAGTCTCAACGACTAACCCCGATCTGGCCGCGCCAGAGCCGTGTTCCAGACTCGAGGGCGGCCCATTTCGGCGCTCCCCGAGGCTGCGTGGGATACAGTCCGCAGACGGAACCGTGTTCGGATCGGTCCAGTTTGGGATTCCGCCAGGAGGACTGCTCGTGTCCAGCGAGACCGTCAAGGGCGCGAGATTCGGCCACGTCAATGTCATCGCCGAGGACTGGCGACGCCTGGCCGACTTCTACAGGCGCGTCTTCGGCTGTGAGTTTGTGCCGCCGGAGCGCGACTACCAGGGCGACGATCTTTCACGCGGGACGGGGGTGACAGAGGCGGCCGTGCGCGGCGTCCACCTGAGGCTCCCCGGACACGGCGACCACGGCCCGACCATCGAGATCTACACCTACGCCACCGTCGAGGAGCGGTTGACTGCGGCAGCGAATCGACTCGGCTTCGGGCACATCGCCTTCGCCGTCGACGACGTGCCTGCCGCGCGCGAGGGGGTCTTGGCCGCCGGGGGGCGCGTCGTGGGCGACATCGTGACGCTTACCACGGCGACGGGCAGTCGTGTGACGTGGTGCTATGTCACCGATCCAGAAGACAACATGATCGAGCTCCAAGCCTGGAGCTAGCGAACCGGTGCGTCGCCCCCGAGCGGAACCGACGGAGCTCAGGCGCACCACCGAACGCCTGCCTCCCGGCCCGCTGCTTAGGCAAACGAAAGGCCCGATCCGAACTCAGAGCGGGCCGATGACGTCGGGATTGGGGCCACATACCGGACTCAGGGTGAACCGTCCCGCCCTCGGCGATGGGCAAGCGGTTTCCGCTCCCCCACCCCGCTTGGTCCGTGCGGTCAATGTCATGACGGTCATTAGTATCCAGGAGCAACCGCATAGGGCGGTGCCACAATAGGCCCGCTGCGTAACCATGCCGAGATCCGCTAAGCCGCGGCAGTACAGGAGCGCTTGATGCATCCCAACGAGGAGTTGGTTCGCGCGGAGGCTGCCGCATGGGACACCGGCGACCCGGAGGCCGTCGTGGCGTTCTACACGCCGCAGGTCGTCTGCGACATCCGGGGAAGCGGCCCGCTCGCGGGCGAATATCGCGGACACGAGGGCATCCGCGAGTACTACTCGAAGTGCACTCAGCAGCTGGAGGCGCTGGACGAGCTGGGCGGTGGAGAGCATGACGTCATCGCAAACGACGAACACGTCGTGAGGCTGCTCGAGGTCACTGGCCGCAAGGGGGACCTGGAAGCCGCGTGGCGCATCATCACGGTGTATCACGTCCGGGACGGGAGGCTCGACCGGATGTGGGTGCACTTCGATCCGCAGGACGTCGTCGACGCCTTCACGACCCACGTCGGTCGCACACTCGGAGAGGACGCCTGAGCGCCGCCGCTAGCGAAACCTTTGACTGAAGTTTCGTGTCCCGTCCGAGATCGCTACGTCGACTGGGCCCGCCGCATGGACGGCTCCACGAGTCGGCTCCTACGTTTGCCGAGGCGAGCACCATGACCGGCTGGCTTGGCTCGAGATCCGGCCGCACAGCGTTCCTTGGACTAGCCCTCGCCGGGTGGTCGAGCACTACGCCCGTGCCCTCGAGGCAGCCGGCTGGGTCGTCGAGCGCAGCTTTGAGGGGCCCATCACGGACGAGAGCGGCAACCGAGTCGGCACCAGCTTCGATCTCGCGGCGGTGAAGGGACCCATGGCTGCCGAGGTCACGGGGACCCTCTACGACGGCGAGCCGACCAGCTGGATCGTGGTGGCACGTCGAGTCGCGCAATGATGATCGAGCTTCTAGGCCGAGCTCCTGGGTGCGAGCTGTCTCGATCCCAACTACGAGTCGGCGAGAAGCGTCCTAGACGCACCATACAGATCTGCTGCCAAGATCTTTCCGTAGGAGCAAATCTCGTATGGCCGCCGGGGCGCTACACGCCCCGGCGCTAGGTAAAGAGTATCGACCGTAGAGGCGCGCCCTCGTGTGCGCCAGCAAGGAGTCAACAATGAACACAAAAGTTCGCGCCGTGGTCGCGGCTCTGGTTGGAGCCGTTCTCGGGTTCTACGCGGGCACATTGATCGTGGTACGCGGCGGCATCCGCCGGGCAATCGCATTGACGTCGTCGTGACCATCGCCATGGTGGTGTTATTCGCAGCGCTCGGTTTTTGGTGGGCTCAACGCCGATGACGCGCGGGGGGCATGGCCGAGGCGCGCTTTACCAGCGACCGGACAGCGGCTACCTCAGAAGCCGGCGTAGACGGACTTCACTGCTAGAGAGCGAGACGGGGGTGGCGGTGACGAAGCACCGACCGTTCCGGTTCGGCGGCGGCATGATCCCGGCGGCATCACGCGCCGAGTGGGTCGACCATGCGAAGAAGGTTGAGGATTTGGGCTACTCGACCCTGTGCCAGGGCCAGCACGTGGCGTGGGGTGGCATCGAGCCGATGGTGGCCCTCGTGGTGGCCGCGGACGCGACATCCGCGCTCCGCGTCGCCAGTCATGTGTTCACCAACGACCTCCACAACCCCGTCCTGCTCTGGCAGGCGGCGACCACGCTCGACGTGTTCTCCGATGGACGCCTCGAGTTCGGTCTCGGTGCCGGTTGGCTTCGCTCGGACTACGAGACGTGTGGCGTGCCGTTCGAGCCGCCATCGGCCCGCATCGCCCGGTTGGAGGAGGCCGTGCGAGTCATCAAGGGCTTGTGGAACCACGAGATCACGCAATTCACCGGCGACTACTACAGAGTGACCGCGCCGGCCTGGCCGCTCGAGCCGAGTCAGCGACCGCACCCGCCTATCTTCCTTGGCGGGGACGGGCGGCGCATGTTGACGCTGGCAGCGCGGGAGGCAGACATCGTCGGCCTCGGTGCGGATCCGGCCCGGGCAACACCCGAGGAGACCGATCGGCGCGTCGGATGGATCCGCGAAGCTGCCGGTGGTCGCTATCAGGAGCTTGAGATTCAGATAGGCGTCCAGGCGATCGAGATCACCGACAACCGCCGGCGCGCCGCAGAGGAGATCGTCGAGCGCTTTGCGACAGCCACGTCGCACCTGGGGATCGCGGCCGCTCCGCTGACGCCCGACTACGTCCTTGCGTCGCCGCGGTTCCTCGTCGGCGCGGTGGAGCAGATTGTCGAGGAGCTCCACGCCCGCCGCGAGCGGTACGGAGTTTCGTACATCACCGTGCACGGCGATGCAGTCGATGCCTTTAGCCCCGTCGTGGCAAACCTCGCCGGGAGGTGACCGCACGGCCGGTCAGCGGTGTCGCCTCGTCGCGATGCTCCGCACTTGGCCGATCACGTCGTGGCCGAGCTTGCATGCCAGAGAAGACCTACGACTACGACCGCCTCTGTTACCCATCAGTGCCGGCGCAGAAGGTCTCGAGCGCCGCGGCCAGGCCGATGGCGGAGGGCAGCGATCTGATTCGGTCAGTTGCTCCCCACGCTCGGCCATCCCACTCCGGCGCAGGATCAGTCGCTCGGTTGGGTGGCGAGTCAGTTGCTGCCCCGGCGGCGTCCATCCAACCGACGTCGGTGTCCCGCTCAGGATCAGACGCCCACGCATCCGGCCCCGGAAGGATCAGATGCCCACGTCGGCACGCTCGCCGAATCAGATGCTCGGTAGCCGGGTGAGTCAGATGCTCGTGGCATGTCGCGCCTCCTTGGCTTGGGGCCGCCGGAGGCTCGGCTGAGCACAAGATGTGGGGTTCACGTGAACCCGCTACCCCACATGGTGTGGGGTGGGGAGGAGCTTGGCGCGCCCGGAGGGATTCGAACCCCCGACCTGCTGATCCGAAGTCAGCTGCTCTGATCCACTGAGCTACGGGCGCGTATTCCTTCTCAAAGAGAGCACATCACTGGATTCGGTATTCTAAGCACAGCGCTCACACAGCACCATGGTCGTCCACTTCGTGAGTTGATACGGCCGTCGGCTACTGGATGCCCGACCACCTGCCCCTCTCTATAGCTGAGCGGCCGGACACGGCATGGGGTCTCACGCCAGATCATGCCATCACGCACGGTTATCAATGCGACGAACCGACGCGAGACTCAGTCTCGCGAGTCGTCCGCCGTAATGCGTTCCAGCGTGCGACGGCCCCCATCGCCTGCTGGAAGGCCCACGCCTTGCCGCGCGCCCACTCGAGATCGCCGCACCCGAGGTCGTCATGGAGCACTTGCCGAGGGACGGGTTCGAGGAGATGCCAAGCACCCACGACATCCAAGGCAGGGTCAGCCGGTCCCAGGCCACCTACGTCCAGCACCGCGGCCAGGCGCCCGTCGGCGACGAGCACGTTACCAGGGATCAGGTCACCGTGGGTCATCACGTCGCCGGCTCCGCCGCGCGGAAGTTTCCGCAACGCATCCCACATCTTGCGCAGACGCGGCACGTCCAGCAGCCCTTCACTCTGCTCAAAGCAGGTCTCCATCCACCCATCGTGGGACCGCAGATCGCCTCCCCTACCGTTCGCGTTGAACATCCTGCCGCGAGGGTCGATGGCGCGTACGTTCAAGACGAACTCGGCCAAGTCGTGCGCGAACGCGACGGAGTCGCCCGGATCTTCGTCCGTGGCCAGAATTCCGGGCAACCAGGTTTGGATCGACCATGGGAGCGGGTAGCCGGCCCCGGGTTCGCCCAGCGCGACGGGCTCGGGCGTCAAGAACCGCGTGCGACCGAGCAACTCGCGCGCCGCGTTCGCCTCGGCCGCAAGCCACTGTCGCGTCGCTTCGACGTCTTGAGGTTGTAGCGGGAACCGGGCAGCGAGCTGATCGCCAACGCGAAATATGGCGTTGACTGTCCCTGCGAACGGATCCCCCTGATCGGCAAGGCCCGCCACTCGGGGAACTGCTCATCCACTAATTCGCGCACCGTCTCAGCGGAAACAGTCAGCTGATTGGCATGCATGTTCACACCGGGAGCATGAATGGCTGCGATCCTGACCGCAATCTCCTTCCATCTCGCACGCGCAAATAGCGGATAGCGCCGGGTGGAGCGGTCGCCGACCCCACCGCCTACTGCTCGACAACTTCGAGTGGGAGCTTGGTACCCCAACGCAGTCAGCCCAGCCGAGGAGAGCTGCCCCACGCCGTCGCCAGCCGTAAGCTGGATGCGCTGATCTCGTGCGCAAAGAGAGCAGATAACTCGGTCCGCTACGCTCCCCCACCCACGCTCGCTAGCACAGCGCACGGGCGGGAATGGTCCGAAGTCAGCTGCTCTGATCCACTGAGCTACGGGCGCGCGCCGGGGGCATTGTAGGTGCTCACGGTGACCTAGTCAGGCGGTCTATCGGGTAAATGGGGGGCGTGAAGGAGGGGGACATAATTGGGCGCACGCAATTTCTGTGCGCGCCCCCGACCGCGCCTCCAAGAATCGAGTTATCTAGCTCTTCGACTCGCTCCGAGGCCGATTGCTGCGCAGCGCCCAGAGGGGATCATTCGCGACGGGACCGCCCCGACCGGGATCTCGGCCCCGGTGGGGTATGCCAGGTGCCGGTGCTGTGGTCTAGGCCGAGCACGACAGCTTCTGCCATCAGTCTCATGTTGGTTTCTCCGAGCACTCCCCAAACATTGGGCTTGGCCCACAGGACTTGGAGTGGATATCGCCGGTTTCGGTCCTCGCGGCCGAAGTACCGGGGCATGTCGCGATAGAGCTCGTACGCCAGGATGTCCGCGGCCTGAAGCTGGACAATGGCGGCCGAGGCCGCTGGCGGCCCTTGGCTGCGAACTGACCAGTGCGCTCGAAGCCAATGTAGTGATGGCGAAGCCGTCGTCGAGCCGGGCTTCCCCAACAGCCTGAGCGGGATGAGCAGCTAGCTGCCGTCGAGCAGGTCGGAGAGCGTGGTCAGCGAAAACCCTCGATCGCGCAGGGCGGGCACCATCTGCTGCAGGGCAGTCAACGTCTCGTAGCCACCAAGGTGGAACAGGACGTTGGAGCCGTTCACCGCATTCGACACGACCTTCGAGGCGATCTGCGACGCAGTCGGCCCACCTTCGCTGATCGGCTTCCAGTCGATGCTGTCGACGTCCCACAGGAAGGTCTTGGTGTAGCCGACCTGCGCCACAGCCTCGATCACGGTGGAGTTGATTGAGCCATACGGCGGGCGCCAGTAAGGCTTGGGGCTCTGGCCGGTGGCCGCGCGGAGGATGGCGTCGGCATCAATCATCTCGCGCTGGATTCTCGTGGTGCTGAAGGTGCCCGTGCACGGGGCCGTTTGCGGTGAGCCACCGCCGCCCCTGACCAGATCGCAGTGGTACATGGTGTGGTTTGCGATCTCGAACAACTCGGGATGGGCACGGATGATGGCCATGACCCGCTCGCCTTCCGGCGTCTGGGTCATCACCCCGGTGGCAAAGATGGTGGCGCACACCTGGTTCGCGACCAGGAAGTTCATGATGTCGACCGCCGGGGTCATGCGCCCCCCCATGTCGAAGGTGAGCGCCACTTCGGGACCGGCGTTGGGGATGGTGCGGAATGTCTGCGGAGAGCCTGCCGCGACCTTGTTGCCGGACCAGCAGGGGCCCAAGGTCCGTTGGACACCCTTGGCCACGTTCGGGCCCAGAGCCGCCTGGCCGCCGAGCATGAAGACGGTACCCGGGTTGACGCGCCCGAGCTCGGTGAGCGTGGCGCTGCTGATGGATGACGGCTTGGCAAGCAGGATCGGCGCTCGCTGACGTCCGGCGGCCGGGATCCCGGCGAGGGCGTCGGGGTAGGACATGCCCGTTGCGATGAACGCGCGCGCCGCTCCCGACGGATAGGTTGCACGCGAGACGGCGACGGCGGTTCCGAAGCGGTCCGCGCCAGCGAGGCGCACGACGTTCGGTGTGTAGGTGCGCAGGTGAGTCTCGATCCCGCGGCTGACGGCGGCGGTGCCACCGAGGATGACGATCTTTGCAGGGCCGATGCGGGCGAGCTGGTTCTCGACGGCCGTCGGCAGTACGTCGGGCCTGGTCAACATGACCGGAGCGCCCTGCGCCGCCGCCGCCGCGCCACCGGACAGGGCGTCGGGGAACATGCCGCCGGTGGCGATGTAGACGGTCGCCGTCGTATCGGGGAAGAGCCCCGCCACGGCCGCGGCAGTGCCGTACCTGTCGGCCCCGTAGACACGCTGTGCGTTGCCGCTGACGAGGCCGTCGAGCTGAGCGCGGACCGTCTCGCTGATCGCCACGGGCCCGCCGATGACGTAGATCTTCTGCGCACCCAGGCGGACGATCTCGTTGCGCGTTGCGCTTGGAAGCGAGTCGCGGCTGACGAACAGGACCGGGCCGCCGAACTTCGCGGCTGCCGGACCGGCGGCGAGGCCGTCCGGGAAGGCGGCGCCCGTGGCGACGAAGACGGTGGTGGCGGACGGGAAGAAGCGACGGCTGATGGCCGCGGCCGTTGCGTATCGGTCCGCACCGGAAATGCGCTCGAGCTTGAAGGCGGTGTTGCCGGCGGCCGTCACCGGTGCAGCGGGGAGGACGGTGATGAGGAGCCCGAGGATCGCAATGATGGTCAGTGCTCGGCGCCGCAGCGTCATCGGTCTCACGTTCGGGGCCCCCAGTGATGTGCGTTTAGCGTCATGACGTCCAGCGCCGCGTCACTGTTGCGTTCTTGACGATGCGTACACGCGACTGACGACTTTCAGAGAGACCGATGCGGTGCTGAGCACCACCAGCCCAGCCAGCAAAAAGGCAGCGAGATAGCCTGGGTGCCAGCCTGAGCTCCTCAGTGGGTGAGGTGCGGAGCGGACGGGGTGCCAACGCGGGCGTTCGGCGCCGTCGTCGCCGGCGCAATCCTGCAAGATGTAGCCATACCGCCCATGCGGCGCTCCGGCTCGCGGAACGATCCGGGGGTCAATGTCGACCGAAGGCACGCGGCTGAACGCCCGTGAGAAGTCTCCCCGTTCCCTGCTCGTCCTGCCGGGGCCGGTCCCCCCACCCCACCGCCGTGCGTGGACGGGCGTCGCGAGGGTGGCAGATACGCGCCGCTACGGGGACCCAGGTGACAGCAGATAACTCGACGTTCTGCGCTCCCCTCCCCACGCTCAGTAGCACAGCGTACGCGCCCAGCTAGTCCGAAGTCAGCTGCTCTATCCACTGAGCTACGGGCGCGTATTCACGCTCAAAGAGAGCGGAAAAGTGGATGCGGCATTCTAAGCACAGCGCTCACAGACCACAATAATCGGCAACTCGACGGGAGGGCACAACAGCCGACTTCCAGGCCGCCGGCGCGGGCATCGTCAAGCGCCACGCGCTTCAGCCGTAGCCCCTGCGAATCTCTGGCGCACCCACGAAGTGAACGACGTGGGATCGACCCCGTAGATGGACGTCATCTCGCGCATGTCAAGCGGCGTGTCATACATCTCGAGGGCGGTCACGAGATCAGTCACGAAATCCGGGAGTCCCGGAAGCCGCTGGCCGACTGCGACGGTCTCGAGCGGAACGGGGCGGCCGAGCTCCTGTTCGAAGGTGCTCACGATGTCCCGCCATGAGAGCGGCTCGGGGCCACCGATCACGATGGTGCTGTTCCTGGCGGCGGGGTGGTCCAGCGCCGCGACGGTGAATGCGGCCACATCCTGCTGGGCCACGAACGAGTGCGTGCGGCGACCTTCGCCCACCACCCGTACCGGTTCGCCCTGACTGAGTGGCAGGTCGACGACCAGCGGGATCAGCATATCCATGTGCACGTCCGCCTGAGTGACCGTGAACGTCATGCCACTTGCCCGCAGGCGTTCCTCGGTGATGCCCTTGGCGCGCAGCAGCGGCGCCGGGCTGTCGGGATCGCTGCCCAGGACGGATGTGAAGATGAACCGTTCCACGCCGGCCTGGACGGCTGCGTTAATCAGGTTGTGGTTGCCCTCATCGTCGACGGTCTGGAACGTGTCCTCCCCGCCCCGTCCGGCGGCATTGGCGGTGGTGACGACGGCCTCAATGCCCTCACAGGCCGCATGCAATGACGCAGGATCCTTGAGATCTCCGACGACCGGCTCCGCGCCGGCCTGCACCAGCGACCCGTAGTCCGATTGAGGACGCACCAGAACGCGCACCTTTCGGCCGTCAGCCAGCAACCGCTGGACGATCTGTCCTCCAAGTCGCCCGGTGGCACCAACAATGAGAATCATGGCGAGTCGATTCCTCCTTCATGCAGCTGGACCGGAGCCCCCGGTCAGGACGTGGCGGGTCGCAGCGTCGATGTTTTCGCTTCCCTCGTCGACCGGCTCCAGGTAGAAGCGGCACCACGCCGCCTGGTCGTCGGCGACCCCGTAGATCGCCACTCCCCGCATCCGGAATGGCGACCGATCGCGACGCGTTCCGACCATCTCCCACTCCGACCATGCGGTGTCACCGTCGACGGTGATGCGAACGACCTCGGCGGTGATGTCGGGAACACCGCCAAAGATCTGCTCCCAGTTCTTCCGCACCTGTTCTCGACCTCGGAAGCCGCGTTCGGGGTGCACTGGCGTTTCGTTGACGTAGTCATTGGCAAAGCAACTGGTGAGCGCCTCCAGATCGTGTCCATTGATCGCGACTCGGATCCGCTCAACAACGGCCTCAACTCCGGAGCGCTTGGTCGTTTCCAATGCACTGACCTCCTGACTCGCCACATCGCGTACAATGGTAAGTAACGAATACAGTATACTGGAATGAAATGGCATCCATTGTCAAGCCTTCGCGCCGATATGACGCCAGCGGTCGTCGGGCGCAGGCGCGCCGGACCCGCACGATGGTCCTCGAAACCGCGCAGCGCCTCTTTATGGCGAACGGGTATGCCGCGACCACCATCGCTGCGATCGCAGCCGCAGCCGGCGTTTCGG
>Ga0136613_10000824_pt1 | contig 15101 bp, 17 predicted proteins | sample AntDrymUQ2722106_2_FD_106649 | JGI IMG/M metagenome (GOLD analysis project Ga0136613, IMG submission 106649) | Polar desert sand microbial communities from Dry Valleys, Antarctica - metaG UQ272 (21.06) | ecosystem: Environmental > Terrestrial > Soil > Desert | place: Antarctica: Dry Valley... | reverse complement strand
GGCCACCGATGCGGCGATGAACACCGAGGACGCGATGATCGCGATCGGGATGAACGGCGAACCGCTCGTGGTCGCTAACGGGTTCCCGGCCCGGATGCTCATCCCTGGCCAGTACGGCTACGTGAGTGCCTGTAAGTGGATCCTCGAGATCGAGGCCACGACCTTCGACGCCTTCGACGCCTACTGGGTCGAGCGGGACTGGGATCGGGAGGGACCGATCAAGGTGTTCTCCCGCATCGACACCCCGCAGGGGCTTCGCCCGGTCAAGTCCGGTCCACGGATGGTGGCCGGAATCGCCTGGGCGCAGACCCGTGGCATCGCCAAGGTCGAGGTCAAGGTGGACGGCGCTGACTGGACTGAGGCTGGCCTCTCACCCGAGATCAACAAGAACATCTGGCGGCAGTGGACCTATCCGGTGGACTTCGCTGCGGGTTCGCACACCATCGTCGTACGGGCTACCGATGGCGATGGCGAGGTGCAGCCCGAAGAACGCGTGCCGCCGTTCCCGAACGGTGCCACCGGTTGGCACAGCATCGTCGCAACCGTCAGCGACGACGTCTAAGATCCTGCCGCCTCCGTTGCGCTGCTTGACGTTTCGCGTCGTCTGCATGGGGGCATCCGACCGTGACCGCATCGTGATGAACCGACTGGGCGACCGGCCCGAACGCTCTGTGAAGGAACACCCACCGACCCGCCGGACATGAACTGGCGAAGGGAGCACCAAAGTGAAGATGCGAACGACTCGCAGCATAATGCTGGCATCGGTCATGGGCCTGACACTGGCGCTGAGCGCCTGTGGCTCCGACGAGCCCACCGACTCGGCCAGTAGCGATGCTGCCACCACCGAAGAAGAGGCCACCACCGAAGAAGAGGCCACCACCGAAGAAGAGGCTCCTGCCGACGGTCCGTTCGGGGCAGCCTGCGCCGGAGTACCCACCGAGGGTGAGGGCAGCGTCGAAGGCATGGCCGACGACCCAGTCGCGACTGCGGCCAGCAACAACCCGCTCCTGTCGACCCTGGTTGCCGCCGTCACCGCCGCGAACCTGGGCGACACCCTGAACACCACCGACAACCTGACCGTGTTCGCGCCGTCCAACGACGCTTTCGCGGCCGTTGACCCGGCTGCCCTGGAGATGCTGCTGCTCCCCGAGAACGTCGATCAGCTCTCGTCGATCCTGACCTTCCACGTCATCGGCGAGCGCCTCGCTCCTGAGGATCTGGCCGGCACCTTCCCGACGCTGAACGGCGCGGAGATCACCATCGAAGGTGAAGGCGAAATGTTCACCACCAACGTCGGTGGCACCGCGATGGGCACAGTGGTCTGCGGCAACGTGCAGACCGCTAACGCCACCGTGTACGTCATCGACACCGTCATGATGCCGTAAGCACTCCCTCCCAAGCACAGCGCGGGCGCTCCGGTCAACCGGGGCGCCCGCGCTGCTGTCTGCGTGCAGTTGCTATTGCACACCGGCCGCGATGAGCGCGGCCAATCCGTCGAGCGCGGCCCGTGAGCCGGAGCGCTCGATCCGGTGATTGCCCCGGTTCCACAACCACTGATCCAGATCGGACGCACTGCCCCGGACCTGAGCATCGGGCTCGTGTGAGCCTGGCTCACACAGTCGGACCGACGGTTCGTCGTAGGTCTTGCCGGTGTTGGTCGAGGTGCCGCTCATCTGACCGAGTTGGATGGTCCAGGCATTGCCGGTGTCGGTGGCCTCGATCCTGATGACGCCCTCGGTGGGCGAGAAACTGGCCCAGGCGGGGAGCTCGGCCCACATGACGCTCAGCACCTCGTCGATCCCATCGGCTGCCAGCTCTGGGTCGAGGGATCCGACCGGCACGCCGGCAGTGAGCTCCGCATCGACCCGATGGATGAGCGCCTCGTGCGCCTGGCGCCTGCGAGTGAAACCCAATGTCTGCTCCGCCGCCCAGGACCACAGGGGCGTGTCGTCCGGGCCGTCGGCCACTGCGGTGGACAGTCGTTCCCGCGCGGTGCCGTACAGCGCGAGCACCTCCTTGTACCCCTCGGGCCGTTCAGGTTTGTCGCTGTCAACGGCCTCGATGGCGTCGTCGTCGGTGATCGATCCACCTGCGATCGAACCCCAGAACCACTGCACCTCGGTGAGGTGCCAGACCAGGTCGGCCGCCGACCAGTCCGGGCAGGTCGGCACCCGAACCGATGGATCGACCTCGGCAAGGATCGCGGCGAAGCGGCGGGACTCGCGGTCCAGATGAGACTGGTAATCCTCGGCAGGGATCGGGCGGCGCAGCGGGGGATCAGACATGAGGTGCAGGCTAGCCGCGAACACCGACACCTAGGCTGGCTTCCCGTGAGCAGCCACCCGATGACCGGCGACTCCTCCCGCGACCGCAGTCGGTTGGCCGAGCTGATCACCGACCTGGCGGTCGTACGCGGTCGGGTCACCTTGTCCAGTGGGCAAGAGGCCGATTGGTACGTCGACTTGCGTCGGATCACCCTGCACCACGAGGCGGCCCCGCTCATTGGTCGGCTGATGCGTGAGCTCACCGCGGATTGGGCGTACGACGTGGTCGGCGGGTTGACCCTCGGTGCGGACCCGATCGCCACGGCAATGCTGCACGCCGCTGCTGCCCGCGGCGACCGACTCGACGCCTGTGTCGTTCGAAAGCAGGGGAAGGCTCACGGCCTCCAGCGGCGGGTGGAGGGTCCGGATGTCGAGGGCCGTTGCGTCCTGGCGGTGGAGGACACCTCGACCACCGGCGGGAGCGTTCTGACGGCTGTCGATGCGCTGCGCGAGGCGGGGGCGGAGGTCGCCGGCATCGCGCTGATCATCGACCGGGGGGCGGGACCCGCCTTGGCGGCCACCGGACTGCCCTATCGCGCACTGTTCTCACTCGCCGACCTGGATCTCGCCTAGCGCCCATGATCGTGAGCGCCACAGCACGACTCCGACTGCACCCACGGCGCTCATGATCATGGTCAGGCAGGGGTCAGGCAAGAGCAGGGCTCCGCATGATCAGCATGGTCAGCTCGCGGGCTTGGTACGGCGGGAGCGCACGACCTCGAAGACCACCGGAAGCAGGGAGAGCGCGATGATGCCGATGATGATGTATTCCACGTTGTTCCGTACGAACCTGATCTGCCCCAGCCAGTAGCCGAGCAGGATCACCCCGACGCCCCACAACAGGCCGCCGATGACCGTGTAGATGACGTACACCCGGTAGTTCATCCGGGACGCTCCGGCCATCACCGTCGCGAAGGTCCGCACGATCGGCACGAAGCGGGCGTAGACGATCGTTCGGGCGCCGTACTTCTCGAAAAAGGCATGCGATCGCTCGACGAACTCGGCCCGAAAGAACCGCGAGTCCGGACGCTTGAACACCGCGGGGCCGGCGCGGCGGCCGATCCAGTAGCCGACGAGGTTGCCCGCGATCGCCGCCAGCGGGGTGAAGACGAGCAGTGCCCAGAGCGGCAGGCCGGCGAATCCGGCAGCCGAGAGCAAGCCGGCGGTGAACAGCAGCGAGTCCCCGGGCAGGAAGAACCCGATCAACAGCCCGCATTCGGCGAAGACGATGACCAGCAGACCGATCAGGCCGAAGGTGTTCACGAGGTACTCGGGGTCGAGGAAGTCGGTGATTGCGGCGGGTAGCCCGGCCAGACCGGTAAGCATGCCGTCGGTGGTCACGACGAGTCAGCCTACCGAGTGAAGCCTGAGCGTTGGCCGCATCCCTTTCCGGGACGTTATGCGCATAACGTCCCGGAAGCCGCGCCCCCATTGGCACGTTATGCGCATAACGTGCAGGGATGAGTTCTACAGCGGCCTGGCTATCTGAACTCCGTGCCGCCCTTCCCTCGGATGCTGTGGTCGACGACCCGGATGTCCTGGCCGGTTACTCCCGGGACATGGCGATGCTGGCTCCCAACGGCCGCCCAGCCGCCGTGGTGTTCCCCAGGACGACGGCCGAGGTCTCCGCGGCCCTACGGATCGCCAGCGCGCACCGGATACCGGTAGTACCCCGTGGAGCCGGATCCGGCCTGGCGGGGTCGTCCAACGGCGTCGACGGGGCGATCACGCTGTCGATGACCCGGATGAACGCGATTCTGGAAGTCGATGCCGCCAACCGGCTAGCCGTTGTGCAGCCTGGGGTGATCACCAAAGCATTGCGCGACGGGGTTGAGGCGCAGCGGCTGTTCTATCCGCCGGATCCTTCCAGCTTCGACTGGTGCACGATGGGTGGCAATATCTCGACCAACGCTGGCGGCTTGTGCTGCGTGAAGTACGGCGTCACGGCCGACTTCGTGTTGGGTATCGAGGTCGTGCTGGCCGACGGCGAGGTGCTGCGGACCGGGCATCGTACGGTCAAAGGTGTTGCAGGGTACGACCTGGCGCGGTTGTTCGTCGGCTCCGAGGGTACCCTAGGTGTGATCACCGAAGCCACGTTGTCGTTGCGGCCCAAGCCCCAGGCCCCCGTGACATTGGTGGCCAACTTCGACTCGACAGCGGCGGCGGGCAAGGTGGTCGAGGCCGTCGTGACCGGCGGCCTGATCCCCTCGCTGCTCGAACTCATGGACCGGACCTGCATCCGGGCTGTCGAAGACATGGCGAACATGGACCTGGACCGGGACGCGGCGGCGCTGCTCGTCGCGCAGTCGGACTCCGGCGGTGAACGGGCGGCTGAGGAGATTGCGGCCGTGGCGGCCGCCTGTGTGAGGGCCGGTGCGACCTTCGTGCACCACACCGACGATGCTCAAGAAGGTGCGATGTTATTGCACGCCAGGCGGATTGCGTTGCCAGCCCTGGAGCTGCTCGGCACGACGCTGATCGACGACGTTGCGGTACCCCGCTCGAGCATCTCGGAGTTCCTGGACCGTACGGCCGAGATCTCCCGAACCCGTGAGGTGATCATCGGTGTCGTTGGACATGCAGGCGACGGAAACATGCACCCCACGATCTGCTTCGATCGCAACGATGCGGACGAGTACAAGCGCGCATCTGCCGCTTCCAACGACATCCTCGGGATCGGCCTGTCCCTCGGGGGCACAATCACCGGTGAACATGGCGTCGGCAACATCAAACTCGATTGGTTGGCGCGCGAAATCGGACCGGTTGGATTGCGTGTTCATACCGCGATCAAGGCAGCACTCGATCCGCTCGGAATCATGAACCCGGGCAAGGTCTTCCTCGCTCAGCCCAGCGCCGCGACGCCGGCCGTCCTGGCTGCGGTCGGCCGGTGACCGAGCGGCTGCTGGTCATCGGGGGCAATGCGGCGGGAATGTCCTGTGCCTCGCAAGCCCGGCGGCTTCGCGACTCCGGCGACCTGGAGATCGAGGTGGTCGAGGCCGGGCAGTGGATCTCATACTCCAACTGTGGGATTCCCTATTGGGTCGGCGGCGAGGTGGACGACGTAGATGCGCTGATCGCGCGCACTCCAGCGGCTTTCGCCGAGCAGGACATCAGTATTCGATTAGGCACTCGGGCTGAGGCCATCGACGTGGACGCGGCGACCGTGACAGCGCGATCGGTCGATGGCAACGCGCAGAGTGGGGACCGCCGCACCACCCTCGCCTACGACTGGCTCATGATCGCCACCGGCGCAACTCCACTGCGCCCGCCGGTCGAAGGCCTGGATGCCGAGGGTGTCTTCGGAGCTCAGACGATTCCGGACGGAGAGGCGATCCGCCGCGCCCTGGACCAGCAGCCGAAACGAGCGGTCGTACTCGGAGGCGGCTATATCGGTCTGGAGATGGCTGAAGCGCTTGTCAATCAAGGGGTTTCAGTGACTGTCGTGCTGGCCGACCCACTCCCGATGAGCAGCCTCGACGAGGACATGGGCGAGCGAGTCTGCGCAGCGATGACGTCGATGGGCATCGACATGCGGCCCTGTGAGCCGGTGCGCGGCATCGAGGTCCAGGGTGGTCTGGCTCGGGCAGTGGTCACCGACGAGGGTTCCTATCCGGCTGATCTTGTCGTACTCGGACTCGGCGTACGCCCGAACTCTGACCTGGCCCGCGACGCCGGCCTGCGGATCGGGACCACCAAAGGCATCGAGGTCGACGACACGATGCTCGCGTCGGCGCAGAACCAGGTCTACGCCGCCGGAGACTGCATCCAGACCCGGAATCGGATCACCGGGCATCCGGTGGCGATCGCGCTCGGTACTCACGCCAACCGCCAGGGTCGGGTCGCCGGCACGAACATCGGGGGCCGTCCGGCGCGGTTCGACGGGGTGCTCGGTACGGCAGTGACAAAGGTCGGGAACTGCGAGATCGGCCGTACCGGATTGTCCACGAGGGAAGCGGTGCAAGCCGGCTACTCGATCGAGACCACGGTGATCGAGTCCACGGTGAAGGCCGGCTACTACCCGAACGCCGGGGACGTGACGGTCAAGTTGCTGACCGAGAAGCACACCCAACGGATGCTCGGTGGTCAGATCGTCGGCGGTACCGGCTCGGCAAAGCGGATCGACGTGCTCGCGACGGCGATCTGGGCGCAACTGACGGCGGCCGAGTTCGCATCGGTGGACATCTCCTACGCACCACCCTTCTCGCCGACCTTCGATGCGGTGGTCTTGGCCGCCCGCAAGGCCGCCGGCCGCTGACCCGCCCGCACGCTGGTCAACGGCAGTGGCCGCCATCACATCCGCGTGACTCCGGCGACGCGGTTCCCGGATATCCCGCCGGCCGCAGTGCCTGTTCAGCAAAGAAGGATCAACTGATCTCGACGCCGCGCCAGAAAGCCAGGTGATCGGTGATGTTGCCGGCCGCCTCCTTCGGGTCCGGGTAGTACCAGGCCGCATCGGCATTCTGTTTGCCGTCGACGTTGAGGCTGTAGTACGACGCGGTGCCCTTCCACGGGCAGACCGACGTCTGCTCCGAGGGGACCAGGACGTCTTCGCGCACCGACGATCGCGGAAAGTAGTGGTTGCCCTCGACAATGACGGTCTTGTCGCTCTCGGCTATGACTTGGCCGTTCCAGCTCGCCTGCACCATGCCCCCATTGTGACCCCCGGAATCCTTGGACGCGACCCCGGAAATCCTCGCTCGTCTGCACCGGAGACCGGCACGGTGGCAGCCGTCCGGGCGGTGCGAGATACTCGCGGCATGCCGATCGCCACGCCGCAGATGTACGCCGAGATGATCCGCCGGGCCAAGGACGGTGGCTTCGCGTATCCGGCGATCAACGTCACCTCTTCGGAGACGCTGAATGCCGCTCTCAAGGGGTTTGCGGATGCGGGCAGCGACGGGATCGTCCAGGTGTCGACCGGCGGGGCAGAGTTCCTGTCCGGCACCGCGGTCAAGAACATGGTGGTCGGTGCGTCAGCTTTTGCCGAGTTCGCCCGGGTGGTGGCCGCGGAGTACCCCGTACAGATCGCGCTGCACACCGATCACTGTCCCAAGGACAAGCTCGACGGCTACCTGCGACCGCTGGTCGCACTGTCGGCCGAGCGGGTCGCCAACGGCCAGGAGCCGCTGTTCCAGTCGCACATGTGGGACGGGTCGGCCGTACCGCTCGAGGAGAACCTGGATCTGGCCGAGGAACTACTCGATGCCTGTACGGCGGCCAAGATCATCATGGAGTTGGAGATCGGCGTCGTCGGTGGCGAGGAGGACGGTGTGGTGGGTGAGATGAACGACAAGCTCTACACCACCGACGACGACTATGTGGCTACGGCGAACAAGCTGGGTCTGGGCGAGCGCGGGGAGTATCTGCTGGCCGCCACGTTCGGGAACGTGCACGGGGTCTACAAGCCGGGCAACGTCAAGCTGCGCCCCGACATCCTCAAAGCCGGCCAGGACGTGGTCTCGGCCGCCAAGGGACTTCCCGAGGGCAGCAAACCGTTCAACCTGGTCTTCCATGGCGGCTCGGGCTCGTCGCTCGAGGAGATCCGCGAGGCGCTGAGCTACGGCGTGGTCAAGATGAACGTGGACACCGACATGCAGTATGCCTTCACCCGGCCGATCGCCGGGCACATGTTCGCCAACTACGACGGCGTGCTCAAGGTCGACAGCGACGTCGGCAACAAGAAGCTGTACGACCCGCGCTCCTATCTCAAGGCCGCCGAGTCCTCGATGGCCGCCCGAACCGTCGAAGCCTGCGAGAACCTGCTCTCGGCCGGCACGTCGATGGGCCGCTGAGCCCCGGCACCCATTTTCCGCCGTTATCGCGATATAGGCGCGAATGAGGAAGGCAAACGCGCGGTTTTCGCGATAACGGCGGCTAAGCCGGGTCGGGGTCAGCCCAGGCCGAGCAGGAAGTCGCGGACCTCTCTTTCGTACCCCTCCGGGTCCACGTTCCAGGACTTCGTGTGTCCCGCGCCCTCGTAGGTCACCATCGAGATCAGGTCCGGACGGGCCTTGGACAGCGCCAGTGCGCGTTCCCAGGGTACGAACGCGTCGTCGGGGCCATGGAAGATCAGCATCGGCCTGGTCAGCTCGTTGGCCCGGGCCACCCAGTCGAAGTCATCGAGGTCGATCCCGAGCTGCCGTTGCACCATCCACAGACCCATCTCAGCAGCTGGACGTGGCAGCCGGTTGACGCGGGCATTGGCGCGCAAGGTATCTCGCCAGTCGATGACCGGTGAATCCAGGATCAGGGCGATCACCGCATCGGCCTGGGCGGACCGTACGACGGTCTGCAGCACGATCGCCCCGCCCATCGACCACCCGTAGAGCACGATCTCGGTTGCGCCCTGCACGAGGGCGTAGCTGATCGCAGCGTCGATCTCCTGCCACTCGGTGTCCCCGAGGTGGTAGCAGTTGTCCGACGTCGCCGGGGCACCGATGTCATTGCGGTACGACGGAATCAGGGTCGGGAGCCCCAGCGCGGCCAGCGTCGGCAGGATCCGCATCGTCTCGCCGCGGCTGGCCCCACGCCCGTGTACGGCTATCACCCAGCTCGAGCCACCGTCGGCCGGCAGCAACCAGGCCGGGTATTCGCCCAGATCACCGGTCAGCATCAGGTCGACGAAGTCCAGACCGTGCGCAGTCCCGGGGTCGCCGAGATAGGCGTACTGCTCCCAGGCCGTACGCAGACCGACCCGCAACTCGCCTGCTCCTACGTCGACGAGTGTGCGGGTCACGACTCGGCGGTCAGCAGCCCATCTGGCCCGGCCTGGCTTAGCCTCCGGGCCGGAGTCACCGTCTCTGGAGAGGATCGGCCCGACCATCGCGTGGCCGGTGGGACTGCCTGCCTCGTCGAGCCAGCTCAGCCCATAGGTGCCCGGTAGCAACGAGTTCAGCGTCGAGCCGAGGCTGACCACGCCGTCGCCGAGCCCGAGTATCGCGACGTCGTAGTCCGTGCTCCGGGTCACCCGCAGGATCCCGCGCAGAAAGTACCGAGCCAGGCCGGCGGTCGCCGCGGTCAGGAGGGCCAACAGACCGGCAACGGCGCGCAACACCGGTCCATTCTCGACCAACACCGCCCGCGATCATGGAGCTGGGACCGCTGCGACCCACCGATTGGTGGTCACGGCTCCATGATCGCGAGGCATGACCTACGGTCCTGGCATGACCATGCCTGGCAATCTGCTCCCCGGCCCACAGCCCGTCCGTTTACCCGCCAATCCCGAGGCCGACGGCGCCGCCGCTCGAGGCGAGGCACCCAGTGTGGTGGCGGCGGCCCATCCGGCCTACCCCGCCGCATGGGCGGCCCTTGCCGTCGAGGCGGCTGCCGGTGGTCGGACGATGGAGGCGTACGCGTACGGACGTACCGGCTATCACCGGGGCCTGGACTCGTTGCGCAAGAACGGCTGGAAGGGGTACGGCCCCGTTCCGGGTGACCATCCGGGCAACCGTGGCTTCCTGACCTGCGTCGCTGTGTTGGCCGATGCTGCCGCCGAGATCGGTGAGGACGACGAAGCCCGGCGGCTGGTCGACCTGCTCAGAGAATGTGACCCGTCCTTCGACCCCGGCCAGCTCGGCTGAGGCACAGACACCACCACCGACGATGGGCAGTACCGATCCGGAGCCTGGCGGACAGGCTTCGTATGGCGGTCAGCGGCTGCAACGGCGCCTGATGCTGGCCCTTTTCGGGGTGGCGTTCTCCACCCAGGCCCCGTCGCCGGTACTGCTCTATTACACCGCTGCGCTCGACCTGAGCGCGCTGTCCCTGACGATCTTCTTCGCCGTCTACGCGTTGGGACTGGTGCCGTCCCTGCTGCTGGGCGGGCCGTACTCGGATCGGCGCGGCCGCAAGCGGGTGGTCGTCCCGTTCACGTTGCTCTGCCTCGGCGCCCTGATCGTGCTGTTGCTCACCACATTTCTGGGCGAACCGATGATCTACGTGGGGCGGCTGCTGCAAGGCTTGACCAGCGGCGCGGTCTTCACTGTCGGGGTGGTCTGGCTACGGGAGCTGGCCGGACCAGCCGGTGCTGCTGGGGCCGCGATGAAGGCCAGCGCGGCGATGGCCTCGGGATTTGCGATCGGCCCGCTGACCTCGGGCCTGCTCGTCCAGTGGGCACCATTGCCGGAGATCTTGCCTTTCGGGTTGCCGTTTGTGTTGGTGGCACTGGCTTTCTACCTGACCCGCGGTATCCCGGAGACCATGACCGTCCACCGCCCGGGGCGGCTGCAGCTGGGGATCCCGCCGGGCGCCGGCGCAGGATTCGTGGCCTACCTGCTTCCGGTGGGCTTGATCGTCTATACCTACGCCGTTCTGTCGCTCACCGTGTTTCCGCTCCTGGTGGCCGATCAGGGGTTCGAGGCCGTCTTCGCACTAGTCGGCGTGAGCGCCTTGCTCGTCCAAGGGTCGGCCGCCGTCGCGACGGCACTGGCTCGGCGGTGGGGTCCGGCCACCTCCGGGTGGACCTCTGCCCTGCTCGCGGCTGGTGGCTGCGTCCTGGGCTTCGTCGCCGTACAGCCCGACGGTTGGCCCTGGGTGCTGCCGGCGTCGTTGTTGATCGGCGTCTCGGAGGGACTCGCGATCACCTCGGGGATCACCGTCTCGGACCTGCTCGCACCGGCCGATCGCCGTGGTGGCCTGGTGTCGGTGTTCTACCTCGTGGTGTATTTCGGCTTCGCCGTACCGACGATCGTCGCTCTGGTGGCCGGCGATTCGTTGCGCAGCGGCGTTCCGATCCTGGTCCTCGGCGGCGTCGCGTTACTGCTCGGTGCCGTGCTGTTCCTAGCCGGACGTACGGTCCTGCGGCGTCCTGCCACGAGCGGCAAAGCGGAGAACGTCGTCCTGCTCACCCCCGAGGCGGCGAGCGGCCAGTCCTAGACCGCGAGCCCGAGTCAGGCGTTCTGCCACATCCCCATCGTGTTGCCTTCGGTGTCCTTGAAGTAGGCGGCGTACCCCATGTCGCCGACCTCCTGACGGCCCTGCACGGTGGATCCGCCCAGCGATTCGACCTGTTCGAGCGCCCGGTCGATGTCGTCGACGCTGATCGTGATGATCGGCCCCGTCAGCGGCTCGGCCCGCCTCATCATCCCGCCGTTGATCGCGCCCGGTGCGGTGGGCATGCCTTGGTCGTCGGTCTTTGTCGTGCTCAAGATCGTGTACCCCATGTCGGGCATGGCGCTGACTTCCCAGCCGAAAGCTTGGCGATAGAAGTCCTCGGCGCGGCTCACGTCATCAGCAGGGATCTCGAAATGGACGACGCTTCCCATAACAGTCACCTCCACAAGTTCGGGGTCCTGACGACTGCATGGTGGACCCATCTCGGTCGTTTCGGAACACGTCTGGGCCACCCCGCAACGGATCAACCAGCCGTGTCGCTCAGATGCTGATCAGGGTCCAGCGCAGCCGCGAGTCGGCGTACCAGGTCCACTTCGTCATCGGACGGGCAAAGGGCACGCCGTCGATCTCGATCAGGGCCCCATCGCAGGCGACCTGGATGGCCCTCCCGTGGCTGATCTCACCCCGCCGCCAGAGCTGCTTGTGCACGTTGACCCTGAGTGTGTCCACGCCGGACCAATCGGGACGTACGTCGACCCGCATGATCTCGCCGTCGGCGATGCGCTGATCGTCGTGGTAGATCTGGGCCCCGAACCTCGAGCCGGCACGGCCGCCGCGCAACGCCGTGGGCGCCGGCTGCGTGGGCTGCGCCGCGGTGATCCGCCCGCGCGCGAGCAGAACCCCACCTCGATCGTCACACACCAGCCTCAGCGTCCGGGAGGATTCACCGGACAGCCGCCCACCGGCATCCACGCCCCAGGTCCGAGACAGGCCCGATGCGAGCGGGTCACCTGACGGTATCCACGACACCGCGACGTCCAGACGGCCTCGCCGCCGCAGCGCGGCAAGCACGGCGCCGAGGGCGCACACCGGTCCCGCCACCGAAAGGCGGTCCGCCTCGGCGACTGCCCGCTTCACCTCGTCCTGGTCGGGAGCGGTGTCCGGAGCGAGATCGGTGAAATCAAGCTCGATCATGCAAAGTTCGCCGCCTCAAAGGAATGTCACACAGGATGAGCACGATCTTGACAGCTACCTACAACGGCGGGGGACCGCGGAACCAAGCAGGCACGATCGTCAGCCGTCCGGAGACAAATGAGATGACAATCGTTATCATTGTGCAATGAATGCCCCAGTGGAAGTGAACGCGGCGCTACGGCGAGCCGTAGCCTCCTTCGATCCCGCCGCTGCGGATTTCTCGCGGCTCTCCGCCCTGCTGTGGGATCGCGTCGGTCAGGCCAGTGTGCAGGTGTCGAAACCTGAACCAGGGGAGTGGGTGTTGGACGCCTGCTGCGGGGATGGCGCCTCTGCAATCCCGGCAGCCCGCCTGGTCGGTTCTACGGGCCATGTCGACGCGGTGGACCTGAGCGCGCCGCTCGTCACGACCGTCGCGACCGCCGCCGCTGAGCTTGGGCAGCTGACTGCGTACCGAGCCGATGTCCTGGAATGGCCTGGCGCACCGGATCGGGAAGGGGCACCGGGCGAGGTCGGAAGGTATGACGTGGTGCAGTGCGTACTTGGGATCTTCTTCTTCGCCGACATGTCTGCGGGCACAGAACGGCTGATCGGATTCCTGCGGCCGGGGGGCCGGGCCGCGCTGACCATCTGGCGCCGAGGAGCCATGACCGCAATCGGTGACCGGCTCGCCGTCGCGCTCGCCTTGGTCCGTGGCGAGCCGGCTCCCGGCCCGCGCGAGCCGTACTTGATCGAGCGGATCGCGACTGTCGTGGACTACTCCCGATGGCTTTGCGAGCGTGGCCTTCGTGACCCCCGAGTCGTCGTGCATGAGTTGACCGTTGCTCTCACACCTGAATCTGCCTGGCTGCTTGTCACCGGGTCCGGTTTCCGAGGGATGTTGCACGGGCTGGACGACGCCCAGATCGACGCTGTCCGTACGGAGTACCTTGCCCTGCTCGAGCAAGACGACGTCACCGAGGTGGACGCGACGACGCTGATCGGCACCGGGTTCCGCTAGCCGTCAGCCGATAGTGACCGAGGAGTCCGATTGTCAGTTAGTGCTACGACTGACAGCGCCCTGGAGCGTTGTACCGCGCTGACTTTTGACGCCGAAGCCAGCCGGGATTTGTATCGGCTCCTCGGTGCTCGGATTGCGTCCGTTGCGGGTGGCCCGGGTGACCTTCTCGACGCTGAACAAACCTGGGAGAACACTTTGCCTCCGGCTGCGACCGCCTTGGCGACGATTTCCTGGAACGCTTCGAGCGCTGTCCCGGTCAGGCCGCGTGCTTGCAGGTCGCGCAGCTGCAATCGGCGCAGGTGCAGTTCGCACACGTGTCGGCACAGTTGGAGCACGAGCAGGTGTTGTGGTTGCAATTAGGGCAGGAACAGTCTGCGCAGGCACAGTTGGCGCACGCGTCGGCGCAGTTGCTGCACTGGCAGTCTGCGCACTCGTCGTAGTGGCCGCTGTGTTCACGGTGAGCGTGGCCATCGTGCAGGTAGTCCACATGGTCCTCGTGGATCACGGCTTCGTGTCCGCATTCCGGGCCGTGGGTGTGGCGGTGGTCCTCGGCGGTGCGGTGGTCGGTCGTGGTCACGGTTGGTCCTCTCGAATATGGGTCAGGGCGTCCAGAACGATGTGCGTGACGTGGTCGTCGGCGATCTCGTAGGCAACCTCTCGACCCCTACGAGAACCGCGCACGACCCGCTAGTGCAGTGTCTCAGTATCAGCTGACGACTTGGCTGAGGTGACTGGATCGGTGGACGCGCTACGCCGGGAGCTGGTCAGCGACGCCGCTCGTGGCACCCGCCCGGACGTTCCGGTGTTTACGGGCACAGGCCCGCGGCCGGGCATCGACCTGACTTCCAACCGGGCGCTTCACGACGTGCTCGATGAAGGTCTTCACTGTGCGACCCTGGTTCGACCAGCTCATCGCCGGCGAAGACCAGTTCGCGGTGCCGGTCATGATCTGGGCCGTCGTTCCTGCGACTGGCGGCTGCCAAGGGCCTGAACGCGCCGCTGACTAAAACATCCGCATCTTTCGGTGTGATGAGAACGGTTGTCGTTATTATGTAGCCATGCTGCCAGTTGTCATCGTCACAAGCGTGTCGCCGCGGTTGGCTGCGACGGCCATCGAGCGCCTGCTGTCCCGCACCGGGACCGTCGGGATCAGCTACGCGGGCCAGCCGCTGCAGCGGGTGACCCGGACGAGTTCAGAAGTCGTGGAGCTGCGCGACGTCGAACCTGAAGGTGATTGTGCCGCGTGCGCTGTCGCCTCCGATGCTGCGGTCGCGGCCACCCTGTTGGCCGATCTGGGCCGCTGGACGGGGGTGGTGATCTGTCTCCCGACAGCGATGGCAGCGGGCGGATTGGTCGCCCAGCTGGACCCGCCCGACACTGGCCGTCTCGGCCTGCCTGCCGACTCCACCATTGGTCAGGTACCGACTGATCCCTCCGCCGCGTCCGTACGATCGGTTCTGGTCGTCGTGGACGCGGCCACGGTGCAGTACGACCTCAGTGGCGACGAGCTGTTGCACGAGAGAGGTATGGCGTCCTCGGATCGCGATCGGCGCAGCGTCGCGGAGGCGATCGTTGCCCAGGTCGAGTACGCCGACACGTTGCTGCTCAGTGGCATCGAGGACGCCCGCGTCCGGGTTGTGTCGGCCACTGCGAACTCGGTGCCGTGGTCGCGCTCGGGCGCCGCCCGGCATCTTCGGCCGCAGTCGCGACCGAGCCGGGCGGGTTGCTGCCGTTCACCGGCGGGGTCGTCCTCC
>Ga0136613_10000823_pt1 | contig 15105 bp, 14 predicted proteins | sample AntDrymUQ2722106_2_FD_106649 | JGI IMG/M metagenome (GOLD analysis project Ga0136613, IMG submission 106649) | Polar desert sand microbial communities from Dry Valleys, Antarctica - metaG UQ272 (21.06) | ecosystem: Environmental > Terrestrial > Soil > Desert | place: Antarctica: Dry Valley... | reverse complement strand
GTCTATGTTGAGACGACGGAGGAAGCCGTGACTGCGTACGTGCGCGACTCAGGGAGCGGCTTCGTCATCGATGCCGTGCCGCGGGACCGGGGCGGCATCGCTCATTCGATGAATGCGCATGGCCCGCCACGGAGGGACCGTGGCGATCGCGAGCGCTCCTGAGAGGGGGACGGACGTGGAGCTGCACCTGCCCGTTAAGGAGAGATGACCTCCGCCACCGGACACATAAGCGTTTTCTTGGTCGACGACCACACGCTGTTCCTGGCCGGGGTGCGCTCTGAGCTGCGCGACGATTTCACCATCTTGGGTACGGCGAGCGACGTGGGCAGCGCGACCCAAGACATCCTCCGCACCGGCCCCGACGTCGTGCTTGTCGACGTGCACATGCCGGGGGGCGGCGGGGCTGCGGTCATCGCGGCGGTCCACAAGGAGCGCCCCGGTATCAACTTTCTCGCCCTGTCCGTCTCCGACGCCCCGGAGGACGTCATTGCGATCATCCGGGCGGGAGCGCGCGGCTACGTGACCAAGTCGATATCGCCTGCCGACCTCGTCGACGCGATCCGGCGCGTGAACGACGGCGACGCGGTCTTCTCCCCTCGCTTGGCCGGCTTCGTGCTCGACGCCTTTGCGGGAGACTCTCCCCGCCCCGTGGATCCCGAGCTCGACCTTCTCACGCCGCGCGAGAAGGAAGTACTGCGCTACATCGCAAGGGGCTACTCGTACAAAGACGTCGCGAGGGAGCTTGTCCTGTCGGTCAAGACGATCGAGTCGCATGTCTCGGCGGTGCTGCGCAAGCTCCAGCTTTCCAACCGCTACGAGCTGAGTCGCTGGGCAAGCGAACGCCGCCTCGTATGAGCGCTCGCACAGAAACGAAGCAAGGAGGTGCTGCCGTTAGCAAGGGGACGGTTGTTTCCGTCAACGTCGGCACGCCCCGTGAGATCACGCTCGGCAAAAAGGTGCGCACCACCTCCATCTACAAGAGCCCGGTTCGTGGCCGGGCCCGAGTCGAAGGGGTCAACGTTGCCGGCGACGATCAGGCGGACAAAAAGGTGCACGGTGGACCGGATAAGGCCGTTTACGCCTACGCGCTCGAGGACTACCTCTGGTGGGGGGCGGAGCTCGGACGGTCCTTAGACCCCGGCACCTTTGGTGACAACCTGACGATCTCTGGCCTCGATATAACAGGGGCCCTCGTTGGAGAGCGTTGGAGCGCGGGGAGCGTGCTCCTCGAGGTTGTACAGCCGCGCATGCCCTGCTTGAAGCTCGGCGCCCGCATGGGGGACTCCCGCTTTCCCCGGCGCTTCTCCCTGGCCAACCGACCGGGGGCCTACCTCCGGATCCTCGCGGCGGGCGACCTCGGAGCCGGAGACGAGGTAAGCGTCGTGCACCGGCCGGCCCACCACGTCTCCGTCGGGCTCATCGCCCGCATCTATTACAGCGAGCGTTCGAGGGCTCACGAGCTCCTCGCCGCACCCGAGCTCGGAGAGGGCTGGAAGGAGTGGGTTGCCGGCGTGGGTTGATCCAGCCGGCGCCTTGGAATCAGCCCTCGAGATCGATGCGGTCGGGGTGGGTGTAGAGGTTGAACCCGTCGTCCCTGAGAAAGCCAACGAGGGTAATGCCGAAACGCTCGGCGGCGTCGACTGCAAGGCTCGAGGGGGCAGACACCGCACACAGGACCGGCGCTCCGGCCACGGCTGCCTTTTGCACGATCTCGAAGCTCGTGCGCCCGGACACCATAAGCACGCCGCCGGCCAGCGGCCTCGGCGAGCCCCCCGCAAGCAGCAGCTTGCCTACGAGCTTGTCAAGGGCGTTGTGGCGCCCCACGTCCTCGCGAATTCCAAGAAGCGTTCCATCGGGGCCAAACAGCCCGGCGGCGTGGAGACCTCCGGTCGCCTCGAACGTCTTCTGTTTGCTCCGCAGCGCTTCGGGAAGGCCCGCAATCACCGAACGGGCCACGGTGGGACCGGATGAGATCGGCTCGCAGTGCACCTCGATCTCGTCAAGCGACGCCTTGCCGCAGATGCCACAGCTAGACGTCGCGTAGAAGTTGCGCTGCAGCTCCGCCGGCTCAAAGGGGCGCGCCGTGCGCACGGTGACGACGTTGTAGGCCTGGTCGACCTCGAGCGCGTCGCAGTAGCTGACCTTCACCACATCCTCGGCCGCGACGAGGCCCTCGGTGAACAGGAAACCGGCGGCAAGCTCGAAATCGTTGCCCGGCGTGCGCATGGTCACTGCGATCCTGACGGGGTCTTGACCCCGCCCCCCGGCTCTGATCTCCATCGGCTCCTCGCCCGCAAGCTTGTCGGCCCGCTGCGACGACTTCGCCCCTCGTACGGCAAGGACGCTGGCGGGTGCGACTCTCCTCCTCAGGGCCGTCTCTGCCTTTCCCATGGCCCCCATTCTCGCAGTACGCTCGGTGCTTCCGGTAACGAGGGGAGGCCCCAATGGTCGAAAAGGAAGTCGAGAAGAACATCGAGGCGCTGCTTGAGGAGCGCAGGGAATTCGAAGCGCCCGAGGAGTTCGCCGCCAACGCAAACGCCAATGAAGCCTCGATCTACGACGACGCCGCCGCCGACCCCGAGGCGTTCTGGGCCTCTCAAGCCGAGCGCCTCGACTGGTTCGAGCCGTGGGACACCGTCCTCGAGCAAGACCCCCCGTTCCACAAGTGGTTCACAGGCGGCAAGCTGAACGCGTCCCACAACTGCCTCGACCGCCACCTGGACTCGAACGGAGACCGGGTCGCCTATCACTGGGTCGGCGAGCCCGGCGAGACCAAAGACGTCACCTACAAGGACCTCCACGAGGAGGTCTGCCGCCTGGCCAACGGCCTCAAGGACCTTGGCATTGCCAAGGGCGACCGCGTCGCCATCTACATGCCCATGATCCCGGAGCTCCCCGCTGCCATGCTTGCCTGCGCCCGCATCGGCGCGCCGCATTCGGTGGTGTTCGGGGGCTTTTCCGCCGAGTCCCTGCGCGACCGCATCAACGACGCAGCCGCCAAGGTGCTCATCACTGCCGATGGCAGCTACCGCAAGGGAAACGTCGTACCGCTAAAGGCCAATGCCGATGAGGCGCTTCAAGACACTCCATCGATCGAAAAGGTCGTGGTCGTGGCGCGCACCGGGGAAGACGTGTCAATGACCGAGGGGCGCGACCTCGTCTATTCCGAGGTCGTCGAGGCCGCATCCCCCGACTGCCCGGCCGAGCCCATGGACGCCGAGGACATGCTCTACATCCTCTACACGTCGGGGACGACGGGAAAGCCCAAGGGGATCGTCCACACGACGGGCGGCTACCTGACCGGCGTGTCCTCGACCCACAACCTCATCTTCGACATCAAGCCCGACACGGACGTCTATTGGTGCGCTGCCGACATCGGCTGGGTGACAGGGCACTCCTACATCGTGTACGGGCCGCTCGCCAACGGCTGCACCTCCGTGCTCTACGAGGGCGCGCCCGACCACCCGGACAAGGCCAGATGGTGGTCGATCGTCGAGCAGTACGGGGTCACGATCCTTTACACCGCGCCCACTGCGATCCGCAGCTGTATGAAGTGGGGCACGGACTTTCCCGCCAAGCACGACCTCTCGTCGCTGCGGCTGCTCGGCTCGGTCGGCGAGCCGATCAATCCCGAGGCGTGGATCTGGTACCAGGAGTTCATCGGCGCCGGCAAGGCGCCGGTCGTCGACACGTGGTGGCAGACGGAGACGGGCCAGATCTGCATCTCGCCCCTCCCCGGGATCACGACGCTCAAGCCGGGCTCCGCAACCAAGGCCTTTCCCGGCGTCTTCGCCGACGTTGTCGACGAAGCGGGCGAGGCGGTCGGCCGCGGGGGCGGCGGCTATCTCGTGCTGCGCAAGCCGGTACCTGCCATGTTCCGGACGATCTTCGGAGACGAGAAGCGCTACGTCGAGACCTACTTCGAGAAGTTCGGCAACGACACCTATTTCCCCGGCGACGGCGCAAAGCTCGACGACGACGGGTACTTCTGGCTGCTCGGGCGGGTCGACGACGTCATGAACATCGCAGGCCACCGCATCTCGACCTACGAGGTCGAGTCCGCGCTCGTCGACCACAAGTCGGTCGCCGAGGCCGCCGTTGTCGGGCGGGTCGACCCCAAGGAGGGCGAGACCATCGTCGCCTTCGTCACCCCAAAGGGAGACAAGGAGGGCGACGACGCGCTGATGAACGAGCTGCGCGAGCACGTCGCCAAGGTCATCGGCAAGCTTGCGCGTCCGCATTCGATCGTGTTCACCGAGGACCTGCCCAAGACGCGCTCGGGCAAGATCATGCGCAGGCTGCTGCGCGACGTCGCCACCGGGCAGGAGCTCGGGGACGTCTCCACGCTCCAGAATGCGCCCATCCTCGAGGAGATCAAAGCCAAAGCCGAGTCCCAACAAGGTGACGACGAGTAAGACCAGGCGGCGGCGCGGGCGGCGCCTGCTCCTTAGACGCCCAGGAGGCGGCGCAGGCGGCGGCGCGGGCGGCGCCTGCTCCTTAGAGGCCCAGGAGGCGGCGTAACTGTGCGATCAGCCCGGCTTCACTCTCCGACGTTGCGTGGAGGATGTCCCATCCGGCACCGGTAAGCGCGTTGCGGCGGTCGCGATCATGCTGCCACACCGCTCGCCCGTGATGGTAGGCATACCCATCTACCTCGATCGCCACCTTGGCGCCGGGGTATGCGAGATCCACGCGCCCGAGGAATGCTCCGTGGTCGTACACATCGAACTGGACGACTGGCGATGGAAGACCGTTGTCGGCCAGGAGGGCGATGATGCGCGTTTCGAGCGGGCTCTCGGCGATCGCCACATCCGGGGGCCTCGCATTCAGTAGCTCGCGCAGCATCGCTGTGCCCGGGCGGCCCCGGCAGCCAATCTCGTCCATGCGGCGCCGCAATCGGCTCACCGTCGTCGTTCTGCGGTACAGGGCGGAGTCGAGCGCAAGCTCAAGCGCCTCTCGGGCCGCAACTCCTGCCAGATCAATGAGTGTCCGGTTGATACCCGTGACCGGTATGCGCTTGATCGCCACCTGGTCGGCGTCGGGCACTGTGGCTCGATGGAGGATGATGCCTGCGGGCACGGAACGCAGGCGCCTGGGTGTCGCAATCTCCACAACGTCCTTATTGAAGCCGGGAAGCTGATACAGGGGTGCGGCCGACCGCCCACACGCTACCGTTCCCCGGCCTCCCCTCAGACAGAGCGCGAGGAGGGCCTGCTCCCAGGACTGCGGCGTGCCCGGCATCCGGTACACACCCGGATGGAACCGAAGCCACGCGTGAGCTGTGAGTCGCCGGTCGATTGCGTCGCCGGGCATGCCGAGGGCCACGGCCTGCCGCCGCGCTATGAGCCCATACTGACGGGCTGCGAGTTGGTTGCAACGTCGGTCCGGTCGTTTCAGTGTCACTCCACCCTCGTTTTCCGGAGGTAAACGTCCAGGGATGAAAGCACGGACTGGGAAGGAGGAGTGTGACTTGCGCCACGGCGGGGTGTTAACTGCTGATATGGCTGAGTTCACGACCATCGAGTGGCCGGCGGAGCTTCCCGTGGCCCCGCGCGCCGATCACTGGGTAGCGCGCGCCGGCGAACGCGAGCTACGGCTCTCCAACCTCGACAAGGTCTACTGGCCGGCTGAGGGCTACACCAAGGGGGACATCCTCACCTACTACTTCAATGTCTCCGCCACAATGCTGCCTCATTTGAGAGACCGCCCACTCACTAGAAAGCGCATGCCCGACGGTGTCGGAGGCGGCTTCTTCTACGAAAAGAACGCTCCTTCCCACACCCCCAAGTGGATGCCCAGGCTCCCCGTTCGCTCCGAGAGCGAAGGCAAGGTGATCGACTACATCGCGGTCGACGATGTCTTGCATATGCTGTGGGTCGTCAACATGGGCTCGATCGAGTTCCACCCTCTTCACGCCAAGGGCCCGGATCAGGCGCACCCAACCTACGCATTCTTCGATCTCGATCCGGCCTCGGGCGCCGGCTTCGAGGAAGTTCGCTACGTCGCCTCATTGGTGAAGGTTCTGCTCGACCGCCTCGAGCTCCGCTCCTATCCGAAGACGTCGGGTGCGACGGGGATACAGATAATGCTCCCGCTCGACGGCAGCCACGATTACGACGAAGTGCGCGGCCTTGTCGGCGCGGTCTCCGACCTGGTTCATTCTGCGGAACCAGATGTAACGACGGTCGAGTGGGAAGTAGCCAAACGCACGGGCAAGGTCTTTCTCGACGTCAACATGAACCGTGAGGGGGCCAACATCGCAGCGGCCTACTCGGCACGGCCCGAGCCGGGGGCGACGGTCTCGGCGCCGTTCGAATGGGCCGAGCTTGCGGCCATTCAACCCGGCGAGCAGACCATCGCGAGCATCCTCGGGCGCATCGCCGCCGTCGGTGACCCGTTCCTTCCTGTGGCCGCCGGTCCGGGACAGTCCCTGAGCGCAGCCATGGCAACATTGGACGCCAGGCCGCGCAAGGCGCGCATGATCAAGAGGTAAGGACGGCACCGTGACCCTGTTCGTGGGCACTTCGGGATGGTCCTACGGGGAGTGGAAGCAAGGCTTCTACCCCCAGGGGCTGCCTCAGCGGCGCTTCCTCGAGCACTACTCGAGCATGCTCGGCGCGTGCGAGATAAACGCGACCTTCTATCGCACTCAAACGCCTGACACGGTCGCTCGGTGGGCCGCGCAAACGCCCGAGGGCTTTGGCTTCGCCGCCAAGGCGCATCGCATGCTCACTTACACCAAGAGCATTGCACCAACCGAGCAACGACGCGCCGCGCTGCATGATTATCTGGCGTCGCTGTCGGCGCTCGGCTCGAAGCTGAGGGTCGTGCTGCTGCAGTTCCCTCCCTTCGTCGAGCGCGACGACACCGCCCTGAAGGAGCTGCTCGGCGTGCTTCCCGACGAGCCTCGCTTCGCGCTCGAGTTTCGCAACCCCTCGTGGGACGCCGCCGAGGTCAGGGAGCACGTCGCCGGATGCGGTGCAACCGTGTGCTGGTCGGAGACGGCGGGGCGCGCAGCCGCTGCCCTGCCCCCGGGCCCCCTCGCTTACGTGCGGCTTCGAGCCGAGCGCTACAGCGACGAGAGCCGAGACCGCCTCAAGGGCCTGCTGAACGAGGCGGCAGGGGGCCGCGATGTCTACGTGTTCACAAAGCACAAGGGCGCCGCCCCGGACGACCGCTTCGCCGGGATCGGGCTTTCGATGTGGCTGGCATCGCAGGCCTCCTGAGGACATCCGGCCGCGTGCTGCCGCGCCCGGTGGGAGACTCGTAAGGTCCTGCCCATCTGCCTGGAGAACCGCCGTGGCCGATCACAAGACCTATACCGACAAGCGCTCATTCGACGTCACGCCGGAGCCCGCCTCGGAGATCGACGCAAACGTCGACCCGGGAGCGGCCAGCCCCGGGGAGGGCTTCGTGATCCACCAGCATCACGCGCGCCGCCTCCACTTCGATCTCCGCCTCGAGATGCTGAGCGGCGACACCCCGGTGCTCGTGTCGTGGGCGATCCCAAAGGGCCTGCCGCGCGCCAAGGGCAAACCCCATCTCGCCGTGCACGTCGAAGACCATCCCTTTGAGTACGGGTCATTCTCGGGCACGATACCTGCGGGCGAGTACGGCGGAGGGGAGGTCCGCATCTTCGACTCCGGCACCTACGAGCTTCTCGAACAAGCTGAAGGCAAGCTCACGTTTCGCTTGAACGGGCGGCGGCTGCAAGGTGTTTATCACCTCACCCGCACGACGGAGCGCAAGCGCGATTCCGCCGAGCCGGCCTCGAAGAGCAAGCGCACGAAGGACGACTGGCTCGCTTTTCTGAGCGCCGACGAGCGCCCTGAGAGGGACCCAGTACTTCCCGTGACCCCTATGCTTGCCAGCTCTGCTTCCGAAGCGTTCGACGACGACGGCTGGATGTTCGAGCCCAAATGGGACGGCGTGCGCGCCGTCGCCGTCTGCACAGAAACAACGCTGCTCCTGTCCCGGAGTCAGAAGGACATGACTGCCACCTACACGGAGCTCGGTCGCTTGAGCGACCAGATGGTCGCGCTCGAGGCGATTCTCGACGGGGAGATCGTGGCCATGGAGGGCGGGCGCCCCTCCTTCGAGAAGCTGCAGTCCCGCATCAACCTGCACGACACAGGCGAGATCGCCAGGGCGAGCAAGACGACGCCGGTCACCTACATAGCCTTCGATCTCCTCTATCTCGACGGGCGCTCACTTGTGGCCGAGCCCCTCGAACGGCGCAGGCAGCTGCTCGAGGAGCTCGTTGTGCCCTCGGGAGTCGTGCAGGTGACGCCCTCGATCGTCGGGGAGGGCAACGCGCTCGCCGGTGCAGCCCAGGCCCAGAACCTCGAGGGCATCCTGGCCAAGAAGCTCGGCTCCCCATATCGGCCGGGCCGGCGCTCCAAGGAGTGGCTCAAGATAAAGACGGTCTTCGACGCCGACGTGGTGATTGGAGGATGGTCCCGCGGTGAGGGGGGCCGGTCCGAGACCTTCGGGGCGCTGCTCGTCGGCGCCTACGACGACGAGGGGTTGCGCTTCATCGGCGCGGTCGGCACCGGCTTCAATCAGTCGTCGCTTGCCGAGCTCATGGTCAGGCTCCGCCAGCACGAGGCACCTGACTACCCCTTTGTCGACGATCCAAGGGGGTTGAAGCCCGGTCCCTTCGGCAAGGCCGTGAGGGGCGCCACCTGGGTCAGGCCCGAGCTCGTAGCGCGCGTCGAATTCAGGGAGCTCACGGCCGGGGGCCGGCTGCGTGCGCCTTCATTCAAGGGGCTGCGCGCCGACAAGACCGCCCGCGAGTGTCTTTTCTCGGACCTGTCGCCGCACTAGTGCCTCGCCGTTAGGTCAGGGGACCGGCGGGGCTGCGCAGCGCCATCTGCTCGGTCACTTGCGCCTGAGCAGCGCGATAAAGCGGCGGGGCAAGCACCCTCGCAACCCGGGCGAGATACCACGGGCGCGGCACCGTTCGCTCGGGCGCTCGGCGGGCGATGGTTCTGCGTATCGCCCTCGCAGCGGCTGCGTCGGTGACGAGCATCCACCTCAGCAGAGGGTCGGCAGCGAGGCCCGTCTGGGGAAAGCCCTCGGTCGGTATGGGTCCTGGCTCGACCAGGCTCACCGCTATCCCGCTTGGGGCCAGGTCGAGCCGCACCGACTCCGACCAGCCAACGAGCGCGAACTTCGATGCGCAGTAACCGGACACCGCTCCGCTTGCGAGCCGCCCCGCCACCGACCCTACGTTGACCACGCTCGCGGGGGCCGAGGCCTTGAGCAGCGGCAGCAACTCGGCGGTGCAGTAGACGGCGCCGAAGAAGTTGATCTTCATGACGAACTCGATATCGGCGACCGCGGCGCCGTCGAAGAGCCCCTCGCGCGACAGGCCAGCGTTGTTCACGAGAACGTCACACCGTCCGTAGGTGTCGCCCACGTGCCGAGCAAGCGCGACCGCATCCGGCCTCTTGGCCACGTCTGTCACCACGTAGGAGTGTCCGGCCCCCTCGCCGCCGATGGCCTCGATCAGCTCGACCAGGCGGTCCGCGCGGCGGGCCGCCGCGCACACCTTCGCCTTGCGCGCTGCGAGATCCACCGCAAGGGCGCGTCCTATTCCGCTCGAGGCGCCGGTGATCACGCAGACCTTGTCTTGCCAGATCAAGCCGATCTCCCATCAACGACCGCTGATTTCATCCAGCGGCAACCATCGTTGCGGTTTGACGGCGTTGTGTCCGGGTAGAGTCCTGCTCTAAAGGGCGTGCCAATCATGTGGTCTGCGACCTCTGGTCCATGGCCTGATGAGACGGCCGCGTGGCAACGGACAGGGAGGGATTTATGGGCATCATCGGCTTCATCATCTTGGGTCTCATCGCAGGGGCGATCGCCAAGGCGCTGCTGCCTGGCGACGACCCGGGTGGCATCATCGTTACGATGATTATCGGCGTGGTCGGCGCGCTGCTTGGAGGTTTCGTCGCCTCGGCGATCTTCGGTGGAGACCCGCTCGACGAGTTCTTCGACATCTCGACCTGGCTGACCGCCATCGTGGGATCGATCATTCTTCTGCTCATCTACCGAATGGTCGCCGGAAGGCGCACCACAGCCCGCTAACCAAGCTTCTTCCCACGCCTGCTTTGGTCTCCCGGCAGGGCTGCGCCCCGCAGCGCCGGGAGGCCGGCGGCATGCTCGAAGTGGTTGTCTCTGTAGTGATGGCCACCCCCAAGCGCGGCCCGTGCAGACGCAAGCAGGTAAAGGGGGACGAACAGCGGGCCCCACTTCTCGTACTGGGCGACGTGGACGAGCTCGTGTCTCAAGGTGGCTTCGTCTAAGGCGTCGACGGACAGCACGACGTGGCCAAAGGTTATCGCCCTGTAGCGCCATCCGAGCCGGCCTGGCCATCCGGCTCCTTCGCACACCAGGACCCCCCGCTCGAAACGGCGCCACCTGAAGAAAGGCGACGCGATCAGGCCGACGGCCGACCACGGCGCCGCCCACAGGTAGCTGAGAGGGCTTCGCACCCTGCCATTAAACCGGGCCGGCAAGGGTCCGCCTCCACGGGAGCAGCTTCAACGCGCCATCGCCGTCCGCTGGGGGGATGGGGGTGAAGAGGGACAACGATGGCGCGATGGAGCCGTTCCGTGGGAAATCCCATCCAACCCAATCACAAACCTCCCCCTCGCTTAGCTCGCCCAAACCCGGATGGCCGGCAAAAAGCCAGAAGTTCTCGGCCCCGCAACCTGCGCACGGGACCAGCGGGTCAGGGGGCCCCCTTGCCCTCGGCCCGAGCGTTGCGCTCGGCTTCTGGGTCGTAGGGGCGCGGCTCGGTGTGGGAGGTGTGCCTCAGCAAGAAGATCACGAGCCCAAGCGCGATCACGACACCGGTGAGGATGCCCATCTCGAGCATGAGGTCGGGGAATTCCGGGGTGCCGACGAGCTCCTTGGCCTCCGCGCTGATCAGGATCATGCGCCGGATCACCGCGACGATCCCGACGATGAGAAACGGCTCGGTCAAGAGCACGCTCTCGTCGATCACGGCGCGCACGGTGTGAAGCAGCTCGGTGATGATGAACACGAGCAGGAGGCCGTCGAGCAGCTCGAGGGTGAGCGTCAGATAAGTTGCCAGGGCGAAGCTCGTAATGAAGCTGTAGATCACGTAGACGAACAGAGCTGCGCCAGCGGCCGCCAGGGCAACGGCGACGGCTATGTAGAAGACCTGCTCGATGTTCTGGAACGTATTCGCGCTCCCGGCGCGAACCTCTCGGCCCTGCTGCTGCATGCTTTCTTCGCTCACGGCCGATAACCTACCCGCGCCGCTCGCATAATTCTTCGCCACGCCTAGCGCCGGATGCCCTCAGGGAGGGCGGCGCCATGAGCGTCGATGAGATCGTCAACCATCGCCACGAGGGCGTCGGGTGACAGGACGCTCGGGGCATGGCGGTCGAGCAGGGCTGCATGGTAAACGTGGTCTCGGCTCCCCTGGAGGGCCGCTGCGACCACGAGCTCTTGAACCGCCACATGGGGCAGGCAGGTGGCGGCAAGCTGTGGCGGAAGCACCCCTGCACGCAGGGGGCTCAGGCCGGCGGCGCCGGCAACCATCGGCACCTCGACGCAGCATCCCGCAGGGAGGTTGCCGATGAGGTCGTCATTTCTGACGTTGCCGTAGACCAATCGAGTCGTGCCCGTGGTCAGTGAGTGAATGATCGGCCCCCCGAGCTCAACGCTGGGTTCGAGACGGAGGGGTTCGCCGGCAAGTAACCCCTTTCTGGTGGCGGCGTACTCGATAAGGTTCTGCTCGCTGCGCCGAATGTACTCGTCGAGTGGGATGTCGTAGCGCTTGATAAGAGCATCGTCCTTGAGCCAGTAGGGAGTGTATTCGGCGTTGTGCTCGCTCGACTCGGTGACGAAGTAGCCCAGCCGGCGCAGGAGCTCGAAGCGAACCTTGTCTCGCGCGTAGACCTGAGGATCGTCCATCGCAGCGCGCAGTTGCGGATAGACGTCTGCGCCCTGCACTTCGAGCTTTGTCATCCACGCGATGTGGTTGATGCCGGCGCACTCGTAGACGAGCTGCTCATGGTCCACGCCGAGGTAGGAGGCGATCTCGCGCGCGGTGTTCGGGATGCTGTGGCACAGCCCCACGGCGCGCACGTCCGGGAACGCCTCGTAGCCGGCCCACATCAGCATGCTCATCGGGTTCGTGTAGTTGATGAGGAGGGCGTCCGGTGCGACGGCGGCGATGTCGCCGAGCAGTTCGAGCATGAAGGGGATGGTTCTGAGCCCTCGGAAGATCCCACCAATGCCCATGGAGTCCCCGATCGTCTGCTTGAGCCCATAGCGACGCGGGATGGCGAAATCGATGAGCGTCGCCTCGTGCATGCCGATCTGAACCGCGTTGATCACGAAGTCGGCGCCGTCCACGGCGGCGCGCCGTTCTGGACACTCCACCACGGTCGCGCCCGCACCCAGCTGCGTCGAGGTCCTGCGCGCCATCATCCCCGCCGTATCGAGCCGTCCTGCGTCGATGTCGTGAAGCGTGATCGTCGCGCCGTGCAGGTCCTCGAACAAAAAGATGTCGGTCAAGAGGTTCCGGGTGAATACGACGCTTCCTGCGCCGATGAAAGCGATGACCGGTCCTGCCCGGGTCACGGTTGCACCACCTCGCAGCAGGCATCTCCTGCGTCCGTGACTCCGGCCGCTGCGCGCATGACATCTTTCTGCTCGCCCGAGATCACGAGGTACTCGTGATTATGCAGGTGCGAAACGCGCCCGACCAGCTTGCCTGCGGGGTTGTGTATCCCAATCTGCGCCCCGACATAGCGCTTGGAGTCGAAGGTCAGGACGCGCACCGCCCCTCGCTTGGCGCACAGCTCGGTGATCTCCTCGAGGGTGGTCCACGACTCGTCGTTATAGGAGAGCACGAGGATGCCGGCATCGACCAGGCGCACTATCTCGGCAAGCGCGTCCCGAAAGCGCGGCTTCGAGTTGAACCTGCTCCTATTGGCGGGATCCCTGCAGTCGCTCCTCTTGCACGCGACGCCGTAGACGGGCGGCCGGTCCCACGCAACGAGGGTCTCCCAGATGTGGTAGTTGCCGAAATAGGAGTGCTGGTTGTACGGGGGATCGAGGTAGGCGAAATCGACGCTGCCGACGGAGGCGGCCGCCGCCGCGGCGTCGGCGCGCAGGGAGTAACCGGTGCCGGGGATCAGCGCGGGGGCCCTGAGCTCAAGGGGGTTGTACGAGCGCGGCGCCCACGACTTGAGGTAGGCCATCTGCACGCCGGTGGTCGAGTCGACCCTGTCGGCGGCCTCAAGCAGGCTGGTCAGCAGCAGCGGCTCGAGCCACGATCCCGAGAAGTCGTCCGCAATCCTGGAGCGCACTGCATCGACCCGCCTGCCGTTGAACGGCTGGAAGTAGCGCGACTTGACGCAAAACGTCTCGGTGAAGTAGCCGTGGACGCCGGGGAGCCGGTTGAGCAAGCCGAGCGCTTCGTCAAGCTCGGCCTCGTCGATGGTGGCCGCATCCGCGGCGACATAGCAGGCCCCAAGCACCTCCGAGTAACGGGCGCTGTCGCACGCCCACACCACCCCGCCGCGCCGCTTGAGCTCCTGGGCGACGCGCGTCGTTCCCGTGAAGAGATCAAGAGCGGTCGCCGCGCCCGACGCTTCGAACAACCGTCCGAGCGCCGGGACGAGCCTGCGTTTGGACCCGAGATACTTGATCACCCCCGACACCCTACGGCGCAGAGGACCGAGGCAGCCGGAGGGCCATGGGGCTGCCTGTTGACCCGGCCGGCATCGAGATGCCTGAGCGCTCTTGAGGGAGAAGGCGGACGGGCGCTGACCGAATGAGGCGGCCAGGTCCGGATCCCGCCCCTGCCTATTCGCGCAGGATCTCGGCCGCCTTTAGCGCCAGCCACACCTCGAGACGGCCTTCTTCCGAAGCGAGGTCGCGGCTAAGCAGCTCGTCGGCCTGGCGGAGGCGGTAACGGAGCGTGTGACGGTGCACGCCGAGGGCGGCGGCGCCCGGCTCCCACCGGCCCCCCGCCTTGATGTAGGCCTCGACAGAGGCGACGAGCTCCGAGCCCCGCGTGGCGTCGTGCTCGATGAGGGGGCCGAGCACGGAGCGCACGAAGCTTTCGAGCACGGGGCGCGATTGGGCCCCGAGCAGGAAGCCGTAGGCGCCAAGGTCGGCCACCGACGCCACCTGCCTGCCTTCCGGCGCCGCCCTCAGCGCGAAGCGGGCACACAGATAGGAGTGACGCAGCCCCCTTGGCGGGACCCCCTCGCCGACTCCGACCCTCACCTTGCCGTCGCCGAGCTCGCGCCCCAGGGCCGCCGCAAGCTCGCAGGGATCATCGTGTGCCACGAGCGCAGCCGCGCCTCCCGCCTCGAGCATCGTGGCGATGGTCTTGGTGCGCATGCCGAGGACCCGCTCTGCTGCGGTTGCGAGAGAGTCCCCCGCAGCCCCCGCCTCGGCACCGCCTTCGATGACAAGCACGGTCAGGGCCGGGCCCGAGAAGCCGAGGAGCTCAAGCCTCCGATCGAGCTCGGCCCCGTGGAGTCGCCCAGCGCAGGCGTCGCCGAGCGCGTCGCCCATGACCCGCCGCTGCGCATCGGTGACGGCGCGCCTGGCCGCAAGCTGGAGGCCGAGGACGGTCGTGGCGTGGTGGACAACGAGGCGCTCGTGGTTCCCGAGGCGGCGGTCCTTGCCAAAGACAAGAACTCCCTCCCGCGTGGAGCCCGCCGTAACGGGCACCGCCACCTGGGTACCCTGAGGGCCGATCTGGGAAGCCGCGCTCGGCCCCCCAGGCTCCGACGTGCGGCTCGAGAGCTCATCCCATACCGCAGCGGGGTCGACCGACCCGGCTCCCGACTCCCCACCGGCGATGAGGCCCCCGCTGAGATCGAAGAGCAGGGCCCACCCGCCGCCAAGGCGCGCGACCTCGTCGAGGACGTCGGCAGGGCCGGCGGAGGCTGCGACCAGCGCCGCCAGCCGTTCGTGCACCTCGACCGAGAGCCTGGCCTCCCTCAGCCGGTCTTCGGTGAGACGCACTGAGATCGCCTCTGTGATCGCTATGAAGGGAACCTCGAAAGGCACCTCAAGGATGGGAAACCCGGCGTCATCGGC
>Ga0136613_10000820_pt1 | contig 15126 bp, 18 predicted proteins | sample AntDrymUQ2722106_2_FD_106649 | JGI IMG/M metagenome (GOLD analysis project Ga0136613, IMG submission 106649) | Polar desert sand microbial communities from Dry Valleys, Antarctica - metaG UQ272 (21.06) | ecosystem: Environmental > Terrestrial > Soil > Desert | place: Antarctica: Dry Valley... | reverse complement strand
ACCTCGTCTGCCGGATCGCTCGCCGATCGTCTTCGACTCGCACGACCTTCCGGTCTCGCCGGGTCGCGTCGGCTACAACTTCGTCATCGCCGAGGATGGTGAGGCGACCCCCGCCACGGACTGCGCCTCCCTGGCGTACTCCTTCTTGGACCGACCGGAGAGCGTCTCCAGTGAGGAGACCACGACCTCACTCTTCCAGTGACCCTTATGCCACTGTGGGGTTTAGCCCCCGCGGGGCCTTAAGGTCCGGAAAAGAGCCGCGACCGCCCGTGGCCTTCACCTCTAGAAAAGCGCTCTCCGCCAAGCCCGCACGAGTCGGGACGCCCCATACCGATTAAGCAGGCTCGAACTCTAGGTACTCGACGACGGTGCGGAAGCCCATCCGCTCATACACCGGAACCCCATCCGGAGACGACTGCAACACCACGGCGCTCGTAGCTGGATCAGCATCGTCAATTGCACGCCACGTCACCGCGGCGCCATACCCCGAGCGGCGTCGCGTCGGTAGCGTGGCCACGTTGTAGATGCCCAACACCGGCCCCAGCTGAATGGACGTCGCTGTCGCGACTGGCTCGTCATTCGCATAGGCCAGCAGAATACCCAGGCGTGTCGGCGATTCGTTCCACGCGCAGGCCTGGCGGCGCGGCGGGCGCAGTGGCTGGAAGCGGCAGTGCCATCCCCGGCAAGACCGCTGTCTGCGTCAGCCCCAGCTCGCGCGCGACGACGACTGAGCCCTCGTCCACGTCGCTACGGATGTGGACGACAAACGGAAGCTCGCGGCCACGTACGGCAGCCAGCGCCGCCGCCAGCTCACCGGGGGCGCTAAGCGATTCGAGTGCGAAGATCGGATTGAAAAATCCGACCGGCAGGCCCATCGCTGCAACTTCGACCGAGCCGAACCGCGCGACTAACCCGCTGTCTCGATCCGCGAGTCGGCGGAAAGCATTCATGAAGCTCGCGTCAACGGCTTCGCCCAGAGCTCTATCGTCCAGCATGATCATGACCCTAACTCCGGAAAGCCCCTATACCTCACGCGGCCATTTTGCTGCGGCGAGTGTGCACGGTAAGTCTAGGGAAGGTACCCGACAAGACCCGCCTCCGTGCGCCAATATCGCTTGCCGGCATCGTCATCCCACTGGCGCGTCTGAGGGCGCCCCTCAACGTCCACGAGCTGGCCCTTCGACAGGAACTGGCGCGTGATCTCCGCCAGGCGATCCCAAGTCACATGCGGTGCTTGAGGCGTACTCTCCGAGGCGCCTTTCCAATGTTGACCGACCGCAGAGCCGGTTGGATAGTGGGAGCCACTCGCAGAGTGGAGGGCGCGATGGAGTCTACCGATCGTCGGCCGGCATCGACCCGGCGGCTAGGCGTGGCGGGACTACTAGCGGGCCTCGTCGTCCTCGTCCTTCAGTCCCATAGGGCGGCGGAGTCGACAGCGATCCACCTACGTGCTTCGGCATGTTCGGCTTGTGGACCGTGCCATGCGGCGGATGGCCACCGCTGGCGGCAAGAGCGCTGACAGCTCCGGGTCGCGCGTCAACCGTCCGACGAGCATCGTGCGATGGCTCCTTCCATCAGCTCAGCGCACCGGGGGCGAGTTCGGCCGCTTGGGACGGAAGGCTAGCGAGGGCCGCTTACCAGGCCATTACCGCCGGCTTACCTGCGGAAGTGGCCTGACGGTGGCTAGGGTGCGACCGCCAACGGAAGCGGGAGCCCGAATTGGGGGCTCCAGCCCCTGGTTCGGTCGGGCGCGCCCGACTCGTCGTTCAGGAGGGTCTGGAACGCCGCCGACGTCATCGGCCGCGCGAAGAGGAAGCCCTGGCCGAGCCGGCAGCCAAGCGTGCGAAGGTGGGCCAGCTGCGCCTCGGTCTCGATCCCTTCCGCCACGGTCATCAGCTCGAGCGAGGCGCTGAGCGAGAGGATGCCCCCCAGCAGCGCGTCGACCTTTCGCCCGTGCCCGATGGCGCCGACGAACGATTGATCGATCTTGATGGTGTCGAACGGAAGCTCGGCGAGGTAGTTGAGCGCCGAGTAGCCGGTCCCGAAGTCATCCAGCGCCAGGTAGACGCCGAGATCGTGGAGCCGCTCGAGGGCTGCCCGCGCCGGCACCATGTCCACGAGCGCGCTCTCGGTGACCTCGATGCAGAGCTTGCCCGGGGGCAGCCCGGTCTCGGCCAGGACCGAGGCCACGTCGTCGACGATGCCCGGCTGGGCGAGCTGGCTGGCAGACAGGTTGACGCTGACGGCAGGGCGCTCCCCGTCGAGCCGGTTCGGCCAGGTGTTGGCGACGGCGCATGCCTCACGGAGGATCCACCGGCCGAGCGGGTGGATCAGTCCTGTCGACTCCGCCAGCGGGATGAATTGCATCGGGCTCAACAGGCCGCGATCGGGGTGATTCCAGCGCACCAGCGCCTCCGCTCCGACGATTGCGCCGTTGGCGAGGTCGATCGTCGGCTGATAGTGGAGCACGAACGCGCCGCTCTCGACCGCCGCCGCCAGCTCGGAGCGCAGCTCGAAGTTGCCGACCGCCTCGCCCAGCATCGCCGGCCGGAAGTCCTCGACCTGGTCCTTGCCGTGCGACTTGGCCTGGTACATGGCGATATCCACGTCGCGCATCAAGTCGACTGCCGTGGAGCCCTCGGCCCCCAATGACACGCCGGCGCTGGCGTGGACCAGGAGGCGGTGGCCCGCGATCTCGATCGGCGCTCGGACGGCGGCCAGGGCGCGCTCGGCCACGCCCCGCACCGTCGAGATGTCATCGCAGTCCTCGACCAGGATCGCAAGCTCGTCGCCACCCACGCGGGCGGCAAGGTCAGTGCGGCGCAGGCCATGCCTGATGCGGCCGCCAACGATGCGCAGCACGTCGTCGCCGGTGGGATGGCCAAGAGAGTCGTTGACGCCCTTGAAGTCGTCGATGTCCAGGAACACGAGACCGGTCCGGGCCGGCGCCGTCTTCATCGCCGAGGCGAGCCGGGTTTCGAAGAGCGATCGGTTGGCGAGCTTGGTGAGCGAGTCGTGGCTGGCCTCGTGCGTGAGGTCGTCCTGCAGACGCCGTCGCTCCTGGAGTGAGGCGGCCAGCGCCTTGACGGTGGTTACCAGTCGGATGAAGACGAGGCCGAAGAGCACGGTCCACATGACAACGAGGCCGGTGGCCTGCTCGTTGCCGGACGCCACCTCCAGGAAGAGCAGGATCGTCGGTGCGATCAATGCTGCCGCGGCGAGGAGTGCCAGGCGAGCTCGACTGAGCTTCGCTTCGTTTGTGTCGACGGCCACGACCTCCTCGGCTGCCGAGGGGTGCAGAGCCGCAACGCCGAGCAGCAGCACGCCGGCGATCCACCCGGCGTCGAGCGGGTTGCCTTCGGAGTACGTGCCCTGGAGCACGGCCATGGCGTAGATGACATCGGTGACGAGGTAGAGGCCGATCCCCGCCACCAGGAAGCGGAAGAAGCGCGGGCGGGTGGCTGCCGTCAGCATGACGCGAAGGCACAGGGTCAGGAGGATCAGGTCCATCGCCGGATAGGTCATCGAGATGAGGCTGGCGAGGGGGTCAGGGCTGCCCTCGAGGCTCGGGCGGATGATGGCGATCCAGAACAGCGAGCCGGCCCGGCCGAGAGGATCGCGGCATCGATGAATGCGGTCCGATCGCCTCCGACAACGCGGCCTCGGAATAGCCCCACGACGCCGAGGATGAGCGCGACGTATCCGACGAGGTAGGCCACGTCGGAGAGAGACGGGTAGCTCACCTCTCCCCCGATCGCAAGGACGGAGTAGGTGATGTCTCCGGCCGAGAGCAGCGCGAGGGCGAGGGCGATCAGCCGCCAGGAGCCAATGCGTGCGGGACGCTGCCAGCGGACCACGGCGAGGACGGCGCCCATCCCGATGAGGCCGAACGCGGGATACGTCACGACCCGCGCCGCTCCGGTCGGCAGCAGCAGGTACGACGCCGTCAGGAACGGGGTTATGGCCAGCAGCATCACCCACGGGGGCGGGATGCGAAGGGTTCGCGGAGAAGTGTCCACGCCGTCGGCGCGGTCGCGAGTCAGAATCGAGAGCGGGCCACGCATGACGCGGGCACCTCTATGAGTCGAACCGGGAGCCTGCCGAACGGCAGGGGCAGCTCGTGGCGTTGACTATGAGGCGCGATCCGGGCCGGTCAACCGGACTATCGGCGCGGCGCTACCTCGACGAGCCGGCCCGGCGCCGAGGGTAGAGATGGTCGAAGCCCGGCGTGCGCAGCGAGAGCTTGGCGACGGGCGGCAGCTGGCGCTTGAACTCCATGCGCGGCATGCGTCCGGCGACCCATTCGACCAGTGAGCGATCGAGCCCGGCGGCCACGCAGCGGTCGACCGTCAAGCGCCGGTCGACCAGCGCAAACCGCGGTCGAGTAGGTCGTACGTGCGGCCCAGCTCGCCCTCGTCGGTCTGGCCAGGCCAGAGGTCGGCCGATGGGGGCTTGGCGATGACCTCCTCCGGCACGCCGAGCTCGCGGGCAACGGCGCGAAGCTGGGTCTTGTACAGATCGCCGATCGGCGCAAGGGCAGCCGCCATGTCGCCGTGAAGCGCTCCGTACCCCAGCAGCGCCTCGGTCTTGTTGCTCGTGCCGATGACGAGGCCATCGAAGGCAGCAGACCGGTCGTAGAGGACGATCATCCGGCTGGCGCGCCATGACGTTCCCGCGCCGCACGTTGAGGGCGGTGGAGTCGTCACCGGTGACGAGCTCCAACATCGGCGCCACCATGGGAGTGATCTCGACCCGCTCGGTGCGGCAGCCGAGCGCCTCGACCACGCGCAGCGCGTCGCTCTCCGATGCCGGTGACGAGGTCCGATACGGCATGCGCACCGCGAGCAGGTTTTCCGCGCCGACGGCACGCGCCGCAAGAAGGCGACGGCCGCGGCTCCAGCGCCCAGCCTAGACCGATACCGCTTACTAGCGGCTTACCGACCGGGCTGCGTCGGGCGCGTCCCGTCCAGCGCGGCCTCCACCGCGGGATGGGCGGACCCCGCCTTAATCGGTGAGCGTGTGAAGCATGGCCCGGATCGAGGGGCACCAGTCCGGGCATCCACCGCTAGGGGACCGACGGTGAGCAAGGCCGATAAGGCTCTCGAGCTCCAAACCATCGAGGTCACCGCGCGGGCGGCGCTCCGTCATGCGACAACCGTCGAGGAGAACAACGATGGCCGTCGAGATCAGACCCCAAAGTGCATAAGGATCATCGCGGTGAACGCGCCGAGCAGGCCGACCCACAGCATCCACTCGGGCTTCGTGGGATAGAACGCCAGCAGGCCGAAGGCGATTGCGGCCAGGAAGGTCAGGCCATATGGCGTGCCCACGAGCGCATCGAACGACTTGATCGGCCCGAAGACGGTGCCGCGGAGGATCCCGGTGACACCGACGCCGATGATGGTCGGCACGAATATCTGCGTCGCGCGCCGGTCGACATAGGCTTGGACCTCCAACCTCGAGGCGTCGGGCAATCGCCTCACCGCGGGCTCGACGAGAAGCACTCGCACCATGTGGCCGCCGAACCACAGCACGGCGAGCAGGACGTGCAGCCAGTGGAACACCACGGCGAACCAGTTCATGTCTACGCTCCGTTCTGCACTCGGCGACGGTGATCCCGGAAAGGCGCCGCTAGCGTCGCGGACCTTCGACAGTCGGCGATCATGGCGAGGGTTCCCGACCGCTCGAGTCGGTGGTGATCCCGGTCACGTCTATCCGTACATCGCCATTGCCGCGATGCAAGCCGCGAACCCGAGCGCAATCCGGAGGTAGACCGCGGCTGCGGCGACCCAGTACAGCAGCCCGTGCCCCCTCCATGTCCACCGGCGCCCATCCTCCTTCGTAGCCGTTTGCATGTCGGGCACGGTCACCAGCGCGTCGTCGCGCGCTCGTTCGCGCGCACGTCGGCGCCATCGCCACCAAACGGCGGGCGCCAACAGAACCGCAGCGAATCCGAAGGCCTGAAGGGCGTCGTCCCAGTCGCCAGATGTCGCTTCGCCGAGCCCGCCGAGGACAAGACTCGCGATCAACAGCCCGTAGACGGCAGCCGGCAGGAGCCACATTCGTCCATCACCCCTTGGAGTCCTCGCTCATGGCGTCGAAGCGGCGGGCGCTCGGCCGGGATTATGGCAGCCGCGTCTATACGGTGTCCGCACCGTGGCTGAACACGCCGTATCCAGACGTACTCGCCCGCAAGGAAGAGTCGCCGTCATGGCGAGCGCTTCGCCGAGCATTCGGCTCTCCTGGTCCGCGTTGCATGGCGGGCCGGCGCTACGGCCAGCGCGACGAGCACAACCAAGGCAGCCGCACCGATTGGTACCTCGGCCACGGCTCCCGGGTCGACCGCGGTATCTGGCAACAACGGTCCTCCCGTCGATCCGCCGCCGCGGTACTCGTTGGTGGCGACCGAGAAGGTGGTCAAGGGGTCAGTGTGCACCAACTAGAAAGGCGCCAGACCATGTCGACGGACACCTCCAGACCCAATGGACGATGAAGGATAGGCCAAGAGGAAATGACCCGGTAGCATTTGGTCATGGGGCTCGGACACGTGATCGTCCTGAATGGCGCGCCACGATCGGGTAAATCGACGATCGCGAATCGGATCATCAACATCTTCGCCGGACCCTGGGTGAACATCGGCGTTGACGCCTTCCAAGCGGCGACGCCTGAACGACTCCGGCCCGGGATCGGCCTTCGTCCTGGTGGCGAACGGCCGGACCTCGAACCGTTTGTCATATCGGCCTACCGAGGGCTCTATGCCTGCGTAGCCTCGCTAAGCCGCGAAGGTGTGAATGTCGCTGTCGATGTCGGCCATCACGAATCGTATAGCCGGCCGCTGGGAATTCTCCAGCGCAGCGCACACCAGCTGGAGGGCCTGCCGGTGCTGTTCGTCGGCGTGCGCTGCCCGATCGAGGCGGCCATGGCGCGGCGCGCGCATGAGTCACCTGTAGGCGCTCCGTATCTGACCGCGACGCCCGGCGTTCCCATTCCTGAACCGGTCCGGCGGTGGCAGCGCGAAGTGCACCGTCCTGGCATCTATGACCTAGAAGTCGATACGGACGCCCTGTCGACTGAGGCGTGCACTGACGCAATCCGGACCCGTCTGGCCTTAGGACCGGGTGATGCGTTTGCTCGGATCGTTGCGGGGAAGGTCTAGGTGCCTCATTCGCAAGCTGCCCAAAAAGTCCCACAGTCGCGCGCACAGCGAGAAAGGTGGGTCGGGGATGGGCGGGCCGCCTGATCATCAGACGGCCCTCGCTCCCCCTGGGTCGAGGTGAAGGACTGTCCGGTCAGGCCGCCTCGTCGCGCTGGTGCGGGCGTCGGCCGGTTGCCGCGTCCTCGTCGGTCAGCCACTTGACGAAGGCGACGGCCGGGTACCTGGCGCCGCCGATCGCCCGCTGCTTCTCGGACCTGAAGACGACGCTTGCGTCCGCTTCCCGGCCCGCAGGGCCCGTGAAAGCCCATGCACCGGTTGAGCAGTCCGAAGAAGCTGCTAGCGCAGCTTCGCCGTCACTGTCTCAGTGTCCGGCTCGGCACACATGAACGAGTCGCAGGCAAACCCCGTCCCCGCCAGGGAGGCTTGCCCACTCACGAGGCCGGGACCGGAAAGGATCTGCACAGTCGTCCGCCAGCGCATTGGCATCTTGGAGCAGCCGGCCGGGAAGTGGACGGGGACGAGCCAGCCGTGGGTCGCGCCTTGGTCAAGCGTCCCCTGCACGACCGTCTCCGATCCGGGCGGCGTCGTCCTGGAGCAGCGAAGGGTTCCGGAGACTGTCGCCACACCGTCGCTCAGAGACACGTTCTTCGAGAGCGCGACCTCAACACCGAGCGGCTCCACCCGCACGACCGCGAAGTCGACGACAGGCCCCGGATCCCCACCGGCGGTTGCGAGCTGGATGTAGTAGCTCGTGCCCGCCGTCACGTCGAGACCCTGTGTCTCGCTGAAGCTGCACTGAAGCTGCGTGAACGAGCCCGGCTGACCTGAGGCGACCGTGGTCGAAACCTCGATCCCCTCCTGGTTCACGGTGCGTAGACCGAGGCGCGCGTCGGCCTGCGGTGTAATTCGATACCAGACGGTATGCGTGTCGTCGAGCCCTGAGCAGTCGAGGTCGCCTGCGGCTGCGGTCGCAGCGACGAGCGAGACAGTGTCCGCGAAGGGGAGACTCGTGATCTCGGTCACCTGCGCGACATCGTCGTTCGATGGCTCGGCGGCAACACCGACGGAGACGAAAACGAGAGCTGCGAACCCTGCGAATAGCCGCACGATCTCCTCCAGGTCAGGGGCTGATTGTCCGCGCCGTGCTCGAAAGGGTCAAGCGCCTCTTCCTTACAGATTGAAAGTGCCATCGACGTTGCGTTCCCAGAAGTCGCGTGGCGGGCGCTCGGAGGTGGATGCCATGCCAAGCCGCGGCGTGCACCGCGAGCGCGACGCCCTCGACATGTCCACTGATTGCCATTCGACTTTCTTCGCCATCTTCGCCGTTGGCGCCGCAATCGTCGTTGGCAGGCCGCCGTCCGCCGCTGGAGATAGCCGTGGCGTCGAAGGGACTCACCGAATGATGGCGTAGGAGCGTCGGCAGCAAAGCCGTCCGACTGGAACCTCATGGGCGCGGTGTATGGCCTGCGAGAGGTTGACCCAGGCCATCCGCAGCGGCGACGACTGGTGCGCCTGGGCGCGTGGACCGGATGAGGAGCGACTCGAGGTTCGAGGAGCAAGCCCGGAAGGGGCGCGACTGGAGCGCACTGCTCTTGTCAAGAGGGAGATGGTCTGCAGACGAACTCGTACTCGGGGCGGTGAGGTGCTTGTGGGGCTCCGTCGACAATCAGGTTTGCTCGGTCGCGGGGGCGGTCGGCGCTGAAGAACGCGTCTTCCCGCTGCATCCAGCTCAGCCACTCGTCGCGCATGCTGTCGCCGTCGCGTTCAATGCCTCGTTGCAGACGGAGTTCGCGTGGCGCGTCGATCCAGACCGCACAGGTCAGGCGCCCGGTGACTTCGAATCGTGAGGATGTGACGCCCTCCAAGACCACGAGAGGCGCTGGCGGGATGATTCGCCAGTCGCCGAGGCGATCGCCATGTGGGTCGTGCTCCCAGTCCCGTCGTTGGTAGGTGGCGCTCCGTCCGTCGAGGAGGGGGCCGAGCACTTGTTCCTCGAGCCGGGGCCACCAACTAGCGAAGTTGCCCCAGGACACGAAGTCATCAATCTCGATGACCGGGGGCCCGTCGAGAGCGTTGGCAAGGCGGCGGGCGAAGGTGCTCTTGCCCGCACCGCTGGGTCCGTCGATGGCGATCAACCGCGGGGTCACCGGGGCTCGCATGCTTTGGATGCGGACGGCGATGGCCGAGAAGGTCTCGATCACGACGGGATCACCCATGTAAGCGTTCCTTCCCAGCCTCTCGATTATTGGGGCGGTGTTATCGACCATGGGCCGTCGGCGGTAATCTCGAATAGCAGTGTGCCTGCACCAAGCAGAACCTCTCCGCTGTAGGCGCCGATCTCGTTGACGAGTAGTTCCACCCCGCTGGAGCTATAGGACCAGACCGCGAAGTTCCCGGACCCCTGGTGTGCGAAGACGCTTGTGGCGAGGCCACTGGTCCCCGGGTCGAGCATCACGACGTCATCGCCGGTACCGGTCAGGTTCGAGACTTGGGTCCACTTCCGGGCATGCTCGATTGGCTTGATCACGATGGTCCACGGCCCGCTTGCCTCTACGCTGAACGCGACCGAGTGCCCTTGCTCGTCGAACAACACCGATCCGCTGTAGGCACCGATCGTGTTGACGAGGAGGTCCGTCTTTGAGCCCGCCGAGTCCACCGACCAGACGGCGAAGTTGCCGCCGCCGGAGTATGTGATGGTGGCGATGCCGACGGCGTCCTCGGGAATGGCGAACTTGGGCACGCTGCTTCCCGTTCCGCTGAGCTGGATCGGTGCAAAGGCGGCAGGCACCGGAGTCGGGGCCGGCATTGGGGTCGGCGCAGGCGTGGGCTTCGGAGTCGGCTCAGGGGTCGGCGCAGGCGTGGGCTTCGGAGTCGGCGTTGGTGTCGGCTTCGGTGTCGGCTTCGGTGTCGGCTTCGGAGCGGGCGTGGCGGTCGGAGTGGCGGTCGGAGTGGCAGTCGGTGTCGGCGTGGGGACCAGCGGCCCCTCTTCGTTTTCGACAACCGTAGCCAGCCGGGCGTTGGGTGAATCGCTGCATGCTTCATTCACGGCCTGACCCAGTTGGTCGCGCTCTGCGACTGGCACCTGGCTCAGATGGCGAAGAGTCATGGTCCGCACGACCTCACTGGCCATGCCCCACGTCACACACGTCGCATCGTTCCCCAGGGGAGCGCCGGACCTTGGATGGGGCGATGGCGTTGAGGTCGGCGTGGGAGTTGGGGTCGGCGACGGGGTCGGCTTCTGCGTGGCGCCGTCGGCCGTGCCCTGTACGCCCGCTGTTCCCTGGGGATCGGTATAGGCCCGCACGCCAGCGCTGATGCCCACCAGCACCATGAACGCGGCCAGGCCCAGGACCACCACTGAGAACGTAACGGAGCCAGAGTGAGGCCATGCAGCACGTCGCGCTCGGGTTCGACTCCAGATCAAGAACGCCCCGCCGGCCAACACGAAGCAAACGGCGGCCGCGCCAAGGCCATCCGAAATGACCGAGGCCACGAGGATCAGGCCAAAGAGCCCTCCAACCACGGCCCACCATGGGGCACGTAGGCGCCTGCCAGGACCGAGCGCAGTTACGTCGCCGTAGGCCAAAGGGATACCCCTCAAGGTGTGTTGACCATACGAGCGACTCGGCCGATTGGTAACCGAACCCGTGGCATGCCGACTGTAGGTGCGCATCGACCGACCGCCTACCGTACTTCTACCGACGCCGCCACTGGATGGCCGCTCCGTACAGGGCTTCAGATTCTTGTGGTCCAGGTTGCCGCTTGGTGATGTGGGCGGGCCTCGTTCAGCTCGTAACGGCTTCCCTCAGCAGCTCGAAGTTGAGGGCGAACGGAGTCGAGGCGAGGTCCTCATCGAGTCCCAGGTCCGTCGCAATGGATGGAACAGAGGTAAATATGTTGGCCGCGTTCACCAGCCGGATCGCCGTCGGCTTGTCATCTCGCAGCTGTTCGATCTGATGCTCCCTCGTTGGGACATGTCGCAATCAGCACGACATCGGCGTCAGCAACCGCGGCGCGGATCTCGTCCGTCCGAAGGCTTGCGAGCAGCTCCATGCTGTCCGTGGCCCACATCCCCGGTGAGGTCAGTAACCCCTGTCCCCCGTTAGCACTTCCAGCCCATCCGCGCAGACCCGCAAGGTCCAGCAGCCTCCGCAGTGGGCGCCCTTCGACCCACGAGTCGCCGAGGGCGACATAGGTCAGCCCGAGGGCCGCAGGTCGCGAGCAACCTCCGCCAGATCGGACTCCGGATCGGTGCCATGTGATGGCGACGACGATCCTGGTAGCAGCACCGGCGCGACCATCCATCGATGGCAACCGGCGCTAGTGGCAGCGCCCGCTGCCCGAATCGCTGAACGCGGTCCCGGCGGCGCGGACGAATTCCCACGAGTACCCGTCTGTCCGGAGCGTGAGCTTCAAGGCCCCCCACGTGCCGGTCTGCCGCACCTTGCTGTTTGGCTTGACGGTTGCGAACGAACGCTGGGAGGTACCGCCCGTACCGACCACGAATTCACGAATTCCCTTCTGACTGGCTCTGCCATCGGGGCGCATCGGCGCGAAACGCTCATAGTTGTGGTCATGTCCGTTGACGATGATCTCGGCGCCGGCGGCGTACAGCGCGTCCCAGAGTGGCCGTACCGAGGAGTCATTGCCGTGTTGGCCTGAACTGAACAACGGTCGATGGAAATAGGCTGCAATGCAGGACGTTGGATGGTTGGCGAGGTCATCTCTGAGCCAGCGCTGCTGCGTGCTCGTAACTCGCTCGCTGTTCAGGCTGTAGATCCGCCAGTTGCCGAGCGCGTACACGTAGTAACCGCGTCCCCGTGGCCCGGCTCGGTCGCCGAAGTAGCCGAAGTAGCCGGCGGCATCGGGAGTCTGGTAGTCGTGGTTGCCCGGCGAAGGGCGCGTTCTCGACCGGAAGCCACCCCAGGCGGGGGCATAGCAATTTGTGAATTCGGCCGCCGTGCCAGCGTTGTAGGCGTTGTCACCAGTCGTGAAGACCGTTCCCGGCGTGTTTCGGATCAATGTGCCGACGCGGTTGTCGGTCGAGGGACCACAGACCGCGATGTCGCCTGCGCCGATCAGCACCGGGGCTGCCGCCATGGCCGGCAGAGGCGCAGCAGCTGTCTGAAGCAGGAACACCAGGGCGATGGCAGACGTCAGCGGTCGGAATGCGATGGCCATGGCACCGTTATAACAGCGGGGATGCCACCCAGAAGGGGACCTTCGGCGACCACCAAGTGATCATTCCGACTCTCCGGTGTTGCGCTCATTGCGCCTTGAGAGTTAGGAGACACGTCATCATCTAGACCTGGATGGCCGGCGGGGCGAGCGCGGGCCAGCTCGCGAGGAGCGCCTGAGACATGGCACAATCGCTGCCGTGCGAGCGCCGGACGCTCACACGGCGGCTTGGCGCGTTCCTGCTAGATGCCCTTCGGTCAGGCGCTCTACTACTGGCCGTGCTTCGTGCGGGCCGGGTATCTGGCACATCCGAGGTGGCATGGACTCTGCATTGCAGGTGACGTGCACGGCAGTCGTGCCCCGCTCGACCCGGTGACCGTGTCGTTCCACGGCTCAAACGGAAGGGTTCCCATAGGAAGGGGGCAAGCGATGGTCATCTACTTCTTGGCGCTCATATCAATCATCGTCGCGTGCACCTTCTTTACGGTGATCGTCTTCACGTCGTTGGCAAGACCGACCACGCGAGCGTCAAAGCTGGCGACGGGTCACGCCTTCCCGCGGGTGCGTTGAATACGAGCGAGGAATTCGCCCGTCGCGGCTGTGGCGCCGCCACTGTCGGCCCAGCGGCGCCGGAGCGCTGGACATCCCCTCGATGTGCATGGGCTGCCCCTCCTGTCGAGTCAGCCTGTCGCATCACGGACGCCACACTCCGCCAGCAGGACACGTCGCGTCGGGCGCATCGTCGAGTGCCGCAAGGACGAGGGGGAACGTAACCGCTGGGCTGTGAATAAGGTTGTCGTGCCGAAGCCCGGAGACTTGGAAGTGACAGGCGCTCTCGATGCGCGACCTGGTGTACGGAACCACCTCGTCGCTCGTGCTGAAGACCGATGCATACGCCGTGGCGTCGCCTGGCGTGTCATCGCCTGAGTTGAGATCGCGCAGGAAACTGCTGGTGGGGCACATCTGCCCGCCATTGGACTGGCTGAAGAAGCAGGCGGTATAGACGCCGGTCTGTGGTGTACCAAGGGCGACGTAGTTCCCGAGGCGCGTAGCGCCGTTGAGGTATTTTGCGAACCAGCGGGATGACAGGCCGCCCATGCTATGGCCGACGACGTCGAACCGCGTCCATCCCTGCGTGGCAGTGGCGATCGCCTGGGCGTTCACCTTGTTGTCCTGACTGCTGAACTGCAGGGCGATGACCTCGGTCCGTCCACCGCCGTCGATTCGACCGTCACCGTTCGTATCGACGGCCGGAGCCAACAGCCACGCGCGGAGCTCGTTGAGACTCGTGGCGCTGCCGCGATAGCCGTGCACCAGGAGGACCGGATCAGGTCCTGCGGCTGCCACCGCCGCGGGCGCCATGCTCATCGCGCTGAGTGCTAACGACAGAGCAGCCAACAAGCTCATGCGTCGCTTCGATCGAATCATCGCTCGGTCTCCTCCGTGACTGGCGGTACCCGGATCCGCACCGGCCACCGGTTGGTCGTCGCTCTACCGCTGTGCGTCTCTGTCGTTGTACTCTTCGGGGACAGCGTTGTACAGATCAGAATCGAGACCGGACGCGAGCTGATCCTTCCTGCGTCTTCATCACACGGTGAGCGCGCGGGCGCCCCGAACGAGTCCTTGCACCGCCCGCGCTCACCGAGTGCTGTGTGGAGCGTTGGGCAGTGAAGCCGCCCGATGCGTGGTCTGCGGCCCGCGAGAATCGACCCCGGCCGTGCCTGCAACCTGTTGGGGGAGGACCATGGGCTAGTTCGAACTTCCAGACGATTGGACGCCACCGGCGCTTCCATGACTCGAGAGGTCACGACAACCGAGCGCTCCGAGGTCTGCCCCTTCAAAGGGGTCGCGGAAAGCAGCAAACCCGCCCCAGGGCACGGGGCGGGCCTGCGACAGCTCGGAGACTAGAGCCGGGACCGAATGATGTTCATCTAACACCCGAGGCCACGGGCTCCACGCAATCTACGGCCGTGAGCCGCCCGCGCATCACCGGCCCGCTAGCCGACGCGGACTATGAGATCACTGCTGCTGGTCGTCCGCAGTGACGACGCACAACGAAAGAGCAGCCGGCGCCTCTCATTCCCCCGAGGCTCCGGCTGCTTGTTGTCGTTCCCCCCGACTGCTGAAATGTAGACCAGCTGGCATGACGACGGCATCCGGAAGACTACTGAACCCAGTACGGAATATCGGGTCCGTACCGCCGTCGGACGGGCGCCGCCGACATCCCTTGGCCGATCTCGCGGGCCCCGCAGCATGTCCTGGGCTGCTGAACAGGCTTCCGAGTCGCCAGGAGGATCCGACGGGCCGACACCGGATTCAACTCCTGCACGAAACGACGACATCACAGCGGCGTTGCGCTTCCGCGACTGCCGCTCACGCGGCGCGCGTAGGAATCAGTTGTCCACGACGAAGGGGATCAGCAGCTGTCCCGGGTCCCCGTGGCAGTCATCCCCCACTTGTAAGCGACGGACCACGTGTCGGGTCGAAGCAAGGACTTTGCAACTCAGCCTCAACACGTTCACTCGGGCGCGATGGGCGGTCGAAACCGAGCACCCCAAGCGAACCGAGCGGCCGGACGACGGGGGCCGGGGGAAGCCCTCGTCGTCCGACGGATCACATGGCGACCACGGCCTCCAGGTCACTCCCGGCGGCACCGTTGGACGCGGGCGTGGGGTTGGGGGCATCGGCCACGGACTGCGCCTCCCTGGCGTACTCCTTCTTGGAGCGGCCCGACAGCATCTCGAGCGAGGCGACCACGACCTCGGTCTTCCAGTGACGCTTGGGCCACTGTT
>Ga0136613_10000819_pt1 | contig 15127 bp, 16 predicted proteins | sample AntDrymUQ2722106_2_FD_106649 | JGI IMG/M metagenome (GOLD analysis project Ga0136613, IMG submission 106649) | Polar desert sand microbial communities from Dry Valleys, Antarctica - metaG UQ272 (21.06) | ecosystem: Environmental > Terrestrial > Soil > Desert | place: Antarctica: Dry Valley... | reverse complement strand
TACCAGGCCAGCAGAGCGCAGATGGAACCACCGGAAGTTCCACTCAAGGCCACAATCTCATAGTCGTGCTTTTCCTCGGCCTTTTCTTTGAGAAGATTCGTCAACGCTCCTGCCGTAAAAGCCGTATGGCTTCCGCCACCCTGGCAGGCGATCGCAACCCGTCTGTTGTCGTTGGTCTCGGCCACAGAAATCCTCCTTGCCTTTCTCTTCCCTTGTTCATCACTCAGGGCTTTGCGCGCCCATGTTGCTTTGATTAGTGTCAGTAGAAGCGGAAGATGTCAAGGGGTAATCGATATAAGGAGGGCTGGCCGCTCTATCTCACAGGCCACCCTTCGATGTTCCAGGCCGCGTCCCAGAACATCCACTCGTAGCGGCTGGTGGTGACGAAAGCTTCTTTGACGCGGGCCTTCTGGGCGGGGTTGAGGTCTTCGCAGACCTTATCGGTGAGGTCGAGTATGGCCTCGACGAGTGCGCCGAACTCCTCGCCACCGTAGGTGTTGATCCACTTCTGGTAGCGGGGGTTCGGAGAGCCGCGTTCGAGTAGGGCCTTGCCTACCTCCGCATAGATCCAGTAGCACGGCAACACCGCTCCCAACACCTCCGGGTAGTCGCCTAGAGCAGCCGTTCTGAGCAGGAAGCTCGTATAGGCGAGGGTGGTGGGGGAAGCCTCGGTCGCTTCCGCCTCTTCTTGGGCGACGCCGAGGTCTGTAAGGAAGCCTTCGTGTAGGCTTCGCTCTACGGTAATGGCGCCCGCCGAGTGCTCGTTGAACATCACGAGCACGCCCTCGTCCGGGGAGCGGACCCCAGCGAGGCTCAGGGCGCGGGCGTACTCGCGCAGGTACAGCGCGTCTTGCAGGACGTAGAAGCGGAAGCGCTCCTCGGCGAGCGTGCCGTCGGTGAGACCCGTGAGGAACGGGTGGGCCAGTATCTCGGCGTAGACGCCTTCTATCGAGCGCCACAGCTCACCGGTGAACCTCTTGCGCAAGACACCGTGATGTTCGGACATGTGCTCCTCCCCTTCGGTCTCCCGTTCGAGGCCATTCTATATCCCGCAGGGCTTTTGCTGACGGATGCAGCTCTCAACGCTCGATCCAGTCCACGTAAGCGTAGCGGTCGGAGCCGGGCTTCTCGCCGTCGAGCCAGTCGGGGAACCACGAGTTGACGTAGAGGTTCATCCGCTCGTCGGGCAGACTGCCCTCGTACTTTTGCATCGGCTCGCCGTCGACATAGAAGGTTATGGACTCCTCGTCGTAGAAGAAGGCGTAGTCGTGGAAGTCCTCGGTTGGGTCGAAGGGGAGGACCATGGTCTGTCGTGTGGGTCTGGTCGCCGTCCGAGTAGGCAGTGAACAGGATCTTGCCGGATGTGTCGTTGTAGATCTCTATGTCTATCTCGCTCTCGAGGTCGGGGGGGCTGTAGAGGAAGAAGCCCGTGATGGAGGACGGTGCGTCCGGCACTTTGATGCGCGCGGCGTAGAAGCCGGGGCCGTAGAGGTCTTTCGACTCGATCTCGCCGCCGTTCAAGGTGCCCGTGGGGAGAGTCAGGTGGAGCAGCCCATCCTCCATACCCGCGTTCTCCGGTACGAGCCTGCCCCGCCCGAGGTCCCGGGTGGTCGCCTCCCATTGGCTGGCGTCGAGCTCGGGCGCGTCGAAATCCTCCCGCGACGAAGACACCCTGAACGTCGAGGACTCTTCGAAGTCGGCGAGACGCTCACGTACTTCCACACTATTATCGTATTTTTTGGTGTTTTGGTTTAATCCGGTGCTGCCGCGAGGCTCACCCTCGCGGCAGGCGAACGGTGAAGGTCGAGCCCTCGCCGGGGATACTCTCGACGGTTACGCGGCCGCCGTGGTTCTCGACTATGTGCCGCACGATGCTCAAACCGAGCCCGGTACCGCCGGTCTCTTTGGAGCGGGCCTTGTCGACCCGGTAGAAACGCTCGAAGATGCGGCCCACGTACTTCTCGGGGATGCCGATGCCCGTGTCCGAGACGCGCACGACGACCTCGCTCTCGTCCGACTCGGCGGTAACCTCGACGCGCCCGCCTACCGGGGTGTACTTTACGGCGTTTTCCACGAGGTTAGAGAACATGGAGGTGAGTTGCGTCTCGTCGCCGCGGACGGTGTACGTGGCGGCCCTGCCGGAGCGTTTCCAGGAGAGGGAGATGTTGTTACGGCGGGCGGTCGGCCGGTGGCGGGCGAGCACGACCATCAGGATGCTCCTGACGTCCACGGGCTGGGGGTTCTGTATACCCTCTTCGCTCTCCAGGCGCGTCAGGTCCAGTAGGTCCGTGATCAGCTTGGCCAGCCTCTCGGTCTCGTCCCTGAGCTGCTCGGCGAAGAAGCGCGCCCCTTCTGGGTCCTCGTCCAGAACGTCCACTAGGCTCTCGGCGAGCAGCTTCAGGCTCGTCGCCGGGGTCTTCAGCTCGTGGGAGACGTTCGCGACGAAGTCGCGCCGGATCTTGTTGACCCGCTTTAGCTCGACGACGCTCACGGACCCAGAGCCCCCTGAGCCGGCCTCTTCTACGGAGTTGGTCTCGAAGGAGCCGTTCTCTCCGTTCTGCTCCGGCATCTCGCTACTCGCGCGTCTCCACCGTCGCCCGATCCTCGGCAGCCCCGTCGCCCTCGATCTTGGGACGCGGCTCGAAGCGGTAGCCGAGGCCCCGGGCGGTGTGTACGTACTCGTAGTCGCTATCCGAGAGCGAAGCCCGGATGCGCCGGACGTGAACGTCGATGGTGCGCGAGGAGCCCACGCCCGCGTGGCCCCACACCTCCTTGGCCAGCTCCTCGCGGCTCTTCAGCTCCCCCGGTTGCGAGGCGAGCGCCACCAAAAGCTCGAACTCTTTGAGCCTCAGGTTCAGGGGCTCGTCCTTCACGCAGGCGGTAAAGTTCTTCGTGTCGAGCCATAGGTCGGCGGCCTCGAGGATCCTGCCGCGAGCCCCCGGCGAGGCGGTACTCCGCTTGAGGTTAGCGTTGATCCTCGCGACCAACTCCTTCATGCCGAATGGCTTGGTCACGTAGTCGTCGGCGCCCGCCTCGAAGCCCTGTACCTTGTCCTCCTCGGCGTCCTTGGCGGTGACCATCACGATCACCACCTCCCGGTCCTCTTCGCGGATCTTCTCGCAGACCCTTATACCGGACTCGCCGGGGAGCATCACGTCCAGCAGGATGAGGTCCGGCCTGAGCTGGCGGGCGAGCTTCAGGGCCTCGACCCCGCTCATCGCCTTCTGCACGCCGAAACCCTGCCGGGTGAGGTTGTACGCTAGGGTGTTCAGGATCACCGCGTCGTCCTCGACGATTAAAACTTCTGCTGTCGCTACCGCGCTCACGCTCAAAGCCCACCAACCCGTGACTCGACGACCGGCCACCCGAATTATAACCGCTACATGTTCTGCTCACAGCATCTATGTGAGCCGACTCCTGGGGGTTTTTGAACCGCGTCTCCGGCCGCCGCTACAATACGCACACGGTGGCCTGACGGTTTTAGGGAGGAGCGGCGCGTGAAGATCGGGGTGGAGACGCTGACGGTGCGTACCAAACGCACCTTCGCCATCGCCCGCGGTTCTTCGGACCACTTCGAACGCGTGATCCTGACGCTCGAAGAAGGAGGCGTCACGGGTCGCGGCGAGGCCGCCCCCACGGACTACTACGAGCAGAACGTGGCGGGCGTCGTGGAGGCCCTGGAACGCGTCCGGATCTCAGACCCCTGGGGTATCGAGGAGACCTTACGAGAGAACGACTTCTTGCCCCCGTCGGCCCTGGCCGCCCTCGATTCGGCCCTCCACGATCTGGCCGCTAGAAGGCTCGGCGTCCCCGTCTACCGGCTCCTCGGCCTCGCCCGCCCCGAGCCCACGAGCGCCTATACCTTGAGCATAGCCGACCGCGAGACCACACTTTGCGAGGCGGAGAGACTCTCCGGTTTCCCCGTCCTCAAGATGAAGGTGGGGGGCGGGGAGGATCTTGCGACGGTCCGGGCGGTCGCCGGGGCCTCGGACGCCGCCCTCTGGGTGGACGCGAACGAGGCTTTCTCCCCGGAGGAAGCGCCCGGGGTCGCGCGGGAGCTAAAGGAAACGGGCGCGGTGCGCCTAATCGAGCAACCCGTACCGGCCTCCGCCGGGCCCGAGGCGTTGCGCGGGGTTACGGAGGCCGCGCAACCGGTGCCGGTCGTCGCCGACGAGAGCGCCGTCGATGCCCGGAACGTTCCCCGCCTCGCGGGTTGCGTATCCGGGGTGAACGTCAAGCTTGCCAAGTGCGGCGGGCTGCGGCGGGCTCTGGAGATGATCCACGTCGCCCGCGCCCACGGCATGCTCGTCATGCTCGGCTGCATGGTCGAGACGTCTCTGGGCATCGCGGCGGCTGCCCAGATCTCCGGCCTGGTCGACTTCGTGGACCTCGATGGTGCCATGCTCCTCGCCGACGACCCGTTCGAGGGGCTCGGCTACGAGAAGGGCCGCATCCTCCTCTCCCAAGAACCCGGCCTCGGTGTGGAGCCTCTGTGAGGCCCGGGGAGACGCCCGCACGTCGCTACGCCATCCTCGCGGAGGGCTGGTTCGCCGACCGCCACGCCAAGACCGCCCACGGCCTCATCGCCTACGGCCGCGACGAGGTCGTCGCCGTCATCGACTCGACGCTCACCTGCAAAGCCCGAAACGTCCTCGACGTGCTCCCGAACCTCCGGCGCGACGCGCCCATAGTTGGCACGCTCCGCGAGGCCCTCCAGAGAGACCCGACCTCCATACTCGTCGGGCTCGCCCCGGCCGGGGGACGGCTGCCGGAGGAGTGGGTGGAGACCTTGAGGGAAGCCGCGGACGCCGGGCTCGAGATCGTCAGCGGCCTCCACCAGCGCCTCGCGCCGGAGTTCCCCGGGGCGAAGGTGTGGGACGTGCGCGAGCCGCCAGAAGACGTCCCGCTCTTCTCCGGAGAGGGATTCACGGTGGAGCCGAAGGTCGCGCTCACCGTCGGGACGAACAGCGCCATAGGCAAGATGACGGCGACGCTCGAGGTAGAGCTTGCCGCCCGGGAGAGGGAGATCTCCACGGAGTTCGTAGCCACGGGCCAGACCGGGATAGTTATCGCCGGGTGGGGGATCTGCGTGGACGCCGTGGTCTCGGACTTCGCTGCTGGCGCCGCCGAACAACTCGTGCTAGGGGCGGCTGAGACCTCCCCGGACCTGATCCTGGTCGAAGGCCAGGGTTCGCTGTCTCACCCGGCCTACTCCGGTGTCACGACGGCCCTCCTCCACGGCTCCTGCCCGGATTGCCTGATCCTGTGCGCCGACGCTTCGAACGAACCCGTCTTCCCCGGCGTCCCCCGCCCGGACGTCGAGCCCGTCGCGCGCCTCTACGAGAGGGTCGCCGCCCTCGTCAAGCCCGCCCCCGTTGTCGCGGTGAGCGCCAACACCAAAGGACTCGACGAAGACGCGGCGCAGAGCTTTATCGACCGCCTCGCTTCAACTACCGGCCTCCCGGTAGCCGACCCGGTACGACACTCCGCCGCTCCGATCCTCGACGCCGTCCTGCGGGCGCCCAAGACGGAGGCGATAGGCCTCTAGCTTCCGGGCGTTAAACCTGCGTTAAAAATGCTATGTTTGCGTAAGCATCCGGTTATGTTAGTATTCGGTCGTGGCACGGTGTTTGACCTTGAACGCTAGTTTTGAGCCCGTGGCTTTGGTGCCGGTAAAGCGGGCTATCGTGCTCGTTGTCTCGGAAAAGGCGGAGATCGTGGAGGCCAACCTGGACCGCAGGTTCCGCTCCGAGAAGGCCGAGTACCCTTATCCCCTGGTCATCCGGCTCGTGAAGTTCGTCGAGATACCGCGTCGCTTGAGGAAGCACGTGACGAACGCGATCCTCTTCGCGCGCGACAACTACCGGTGCCAGTACTGCTCCAAACACCGTGATGACCTGAACCGTAAGGAGTGCCTGACGCGAGATCACGTAAAGCCGCTCTCGCGCGGCGGCCTGAACACCTGGGACAACGTGGTCGCCGCCTGCACCAAGTGCAACGCTCGCAAGAGCAACCGCCTGCCGATGGAGTGCGGTATGTACCCCAAGACCACCCCCAAAGAGCCGCGCTACGTGGTCATGGTCTGGTACTCGCGTGGCCTAAATGCCGTCCAGCGCCGCTACGTCGAGCAGTTCTACGGGGACGGAAGCCTGACGGCTTCCTAGCTATTAGCAGTCAGCTTTCAGCTATCAGCAAAACTGTGAGAGGCGAGAGTCGGCGGACGGAATGATGCTGTGAACCCGGAGCGAAGATCGTCTACGCTCCGGCCCGCGCCGCAGGTTTTCGCCGATCGAATCGTAGCTGACGGCTGATAGCTGATGGCTGACTGCTATAAGATATACTCTCGTTTCGTTGTCGGAGTTCGGTGTAGGCGGGACTTGATTGGACTACTACGTTTTCGCGGAGACGGTAGAACGCATCGTCGATAACGTCGAGCGCGCCGTCTCCGGCAAGCGGGAGGGTATCTCTCTGGCGGTGACGGCGCTGCTCGCCGGGGGACACGTCCTCATAGAAGACGTTCCCGGGGTGGGGAAGACGCTCCTGGCAAAGGCCCTGGCGCGCTCGGTCGCGGGCGAGTTTCGGCGTATTCAGTTCACCCCGGACCTGCTGCCTGCTGACATCACCGGTACTAACGTCTACAACCAGGGCGACGGGGCCTTCGAGTTCTGGGCGGGACCGGTCTTCGCCAACGTGGTGTTGGCCGACGAGATCAACCGGGCGAGCCCCAAGACACAGAGCGCGCTGCTGGAGGCGATGGAAGAGGGCTCGGTGACGGTCGACGGCGTGACGAGGAGGCTGCCGGAGCCTTTCGGCGTGATCGGCACCCAGAATCCCGTGGAGCACGAGGGGACGTACCCGCTGCCGCACGCCGAGCTCGACCGTTTTATGGTCAAGATGGCTCTGGGCTACCCGGACGAGGAGGCCGAGGTTGATCTGTTGAGGCTCTCGGCGGACCCGGTCGCGGAGATCGGACCCGTGGTCGGCCTCGCCGAGTTCGTGCGGATGCGTCGCCTCGCCGAGGAGGTGTACGCGAGCGGAGCGGTGCTGCGCTACGTCGTCTCGGTGACGAGCGCGACGCGCGAGCACGAGGCGATCCGTCTCGGCGCTTCCCCGCGCGCGAGCCGGATGCTCCTGGGGGCCTCGAAGGCCCACGCGGCGGCCCGGGGGCGCTCCTACTGCACCCCGGACGACGTGAAGGCTCTCGCCTCGCACGTACTGTCGCACAGGATCATCGCCTCCCCCGGCGCGTCTTACGGGGGGCTCCGCAACGGCTCCGCTGGCTCCGCCGGCCCCGACAGGGCCGCGGGGGTGGTGCGCGAGATCCTCTCGTCGGTACCCGTGAACGAGGCGGTCTAGCGCCTTGCCGAAGGTGTTGCGGCGTCCGCGGGCTTCTGGGCGGCGGGTCTTCGTGAGGCCGACGGCCCGGGGCTGGCAAGCTATCTTCTTCGGAGGTCTCTCCCTGATCGCGGCCCTGCTCGTCGGGACGACCCAGATCTACCAACTCGCCTACGCGCTCGCCGGCCTCCTGCTCGCGGCGTTCGTGCTCGGCCTCTTTTTCTCCCGGGGTCTGGAATACGCCCGCCGAATCCCCGAAGGTGAACGCCCGACGGTCGGGCGTTCCTCCCACGTGGAGCTCATGGTCTCCAACGCGTCCCGGACGCGAAGCCCCAACGTGGAGGTGGTGGATCACTTTCCCGAGAGACGCCCGTTTCGGGGGCCGCCGGTCGCGGGATCGGAGACGCGAAAGATTCGGGAACCGGTGCTCTTCGCGAAAAGGGGTTTCTACGAGCTAGGTCCGGCGGAGATCCGGACTACCGACCCGTTCGGGCTTCTTCGTTTCGTCCGAAGGTTCGGAGCGCGCACGGAGGTCACGGTCTACCCGGAGGTCTTCGAGCTCGCGGGCTTCCCGCTGCGGGGAAAGAAGGGGGACGCCGGGACCCGGGGCTCCTTCACGCAGAGGGGGGACGAGTTCTCGGGGCTCAGGGAGTACCGGCGGGGCGACGACCGGCGGCACATCGACTGGAAGAGCGTCGCGCGCACGGGGGAGCTGGTCGTCAAGGAGTTCGCCCAGGAGTCACCGCAGCGCCACGCGGTCGTCCTGGATCTCTACCGCCCGGGCATCGGCGCCACCGAGGCCGAGGTCGAGGACGCCGTCTCGGCCGCTGGCTCGGTCCTCTACCACCTCGCCCGGGAGGGACTGCTGTTCAGGCTCCTGTGCGCCGACAAGGGGCGCGGCGCGACCGCGTTCGGCGCCGACGAGGCGGCCTACTGGCGGGCGATGGACCTGCTCGCTGTCGCGCGGCCCGACGGAGACATCGAGCTTGATGATCTACTAAACGAGAAGCTTCGTGAGGGCTCCGCTGGCGAGGAGCTCGGGGAGGGCGTCGTCCTAATCTCCCGCTCTCTGGGCGACGGTCTCGTGGAGAGCGTAGAGAGGCTCCGGGCGGCGGGGCTCTCGGTGGTCGTGGTGGCGCTTGCCGCTCACACCTACCGGGCCGTAGGCGTGGCATCCGGGCGGGAGGGTGTTTTCTCGGGGTATGTCCGGCGGCTGGAGCTTGCCGGGGCGGAGGTGCGCGTCGTGCGACGCCAGGGCGGGGTGGCCGCCCTTGCGGGAGCACGGAGGGCCGCGAACGCTCGGGGGGCGGTTTAGCGGTGGGCGGCTGGAAAGTGCGGCTGCCGTTGTACGCTGCGGGGCTCGCGACCGGCGGGGCGTTCGGCGTGCTGTTCACCGGCGAGGCCATGCCTTACTTGCTCGGGGCGGCGCTGGTCGCCATCCTGGTGGGCTCGGCGGGGGCCTACAGGTTCCTTCTGCTCTTCCCGGTGGCCGCCCTGTACGCGCTCGTCGCCATCTACGGGACGCCGCCCTTGAGCTTGAGCGGCTGGCGGCGGCTCTTCGAGCGGGTGGGGCAGGACGTCTACGAGGGGGTGGCGGTTGCCTACGCCGCCCCCGTCCCTTACGAACTGCATCCCGGTCTGCTGGTCGTTCTGATCCCAATCGTCGTGATCGTGGTAGCCTTCGCGACCTCGGCCACCATCTACGAGGAGAGCCCCGTGGTCTCGGTCGCCGTGCTTGGCCTGACCATCGGGACTTTGAGCACCATCTCCTTCGAGGCCGGCATCGGGCCGTTCTTCGCCCTGTTCCTCGTCTCCGGCGTCGCGCTCTTGCTGCTCGCGGGCGATCGGACGGGGTGGGGCGAGCGTCTCGCGCCGGCTGCCGTCGTGGCGGGGGCGTTGGTAGCCGGGGTCGTGCTCGCGTTGCCCGAAGTTCCCTTTGCAGAGGAGGCGATCCAGCCCGCCCAGATCGACTGGACCAGGATCGGGACCGGCGGCACCTCACGGTTGGCGGTCCAGGCGGATGTCGGCGACTACCTGACCAGGGGCCGGGACGCGGAACTCATGCGCATAAAGAGCCCGGAGCCCATGCTCTGGCGCGGGGGAACCCTCGATCACTTCGACGGCGTCAGGTGGTCCTCGACCGTGGATCGCGGGGAGGACGAACTGGGCGAGGAGGTCTCGGACAGCGTTCCGATCCGCAAGGTGGTGCAGGAGGTAAAGGTCTTGCAGGCCGAGACGAGCCTACTCTTTGGGGGGTACCAGATCTCGAACGCTTCCGTCCCCTACGCGACGGAGCGCTCTGACGGCTCCTGGACCTCCGCGCGCCCCCTCACCGAAGACTCCTCCTACCGGGTGCTCTCCCAAATCCCCCAACCCTCGGTCGCTCAACTCGAAACCGCTGGCACTGCCTACCCCGCCCTCGTGCGGGAGAAGTTCCTTCAGCTCCCCGAGGATCGGCCCGAGGTACTGGCCGAGACCGCCCGGGAGATACAGGACGATTACACTCCCCGGACGCCCTACGATACGGCCAGGGCCATCGAGCGGTACCTGATCTCCGACGGCGGCTTCACCTACAACATAGGCGCGGACTACACCCGGGCCGATAAGGCCATAGAGGAGTTCCTCGGCGACGAGAGAGAGGGCTTCTGCACCCAGTTCGCGACCTCGATGGCGCTGCTCTCGCGCGAGCTCGGCGTCCCCTCGCGGGTCGTCTACGGGGCGACCACGGGCAAGGAGAAAGACCCCGGCGAGTACGTCGTCACCGGCTACAACATGCACACCTGGGTCGAGGTCTACTTCCCCGGCGTCGGCTGGTACCCCTTCGACCCGACCCCCGGCTTCTCCGTCCCGTCCGTGATGGAAGAGAACGCCCCCCGTCCCGAGATGAACGACCTGTCGTACGTCTCCTCCGAGGCCCCAGCCCTCAAAGGCCGGCAAACCGAGGATCCCGCCTCCAACCCGGTAGAGTCCCCGACCGGCGAAGGGTTCGCGGCCTCGGAAGAGACCTCTGCGTGGGGCCGGTACGCATACGCGCTCCTGTCCGTGCTCCTGGTCTTACTGTTTCTGGCCGCTGTACCCTTTGCCAAGGGGGCGCTAGTCGCGCGTGGGCGACCGGAGGACCTCTATCGGGACCTCACGGGCCGGTTGCGGGACGTCCTGCCCTTCACGAGCGGGGCAGGCTCGAAGGTCGCGGACTCGCCCGCCCTCACCCCGACCGAGCGTTTGCTGCTCCTCGCCGGGGCTGTTGGAATCGAGGAAGGCCCGTTCCGCGAGTTCGCCCGGACCTACTCCGAGAGCCTCTACGCGCCGGACCCGCCCACGAACGCGGCCCGCGCCTACCGCAAGGCCCTACTCGAGTACGAGAAGCTACCGAGGTGGAAACGCATCCTGGGCGCCACTAATCCAACCTCGCTCCTCTTGCGCGCGCGGCGGCGCTTGGCGGCATACAGGGGACAGCTCGGGAAAGCCTTGCACGCGAAGATCAGAGGGCTAAAGAGGTTCCGCAGAGTACGGTAACGGGGCTGCCGGAAGAGTTCGCGTTGATTTGCGCCGTTGGCGGTGTAATAATAGATCTCGACCCAACTTACACACTACAGCATTCCGTGGGAGGTGCTGATGGATCAGAAGACGACCATCCTCTCGATAACCGACAACGCTGCCGAGAAGGTCAAGGGCCTTATGGAGCAGGAAGGCGAAGAGGATCTCGCGCTGCGCATCGGCGTTCGTCCTGGTGGTTGCTCCGGCTTCCAGTACTCGATTTACTTCGACGACGAGATCAACGACGACGACGAGTTGATCGAGACCAAGGACGTAAAGGTTCTTATCGACGCCATGAGCGTCCCCTACATCATGGGTAGCGAGTTCGACTACGTCGACGGCCTCATGGGCGCCGGCTTCGCGGTCAACAACCCCAACGTCCAGGGCGGCTGCGGCTGCGGTAGCTCCTTCACCTGCTAGATCGTTAGGAATACAGAACTCGGAGCCCGACGCCTTTTCAGGCAGCGGGCTCTTTTCTTTGAGGTACCTGGATAAGAACCACTTTATGCCCGATTATAAGAATACTGAAGAGCCTGTAGAAGAGCTTGTCGGCGCTGGATCAGAAATTGCAGGTGGAGCAGCAGGTGCAGCTATTGGACTCCTTATAGGTGGGCCTACAGGAGCGGTTCTTGGTGGCGCAGGTGGACCTGCAGTGGCTCGTGCGATTCGCCACTTAGCTATTGAATTCAACCAGAGGGTACTTGGAGAACGCGAAGAAGCCCGAGTTGGGGCTACAATTGCTTTCGGGGTAGAAAAAGTGCAGCAAAACATAACTAACGGGCAGCAAGTTCGGCAAGATAGCTTCTTTCAGGAGCAGTTCGGTGACCGTGCTGCGGCTGAAGAAATCTTCGAGGGAGTACTGCTTGTAGCGCAAAGGGAATATCAAGAAAAGAAGTTGCGCTTCTACGGAAACCTAGTGGCAAACATAGCTTTTCATCCTGAGATTGATAGAGACCATGCAAATGTCTTGATTAAAGCCGGCGAAGAGGTTTCGTATAGACAGATGTGCCTTCTGGCCCTTTTTATCCTTAGAGATAGGGGATACTTTGCCTTAAGACGGGGAGATTATCGAGGCGGCGTAGAGATTAGCTTTACGCTTGTTGTGCTGTTGGAAGAAATTTACCAACTCTTCCAGCGAGGTGTTTTAGGCTTACCTGGTGATACTTTACTCGGCGTAACAGATGTAAATCCCGCAGGAATGAAGGTCTACGGAACAGGTACTGATCTTTATAATTTGATGGAACTATGGGAAATAGATGCTCAAGACTTGAGCCAACTCGCTCTTTTGCTCCAATAGCAGGTCGTCCTTGACGGTACGGATCACAGCGCAGGCGTAATCGGATAAAGGAACTGAAACAGCGGTTCGCGCTAACGGTTCGCCCTGTCACACTGCTCTCTACGGGCCGTCTCCTCGGTGTCGGGGGCGCTACGTGGCTTGCGTCGACGTCGCCGGTAGGCCCGGATCGCCAGAAGGAGCGCCGCGGCGAGTGCTACCGCGAGCACGAGGGCGTCCGGGACGATGTTGGCGAGAGATCTGGCCCACTGCTCGGCGGCGTAGGCTACATCCACGGCCCCATTCTCCTCGTAGAGACCAGAGAGGGCGGAGGTTCCCTCGTAGGCTATAAAGACCGCCCCGAGCAGGACGAACATCAGTCCCGAGACGAGGTTCGTGGTGTGGACTCGTAGGGGGCCTATGGAGAGTTCCCGGCCGCGTAGCCAGGGGCGGCGTCCGAGGTCGAAGCGGTCCCAGAGGGCCGCTATGAGGAAGAGGGGGGCGGCCATCCCGAGGGCGTAGATCGCGAGCAGGCCCGCTCCCCGGAAGATCTGCCCGCTCGTGGCGGCGACGGTCAGCACCGCGCCGAGAATCGGGCCAGAACAGAAGCCGGCGAACCCGTAGACCGCGCCGAGGGCGAAGGTCGCGCCCGCCGACTCTCCCCGGATCCGCCCCGCCAGGCGGGAGAGGGGGCCGAGGTCGAATCCGCGTCCGAGGATCTGCAGCACCCCCAGCAGGATGATGACGAGGCCAGAGACCGTTATGAGGGTGCTCCGCTCCCCGTAGACGAGCCTGCTTACGGCCGAGACTCCCATCCCCAGGGGTACGAGTGTCGCGGCGAGCCCAAGGTAGAAAATGGCGGTCTTTGCGAGGAGTGCCTTGCGCGATTGGAAGGCATAGGCGAAGAAGGCTGGCAAGAGCAGGGCGCTGCACGGGCTCAATAGCGAGAGCATCCCCCCGAAGAGGGCCGCCAGGTAGGAGATCTCAAGCACCCTCGGATTCGCCTCCCGCCTTCTGCAACTCCTCCTCTATTGCCTGCTCGAAGGCCTCCAGGGGCTGCGGTCCCACGAGCCTCTGTCCGTTGACGGTAAAGCTCGGGGTGCCCTGTATCCCTACGTTCTGGGCTTCTTGCAGGTCCCTCTGCACGACGGGCTCGAACCTGCTCGAGGTCAGGTCGGACTCGAAGCTCTCGATGTCCAGCCCGACCTCTTCGGCCAGTTCGATCAGCTTCTCGTCCGAGAAGGTCCCGCCGTTGATCGAGCCCTGGTTCTGGTAGAGGGCGTCGTGGTACTCCCAGAACTTGCCCTGGTACTGGGCCGCTCTGGCGGCCTGCGCCGCCGTTCTTGACTCCTGCCCGAGGTAGGCGAAGTCTCGCCACTCGAACCTCAGCGTTCCATCCTCGACGTATCTCTCGATCAACTCTGGTTCCACCTCACGGGCGAACTTGCCGCAGTACCCTCACTGGTAGTCGGCGTACTCGGTCAGGACGACCGGAGCGTTCTCGTTGCCCAGGCTCGGGTGATCCAGATCCGCCGATGCCTGCGGCTCGGCGGGTTGCTCAGCGCCCGTGCCGCCGCATGAGACCGCGAAAGCCCCGATGAGCAGCGCAAGCAGCGCGAGGCCCGCGAAAGGTAGCCAGGTCGTTCTCTTTCCGTTAAACAGCTCGTGTGTCACCCAACCCTCTTTCTTCAAGAAATAGCCTACGATCTCCTCTCCGAAAGCTGTACTCTCGAACGAGAAAAGTTCTGCCAATATATACGAACTCGCCGAGCGCACAGATTACCGGACGAGCATCTGATTTGTCGCCCCTAATACAGGATTTGGGTTGCACGGGCTATATAATCGGGTACCGTGAGGCAAGCGAGCACCCCGCGAAGCAGGCGCGGCCTTCCGGTCGCGGATGAGCGTCGCAATATCTTGGAGCTAGGAGGCATCCCTTGAAGCTTGGAAGCAGTCGCCGCGATGGTCGTAACGCACTCTCGGAGCCTTACCGGGCAATCCTGACAGTCCTGCTCGTTCTCGCGTCGCTCGTGCTTCTCGCTGCCTGTGGTGAGGGAACTGTGGAGGGCGGTGACGAGGCGGAGGCGCCCGAGGAGGAGACGGGGACCTCCGGAGAGGCAGCCGGCGAGGGGACGACTTCGGGCGAGGTCGCACTCACTCCGGCCGGGGCCACGGTCGGCCCGGACGAAAACTCGAACATGCTGCCGGCAGGGGGGAGGGAGCCGGATCCGGCCCAGCCCCCGCCGGAGGATCCGCCCGAGGGGGTACGGACCTTCCCGGCGACCACTAACGAGAGCGTCGAAGGCTCTATCTCCTACGACCAAGACCCTCCGACCAACGGGGACCACGCCCCGATCTGGCAGAACTGCGGCTTCTACAGTGAGTCCGTCGAGAACGAGACTGCCGTACATAGCATGGACCACGGCGTGGTCTGGATCACCTACCAGCCGGACCTGCCGGCCGATCAGATCGAGACCCTGCGCGGGTTGGGCCAGGAGGAATACGTGCTGGTCAGCCCGTACTCCGGACTCTCCACACCCGTGGTCGCCACCGCCTGGAGAAACCAGCTAGAGCTCGAAGGGGCCGACGACCCCCGCCTCAGGCAGTTCGTGGACCAGTTCCGAATCCTCGAGACGGCGCCTCTCTCCGGAAACAAATGTTTTAGCGGCCGCGGAGAGCCCGAGGTGGCACCCCCGAGCGCGCAGCAGGAGGCCTAGAGCCACGCAAGGTACTCGGGCCTCTCGGCCTCTCCTCACTCGTGGCCGGGACCGCGTCTGGCAGCGCGGCAAACCGGGGCAGGATGCGGAGGACGCACGGCAGGTCTGCCCTCACCCTCTTGTTGGCAGCTGATGGCTGAGTGCTGAAAGCCAAAAAGCCGGAGGCTTTAGATCACATCCCGGGGATGGGGACGTTCTCGAAGTCTTCCTTGTCGGCACCGCAGTCGGGGCACGTCTCGGGGAGTACGCCCTCGACGCTGTAGCC
>Ga0136613_10000817_pt1 | contig 15141 bp, 16 predicted proteins | sample AntDrymUQ2722106_2_FD_106649 | JGI IMG/M metagenome (GOLD analysis project Ga0136613, IMG submission 106649) | Polar desert sand microbial communities from Dry Valleys, Antarctica - metaG UQ272 (21.06) | ecosystem: Environmental > Terrestrial > Soil > Desert | place: Antarctica: Dry Valley... | reverse complement strand
GCCCCAGGCGACATACGCGAAGTTGGTGCCGTCGGGCAGCCCAGCGGGATACGGGGCGACGATCGTCTTGGCAAAGTCGCCGTCGATGGCCTCGGAGCCCCACTGCTTGAGCTGCTCGATCTGGCCTGGCGGGGCGTCGGGCGAGTAGTAGCCGAGGATGTAGCCATGCTCGAGGTCGTGCACCAGCAGACGCTCGTCGACCTGCACGTCGTAGACACCGGTCTGGGCCACAGAGCCGACGTGCCGGCCGGAGCTGGCCGGGCGGTCGGGATACAGCGTCTCCGGAGGGTTGGCGATCAGCTCCTGGTTGCTCCCGAGATGACCGCCGCCGAGGTCGTCCATCGACGCATCCTCGGTGCAGCCCAGCTCGTCTAACTTGGCAGCCGCATTGGCGACCACCTGCCTGGCCTGCTCCCCCTCACGCACCCGGTTGACGATTGCGAGGCTGATCAAGCCGACCAGCACCAAGCCGATGACGGCGAAGGTGAGCAGGCGCTGGCGACGGGCCTTGGCCGCCTGCCGACGCTGCTCGACCACCTTCGCGTCACGCCGCGCCTTCTGGCGCTCCCGCTTGCTCAGGCCAGCTTCTTCCGCCACAGATCTGCCTCCAGGGTCAACATTCGCGTCCTACCGCTGCGCTGCTTGAGGACAGTCAGCGTCCTACCGCTGCGCTGCTTGAGGACGGCAGGGCGGGCCAATGCTATCGGCCGGCCTCGACGCGGACAGAGCGCCAGGTGGCCGTGACACGGGCCCGGTAGCCGAGGTCGACCAGGACGGCGCAGAGGGCTCCCGCTCCCACGCCGCGGTGCCGGACACCGGCGCCGTGGACCCGGATGGTGGTCGGAGCCGACCCTTTCACGACCGTCAGTCGCGGTGCGCGCGGCAGATCCATCCACCTGATCACGGCCATGATCGCCCGGTCCAGATCCCCGCCACTGACGGGCTGGGACCACGCCGACCGACGGTCCGCAGCCTCGGCCAACGCCTGACCGAGCATCCCGCGACCGCGTGGGAACAAATCCAAGGCGGCGTCGCGGATCAGGGCGCGCCCGCTGGCCGCGTCGTCGAGGTCGAAGGCCAGTCCCCGCACGATCACCACCGGCACGCCGTCGGCCTTGCGACGCACCAGGTCCGCGGCGGCGCTGACCTCATCGGCGACGGCGACCTCGGTCACCTCCAGGCGACGTCCCTGCCGGTCGGTGCCACCCCGCTCGTCGCGCAGCGCCGGCAGCCCGGCTACCCCGATGGCGACATCGGTCTGCCCTGTCCGCCAGGGGCGGCCGAAGGTGTCGGACACGACCACGGCCACGTCGGCTCCCGTCCGCTCGCGCAGCCGAGCCCGCAGCTCGCGGGCACTGGCGTCGGGATCCACCGGTAACAGGACCAGCGTGCCCTCCGGCGTGTTGGACGCGTCGATGCCGGCGTTGGCGCACACCAGCCCATGGTGGGTCTGGACCACCAGCGCCCATGGCGCGTCGACGACGACGCGCGTGGCTTGCTCTGCCGCCAGCCGCCGGCGCGTGGCGGCGATGTCGGCGCCCGGAGGAACGGGCACCACCGCACCTTCGGCCTTGCTGACGATCTTCTGTGCCACCACCACGACGTCGCCGTCGTGCAGCTCGGCGGCGCCGGCGATCAGGCAGCCGAGGTCGTCGCCCTCGGTCACCTCGGGTAGCCCTCGGACCGGCAGGATCTGGATCACGCCAGCTCCAGGGCGGTGCGAGCCAGCGACTCGGCGACCTCGACGGTGTCCATGACGGTGCCGGTGACGGCAACCTGCGGCCCCAGCGCCGTGATTCGATCAGCCAGAACCGCGTCCACGTCGTCGATGACCCAGCCGTCCAGGAAGTCGGCGTACAGCCGCGCCACGCCCACCGCGCTCACCTCGGCGCCGACCGCCGGGAGAAGACGGTCGGCCATCCCCCGCACGACCCGCCCACCCACGATCGGCGAGATCCCCACCACGGTCGCGTGCCGCAGCGCGTCGCGGATGCCGGGGACCGCCAGGATGGTCCCGATCGAGACGACCGGGTTGGACGGGCACACCACCACGACGTCGGCCTGCTCGATGGCGGTCAGCACACCGGCCGCGGGCCGTGATCGCTCCGCGCCGGCGAGCTCCACCCGCTCGACGCCGGGCTCGGCCCGCTCGCCGACCCACCATTCCTGGAAATGCAGCTCCCGCCCGTCGGAGGTCGCGATCCGCGTCTCGACGGGGTGATCGGTCATGGGCAGCAGCCTGAACGGCAACGCCCACGCCGCGGCAATCTCGGCCGTCACCTGCGACAGCGAGGCCCCGGCTGCCAACCGCTCGCTGCGCACGAGGTGCGTGGCGAGGTCCCGGTCGCCGAGGGTGAACCACGACGGGCGCCCGTAGCGCTGCGCGAGCTCGGTCGCCACCGTGAACGTCTCGTTCGCGCGCCCCCAGCCCTGTTCGGGATGGACCCCGCCGCCGAGCGTGTACGTGATGGTGTCCAGGTCGGGACTGACGTGCAGACCGTGCAGCCGCAGGTCGTCACCGGTGTTGGCGACGACGGTCAGAGCGGACGGGTCGACGGCGCGCACCAGCCCGGTAAGGAAGCGAGCGGCCCCGACGCCGCCGGCCAGGGCCACGACATCCATCCCGGCACTGTAGTCACCGCGATGACACTCTTGCGCACGAGGTGTGATCTTGCGCTAGAACGAAGTGTAATGCGCTAGAATGCATGCATGGCCACGATTCAGATCCGGGACGTCCCCGATGACGTCCACCGCGTCCATCGCCGTCGCGCAGCCGAGGCAGGGATGAGCCTGCAGGAGTTCCTACTCGCAGAGCTCGTCGATAGTGCGCGAGCGCGGACGCCCGCCGAGGTCATCGCGGAGGTCGCACAACAGCTTGAGGCGACCGGCGGTGAGGGCTTCAGCGCGACCTCCTCAACCGACTTGGTACGGGCCGACCGCGATAGCCGGTGAACGTGCTCGACGCGTCAGTGGTAGTCGACGCCGTGGCAGTCAAAGGGCCTGCGGGTAACCTCGCCCGCCGCTTGATCGCCGTGGAGGCGCGGCTTCACGCGCCAGCGCTCCTGAACGCCGAGGTCACCTCGGCATTGCGGGCGATGTTGCGACGCGGGGACCTGAGCGCTGGGGAAGCCAGATCGGCCGCGCTGCGGGCGGCAGCCATACGAGCCCGGCGCTACCCGTTCGAGCCGTTCGTGGCCAGGGCGTGGGAACTTCGCGACAACGTGACCGTGTACGACGCCTGGTACGTCGCGCTGGCCGAGACGCTGCAGGCGCCGCTGGTCAGCGCCGACGAGCGCCTGCGCCGCAGCGATGGTCCCAGGTGCCTGGTCCTCAGCCCAGTCGAAGCCCTCCGGTCGAGCTGAGCCGCCTGCTGATCGCCACGCGGGCGGGACTGCACATCGCCAACGACCAAAGCCTAAGATGTGCGTGACCTGGCCGCCCCCGCCCAACACGGGCATGCCGAGATGGCGGCACTCCTGGGGTAGCGTCGCGCCAGCGGCGTTTGCGGAAAGGGGCCAGGATGGCGGCGACGACGAGCAATCCCAGCGCGCTGGAGCGGCGCTTCGGCCTTCGCGAGCGAGGCACCACCGTGCGGACGGAGGTCGTGGCCGGGATCACGACCTTCATGACCATGGCCTACATCCTGTTCGTCAACCCGACGATCCTGGGCGGGCCGACCGGCCTGCCGTTCGCGCAGGTCCTGACGGTCACGGCACTGGTCGCCGGGGTGATGACCATCGCCATGGGCGGTGTGGCCAACTACCCGTTCGCCATCGCCAGCGGCCTTGGCCTCAACGCCGTCGTGGCGTTCCAGCTGGTCGGTTCGCAGGGCCTGACCTTTCCCGAGGCGATGGGCGTGGTCGTCGCCGAGGGCCTGCTCATCACGCTGCTGGTGCTGACCGGCTTCCGCGAGGCGGTGCTCGACGCCATCCCCCTGGAGCTGAAGAAGGCGATCGGGGCTGGCATCGGGCTGTTTATCACCCTCATCGGTTTCGCGACCGCGGGCGTGGTGGTGCAGGGCTCGGGAACCCCTTTGGCGTTGGGAAGCTTCGACTCGGTGCGCGTCGGCGTGTTCGTCGTCGGCCTGCTGCTGACCGCCGTGCTGGTGGCTCGCGGGATCAAGGGCGCCCTGCTGTTCGGCATCCTGGGCACGACCCTGCTGGCGATCATGGCGAACCTGCTGTCCGGCGGCGAGGCATGGCTGGAGGTGGGCCCTGGTGTGGCTCAGATGCCAACCGACATCGTGGCGTTGCCGGACTTCTCCTTGCTCGGCCAGTTCTCCTTCGGCTTCGTCGCCAAGCTCGGCGTCATCGCCGCGGTGCTGGCGGTCTTCACCCTGATGCTCGCCGACTTCTTCGACACGATGGGCACCGCGATCGCGCTCGGCAACGAGGCCGGCTTCCTCGATGACGACCAGCGCCTTCCCGGCGCCAACCGCGTGCTGCTGGTCGACTCGCTGGCCGCCGTCGCCGGCGGAGCGGCGTCGGCCTCCAGCGCCACCACCTACATCGAGTCAGCCAGTGGCATCTCCGAGGGCGGGCGTACCGGCCTCGCCAGCATCGTCACCGGCCTGCTGTTCCTGCTCGCGCTGTTCTTCAGCCCGCTCGCCGGGGTCATCCCGGCCGAGGCGACCGCACCGGCTCTGGTGCTCGTCGGCTTTTTGATGCTGTCGGTGCTCCGCGAGCTGCCGTGGAACAACGTGGCCGTGGCGATCCCGGCGTTCCTGACGATGGTGACGATGCCGTTCACCTACTCCATCACCAACGGGATCGGCGCGGGCTTCGTGTCCTATACCGTTCTACGCTTGGTCGGCGGCGGGGCGCGCGACGTCCACTGGCTGATGCTGTTGTCCAGCGTGGCCTTCGTGCTGTACTTCGCCATCGAACCGCTCAGCCGCCTGCTCGGGTGAGCGAGGAGCAAGACACGGCCGGCCGGCCCAGCCGGCCCCCCATCCCGGAGGGATCCGATGTGACCGCGACGTTCGCGGACATGGGCCACGCCCGCAAGGCGATCAAGGCGCTGGAGCGTCGCGGCGTCGAAGGCTCCAACATCACGCTGCTCGGCAAGGCCGACGAGGCGAGCCACCGCACGGATGAAGTTTCCAACATCGACCGCGATGAGCGGGTGATCTCCTACACGCTGCGTTCCGCGGTGCTGGGTATGGCCGTTGGTTGCGTGCTGGCGGGCTTGCTGGGGCTGGCCCTGGGCTGGATCGTCTTTGGCTGGCGGACCAGCGCCATGTGGGCGACCGGCGGCGGTTCGGCGGCGGTGGGCGCCGGTCTCGGGGTGTTGCTGGGCGCCATCGCCCGCTTACCGCAGAGCGACGCTGGCCTGGCCGCCATCGAGAATGAGCTGGGCGGGCCGGTCGAGCTTGGCGTGCATCTCGACGGCAAGGCCGAGCCTGGCGTCGTCGAGGCCGCACTGGGGTCGGTTCCGTCGGCGCGGATTCGCCATGTCGACGCCGACGTGCGTGCCGCGACCCAAGACGATGACGGGCACACCCCGCGGCTATCCCGAGCCCATGCCGTGGACGTGATCGCGGCGCCTCGCCAGGCCGGTGTCGGGCTGAGGCGCTGGCGACGTCCGGGATGGGCGACCGTGACGGCCGTGGGGTTGGCGGTGCTCTCCGTGGGAGCGGTGGCAGCGGTGGTGGCTCGGCGCCGGCAGCCCTGACGTCTGGCGTCGCTCGCCCAACCTCCTAGCATGCGGCCCATGACGGCCACAGCATTGCGGACCCTGCCCGGCGGCCTTCGGCGCGCCCTCGCCCGGGCCGACGCCGGCAAGACCCTCGACGTCGACGAAGCCACCTGGCTGCTGTCTGCCCGTGGCCAGGCGCTCGACGCGCTGACCGCCGTCGCCGCGCGCGTCCGCGACACCGTCTACGGCGATCGCATCACCTACAGCCGCAAGGTCTTCATTCCTTTGACCCATCTGTGCCGCGACCGCTGCGGGTACTGCACCTTCGCGTGGCCGCCCAAGGGCGACGTGGGTGCCTACCTGTCGGTCGAGCAGGTCGTCGACATCGCCCGGCGGGGAGCGGCGGCAGGCTGCAAGGAGGCGCTGTTCACCCTCGGCGACAAGCCCGAGGACCGCTACCCCGCCGCGCTGGAGTGGCTGCAGGCACGGGGCTACGCCACCACCCTGGAGTACCTGCGTGCGGTCGCCATCACCGTCATCGAGGAGACGGGCCTGCTGCCCCACCTCAACCCCGGCGTGCTGTCGTGGACCGACCTGGCGGCGTTGAAGCAGGTCTCGGGGTCGATGGGCATCATGCTGGAAGCAACCAGCGAACGGCTGCTGGAGCGGGGGCAAGCCCACTTCAACGCTCCTGACAAGGTCCCGGCGAGGCGGCTTCGGACCATCACCGACGCCGCTCGGCTCTCCATCCCGTTCACCTCGGGCATCCTCATCGGCATCGGCGAGACCGACCGCGAGCGCGTCGAGGCGCTGTTCGCCCTCCGCAACAGCGCGCGCCGTTACGGCCACCTGCAGGAGGTGATCGTCCAGAATTTCCGGGCCAAGCCCGACACCGCGATGCGCCACCACGACGAACCGGGTCGCGACGAGCTGCTGGCGACCATCGCCGTCGCGCGGCTCGTGCTGCCGACCAAGGTGCACCTGCAGGCGCCGCCCAACCTGTCGCCCGACGATGTCGAGACGATCGTCGGGGCGGGCATCGACGACTGGGGCGGGGTCTCGCCCGTCACGCCCGACCACGTTAATCCCGAGATGCCATGGCCGGAGCTCGATGAGCTGGCCTCGCGCACCGCGGCCACCGGCCACCGGCTCGTCGAGCGGCTGTGCGTCTACCCCGAGTACGTCCGCCGGCCGGATCCGTGGCTGGCCGGGCGCATGCGACGACCGGTGCAGGCGCTGGCCGACGCCGAGGGCTTGGCCCGAGCCGGCTGCCGGCCGACGCCGATGGTGTGGCAGGACCCCGACGAACTGGTCGGACCCTCCGGCGACGATGGCCGCTGGCGCGACGCGGTTGCCGGCCAGCCGACGACGGCGCTGCGACGCGACTCGGTGCTGCGAGCCGACGCCGAGGCGGTGTACGGCGACAGCGGGCTGATCGCCGCCGACGCGCTCGGCACCCGCCAGCGGGTGCGCTCGGTGGCACGGCGAATGACGGTGCGCCCGCAGGTCGCGTCGATCCTTCGCCGGGCCGAGGCGGGGCGGGCTGTAGACGAGGACGAGGCGCTGCTGCTGTTCGACACCGCCGGGCCTGAGCTGGCGGCGCTGTGCCAGGTCGCTGATTCGGTGCGTGCGGATCGGGTCGGGGACCTGGTCACCTATGTGGTGAACCGCAACATCAACTTCACCAACATCTGCTACACGGGCTGCCGCTTCTGCGCGTTCGCTCAGCGCCGCGACGACCCCGACGCCTACTTCCTGTCGCTGGAGCAGGTGGCCGACCGGGCGGAGGAGGCCTGGCAGCAGGGCGCGACCGAGGTCTGCATGCAGGGCGGTATCCACCCGGACCTCGGGGGCGACTACTACTTCGAGCTCGTCCGGGCAATCAAGGAGCGGGTGCCCGACCTGCACGTCCACGCCTTCAGCCCGATGGAGATCGCCAACGGCGCGTCGCGGCTGGGCATCAGTGTGACCGAGTTCCTCACCGAGGCGAAAGCCGCGGGACTGGGCACCATCCCCGGCACCGCCGCCGAGATCCTCGACGACGAGGTCCGCTGGGTGCTGACCAAGGGCAAGTTGCCCGCCGAGGCCTGGGTGGAGGTGGTTTCGGCCGCGCATCGGCTCGGTATCCGCTCGTCGTCGACGATGATGTTCGGCCACGTCGACGAACCACGCCACTGGGCGGCGCACCTGCACCTGCTGCGCCGCCTGCAGCTGCGCAACCTCGACCGGGGCATCGCCGGCTTCACCGAGTTCGTGCCGCTGCCCTTCGTCCACCGTCAGGCGCCGATCTACCTGGCTGGCCTGGCCCGCCCCGGTCCCGACTTCGACGATGTGTTGCGAGTGCACGCCGTCGCCCGCCTGGTGCTGCAAGGTGCGATCGACAACGTGCAGCTGTCCTGGGTCAAGGTGGGTCTGGAGGGCGCGGTGGCGCTCCTACGGGCCGGGGCGAACGATCTTGGCGGGACGTTGATGGAAGAGACGATCTCACGCATGGCCGGCTCCGACCACGGCGTCCGGCAGGACCCGGAAACGCTCCGGGGCATCGCCACCAAGGCCGGGAGGGTGCCCGCCGAGCGCACCACCGATTACGGGCGCATCGAGCGCGACGGGATCCGCTACGTGCTGCCGGCGGGCGCCTCCTAGCGGCGACCAGTTGCGTCCTGGCGAGCGATGCCGTGTTGCACGGACCGAGGCCCGGCTCAGGCCTGAAACAGCCAATCGTGAAACGTCTCAACGGCGACGACCGCATCCGCGAGCAGCGTGGTCGTGTCGAGCTCGGGGTGGTCGATCGTCATCTGCTCCGCGTAGGCAGTGGGACCCTGGGCGTCCGGCGCCGCGAAGTTGGCGAGCAGGTCATCGAGCGCGGTTCGAACTCGTGCCAGCTCATCGCCAAACTGGTCGAGCACCGCTCGAGCCGCGTCTTGCGGGCCGCCGGCGTCGTTGTGCAGCAGGACGAAGGCGATGTCGTACCAGTCCTTGGTCTTCCGCCGCGACCGTGCAGCCGCGCACTGGCGAGCAAGAACCCGGCGAGTCCGGTCACGTTCATCTCGGCGATGTGTTCGACGCCGCCGACTCGGGTCCTGAGCTCACGGACCTCGACATCGCGAGACGCGAACCCAGTGCCACGAAGGTTCACGGCACCGAGCTGATCGCAGCACGACGGTTCCCGGGACGGAGTCGTTAGCGGTCCACCGCCAGACTCGCTGGCTGTCTGGTTCGAACTCGGCGTCGCGGAGCGCCTGCTCGAGCCGTGTGGTGTTGACGGATCCGCACGCTATCTCGAGGTCTACCTGCACGTGCTGCGCGACTGCGCGGGGCGTCATCGAGCACGGACCACCTCGCGGAGGTGCTCGGCGGCTTCCTCACCCCGCACTCCGGAGGCGCGAAGGTCGACGTAGACACGAGGCCATGGCGCAACCCGAAGCCCATCGACCTCCTCGGCCAGTCTGGGGATGGCGACTGTGGGAAAGGGCCGAAGCGCCAGTCGACCGCCGTCGATGCGTCGAAACCCTGCATCGGCCGCGATTGCTTCCAGGCCCACAATGGTGTCGGCTTCGACGTAGACCTCGGTCGACGTGACCGTCGTGAGGTACGGGGCGGTCACCGACGCGGCAGCGGCTCCAGTCAACGCCCACCCCACCCTCGCCTTGCTCCACTTGCGGCCCGTCTCCAAGAGCCCGGCAACAGGATCGCGCCATGCCACCCCGACCCGCAGGGTGATTGGCGCTGGCAGCGCCTCGACCGCCTGGGCGTAGGCAGCGAGAAGTCGATCTTGGTCTGCGACGCGACGGGCCGACCAGCGGCCCCGCTTGGCGTCGGCCTCGAGAAGCCCAAGGTTGGTGAGAACGCGAAGGGCATTGGTGCAGCTCCCCGCCGAGAGCCCGGTCACCGACTCCGTCGCTGCGACGGTCGCCCTCGTCCCACAGAGCAGGGCCTCAGCGACAGCGATTGCCGCCGGAGCCAATCGGTTCCGACTGGCGACGGGCTCCGGCGTCCGGCCGGTACGCGAGACGACGATCGATCCGACGGCGATCTCGGCGGCGCCCGTCTCATCGACCCATCCGATGCCTGCATTGGACAGCGCCTCGCGAGCACCTGGCGACAACAGTCGGGCCACGACGATGTCGGGGTAGCCGCGGCGGTTGGCGAGAAAGCGGCGTACGCCGCCCAGACTTCCATCGCTCACCACCTTGATTTCCAGCGCCTGGGTGCCAACGATGAGATCCGCTCCGGAATCTCGCTTGGCCACGTCGGCTTTTACCCAGCGCGGCAGAACGCCGAGCACCGTTTGCTGGCCTCGTCGACTCGCCTCTGGAGTGGGCGTGGGCGTGGGCGTGGGTGTCCGGATCACCTCTAATACCTCATCGATTCGAGTTACCTCACTATACCACTGAGGTATCGGGGTTGGATGAGGTTTCCGACCTGCAAGCCCGTCGACTGGACGTTGCCCCTAATGGGATCGCAGCTCCTCGGCTGCCACGGCAGCTAGTCGCTCAGCGACCTGTCGTGCCTGCGCTTCGCTGGCCGCCTCGACCATGATTCGCACCAGTGGTTCGGTGCCGGACGCGCGAACCAGCACGCGGCCGTTCCCGGCCAGTGCCTTCTCCTCCTCCGCCACGGACTTCCACAAGGCGTCGGCGCCCGACAAGCGGCTGCGGTCGATGTCGGCGACGTTGACCAGCACCTGCGGCAACCGGCGCATCACCGTGGCCAGGTCAGCAAGGGACCGGCCCGATCGCGCGAGCGTGGACAGTAACCGTACGGCGGACAGCACCCCGTCACCGGTGGTGGCGACGTCGGTGAAGATGAGGTGGCCGGACTGCTCGCCGCCAAGCGGATGGCCGCCTTGTCGCATGGCCTCCAGCACGTAGCGGTCGCCGACCTGGGTCTGCACCACCTCGATGCCCAGCTCGTGCATCGCCTGGACGAAGCCGAGGTTGGTCATCACGGTGGTGACGACAGCCTGCAGGCCCTGCTCGCTGTGGAGGTCCCGCGCGAGGATGGCCAGGATCGCATCGCCGTCGACGATCTCGCCGCGGTGGTCGACCGCCACCAGGCGGTCGGCGTCGCCGTCGTGCGCCAACCCAACGTCAGCGCCGTGGTCGATCACCGCCGCGGCGACGACCTCGGGGTGGTTGGAGCCACAGCGGTCGTTGATGTTGGTGCCGTCGGGCTCGGCGTGCATCGCCGTGACCTGGCAGCCGAGGCGGCGCAGCACCTGCGGACCGACGGTCGAGGCCGCACCGTTGGCGCAGTCCACGACGACACGCAGCCCCGTCAGATCGGTGCCGGCCGTGGCGACAAGGTGGTCGATGTAGCGGTCCACCAGGTCGTCGCGCCATCTGCTGCGACCGATGTCGACGCCGGTGGGCCGGTCCGGGTCCCCGGACTTGACCAGCGCCGTGATCCGCTCCTCCTCGGCGTCAGTGAGCTTGTACCCGTTCGAGCCGAAGAACTTGATGCCGTTGTCGGCCATGGGGTTGTGGCTGGCCGAGATCATGGCGCCCGAGTCGGCACCGAGCAGCAGCGTCAGGTAGGCCACGCCGGGAGTTGGCAGGCAGCCGACGGTGGTGACGTCACCTCCAGCGGAGGTGATACCGGCCACGAGCGCGGCCTCGAGCATCTCGCCCGATGCTCGCGGGTCGCGTCCGACCACGAGATGGGGGCGCGGCCGTCCACGAGCCGACGGCCTCCCCCGGCCCTCCTCTCGAAGGGTACCGACGACCGCTCGCCCCAGCGACAGCGCGAGTTCTGGCGTCAGCTCGGCGTTGGCGACCCCACGGACCCCGTCGGTCCCGAACAACCGCCTAGCGCTTGCTGTACTGCGGAGCCTTGCGCGCCTTCTTCAGGCCGTACTTCTTGCGCTCGGTCTTGCGCGCATCACGGGTCAGCAGTCCCGCCTGCTTCAGTGGCGCACGCCGATCCGGATCTTCCCCCTCCAGGGCACGAGCGATGCCGAGGCGCAGCGCACCCGCCTGGCCGGCCACGCCGCCGCCGTGGATGCGGGCGATCACGTCGAAGCGGCCCTCGGTCTCGGTGACGCGGAACGGTTCGAGCACTGCGGCCTGCAGCGTGCCGATTGGGAAGTAGTCGAGCAGTGGCCGGCCGTTGAGCTGGAACTGCCCGGTGCCGGTGACGACGCGAACGCGGGCCACCGACGTCTTGCGGCGCCCCGTGTAGATCTTGTCAACCATCTAGAACTCCAAGGTCTGGGGCTGTTGGGCGACGTGCGGGTGCTCGGGGCCTGCGTAGACCTTCAACTTGCGCAGCTGGGCCCGGCCGATGGTGTTCTTGGGCAACATCCCGCGCACGGCTTGCTCGACGAGCCGCTCCGGTCGCGCCTGCAGCAGGTTGCCGAACGACACCGACTTGAGCCCGCCCGGATAGCCGGAATGGCGCCGTGCCAGCGACTGCTCCGCCTTGGCACCGGTGAGGCGCACCCCAGCGGCGTTGATGACGATCACGTGGTCACCCATGTCCATGTGCGGCGCAAACGTCGGCTTGTGCTTCCCGCGCAGGACGTGGGCGACGCGGGTGGCCAGGCGGCCGAGGACGGCGTCTTGGGCGTCCACGACATACCACTGACGGTCGATGTCGCCGGGGCGGGGCGAATACGTGCGCATTGAACAGGCTCGCAGTCCGAGTAATCGGTCAGATCGGTCAGGCGGTGCGCGGGGGCTTGCTACGGGCGGCCTGGATGGGACGGGCGCCTGTAGGCACAGCACTGCGCCCTGGCTCACCGCACAGATCGCCAGCCTACGCGTCTTGCTCTTCGACGGTCAACCTGAGCCCTCAAGTAGCGAAGGCCCACACCCTCCCGCGTGGGTGTGGGCCCTCGCGCGCACCGGCCTCAGCAGCGGATGCGTGGTGCCGGCGCCCCCGCCCCCGGTAGGCGCGGCACTTCGGTGATCGACGCGGCTTGGCGGTGCATGACGTCAGCATGCGCCTGATGCTGGGCGGGGACCGTTCCGGTGGCGACATGCCGACTGTGCTCGTGGTGACACTGCACAGGCTCGTTAGCGGAGAACCTGTTCTGGAGCGACCACCCAGTCGAGTTCGCCCAGCCTCCGGCGAAGCGTCGAGTCGGCGGTAACGAGTTGGGTATGGCGCCGTTCTGCCAGCGCGACGTAGAGCAGATCGTAGATCGGATGGTTGTCATAGCGGCGGGCGAGATCCCAGGCCCGGTCCAGGTCTCGCGGCTCGTCAACCAGACGCACGGGCAGCTCGTGCAACAAGCTGCTGGCCGTATCGGCCGCCGCGCCACTCCAGCGTTGGCGACGAACACCGCTGAGCAGCGCGTTCGAGACTTCCTCCATCAGCAGCCGTGGTGCAAGCAGTTCGGCGTCGTCCACCGCCAGCCGCGCCAGCGCCGCAAGCGCCGGAAGCTCGGGATCGGCGTCCGGAGCGACCCAGTCGACGACGACGCTGGCGTCAACGACTGGCACGGTCCTCGTCCGCCTGCGAACGCCGTGCTCTATCCTCGATCACGAGCTGCGCCGCACTCGACCCGGAAACCCCCGCTTCCACCGCCTCGCGCGCCGCACGGGCACGATCCGCCCACTCGCCGAGGCTCGTCAGAGTCCTCCCGTCGCTGGCCGCCAACGCCTCGACATCCGCGCGCGCCATGAACAGGCGATTGCCCTGGCGTTGGGCGGCCAGGCGCCCCGACCACACCCATCGCCGAACCGTTTCGGGGTGACGCCGCACGAGCGCGGCCGCGCAGCGCACGTCGACCATGTCCGCGTCGCGCTTGTTGGCTCGAGCCATGCCCCAACACTACTACAACAGCGACATGCAGTGTAGTAGAGATGCCTATCCTTCTCAGTGATCGCACGTGCGGCAGCATCAGCGGGCTCGGTTGCGTAGCCCCTCGGCGTCCAGCACCGTGATCCGCCCACGACCGATCCGAACCAGTCCGTCGGACTCCAAGGCACGCAGCACGCGATTGGCGGTTGGGCGGGCGGTCCCGGCCATGGACGCCAGGGCTTCCTGCGTCAGCGGGATCACCATCTCGGGTCGCCCGTCGCTGTACTCACCGGCCAGTTGCTGCACCCGGCGGACGATCCGGGTGTCGGCCGGGACGTAGAGAGCCTCCAGGAGACGCTGGGACGTGTCGCGCAACGCGGTCGCGCACGCCTGCACCAGGAAGCGGTCGGCGGTTCGGTGTTCGCGGCGCAAGCCTTCGAATTGTTCGCGACTCAACGACAGCGTCTCGGTCGCCTCCAGTGCGGTGATGGTGGCGCTACGCACCGGTTCTTCGGCCAGAAGCGCCAACTCGCCGAAGACCGCGCCTGGGCCTAGCACCGCCAGCATGGCCTTGTCGCCGAGCGGGGTGGTGATGGTCACCGACACTCGACCCTTGGCCAACAGATGCGCGGTGTCGGCGGGGTCGCCCTCGTGGAAGACGACTTCGTTGCGGGTGAAACGCCGGCGCCGGGCCGCCCGCAGCACTTCGGTGCGGTCCTTGTCGGACAGACCCTGCAGCACTGCCCACTCCATGGCTCCTCCCGCTTCGCTCGCGTGGCGTGCGGATCTGTCGCCGCCGCAGGGCTAGGTGTACCGCACGCCGGTCAATGTCAGCCCGTTGGGCGGGGCAATCTGGCCGGCCGCCTGGCGGTTGCGAGCGGCGAGGACGTCGGCAACCCATTCCGGGGCGTGCCGGCCCCTACCGACGGCCACCAGGCACCCGGTCAGCGAGCGAACCATCTGATGGCAGAACGCCTCGCCTTCGATGCCGAGTACCACGAGGCCGGCGGGCCGGCGCCGGGCGAAGAGTCGGTCCACGCGCCGGATCAGGTGCTGGTCGTCACGCCGCCGGCAGAAGGAGCTGAAGTCGTGTTCGCCGACCAGCTTTGCCGCGCCGGCGCCCATCGCTTCGACGTCGAGGTGCGGGGGGCCAAGGTGCCAAGTGTCGTGGCGCCAGCTCGGGTCCATCGCCGCTGCGTCGCAGAGGCGGTAGCGGTAACGCCGTTGGGTCGCCGAGAACCGGGCGTCGAAGCTGGCCGGAACTCGTCGAAGGCGCCAGATCGTGATCTGCGGACCACACAGCTTGTCCAGCGCTGTCCTGGCGCGATCGAGATCCTGGAGCAATCGGGCGGCGGCGGGAACATCGCCGTGCATGACCTGCCGGCTGGCGTGGACGCCGCGATCGGTGCGGCCGGCACCGACGGTCTGCACTTCGGTGCCAGACAGGCGCGCCAAAGCGTCTTCGAGCACGCCCTGCACCGTGCGTTGTCCTCGCTGCCGGGCGAACCCGGCGAAGCCCGACCCGTCGTAGGCGAGGTCGATCCTGACCCTGACCGGGACCGGGACGTCTACCGGTCCTCGTCCGAGCGGTCCTCGCGCTCCTCGACGATGTCCTCTACCGCCTCGACCTTCTGATCGGAGTCCAGGTTGGGATCGGTGACGACCTCTTCGACCTCGTCGAGCGCCTCGTCGTCGGCGGCCAACCTGGCCTCCACCTCTGCTGGGTCGGCTTGCTCGTCCCCGGTCGGCTCCCTGTCG